>WBZO01000045.1_pt1 | contig 310409 bp, 305 predicted proteins | sample 5204261 | NCBI WGS metagenome assembly WBZO01 (sample SAMN12412400, study PRJNA552823) | activated sludge metagenome | isolation source: activated sludge from anammox sidestream of wastewater treatment plant... | place: USA: North Carolina | collected 2017-09 | reverse complement strand
GGTGGGCGTCGGGGTGGCGGTGGGCGTCGGCGTGGCGGTGGGCGTGGCCGTCGGGGTGGCCGTCGGCGTGGGACTGGCGGTGGGCGTGGCCGTCGGGGTGGCCGTCGGCGTGGGGCTGGCGGTGGGCGTGGCCGTGGGGGTGGCCGTCGGCGTGGGGCTGGCGGTGGGCGTGGCCGTGGGGGTGGCCGTCGGCGTGGGACTGGCGGTGGGCGTGGCCGTCGGGGTGGCCGTCGGCGTGGGACTGGCCGTCGGCGTGGGACTGGCGGTGGGCGTCGGGCTGGCCGTGGGGACGCGCACTGACGCCGGGTCGGCGACGACGATGGCGGCGCATGCCTCGCCGGATGCGACGACACCGGCGGGAGTGACCTCGTGGAAGACGACGGTCCCGCCGGCGTCACGGGCGCGAATCACTGTGTGCAACGCGATGACCGGGACGTCCGGATCCTGGTCGATCACCACGATGCCGACGGCGCGCGCATCGTCGGCGAGCGTTCCGGATGGCGCGAGCGAGGAGACGCCGCCGGCCGCGATCACGTTCCCGACGAGGCCCTCGATCGGCAGCGTCGAGATGGTGATGGACCGGGCGAAGGGGGGCGTCGAGGGGATGCTGTCGTCGGCGTTCGCGAAGGCGACCGACGCCGGCGGGAAGAGCAGAGAGGCGAGCGCCATCAAGCGGAGGGCACGGAATCCGCCGTTCCGTGCCTCCGCGTGGTTCCTGCTCGAGGCCCCAGCTCGCCAGCGCATGCGGTCTGCCCCCACCCGTAGTCGCCTGGTGGTGTCTGGCAGGCATGCTGAGGAGATCGCTCCGGGCGAGTCAACGAAGGCATTTCAAGCGAATGTCAGGCGGAGCCCGAATATTTCAACCCTCTGTGAACCTTGGGCGAGAAGCCGGCAGCTTGTATTCGCCAGCGATCAGCTACCGAGCGTCATCCCGGTGAATGTGAACACCGCCCGTCGACAGTGGCTCAACCCAGCTCTGGATCGCGGAGAGACTGTCGCAGAGTAGTGCGATTGTTGTGACCTGGGATGCCTTGGCGCGCAATTGACTCGCCGTTTCGGCCATGCGTATCAGGTCTACAGGCGCGGTTCCGCGTCGCCTGCGGGTTCCGATACGCGTCGGAGCGTGTGAGTCGAAAGCCGGGTCGGCGCCGCCGATTCCGGCTGTCGATCCCCCCGCCTCGCGATTCGTGGAGTGGCCCGCAGGGCCAACAAGAAGGTACCCCGGCGCGTCGACGGCGCCGGGGCACCGGAAGCGAGGGGGGAGTGCCCCGTGACTCGCAAACTCCAGTGTATTCGTGCCTCGGCGCTTCCGCACGGCGCTTCGGACACGCCGGAGTACGGGCACTCCTCACCTCGTCGCAGCGATGCGAAGGGGGGTTGGGGGAAGACACGCCTACTTCCGAGCAGACGCCGCGCCGGGTCCGTACACCGCGGGCGGCCGGTGGATGCCAGTGCTCAACGCAGATGAGAACGAACAACTGGAGAACACAGTGACAGCAACTTCCAGGCTGGTGCGCCATTGGTACGCCGCCGTTGCCGTTGCGGTCTTTGCCCTTCTCGGCACTTCGCTCGTGACCGGTCCCACGGTCCACGCGCAAGAAGTTCCCACGACGGGCCAGGCGCAATCGGCAAGTGGCGGCGTGGCGCACACGGTGTTTATCGGGGACTTGAAGAAGTTCGCGACACCCACCGGCACATGCGGCTCGGCCTTCCAGGGCTACGTCGTGTGTGAGAACGACTACGACGACGACCCGGCTGCTGACAACCGGTTCCACGTCGCCCCGAACCCGGGCGACGACCCGCTGCAGCACGCGTGGAAGGTCGTCGTGTTCGACTTCCACGACCTGGCCGACACCACCGAGCCGATCGCGACCTCGAACGACATTGAGGCCATCCAGAAGGAGATCTTCTGGATCGCCCCGCACCCGTCGACCGACGGCCCGAACGACCAGAACCCGCCGCAGCGCGTGTTCCACGAGGTCGTGGAGGCTCGCCTTGGGAACGGTGACATCGACCCGAGCGTGATCCTCACGGGCAGCAACTGCAACGTCCTGGGCAACTACGGGACCGACGGCACGATCGCCGATGGCCTCGTCCAGACGGGCCAGACTGACTCGACGTCGATGCAGAACTGGATCAACGAGTGCATCCAGGGCGAGGTGGGCGTCCACCTCAACAACTGGACGGTCTCGAAGCACCTGCCGCCGGGAACGTACCGGCAGGTGATCACGCTCGTCCACACGAACGGGGCGGAGACCGACCCGGTCTCGGTCGAGTTCGTGATCGAGCCGCTCAGCCACTACGTCATGGACTTCGCCACTGACGGCGTGAACTGGGACAACCTGAAGAAGGACAACAAGTCCGTCTACTCGGGTGACTGGGACCTGAACACGCCGTTCAAGCCCACCATCCAGGGCGACGGCAACACCAGCCTGGTGCTGCGCCTCCGCTACGCCCCGCTGGTGAACGCCGAGGGCAAGATCATCTGGAGCGACTTCGACGCCCAGATCAACCGCCGCAACGGCACCGGTCAGCTCATCGAGTGGGATCACGAAGATGGGATCCAGGCCGGCCAGGTCGACGGTGAGTTCGGCGCGTGGCGCGAGCTCGACGGCCCGAACGAGACGGCCGCGGGGATTACCTCGTCCGGCGCCGTCTGTCTCGAGCCGAACGAGCCGCTGAAGCTCGACTTCTCGGTGACCCCGCGCCAGACGGTCTTCTCCGGTGCGTACGAAGGTGCCGTCCAGCTCGAGGCGCGCGTCCGGCCCACCATCTGCTCGCCGTCCTTCGACCAGGGCGAGGGCACGACCGGTGACCCGAACGTGTTCGACAACAACCCGTCTCAGGGTGGGCCTAACAACCCGAACGAGGCGCCGCCCCCGTAGGGACGGCGAAATAGTGCGGAACTCGCTTCCGGGCGACCGGGAGTGAATGGGGACGGGGGTGCCGGCCGCTTGCGGCCGGCACCCTCCCCCCGAACAGCTGAGAGGCACAACAATCGTGGACAGTCGTCGACACTGGACCGGCCGGAGAGTCATGCGCCCGGTCCACCTCATGGCCCTGGCGCTCGCCCTGACCCCGCTCCTGCTGGCGGCCCACCCGGTGAGCGCGCAGGAGGGGACCGGAAGCAACGTAGCCGGCATCGGCGTGTTCCCATCGACCGTCGGAGTGGAGAACGCGCTGCGCGGAGAACGCTACGAGCAGGGGACCACCCTGCTCAACAGCGCCAGCGAGGAGCGGATCTTCGCCCTCGAGGCACAGGGCGAGTTCGCCGAGTGGGTGACCTTCGCGGCGAAGGACAAGCCCGAGACCCTGCTGACCGAGGTGACGGTCCCGCCGCAGGGCGAGACGCACATCTGGGTCTACATCACCGTCCCCGACGGCACGCCGAACGGCGACTACACGGGCGAGATCAGTTACGCCTCGCGGTCGGCGACATCCGAGGCACGCGTCGTCCTCGGCATCACGCAGGGCATCAACGTCAGCGTGACCGGCGAGCAGGTCCTGGACGTGCGGCTCGGTGACATCTTCCTCCGCAACATCGAGGTCGGTCAGCCGCTTCGCGTTGAAACGCGCATCGTGAACCAGTCGAACATCACCGTGACGCCGAGCATCGTCGCATCCATCGTCTCCAGCGCAGGCATCGAGGTCGCGTCCGACCTCCAGGCGCGCACCGAGCCGTTCAAGTCCGGCGAGGAGAAGAGCGTCGTCGCCCTCGAGTGGGACTCCTCCGGGCAGCAGCCCGGCGACTACGTGCTCAAGTACCAGATGCTCGCCCAGGGCGAGGAGTTCGCGAATGGTGAGCTGCCGTTCACCCTGGCGGCGTTCGGCTCGCTCGACCGCGGCGGCGAGATCGTCTCGATCGAGTTCGCCGGTCAGCTGACCGCCGGAACGGTGGGGCGAGCGGACATCTCGTTCCGCAACACGGGTGCCACCGACGTGCAGGCTGAGTTCCTCGGAGACCTATACCGGGACGGCGACCTCATAGGCCCGGTTGAGAGCCGGCTCGACGTCCTCGTGACGCCCGGCAACATCGGGGTCCTCAACGCCTTCTTCGACATCGACGAGTCTGGCACCTACGAGCTCCGGGGCCGGGTGCACTTCGCGGGGATCTCAACCGACGAGATGAGCGCTTCGTTCTCGACGCCCGGCGCGGGCTGGTCACTCCCGACGACATTGATCGCCGTGGTGGCCGTCTCTGCGGCTGCGGCGTTGGGCATCGTCGTCTGGAGGACGCGGCTCAGGAAGCCGAACGTCATTTCCGGCCAGGGGGCGGCCAGCTGAGGGCGCAGCATGGCGGCACCCTGGGCGGCGCAGTGTCGCGCGAGGTCTGGCCAGTCCATGGCCAGGCCCCGCGCGCCCGTCGCCTGCCGCCGGTAGGCGAGGACGGGCGTGCCTCTATCGGGTGATCATCTGGTCGCGACACCGCTTCAACGCACGCTCAACGTAGCGGCTGCACTCTCCCGCCGCTGCTACTGCCCGTTGGACTTAGCGGCGGTCCATCGGAGTCCCACGATGCTGACGTTGATCGCAGACCCTGACCGCGAGTACGCGGAAACCATCTCCATCATCCTTCGGCGCGAGGATCACAAGACCTCGATCGTTTCGAGCCGTGACGAGGTGAGCGAGTTCCTCTCGATGGCGCTTGCGGATCTCGTGGTCCTGAGCTCCGCGGTCGCGGCTGGCGATCGCGAATTCATCGAGCCGCTTCCCGGTACGGTCAGCCGACTCCGCCGAGAGCACCACGTCCCGGTAATCGTCCTCGTCGAGCGCGTGTCGCCGAACGAGATCGCGACGCTATTCGATGCCGGCGCGAGCGACTGCGTGCGCAAGCCCTTTCACCCGGCCGAGTTCGCGGCGCGAGCGCGAGCGGTGGTGCGCCAGGCGCGCGGGTACTGGACGCCGGCGAACGAGGGAATCCTCGCCGCACCTGCCGATGACGGCCTGGTCATCGACGAGAAGGGGCGCCGGGCGTACCTGCGAGGGATTGACCTGCGCCTGAGCGACCTCGAGTACCAGATCGTCTGCGCGCTCAAGCGCGGAAATGGGAAGGTGCTGACGTACCAGGAGCTCAACGAACAGGTCTGGGACTACACCAACCTGAACGACGGCACGCTCTTGCGGGGGCACGTCAGCGCGATCAGGAAGAAGGTAGCTGCGGCAGGGATACGTCGACGCCTCATTCGTACCGTTTACGGAGTTGGGTACGCCCTCCACCAATGAGTGAGCGGTCAGCAGTCAGGGAGCCGGGGTCGGGGCACAGGTTCGCGCCTCGCAGGATCGATGCTGGGCCGAGCGACATCGCCGTCTGGTGAGGCTCGCACGCCGGTCGCAAACGCGCTCCGCGGTAGGACCTGCACCGGCTGATGCGCTTCGCTGTCTTCGACGAGGCCGACCGGCTGTTCGCCGAACTCGTCGTCGCGATCGCGGAACGCCACGACCATGAGGCGATCGTCTTCGACTCATTCGAGGCACTGGGCACGCTTGCGACGTCACCCTCGGTCATCGTCGTCGGATTCGAGGAACTCTCGGCGGCGGCCGTCGAGGTAGTCCGGAGTACGCGCCTGGCGTTCCCCGGCGCCGCCCTGTTCGTGGTGGCCGAAGACCCGTCACCGAGGTTCGTGCTCGCGGCACTTGAGGGGGGTGCCAGCGACGTCCTCCACCGACCGATCCTGCCGCAGGAGGTGCTGCTCCGTGCGCGTCGCGCCAATGCGGCGCTGGTGCCGCGCCGGGTCGATACGCGCATCACGATCGCCGACCTCGAGATCGATCCGGATCGCGCCGTTGCCATGAAGTCCGGCCGCGACCTCAACCTCACGAGGGTCGAGGCCCGACTGTTGTATGGCCTCGCCCGCCAACAGGGCGAGGTGACGTCCGTGGACGACCTCGTGGCGTTCGCCTGGGGTGACGTGGACGCCATGCCCACCACGTTGAAGACGCACATCTCGCGCATCCGCAAGAAGCTCCGCGAGGCCGGGGGCGCGCCGATCGAGATCCGCCCCCGCCGCTCGCTCGGCTACATCCTCGAAGCTCCCGGCACCGGCATGTAGCCGTCCCGGTCGTACGCTGACTGGCGCCCGCGCTCGGGCCGCCTAATGGCCCTTGGCGCGCTCGACGATCGAGTGCTTGCGACGCTTCCCGGGAGCCTGCTCCTGGGTGTCGGCCTTCCGCGTGGCAGCGCGGCTTACGACCCACGCGGAGTGGTGGGAGATGATGTGCGGGGTGAAGCCCTGCATGTCTTGCATCTGGTTGATCGACATCTTCATGATGCGCAGCTTGAACGGTTCCTGCTCACACACCCGCTGGGCGTACTCAAGCACACCCGCTTCCAGGTCCTCCGGCGCGAACACCCGCTGAACGTAGCCGAGGTCCATCGCCTCGCGGCCGGTGAGGAAGCGGTTCTCGTAGAGGATCTCCTTCGTCTTTCGCGCTCCCAGGTCCCACGGCATCGTAAAGAACTCGAGGTCGGTCGCCAGGAACTGGGCATCCTCGGCAGCGAACACGAGGTCCATCGATGAAGCCAGCATGAACGCCGCGAAGATGCAGTGCCCATGGACCTGCGCGATGGTCGGCTTGGGCAGCGAGCGGAAGCGCAGGTAGTGGTCCATGTCGAGCTGCCAGGTGCGCTCGTACATCGCGTCGGTTCGTCCCATGGCCTCGGGGTCCCGCTCGCCGACGTCGGGCGAGCCGAGGTCGTGTCCTGCCGAGAACGAAGCGCCCTCGCCCTTGAGGATGATCACGCGCGCGGTCTCGTCGTCGACGGCGCGCTGGAACGCGGCATCGAGCTCCCGCATGGTCGGGAGGCTGAGGGCGTTGCGGTAGCGAGGGCGGTTGAGGATCACGTACGCAATCCGGCCGTCATAGGTCGTCTCGTACTTGACCCGCGGTTCGGCGGGCGAGGTCTGAGAGGTCAGGGCGTTGGGCATGATGTGGCCTCCGGGGCTGCGGCAAGAGGCCACTGAGGCGCGGTCAGATGCCGTTGTTCTGGGAACGTTCCCAGCGGTCTTTACCGATCGCGCGTCGCCTTGTCAAGAATCCGGTGGGCATCGCAAGAATGGTCACGGCTCGGTCACGGGCCCGGAAGCGGGAGCACGCCCGTCAGGCGCCGGATCTCGACGCTCGCTCCCGTCGGCTCCTCCAGGCGTACGACGGCGTACTCCGTCGTCCCCAGGATCGGCGAGGCCGATCCGCTGTAGCAGACCACGGTCTCGCCGAACTGGGTAACCTCGGCGTTGTCATGGTGTCCCAGCGCGACGTAATGGACGGCGCTCAGGGCGTCCCGATGCCGTTCGAGGATGATCGGTGATGACCGCATCGAGGACTCATGGGCGACCAGCTCGCCGTGGGCGATGGCGATCGACCACGCGTCGTCGGTCTGTGACGGGGTCACTCCTCGCAGGGGATCGTTGCGCGGTGAGTGCTCGGGCATCCCGCGCCCCCACAGGTGGATCACGCCGCCCGCGAGGAGCAGAGACTCCCCACCCGGATTGCAGATGAGCCGGTGTCGAGGCCCGATGGCGGCGCCGAGCTCGCCGAGCGTGTCGCGCTCGCGCTCGGAGTACCGGATGTCATGGTTACCCGGGATCATCACGATGGGCACGGCGCTGTCGCGCACCGCCTCCGCGATCCGCTCCACGAATTCGTCGGGCTGCTCGGTTGTATCGAAGATGTCGCCCGCCATCAGGATCGCCGACGCAGCGGCCTCTTCCGCGGCGCTGGCAAGCGCCCGGACGCTCCACACGGACTGTTCGGAATAGGCCCAGTGCAGGTGGAGATCCGATGCATGGAGGACGGTGACAGGCACTCGCAAGCGAACCTCCGATATACGAAGTGACCAGCGCGCGACGGTGTGGGAACGAATCCTTATCGTGCGTTGGTTACGATACAGGCACCGCTAAGTCACCAGGTGGTCGGTCCGTCTCGGGCTTCCCGCGAGGCGAGGAGAGTTCTTGGCTGCAACCCGAGGTACTCGACGAATCGTCACGCTCCGCGACGTTGCGGAGCGGGCGGGCGTCTCCGTCAGCACCGCCTCGCGGGTCCTCAGCGGCACTGAGTACGCGAGCGAAGATGCGATCCGACGCGTGAAGGACGCGGTGAAGAGCCTGGACTACCGGGCGAACGAAAGCGCTCGCGCGTTGCGTCGAGCCCGCACCATGACGTTCGGCGTTGTGTACCACCAGCTCCGCAACCCGAGCGTCCTCGACTCGCTCGAGGGCGTCGAGACGGGCGCGGACGAGCGGGGATACAGCGTCCTCGTCGCCAGCGCGCGCGACAACGCGGACCGGTACATCGCGCTGATCCGGCGCCTCATGGAGCGCCGTGTGGACGCGATTCTGCTCTCGAACCTCACGGATGCCGCGCGCGAGGAGGTGGACCTGGTCCGGGCATCGGGCGTTCCGGTCGTCGTCATGGCGACGCGGACGGAGGGCGTCTCGCACGTCCCGATGGTCGCAGCCCCTGCGCGCGAGAAGCTGCACGAGCTCGTGAAAGCGCTTGCGGCCCTCGGACACGAGTCAGTCGCGTTCGTGGGGGCCATCCGTGGGTCGCAGCGTGGTCCGCTGCCGAGCTTGACCGAGGCAGCGAGCGCCTACGGTATCCGCCGCGTCGACGAACCGGCCCAGGACTATGGCGAAGCGGCGGCAATGAAGGCCCTGGACGCGCTGCTCGCGCGCCGGGACCGCCCGTCTGCCCTCGTGGTGCTGAACCGGAACCTCTCCGCGACGCTTGCGCGGCTCGGCGACCGCGGGTTCCGCGTACCGGAGGACATCTCGGTCGTGAACTTCAACGACTCCAGCAGTCGGTCGACTGCCGGGCTGGTCGCTGAGATCCACGTCGACCAGTTCCACGTGGGCTACCAGGCTGCGCTGACCGCGGCGGACTGGCTCGAGGGGATCGAGCCCGAGAACCGCCGCGTGCTCGACATCGCGGAGTGGGTGCCGGCACCTTCGCTCGGGCCGGCACCCTCCCGGGTTCACGCGTAGCCGGTTACTGCCGAAGCAGGTCGTCTCCCGAGATCCCGGACGCGACGAGCGACTCGTACTCCTCCTCCGTCATGCCGAGCAGCTCCGAGAAGACCTCCTGGCTGTGCTGTCCGAGCATCGGTGCGGGCCGAGTGACCTCCGGCTTCGTTCGGCTCATCTTCCATGGGACGCCTGCGACGCGTCGGACGCCGGCCTCGGGGTAGGCGACCTCGGTACCGAAACCGCGGTGCGTCAACGCAGGGTGGTCAAGCAGCTCGCCGCGTGTGCGGACGCGGGCGGCGGGGACACCCCGTCCGAGGAGGGTGGACTCCGCTTCCGCTGCGACCTGGGTGATCGCCCACTCCGCGATGCGCGCGTCGAGTGCTGCTTCGTTGGCCTTGCGCGCATGCATCGAGGCGAACCGGGCGTCAGCTGCGAGCGACGGGTCACCGATGGTCTCGCACAGCGCGTGCCACTGCCGCTCGTCCTCGACGGCGATCGCGAGCCACGCGCCGTCCCCAGCCTTATAGATGTCGTGGGGCGCCAGCCTCGGGTGGTGGTTCCCCATGCGGGGGCGAATGCGACCGTTTGCCGTGTACTCCAGGACGGCATCGCCGGTCAGCATGGCGTTCGACTCCATCATCCCCAGGTCGATGTGTTGGCCCTCACCAGTCCGCTCGCGATGACGGATAGCCGTCACGATCGCGGCGGCGAACCACGCGCCGGCGATCGCGTCCGGGATCATCGATCCCGAGTTCATCGGGCGGCCGCCCTCGTAGCCGAGCAGCGACGTGAGTCCCGACATCGGCTCCATGGTGCCGCCGATCCCACGGACGTTGCGGAGCGGTCCCGTCGCGCCGTAGGCGGAGAGGGACGCGACGATGATGCCCGGGCGCAGCTCCCGCAAGTGCTCGTACGTCAACCCCCACTTACGCATCACATCGGGCGTGAAGTTGTCTGCAATCACATCCGCGAGTGGCACGAGCCGCTCGAATAGCGCCAGCCCCGCGGGATCCGCGACGTCGAGGGTGATCGCGCGCTTATTGAGGTTCACCGAGTTGTACGCCGAGGCCATGTTCCAGTGGCGTCGGCCGTCCGGGTCGGGCTTCATCGGGCCGTTGAAGCCGCCTCGCCAGATGTCAGGGTGCGTAAGCGATTCGATTTGGATCACGTCGGCGCCGAGAAGCCCCAGGAGCTCCGTGGCCGAGGTGCCGGCCCACGCCTGCGTGAAGGTGATGACGCGAACGCCAGCCAGTGGTCCGGTCACGCGGTCACCCCCTCGGCTCGAATGCCCCAGTCGGCCAGGATGGCGTCGGTATCGACGCCGAGCGCGGGCGCAGGACGACGATGCTGCCAGGGCGTCTCAGACATCAAACACGGGGAGGACAGCGTCCGGACGGTTCGCCCGTCCACTGAGGTTTCCGCGAAGATGCCTCGCGATTCCAGGTGCTCGCTCGTTGCGATGTCGGCCATGTCGAGCACGATGCCCACGGTCGCGCGCTCACGGGAGAGCGCGTCGAACAACTCCCACCGTCCGCTCGCCGCGATGGCCGCTTCGATGCGGGGCTCGAGCGTCGCGGCCTCCTGCTGCCGCACCATGCGGTTGAGGTAGCGCGGGTCTTCGGCAAGGTCGGTCAAGCCCAACGCCTTCATCGCCTCGGTCCAGAAGTGCGGACGGCTGAATGTCACGGAGAAGTGCCCGTCCCGCGTCGGCACCGGACCGCTGAACACGCCTGGCTTGCCTCGTCCACGTCCGAGGTTGTCGCCCTGATCGGCCGCAAGGATCGATGGGGCGGCCATCCAGAGCATCGGTTCGAGCTCGCAGACATCGACCGTCTGACCGAGCCCGCTCCGGTCGCGCTCGAAGGCCGCGGCGACCGCCCCGGTGTAAGCGACGACGCCCGCGAGATACTCGGACTGATGCAGGGTGGGACGCAGGGGTGGGCCACCCTCGTCACCGTTGACCAGCGCCCAGCCGGTGACGGCCGACGTGGTCAGGTCGTTGCCTGGTGCGCCGTCCAAGGGGGAACCCAGCCCATAGGGCGTGACGGCAACGATGATCGCCGCGTCGCCGCCGGCCTCGGTGGCCCGCCGCGCCGTCTCGTCGTCGGTCACCACCACGATGTCCGCTGCGCGGATGAGCGCCTCCACCAACGTCCACCCGGCGTTTCCGTCTCCCGGGCGCAGCACCGACCGCTTGTTTGCGTTGACGTAAGCGTGGACGAGCGAGCGGTCGAGCCCCGGCCGGTCGTCGAGGAACGGCGCCTCGGCACGAGCGGGATGTCCGGCAGCGTCCTCCACGAGCACGACTTCCGCTCCGTGGTCGCCCAGGAGCTTGGCGGCGTACGCGCCGGAGAGCCGGGACGACAGGTCGACGACGCGCAAGTCGTCCAGCGCGGACTTCGGCATGCTGGGGGCTCCTCTCAGATGAGGTATTGCGCTTGTAGTGAGATCGATCCCAGCAACGGATGCTACGCCGCCTGGCAACGGGCGGCGTGAATCGGTTGTCCGCGTTGCTAGTCGCGTGCTATACCTCGCCACGGTCGAGGTGGAAACGTTTCCGGGTGCCCGCGGCCTCGCAGCCCGGACGAACAGGACGTTGCTTGCAGGTCTACGTGTTCCGTCGCCTGCTCAACATCATCCCGACACTCGTCGGACTGTCCCTGATCGTCTTCCTGATGATGCGCGTCATCCCCGGTGACGCGACCGCCCTCATCCTTGAGGAAAGCCCGACGGCCGTCCGCAAGGACGAGCTTCGCGCCGAGCTCGGACTCGACCGGCCGCTGTGGGAGCAGTACGTGGTCTGGATCACCGGGGTCGCGCGCGGCGACTTCGGGACGTCATTCTGGACTAACCGGCCGGTCATCGAGGGCATCCAGCGGACCCTGCCGGTCACGGTCGAGCTTGCCGCCCTTGCCTCGATGGTGGCACTCGTCGTCGCGCTCCCGGTGGGCATTCTCTCGGCGGTCAAACAGGACACGATCTGGGACTACCTGTGTCGGTCCCTGAGCATCGCCGCCCTGTCGGTTCCGAACTTCTACCTCGGCACGCTTGTGATCGTGATCCCGGCGGTGCTCTGGAAGTGGGTGCCGCCGGTCACCTACCGGCCGATCTGGGAGGACCCTTTCACCAACCTTCAGCAGTTCTGGTTGCCGGCGCTGGTGATTGGCGCCTCCGCCTCAGCCACCCTGATGCGCATGACCCGCTCCGCGATGCTGGAGGTCATGCGTCAGGACTACATCCGGACGGCGCTGGCGAAGGGGCTCACCAACCGGTCCGTTGTGCTCCGGCACGCGCTCAAGAACTCGCTGATCCCGGTCGTGACCGTCTTCGGGGCGCTGGTGGCCGGCCTCCTCACCGGCACCGTGATCACTGAGAGCATCTTCAACCTCCCGGGGCTCGGGCGGCTCACGATCGACGCGATCGCCCAGCGGGACTACCCGCAGATCCAGGCGAACGTCCTGCTCTTCGGCCTCGTCTATACGCTCGCGAACCTTGCCGTCGACCTGTCCTACGTCGTCCTGAACCCGAGGATCCGCTATGGCTAGCTCGCTCCAGCGAGTCGACGACCTCACCGCGCCATCGCGCGTGACACCACGCCGGCGCTCCAGGACGCGTCGCCTGGCCACGCTCGCACGTCGCAAGCCGCTCGGCGCCATGGGTGCAGGGCTCATGCTGCTGCTGGTCCTGGTCGCCTTGCTCGCGCCGCTGCTGGCGCCGCACGACCCCTACGAGTCCATCAGCGGGGCGCGGCTGCTGGCGCCCTCGTTCTCGCACCCGATGGGCACGGACAACCTCGGACGGGACTTGCTGTCGCGCATCATCTACGGCGCGAGGATCTCGCTGATGATCGGTGTGCTCGCGGGGGCGCTCGGGACCTTAGGCGGCCTCGTGGTTGGGCTGGTCTCGGGCTACGCGGGTGGCTGGGTCGATAACCTCATCCAGCGGATCGTCGACTCCCTGATGGCCTTTCCGGGGCTGATCCTGGCGCTGGCGTTGGTCGCCACGCTGGGGCCGAGCCTGCGGAACGTGATGATCGCGATCGCGGTCGGCGCGGTCCCGAACACCTCGCGCGTGATCCGTGGCGCGGTGCTCGCCGCCAAGCAGGAGGACTACGTCTCCGCGGCGCGGGCGCTCGGCGCGCCGGGCTGGCGTATCGCGGTCCGGCACATCGTGCCGAACGTCATGGCCCCGGTGCTCATCCTGGCCTCGGTGGGCTTCGGCGTCTCGATCATCGCGGAAGCGTCCCTGTCATTCCTTGGCCTCGGCGCGCAACCGCCAACGCCCTCCTGGGGCGTCATGCTCAGCGGCCCCAGCCGTCGGTTCATGACGGACGCGCCCTGGATGGCGATCTTCCCGGGTCTCGCGATCAGCCTCGTGATCTTCGGCATCAACGTCTTCGGGGACGCCCTGCGGGACATCCTCGACCCACGGCTTCGCGGCTAGCTCCGCGTCACAACGGGATCCAGCGGCCGCACGGCCGCTGAACAAGGAGGGAACCATGAGCAATTACTGGACGAGGCGACGAGTCTCGCGTCGCGGGATGCTGCGGGGCGCAGCGCTCGGCGGCGTCGGTCTCGCCGGTGCGGCCCTGATCGGGTGTGGGGACTCCGACGAGGCGGACGGCGGCGACGCGACCGCGACGAGCACCGTCGAGGGTGGCGGAAGCGGTGTCGTCAGCACGGGGACAGCGGCGCCCACGGCGGACGCCAGCGTCAAGCGCGGCGGCGAGGTCATCCTCAGTGGGGGCGACCTGCAGAAGCTCGACTTCCAGGCGACGATCTCCACGCCGACGCAGTACGCGTCATCGCTCGTCTTCAGCCGTCTGGTCCGCTACGACCCGTACACGGGCGCGAACGACTACGGGATCATCCCGGACCTGGCTGAGTCGTGGGAGGCCACGGCTGAGAAGGTCACGTTCCACCTCAAGCGCGGCGTGAAATGGCCGAACGTCGAGCCCCTGAACGGGCGCGAATTCGTGGCGTCCGACGTGGTGTACTCGTACGAGCGAGTGGCCACCGACTCCGCCGAGTTCGTCCACGGCTACAAGCTCGACCCGGTGGCGTCGATGGAGACCCCCGACGACTACACCGTGGTCATGAACCTTGCCCGCCCGGCGGCCGGCCTGCTCAGCGACCTGGCGTCCGGCCAGGGGATGGGGCTGGTCCCGCGAGAGATCATCGAGGCGGACGGCAACCTGGACAGCCGCTGGGTCGGTACCGGGCCGTTCATGCTCGAAGGATGGGAGCAGGGCACCCGCATCCGCTTCGTGCGGAACCCCGACTACCACGAGGACGGCTATCCGTACGCAGACTCGATCGAGTGGCGGTTCATCACTGACGCATCGACGAACCTCGCCAACTTCGTGGCGGGCCAGCTTCACTACTACGCCCTCCCGTCGCTCGAGGCGAAGCAGCAGGTGGAGTCGTCCACCGACGCGCAGATCCAGACGTTCGCCAACCTCGGCGGCACCCACAAGATGTTCAACGTCCGCGCGGACGGGCCCAACCCGGCGCTTGCAGATGTCCGTGTCCGGCAGGCGATGGACTACGCGCTGAACCGCCAGGACATCCTGGACTTCGTCCTCGGCGGAGACGGCAACATCGCGGGGCCGGTCATGCCGGTCGGCTTCGGCGAGTGGTCGCTGTCGCCCGAGGAGATCAAGGAGATCCACGCGGAGAACGTGGACGAGGCGATGAAGCTGATGGCGGCGGCGGGCATCGATTCGCTCAAGGTCGTCAACGATTACGCCAACACCTCGTCGTTCTCCGAGGACGAAGGTCCGATCATGCAGCAGCAGCTCGCGCGGATCGGGATCGATCTCGAGCTGCTCCCGCAGGAGCGCACGGTCTACCTCCAGTCGCAGGTTGACGGCGCCTTCGAGTTCCAGGGCATCGGCATGGGTGGCTACCCGGACCCGGACAACTTCCTGTACCCGGTGTTCCACTCGACCGGCACCAAGAACTACGGGGGCGTGAACGACCCCGAGCTCGACGCCCGGATCGAGGAGCAGCAGGGCATCCTCGACCACCAGGAGCGTGTCCAGTTCATCCAGAACCTGGACCGCGACTGGAAGAAGTACCTGTACCGCATCTACACGGTCTACCCGAACACCCACCAGGCGTGGAGTTCGGAGATCGTCAACCCGTTCCAGCCGAAGGGCTGGGACTGGCGCGGACTCCAGGCAGTTTCCTTCAAGTAGCCCCTCCGACGGAGCGTGGCCGGACCACCCCTGAGGGTGGTCCGGCCACCACTCCGTCCTCGTCTCACCCGACCGACGACTGACGGTGCCCCATGACTGGCCCTGAGCCGCTGGCTCTCTCCCACATGTTCGTGCTCGACCTGTCGAGCAGACTCTCTGGTGCCTTCTGCGCCCGGCAACTGGCCGACCTGGGCGCCGACGTCGTGCTGCTGGAGGCGCCCGAAGGCCATGCCCTGAGGGAGGAGCCGCCGTTCCTCCACGACGTGCCCGGCCCCGAGCGCTCGTTGCTCCACGCCTACGCGAACTTCAACAAGCGATCCGTCTGCCTTCCCATGGACGATCGCCGCCGTGCCGCCCTGATCGGCCGCGCAGACGTCGTGGTCGTCTCGTCCGTTGAGGCGCTTGAGCGCGCGCGGCCGTACGTCCGCGACGAAGCCATCCTCGTCGCCGTCACGCCGCACGGAGCCACCGGGCCGAGCGCGACGCTCCCCGGGAATGACCTCACTGCGTACGCGCGGAGCGGCTGGGCAGCGCTCAATGGGCTGGAAGGTTTCCCGCCGCTCAAGGGCAGTCACAATCAGGTCGGGTACCTCGCCGGGACGTTCGCCGCGTGCGGTGCGATCGCAGCGCTCGTCGAGCGGGAGCGGTCGGGTCGCGGGCAGGAGGTGGACGTCAGTGAGACCGAGGCGCTGACCCTCACAGCCGGACCCAGCCTGCTCATGGCGGTGTACGAAGGGCGCAATCCAGACCGCCACGCGGGGGACATCTTCAGCGGCCCGGTGGCCGCCGCGGACGGTTTCGTGTCGATCACCTTCAGCCGTGCCCATTTCTGGCGCGATGCCATGAACGCGCTGGGACTGCCGGAGTTCGCAGAGGACCCCCGCTACCTCGATCCCTGGGCGCGCCGGCAGCACCGAGCCGAACTCGCGCCGCAGATCGAGGCGAGGGTCGCGGAGCGGGATCGCTGGGGTCTCTTCGAGCACCTGGGCGTGCTTCGTTGCGTGTGCGGCGTTGTCCTCGACATGGCTGACCTGGCGACGAATCCCCACCTCCACGACAGGGGACTCCCGGTCGTGCTCTCGCTCGAAGGCGAGAGCTTCGAGGTGCCCGGCGCCCCGTACCGGATGTCGCGGACGCCCTGGGCGCGGCGCGCCATGCCTCCGCGGCTCGGGGAGCACACGGACGAGGTGCTCGCGGCATGTCTAGGGGAGGGAGCTCGATGACGGCGGAGCAGTCGCGGGAACACGCCGAAGCACGAGGTCCCCTGGACGGTGTACGTGTTATCACCTTCACCCAGGCGTGGTCCGGCACCTTCGCTACGGAGCTGCTCGCGTTCCTCGGCGCAGACGTCATCCAGATCGAGGCGCGCCGGCGCCCGGACACGTGGCGCGGGGGATACCAGGGGCCGATCCCCCCGGCGATCCAGGGACTTGCCGAGCGCCAGCGCCGCTGGAACGTTGGGCCGCTCTACAACGCGGTGAACCTCAACAAGCGCGGGATCACGCTCGATATTGGTGACCCGCAGGGCGCGGAGTACTTCCGGCGCCTGGTCCCTCTGGCGGACGTCATCGTCGACAACTTCAGTCCGCGCGTGATGGGAAACTGGGGATTCGGGTACGACGCCCTCGACGCCCTCCGCCCGGGAATCATCCAGGCTTCGCTCTCTGCCTATGGCGCGTCCGGACCGTATCGAGACATCCCCGGCATCGGCGGGACGATCGAGCCCATGTCCGGGATGTCATCCCTCCTGGGGTACGAAGGCGGGGCGCCGCTGAACTCGGGCAACATGTACCCGGATCCCGTCGCCGGCGTGTACCTGGCGACGGCGATCCTCGCCGCACTCCGGCACCGCGAGGCCACGGGCCACGGGCAGTACATCGACCTCGGGATGATGGAGGCGAACGCTACCTTCGTCGGGGATGCCTACGCCGAGTTCACCGCGAATGCCCGCGTCCGCCCGCGCCTCGGCAACCGCCATCTTCGTATCGCCCCGCACGGCATCTATGAGGCGTTACACGGCGAATGGCTGGCGCTGTCCGCGGACGACGAAGGGCAGTGGGCCGCGCTCAAAGCGGTGGTCTCGATGCCTGCTCTCAATGGCGCTGCGTTCGCCTCGGTGGCGGATCGGAAGGCCAACGAGGACGCGCTCGACGACCACATCGCAGCGTGGGTGCGAACGCAGGACGCAACATTCGCCGAGGGGCGACTGCAAGCGGCCGGCGTACCCGCGGCCCGCGTACGGCGGCCGGACGAGGTGTTGCGAGACGAACAGCTCCGCGCGCGGGGCTTTGTCGCGACCGTGGCGCACCCGGAGGCCGGATCGCACGAAATGGTGGGGGTGCCGTGGCGCCTCTCCCGGACACCGGCGCGCGTCACCCGCGCCTCGCCGATGCTCGGCGAGCACAGTCGGGAAGTCCTGGCCGAGCTCCTCGGCGTGACCGACGAAGAATACCGGACACTGGTGGAGCGCAATGTTTCCGGCGACGAGCCGCCTCAGTAGCTCGCCGCTGCAGCAGGGTCGACGCCGGCGAAGGCCAGCGCTCGAGATTCGGAGTGAGTGATGGATGAGCCGCGCATCACGTACCAGACGATCGACGATGGACGGATCGCGATCGTCAGCCTCAACCGCCCACGCTACCGAAACGCGCTCAGCCTTCAGACGATGCAGGAGCTGGACGCCGCGTTCCAGCAGGCCGCCCGCGACCCCGAAGTGCGTGTCGCCATTCTGCGCGGCGAGGGTCCGGCGTTCTCCGCCGGCCATGACCTCGGCAGTCCGGACGTCGCAAACCGCGGCGACGTCGAGAACCGGACGAGGGCGATGTACGAGCGCACCTGGGACCTTGATATCGATCACTACCTCAGGTTCAGGAGCCTGCCGATCCCGACCGTTGCGGCGGTTCACGGCCACTGCATCCTCGCCGGCTGGATGCTCGCTTCATCGATGGACGTCATCTTTGCCTCCGAGGACGCCGAGTTCCTCATGTCGGACATCGAGTACTTCTCGATGCCGTGGGACATCGGAGTGCGGAAGACAAAGGGGATCATCTTCGAGAACCGATTCCTCTCAGCTGACGAGGTCCAGGAGATGGGCTTCGTCTACCAGGTCGTTCCGGCCGCTGAGCTAGAGCCCACGGTGATCGAATACGCGCGACGCGTGGCGGAGCAGGACAAGTTCCGCCTGAGGCTGATGAAGCTCTCTCTGAACCAGATGCAGGACATGATGGGCTTCTCGACGCACATCATTGGTCACCACACCGGCTGGGCCGTGAGCCGGAGCGGGAGCCTGCCTCCCGAACGCGACAAGACGGCGAGCCGGCAGCACGGCATCGTCGCCCACGCGCGAACCGCTCCCTCCCGGCGGAAGCCTCCACGCGAGGACTGAGGGGCGCTTGCATCGAGCCGAGTCGCCTCCCTGCACCAGCTCGTGTCGAAGCCGATGCCCCTGTCAGCGACTCGTAGGACCGGGTCGCAGGCCCAGGGTGCGAGCGCGAGGTCGATCCGGGCGGCCCTCTGCGCGGTTGACAGGCCTCGCTCCGCTTTCGAGAATCGCGCCGCACCCGGCACACCCCGGGGAGAGGCGCCCATGAGCCTCATCACCGCGCGGTCCCTTCACCTCGATTGCCCGGACGCAGCATGCCCGGGCCATTAGACGACGTGCGTGTCGTCGAGGCCTGTGGTCCCATCGGGCACTACGCCGGGCGGCTGCTCGCTGACCTCGGCGCCGACGTCGTCAAGGTTGAGCCGCTCGAGGGCGATCCGGCACGCCGGTTCCCGCCGTTCCTGCCCGGCGTCGATCCGCCCGAGAACGGGCTCCAGTTCCTGTTGCTCAACGCCAACAAGCGCGGCGTCGCCATCGACCTCGGCGCGCGCGAGGGGGCCGAGACGTTCCTGCGCCTGGTCGCGGCCGCGGACGTCCTCCTCGACTCGTGGCAGCCGGGCGAGCTCGCGACACTCGGGCTGTCCGAGGAGCTGCTGCGCCAAGCGCGACCGGATCTCATCCACGCGTCCGTGACCGGGTGGGGACTGGACGGCCCCCGCGCCGACTGGGCCTACGCAGACATCGTCGGGCAGGCGATGTCTGGCGTGATGAACCTCGCGGGGTTCCCGGATGGCCCTCCGGAGATCGTGGCGGACCAGCAGGCGTACAAGTCGGCGTCGATCAACGCCGCGGCCGGCGTCGTCGCTGCTCTGCTCCACCGGGACGCCACCGGCGAAGGCCAGCGCGTCGAAGTCTCCGCCCAGGAGGCGCTCTCGATGGCGCAGGAGACCGCGATGATGTTCGCCGACATCAACGGCGTCGACCGCCAGCGCACGGGCAACGCCGGCACAAGCCCGGTTCGCATCCCCGGCGTCGGCTTATACGAGGCGCGTGACGGGTGGGTCTACCTCATGGCCGGCGGCACCGCCGGGTCCGGCTTCGACGGCGTCGTGGCGACGATGGAAGCGCTGGGATTCGACTCCGGACTGCGCGAGGAACCCTGGCCCACCTTCATCCGGGAGTCCATGAACCGCGCATACATCCTCCGCGCGATGGAGGACGCCGGGCAGGCGGCCGACCTCCTGCCGAAGCTGGCCCACGTCGACCGCGTGCTCAGCGACTTCCTGCGAGGACAGTCGAAACGGGACCTCTACGAAGCCGGCCAGGGCTTTCGTGTCCTCGTCGGCATGGTGAGCGCGCCCGAGGACATCTCCTCCAGCACCCAGCTCAACGCTCGCGAGTGGTTCGTTGACCTCGACGACCCCGGGCGTGGAGTCCGACTTCGCTACCCGGGCCCGCCGTGGCGCCTTGAGGCCACACCCGCCGTGCTCCGCCGTCCCGCGCCTCTCCTGGGGCAGCACACGGCGGAGGTCCTGGCGGAGCTCGACCGCGCCGAGGCTCCTCGGTGACCCCCTCCCGCCGCGTGCTCGACGGGGTGAAGGTGCTTGACCTCACCTGGTTCGGCGCGGGACCCATCGCGACGCGCGCCCTGGCGAACCTCGGCGCCGACGTCGTGCGCGTCGAGACCGCGAAGCGTCCGGACGGGCTGCGGATCGTGCCTCCTCGCCCGGACGGGAATGCCAGCCTGAACGTGGGCGGCTACTTCAACAACTACAACGCCGACAAGCGCAGCGTTGCGATTGACCTCACCACGGCGCGCGGTCACGAGCTGGGCCTCGAGCTCGTGCGGTGGGCGGACATCTTCGCGACGAACATGACCGCGCGTGCGGTGCGGCAGATCGGCATGACCTGGGACGTCGTCGCGGAGGCGAACCCGAGCATCATCGCGATGTACCAGCCGATGCAGGGCATGACGGGGCCGCACGCGGAGTTCATCGGATTCGGGGCCATCCTCTCGGCGGTGTGCGGCGTGAACTATCTCTCGGGATCCGAGGCGAATCCGCCCGTGGGCGTGGGCACGAACTACCCGGACTACGTGGTGAACCCGATGCACGCCGTGACGGCGATCCTCGCGGCGCTCCGGCACCGCCGCCGCACCGGCGAGGGACAGCTCATCGACATGTCCCAGCTGGAGTCCTCGGTGGCGGCGTTCGGCGGGCCGGTCTTCGCCTGGGACAACGCGCGCGTCCCGTACGAGCGCGCCGGGAACCGGGTGCCGTTCGCCGCGCCTCATGGCGCGTTCCCCTGCAACGGCCGCCCCGACCGCTGGCTCGTCATCGCCTGCCTCGACGACGCGCAATGGCAGCGGTGCGCCGCGGTCTGCGGGCACGCCGAGTGGGCGACCGATCCGCGTTTCGCGACGCTGGCGGCCCGCAAGGCCAACGAGGACGCCCTGGAGGCGCTCGTGTCGGCGTGGTCCTCGGATCAGGACGGCGATGATGCGCTCAACCGGCTCCAGTCGGCGGGCGTCCCCGCCGGACTGGTGCTGAATGCCAGCGAGGTCCTCGCCGACGAGCACCTCCGCAGGCGCGGCTACTTCGCCTACCTCGACCACGTCGAGGCCGGACGTCGCGCCTACGATGGCCCCGGTTTCCGCCTGTCCGAGACGCCAGTGGATCTGCGCTCCGCCGCGCCCCTCCTCGGCGAGCACACCTGGGAGGTCGCCACCGAGATCCTCGGTCTGGACGCCGACGAGGTCAGCCGTCTGATCGCGGAGCAGGTGCTCCACTAGCGCGCTCGCCGGGCTCGCGTCTGACCTCCGACCCGGGGCGGCGGGACTTCCGGCCCGCTCGATCCGGGGAGCGCCGCGTCACAATCGCGCAGGGAGTCAGGCATGCCCGTCGTTCTCGTCACTCTTATCGCACTCATGCTGGCCGCCCCGCTGATGGTCCTCGCCGCGCGGTGGGTGCATCTCACGTCCCGCATGCGAGGCGTGCTGATGATGCTCACCGGCCTGGGACTCGTGGCGATCGGTCTCGTCGCCATGCTCGCGACCGACCGGCCGGAGGCAATCGCCGTCGGCGTGATCGGGCTGGTGTTCATCGCCGTCGGCAGGCGTCGGCTCCAGGCGGCAAGGGGGGAACGGGGTGAGCAATGAGGTACAGGGTTCATCGCTTTCACCTGAAGATGACGCGTGATGAGCGGCGCCTGGAGGACTTCCTCAACGGTCTCGAGGGCGAAGTCGTCTCCGTCATTCCAAACATCGCGCTCGGTGTGCCGTGGGCGCACCGGGTCGACTTCGTGCTCGTCGTGGAGCGGACAGGCGCACACGGCGGGTGATCCGTGGCGAGTGCTGAGGCCGCTGGAGTGACCGCGCGCGGGAGCGAGCGGGTCGTGGGCTTGGGGAGCCATCACATCAGTGGTATGACTCCCGCGCGGCCGGCGCGTTCCGGCCGCAGCCTGCCCTGGTCCTATCACCCGTGTGAGGAATGCCTGTGACACGCCCCGCTCCGCTTGCCGGCTTACGCGTCCTCGACCTCACGCAGGTCCTCGCGGGGCCCTACTGCACCTACCAGCTGGCGCTCCTCGGCGCCGAGGTGGTGAAGGTCGAGCCGCCCGGCGGCGACCTCGCCCGCTCGTTCGCCCCGTTCGCCGACCTCGGCGCGCAGAACCTCGGGCTCGGGTTCTGCGCCCAGAACTCGGACAAGGACTGCATCGCTATCGACCTGAAGGCCCCCGGCGGCGTCGAGGCCGTCCTGCGCCTTGCCGCCGAGGCGGACGTGTTCATCGAGAACTTCCGCCCGGGCGTCGCCGATCGGATCGGGGTCGGCGAGGCTGCCGTCCGCGAGCGGAACCCACGGATCGTCTACTGCTCGATCTCCGCCTACGGCGGCGAGGGGCCGATCGGGCATCGCGCGGCGTACGACCACGTCGTCCAGGCGATGTGCGGCATTATGAAGACGACCGGCACCGACGGGATGGAGCCGCTCAAGGTCGGCGCGCCCTACATCGACTACGCCACCGGGCTGAACGCCGCGTTCGCGGTGCTCGCCGCCCTCCGCGAGCGTGACCGCACCGGCGAAGGCCAGACCGTCAACGTCGCGATGCTGGACACCGCGCTGAACCTCATGGCGAACAACCTCGTCGCCACCGCCACGACCGGCCAGGACATGCCAAAGCTTGGCAACGAGGCGGCCAGCCAGGCACCGTCCTCCGGCTGCTTCAAGGGTTCGGACGGGCAGCAGGTGATGCTCGCGGCGAACAACGAGCGCCAGTTCGCGGACCTCTGTCGCGCCCTCGGCCACGCCGAATGGGCGACCGACCCCCGCTGGGCCGATCCGGCCATCCGCCGAAGGCACCAGGACGAGCTACGGGCGGAGTTCGAGATCGCCTTCCGTGCGAGGACGGCCGCGGAGTGGGAGGAGATCTTCGACCGCGAGGGCGTGCCCGCGGCCCGCGTCCGCTCCATCGGCGAGCTCCTCCGCGAGGGCCAGCCGGCCGCGCGCGACCTCCTCCACGAGCTCCCCGTCGGCGAGCATGCGACCCCGGTCCAGCTCCCCGCGATCGGGTTCCGCCTCAACGGCGACAGCCTCGCCCCAACCAGGCCGCCTCGTCGCGTGGGCGAGGACAACGACCGCTGGCTGTCCGGCAGCTAGCCCGTCGGCGCAGCGCAGTCACGACGAAGCCCGCCGCGAGGCGGGCTTCGATGCGTCGGAGGAGGAAGAGGCGAGGGGGACGGGATTCGAGCCCGCGACCCTCTGCTTGGGACGTACGCTGGCACTTGCGCTGTGCGTCAGGAGTGGGCGTCAGACCCATTCTGGTTCAGTTATTGTCTTGCTGAGGCACCGCCCCACGGCTGCGGATCCTGGAGCAGGCACCGAGATCAGTATGGAATTCAGAATCAAGTCAATCGAGTTCAGTGATGGCGGCTCTGTACTGACAGATGACATGGACGTCATTCTTCTGATTGGTCCGAACAGCGCAGGGAAATCTCGAGCATTGCGTGATATCCACGCAAGCATAGGAGCGCGCTCATCACGACTTGTCGTCAAACAAACTAGTTTACATAAGGGCGGCTCTGCCGTCGATTTCCAGCAATGGATGTCCACTGCCTACCCGACCATGTCCATCCAAGGCTCGGGCTCCTACTACACGCGCGGTGGCAGCCTCGCAGTCAACAAGGTCACGGATGCGTGGAGGGAGGGGCAAGACACGGTCGAGCCGCAGGCGGCTCCCTTTCTCGTCACAGTCTTGGGCGCCGAGGAGCGGTTCGAGGCGACGCGCCCGCAGCCGCGCACGAATCTCCTCGAGTCCCACCCAAGCCAGTACCTGCATGTCTTACAGGTCAGCACCGACGCACTGTCGTCCCTTCAGGAGGAGGTCGAGGCCGCCTTCGGAAGACACCTAACGCTGGAGGATCGGTGGAGTCAGACCGTAGCCCTGCGAGTCTCGGATGCTTCGCCGCCGGATGACCCCGACGCTCTCCGCGAGTTCGTGGCCGGAGCGGCGTTGCTACCCGAAGCCGGTGACGGGATCAGGAGTTTCGTCGGGACAATGCTTGCTGCACTCTGTGGCTCGCAGCCGATTCTCCTCATCGATGAACCCGAGTCCTTCCTGCACCCTCCCCAGATCCGCAGGCTGGCACGCAGTGTGTCAGCCCTTGCGCGAGATGCTCGGAGGCAGGTCATCTTCGCTACCCACAGCCTGGATGTGATCGATGGGGCGCTGAAGAGCGGGGCACGTGTCGGATTCGTCCGGCTCTCGCGGGAGGGGGCGGTGAACCGCGCGCAGGCGCTCCAGCCTGATGATGTGCGTCACTTGCTGGAACGACCGATGCTCCGCTCACTCAAGGTCATGGACGGGCTGTTCCACGAAGGCGTCGTCGTGTGTGAATCCGATTCCGACGCCCGCTTTTACGAGGCAATGTCGGACAGGGTCGATCGCTCCTTCGGCGAGGCGCGGGCCGACCTCTTCTTCGCGCCGGCTTACGGGAAGGGAGAACTCAAGGTAGTCGCAGGGGCGTATGAGCGGATCGGCGTCCGCTGCGTGGTGATTGCTGACATTGACTTGTTTGACAACGTCCGTGACGTCATCGATGTAATCGAATCTCTCGATGAAGATTTGAGAGATGACGAATTAAAATTGCTGACCGCATCCGTTCATGAAGTGGCGGGATTCTTATCCGATATCCCTTGGAAGCATTCGATCACTGAACTCGCCACGCAACTCGACGCTGCTGCTTCATCGCTCCGGGAGGACAATCAAATCAGCGATGACTTGCGTCGCGAAATCACCCGGATCCTCCGAGAGGCTCAGCCCCGCTCGCAGGCGAAGCTCTCCGGGCTTGCTGCCCTTAGTGGTGAGCAGCTTCGTAAGGCGAGACAGCTGTTCACGCTTCTCGAAGCCCACGGGCTGTTTGTGGTCCCACGCGGGGAGCTCGAGCGCTGGTGGCCCGAGGGGCCGCAGAACAACAAGCTTGCGTGGTTCGGCAAGTGCGTGGAGCTACTTGAGCGTTCGGATGAAGACGACTGGCCCAACGAGTTGCGTGAGGCTCTCGAGTTCGTCCGGAGGGTGCGTGAGTACCTTCGGACAACGACCTCATCCGCAGGTGAGTCCTGACCATCAGCAGATTCAGAAGCGGCGATTCGCGGCCTGCCGCAGCTTCCCAGCCTCCGCCCATGGTTGAACGACCGAGCCGCCGCCGTCCAAGCCGAGCCACCTGGCGGTGGCCTTCGGGTAGCTGCTTACGGGCTATCCCCACCACTCGCACCAATTGCTCTCGCGCCCGCAGCGGATGAAGCGGTACGTCCGGTAGCGGAGGTAGGGGATGCGATGGCGACAGGCCGGCGGGCGACCGCTCCGACTTCCACGACGCCCATAACGAATCCGCGAGGGTCTCCGCCGCACGGACAGATGCCGTGGTCCTGGAACATGACGCTGAGCCCTTTGGGAAAGCAGATGCTCGCGAATCTGGACATATGAAGCCCGCCTCGGGCGGGCCTCAGACTCGGATCGAGGTGGAGCGGGGACGGGATTCGACCCCGCGACCCTCTGCTTTGGAATTGCCGCTGAGCCCCTTGTCGGAGAGCAGATGCTCGCGAAATCCGACAGGCAGAGTCAGCCCAAGAGAGCACCGCGGAAACGGGCGGATGCAGCCCTCAATTGCGGGATGAGATCGGCGTAGGGGATGACGGGCTGAACGAGAACCTGATTGTCGACCAAGATGCAAGGTGTGCTACCCAGACGGCCGGTACTCACGGCCACTCGCCGTCCTCGGTCGTCCGTCAGCACGACGTCCTCGCGGTCCGAGAGGTGTGGCCGGAGCAAGGCATAGCCCTGCTTTGAGAACGCGAGGACACATCTGACCTGAGACTCCATCAGCCCGTCCAGGGTGGCAGCGCAGATAGCTGAGAGAGTCGCATTCGATCGGATATCCGACACTCGCGTCAGGTCACGCGCCGAGTTGAACGGAATCACATCCTGAATGGTCGCGCGGGCCGCAAGGAAGTCCCAGCGTTGAACGGCTGGTGGCGCAGTCTCACCGAGCAGGCCGGACAGGACCCGGCCCAGCTTCGTGAACCAAGGGGATGGGCGCCGGCCTCGACGGATCACGTTCGGAAAGACGTCGAAGAACTCGTGGTGGAACGCGACATAGGCGTCCGGGGACGACAGCTTGTACGGATCCTCGCTGACCGCGTTCTCCTGCTCGCTCCAGCCCGGATTGATCCCCATGACGACCATGCGACCACTCGACGAGCCGCCGTGCAGGAACGACGGCAACGACCGGGCGTGGAAGTGCGCTGCGAGGTAGGCGTCGGACGCCACCCACGCGAAGAGTTCCTCCCGGCGCTCCCAGGTAGCTCTTAGGAATGACTCGCGACGGTCGTCTTCATGCATATGGCGGAGACCGTCAAGGAAGAACTCGGGGAAGTGCATGTGTTCACCTCCGTGCGGATCACTGCGCCTCGAAGCCGCCTGAGTCATCTTTCGCAGGCGATGCCATCCTTGTCGCCCTCCCGGGCGGCGTTCGCGACGTAGACAGGGGCAGACCGGTGACGGCGTATCGTCCGCCGCCTCTGGACGACTCTCGGTGGGGGCCATGACGGCCCTCATGAAGTAGCAGGAAACCGAGGAGAGCGCCATGGCGCGTCAGGTCGTGCAAGCTGGCTTGGATCGCCCGCTGCTCCCGGCGATGCTCCTTGGCACGGCCGCCGCCAGGGTGAGAGGGTTGGAGCGGGGGACGGGATTCGAACCCGCGACCCTCTGCTTGGGAAGCAGATGCTCTGCCAGCTGAGCTACCCCCGCAGAGCGTTCTCGATGATACGCCGACCGTCCGAGGGCGTCACGCGCGGTCACTCCGGGCGTGTGGGTGAGCCGTCGGGGGCGGCTGGGTCTTCCTCGTCCACCGGGAGGCCGTTGAGCGCGGCGACTGTCGAGAACAGGTCGCCCGCGTCGTAGAAGTCGACCACGACGATGTTCGGGACGTGGTCGCGTTCCTCCGCGCAGCGGCGGGCGCGCTCGAGGAGCACGTCGGCGGCGTTCACCTCGAGTGCGTCCGAGGGTAGGGCGGGGCGCTGCGGGAGCCAGTGGTTGAGCAAGAAGAGCGGGTTGTCCGGCCCGCCGCGCCCGGGGGCGCAGGAGAAGTCGTTCGCCGTCGCCGTGAGCGCCGTCTCCTGCAGCAGGCTGTACGCCGGCTGGTACCAGTCGGCTCCACCGGCCTCGTGCTCCGCGAGCACGAGCAGCTGCTTGCCCTGGGCGAGGAGTTCGCCGAGCGTCGGCCAGGGCTCGCCGGCCGTGTGGGCGTACGCGCGCTCGGCGAGGTCCGCGACCTCGAACGCGCGGATCGTATCCTCGGGGTTCGTCTGGTCCTGGACGATCACGATGACGAACTCCCCCGGGTTCGCGTCGAGGTAGTCGCGGAGGTCGACGAGCGCCGCGCCGATGGGCGCCGCACCCAGCTCGCAGAAGGAGTGGCAGAGATACACCTCCGGCTCACCCTCTGACGAGAGCCGCGCGGCGATGCGCTCCGCCGCGGCGACGACGTCCTCGCCGTGCTCCGCGACGAGCTGGGGGCGTCGCACCTCCGGGTCGATGACCGTGAGGACGCCCTGCTGCGATGGGATCCCGTAGTACGTGTCGATGAGCAGCGCGCGGATGCCGTCGCGGAGCTGCTGTGCGATGGCGTAGCGCTGGGAGGGGAAGTACCAGCCGCGCTCCGAGGCCGCGGACATCGAGTTGTGGGTGCCGGGGAACGTCACCTCGGTGAGCGGGCGGTCGCAGAGCAGCTCCGAGCCATTGCAGGAGGTGATCGGCGCCGGCTCGACCGGCGTCGTCTCGACGCGGAACGAGCGGGCGAACCAGCTGCCGACCACGCCCGCCAGCAGCACCACCGTCGCGAACGCGACGCCTGCAAGCAGCCGGCTGCCGCGGAGGCGCTCCCAGGAGTCGGCGGGCCGAACGTCGCGCAGGCCGGCGAGGGCGTTCCTCAGGACGACCACGACGCCGCCGCCGGCGACCACCACGCCGGACGCGACGACGAGCACTCGGACGGCATCGAGCGGCCAGCGGGCGATGGCGAGGCCGGTAATGCCGAGGCCGATCCCCGCGAGCGTCCGGCCCCATACCGAACCGGCGAGGAAGTCGCGGACGGCGTCACGATCCGGGAGCCGGCCCGCCGCCGCGAGGCCGACGATGCCCGCGAGGCCGATTGCAAGCAGGCCGGCGTTCCAGCCCTGGTACTCGCGGAGCATGCTCCGCCAGGCGAGCGTGACCGCAATGCGCGCGTCTTCGTGCTCGGGCAGCTGCTCCACGAACCAGAGCTCCGCGAGGCGCTGGCAGATCAGTCCCGTGAGCCCGGCGGCGGCGAGGGCGGTGGCGGCGATGAGGAGCCCGCTCCGCCGGGTAGGCGCGACGGTGACCGTTCCGGCCAGGAGGAGCGCGCCGACGCCGGCCAGCGGCCAGGTCAGGGCGGTCAGGCCGTCAAGGAACTCGAACAGGTCCGTCCGCAGCCCGACGGCGGAGGCGTCGATGCGGGTGGTGTCGAGGCCGGCCTCGAACCGCTCGGCGATGTCCGGGGCCCCGCGCTGCATCAACGCGGCGGCCAGCGTGAACACTGCCTCGAGGTCGATCGCGATGGACTCCTCGGCGAGTCCGGCGGTGACGGCGCGGTGGGCGCCGCGCAGCGCCGCGCGCGCGCCGACAATCGCGGTCCTCGTGCGGAGCGCCTCGCTGAGGACCGCCTCGATCGCTGGGCGCACACCGATCAGCTCGGGTGCGCGGGCCAGCACCTGGTCGGTTACCTCGCGGCTCAGGTACTGGTTCATCTCGTCCTGCCGCAGCGTGGACGCGATCCGCGCGCTGAAGCGGTCTTCGTCGAGCAGGAAGCGGTTGGCCCAGGCCGAGATGAGAAGCGTCGAGACGACGGCGACCGCGAGCAGCGCCATGAGGCTCGTCAGGAGCAAGCGAGTCCGGGGGGCGTAGTCCCGGAGGGGATCCCAGCCCGCGCGTGAAGCCGACGTGTGAGCTGCCACGTCGACTCCTCTCATCGATGCCAGCGCGTCCGAGGACCCTGGGACCGGACTGGCTCCATCGTATCTCCGGCGCTCGACGGCCTGTCGCGAAGCGTCGCCGGTCGCGCATCTGGGCTGTACCGTTCTATGTGTCCGGTCGCGGAACAGCTGGCATCTCCTGCGCGGTCCTCGGAGGTGATGTGGACGATCGCTCGATGCGCGCATGGCGCCTCTTCCTGGAGGCTCACGCCCGGGTGGTGAACCGCCTCGAGTCCGAACTCCGTGAAGAGGCGGGGATGCCCCTCACCTGGTACGACGTGCTGGTGCAGCTCTCCGAGGCACCCGAGCACAGGCTACGCATGCAGGAACTGGCTCGGCGTGTCCTCATCAGCAAGAGCGGGCTCACGCGACTGGTCGACCGTCTCTGTGCCGCCGGGTATCTCGAGCGCGAACAGGATCCTGAGGACGGCCGAGGCACGCTCGCCGTGATGACCGATGCCGGCGCCAGGGCCCTCCGTCGGGCGGCGCCGTTCCACCTCGCGGGGATCGAGCGGGCGTTCTCGAGCCGCCTCACGGCGAAGGACACGGACGCCGTCGCGGCGGCGATGCAGCGCGTCCTCGATGGCCTCGATCGAGACGAGGCCAGCCGCTAGCGCGGCCCCCGAAGGCTCCCGAGACCCCGAGGCCCTAGCGGCGGCGGCTCATGTAGTGGGGGCTGGTGCCGAAGAAAGTCTCGGCCGCTTCCATCAGCGTCTCGGACAGTGTCGGGTGAGCGTGGATCGTGAGACGCAGGTCGTCGACCCGTGCGCCCATCTCGACGGCGAGCGTCGCCTCGCCGATGAGGTCCCCGGCGCCGCGCCCGGCGATCCCGACGCCGAGGACGCGCCCCGTGCCGGGCTCGATCACCAGCTTGGTCACACCCCGGTTGCTGCCGAACGTGGTCGCGCGTCCGGACGCCGTCCAGGGGAAGCGTGCCACCTCTACCTCGATGCTGCGCTTGCGTGCCTCGGTCTCGGAGAGGCCCGTCCACGCGATCTCCGGGTCGGTGTAGACGACGGCGGGGATCGCAGCCGGGTCCCACGCTGCCGGCTCGCCGGCGATCACCTCGACGGCGACGCGCGCCTCGTGCGTCGACTTGTGCGCGAGCATCGGCTCACCCGCGACGTCGCCAATCGCGAAGATCGCGGGGTCCCCGGTGCGACGCTGATGGTCGACGGCGATGAACCCGCGCTCGTTCACCTTCACGCCGGTGGCTTCCAGGCCAAGTTCCTCCGAGTTCGGGCGGCGGCCGGTCGCGATCAGGACCCGGTGGTAGATGCGTGACTCGCTGAGGTCGGGACCGAGGAGGTCGACCTCGACACCCTCTCCCGATTCGCGCATCTCGGTCACGCGCGTTTCGAGGAGCACCTCCTTCGTGCGCTCCTCGACGGACTCCGCGAGCACCTTCACCAGGTCCGGGTCGGCGCCCGGCAGCAGCGAGCCGGTCATCTCGACGACGGTGACCTCGGAGCCGAGGGCGGAGTAGAGCGTTGCCATTTCGAGGCCGATGTAGCCGCCGCCGACCACGAGCAGCGAGGAGGGCACCACACGCAGCTCCAGGGCCGCGGTCGAGTCCCAGACGCGGTCCGACGCGAGGCGCAGCGGCGGCGGGATCGCCGGGCGGGAGCCCGTCGCGACGATCGCGTGGTCGAAGCCGACGTCGGTGACCTCGCGGTCGACGGCGACGCGGAGGTTGCCGGGGCCGGTGAAGCGTCCGCGACCACGTACGTAGCGGACCTTGCGGCCGCGAGCGATCTGGCCGAGCCCGCCCGTCATCTTGCGGACGACCTCGCGGTCCTTCCACTCGCGGAGGCGGTCGAGGTCGACGCGAGGCGCTTCGAAGGAGAGGCCGATCTTCTCGGCCTCGCGCGCGTCGGTGATCACCTGAGCCGCATGGAGGAGCGCCTTCGAGGGGATGCACCCCTCCCACAGGCAGACGCCGCCGGGCGCCTCGCGCTCGTCGACGAGGGTGACGTCGAAGCCCATCTCGGCGGCGAGGAAGGCGGCGGGGTATCCGCCGGTGCCGGCGCCGAGGATCGCGATGCGGCCGCGCTCGCCGTTGGTGGCCACGCTAGCCCTCCAGCGCCATGAGCATGGGGTTCTTGATCGCCTCGACGATCCACGTCATGAAGCGCGCGCCGTCGGCGCCGTCGAGGACGCGATGGTCGTGCCCGAGCGACATCGGCATGATCAGCCGGGGCTCAAAGGCGTTTCGCTCGGCGTTCCAGACCGCCTGGCGCTCGGCGCGACCAAGCCCGAGGACGGCGACCTCCGGCCAGTTGATGATCGGCGCGAAGTAGCCGGTGCCGAGGCTGCCGAGGTTCGTGACGGTGAACGTCGAGCCGCGCATCTCCTCCACGGTCAGGGAGTTGGTGCGGGCGCGCTCGCTGACCTCGGCCAGCTCGACGGAGAGCTCGATGATGTTCTTCTCGTCGACGTGCTCGATCTTCGGCACCACCAGGCCACGCTCGGTGTCCACCGCCACGCCGATGTGCACGTAGTCCTTCAGCACCAGCTCCTGCGCCTCCACGTCGTAGGAGGAGTTCACACGCGGGTGCGCCCGAAGCGCGGCCGCCACGACCTTCAGCATCATCACGGAGATCGTGAGGTTGCCGCCGGCTGCGCGGGCTCGCTCCTTGAACTGCTGGCGGAGGTCCTCCATCGCCGTGATGTCGGCGTGATGCTGGAGGTGGACGTGCGGGATCTCCGTCCAGGCCTGAGTCATGTTGCGCGCGACGGTGCGCCGGAGGCGGCTGAGCTTCTCGCGCGTGACCGGGCCCCACTGTTCGAAGTCCGGCAGCTCGCGGAATTCGACGCCAGGGCTGCCCGGGACTCCACCGGGGGGCGCAGCCGGCTGCGCGAACGCGGCGGCGGGGCGACTGCGGGCGGCCCGCTTCACGTCATCCTCGGAGATGCGTCCGCCGGGACCGGTGCCCTCGACGCCGCCGATGTCGACGCCGACCTCCCGCGCGAACTTGCGCACGGACGGCGCGGCGAAGGCCGGGCGGTCGCCGGGCGCGGCCGTCTCGGCCGATACGGTGGCCCGGGGGGTCTCGCGGGCAGGCGGAGTCGAGGCGCGCCGCCCAGGGCGCGGGGCGGGCTCGGGCTCCTCGGTGTCCTGGGGTTCCTCGGTGGACTGGGGCTCCTCGGCCCTGGCCCTGGCGGCCGGTGGTGGCGGCTCGGTCGGTTGCTCGGTGGCCGGAGCGGCCTCCGGTTCCGGCCGGGGCTCGGTCTTCGTCTCGGGGGCGGCCGGGGGCTTCGTCGCACCGGCCGCCTTGATGGTGAAGATCACCTGGCCGACCTTGATCGTGTCGCCCTCGGAGACGTGGATCTTCGAGATCGTGCCCGCGGCCTCGGAGGGCACGTCGAGCGTCGCCTTCTCTGTCTCGATCTCCATCAGCGGCTGGTCGACGGCCACGGTGTCGCCCTCCGCCACGAGGATCTTGAGGACGTCCGCCTCCTGGATGTCCTCGCCGAGGCTCGGGAGCTTGAAGTCGGGCATCGGTGGCCTCGTCCTGCTGCGCGTGCGCTACTGGGTGACCGGGTTGGGTCGCTCGGGGTCGATGCCCAGCGTCTGGCCCGCCTCGAGCACCACGCTCACCGGGATCTGCTCGTCGCGCGCAAGGCCTGAGAGCGCCGCGAAGGCGATGTGCTTCGCGTCCACCTCGAAGAAGTCGCGGAGCACGTCCCGCGTGTCCGAGCGACCGAAGCCGTCCGTCCCGAGCGAGATCGTGCGCGCGTTGATCCACTTGGAGAGCGCGTCCGGCAGCGCCTTGAGGTAGTCCGAGGCCGCGACGACGAGGTTCGGCTGCTCGCCGAGCTGCTGTCCGATGAAGGGCACGCGCGGTGCGACTTCCGGGTGGAGCCAGTTCCAGCGGTCCACCTCGATCGCGTCGCGCCGCAGCTCGTTCCAGGAGGTGACCGACCACGCGTCGGAAGCGACTCCGAACTGGTCGGCGAGCAGCTCCTGGGCGCGGAGCACCTCGTTCATGATCGCGCCGGAGCCGAGGAGGTTGACCTTCGGCGCGCCGTCCCGTCCCTCGGGGGCGAGCGAGCGGAAGCGATACATGCCGCGCACGATGTGATCGCGGACGTGGTCGCCCTCCGGCATCGGCGGCTGCACGTAGTTCTCGTTGCCGACCGTCAGGTAGTACATCCGCTCGCTGCCCTCGACGAACATTTCGCGGATGCCGGCCTCGACGATCGTCGCGATCTCGAACGCGTAGGCCGGGTCGTAGGCGCGCATCGTGGGGACCACCGAAGCGAGGACGTGAGAGTGCCCGTCCTGGTGCTGGAGCCCCTCGCCGTTGAGGGTGGTCCTTCCGGCGGTGCCGCCGACGAGGAAGCCGCGGGTCCGCGCGTCGGACGCGGCCCAGACGAAGTCGCCGACGCGCTGCAGCCCGAACATCGAGTAGAAGATGAAGAACGGGATGGTCGCGATGCCGGCGGTCGCGGCGGACGTGCCCGCGGCGATGAACGAGGACATCGAGCCCGCCTCGGTGATGCCCTCCTCGATCACCTGGCCGCTCGTCGACTCGTGGTAGTAGAGCAGGTTCTCGCGGTCGACCGGCTCGTAGAGCTGGCCGCGCGAGGAGTAGATCCCGAAGCTCCGGAAGAACGAGTCCATCCCGAAGGTGCGCGCCTCGTCCGGGACGATCGGGACCACGTGCTTCCCGACCGCAGGGTCGCGCATGAGCGCGGCGAGGATGCGCACGAGCACCATTGTCGTCGAGGCCTCGCGGTCGCCTGAGCCGCCGAGGAACTCCTCGAAGGCCGCCGAGGACGGCGCGGGGAGGATCGCGTTGCGGACGCGGCGCTGCGGCAACGACCCGCCCAGAGCGCGGCGGCGTTCCTTCAGGTAGACCGCTTCGACCGAGTCGGCGGCGGGGCGGTAGAGCGGCGCGTTCGCGACCTCTTCGTCGGACAGCGGGATCTTGAAGCGGTCGCGGAAGCTGATCAGCTCCTGGGTGTTCAGGTGCTTCTGCTGGTGGGTGATGTTGCGGCCCTCGCCGGCCTCGCCCAGGCCGTAGCCCTTGATCGTGCGGGCCAGCACCACGGTCGGCATCCCGCGCGTCTCGGTCGCCTGCTTGTACGCCGCGTACACCTTCTCGGTGTCGTGCCCGCCGAGGCGCATACGCCAGAGCTGGTCGTCCGGGACGTCCCGGACCATGCGCGCGAGGCGGGGGTCGACGCCCCAGAAGTTCTCGCGGATGTAGGCCCCACCGGCGACCGAGTACTTCTGGTACTCGCCGTCCACCACCTCGCCCATCCGCCGGACGAGCAGGTCGCCGTGCTCGGACTCGAGGTAGGGGTCCCAGTCGTTGCCCCAGATGAGCTTGATGACGTTCCAGCCGACGCCGCGGAAGACCGCCTCGAGCTCCTGGATGATCTGGCCATTGCCGCGCACCGGGCCGTCCAGGCGCTGGAGGTTGCAGTTGACCACGAAAATGAGGTTGTCGAGCCGCTCGCGCGAGGCGAGGGAGATTGCGCCGAGTGCCTCGGGCTCGTCGGTCTCGCCGTCGCCCAGGAAACACCAGACGTGCTGGCCGTCAGCGATCAGGCCCCGGTGCTCGAGGTACTTCAGGAACCGCGCCTGGTAGATCGCCATGAGCGGTCCGAGGCCCATCGAGACCGTCGGGAACTGCCAGAAGTCTGGCATTAGCCACGGGTGCGGGTAGGACGCCAGCCCGCCGCCCTCCGCGAACTCGCGGCGGAAGTTGTGCAGCTCCCTCGGCGCGAGCCGTCCCTCCAGGTAGGCGCGCGCGTAGATGCCAGGCGAGGCGTGCCCCTGGAAGTAGACGAGGTCACCGCCCGAGGGGTCGTCCGGACCGCGGAAGAAGTGGTTGAAGCCCACCTCGTAGAGCGTCGCGGCGGAGGCATACGTCGAGATGTGGCCGCCGATGCCCGGGAAGCGATCGTTCGCCTCCGAGACCATCGCGAGGGCGTTCCAGCGGATGATGCTCTTGATGCGGTCCTCGACCTCGAGCGTCCCGGGGTACGGCGGCTGGAGGTCGCGAGGGATGGTGTTCACGTACGGCGTGCGCGAGGTGACGGGGAGCGGCACGCCCATGCGCTGTGCGGCGATCTGCAGCGCCTCCAGCAGACTCGATGCCCGCTCGGCCCCACGGCTGCGGTTCACATCGCGGAGCGCGTCGATCCACTCCTGTGTGTCGACCCAGTCGGGCAGATCCGGTGCGGACAGGGCGGGCTCGGCAGCCTCGGGCGTGGTCATGCGCCCCAGTGTAGAGGCCGGTGCATGCGGCCCGTATGTGCCGCAAGTCACAGCCCTTGCAGCTCGGGGCCGGTACGTGAGGCGACGGGGAGGGTGGGCGTCAGTTCGGCCGGGAGTCTCGTTTCCCCTGCCGGTCCGAGTTGATCGGCGGCATCGCACCGAGCCGACCCTCGGCTCGCGCCGGTCAGGGATGCCGGCTGACGCCCGCAACCGGCACGAGAACTGCGTGACACGTGGGCGATACGAGGGCGTCACTGGCCCGACACGGCTCGTCCGTAGCGTTCCCTTCGCACCAGAAAGGGGCGCGCATGACCACCGATAAGCCCAGGATCGCGGTCTTCTCCGGCCCGACGGCCACGATCCAGAACAGCCCTCCGCTCGTTACCAGCAACAAGGCACGGGCAACCTACGGGCTCCCGCTCCTCGCCGATCCGTTCGGGGCCCCGCTGAAGCAGGACGCCCTGCGCGCTCAGCGCCTCGCGGCCCCGGTCACGGTCTACATCGACTACCTGTCGGCGCACCCGCTCGAGGTGGACGCGGCCGAGCTGTACGCGCCGCCCGACGGGTACCTCATGCCTGACGGCTCGTTCTCCGAGTCCGCCGCCGAAGGTGGCCGGCCAGTCTACCGGGTCACGCTGGAGCCGTCTGATGGGCTGTTCATGCTGCCGTACATGGCGCGCCAGGCGGACGGGCAGCCGTGGGACGACGCATGCCGGTTCCCGCTGGCGCCGTCCGATCAGTCGCGGCAGACGTTCTACCCGGACGCCTCCCGCATCTACGAGGAAGTCGACCGCTTCGGCCTGAACTCGAGCGGCGAAGCGAACCTGCTCTCCTCGATGGCCGACTTCGACTTCTACCGGCCGGCGCCGTCCGGCGGGTGGCGGAAGGGCCGCGCCGCCGCGCTTCGAACGGACCGGGGCGAAGGCGACCTGGCTCCGGAGACGTGGGGCGAGGACTTCTTCATGTACTACCCGCGCCACCTCCGCGCGGAGCCGTACACGCAGCAGCTCGCGAAGGCCACGAACGTCGTTGCGAAGGCGATGGCCACCGGCGAGTACCTGGGCGGGCAATGGCTGGAGGGCTCTCCGACCACGGAGGAGTCGATGTACTGGCTGAACCTGCTCATCGACACCAGGCAGCCCCTCGTCGGCCACTCGGCCCAGCGTCCGCACCAGACCGTCAGCGCGGACGGGGACAAGAACATCTACGACGGCGTGAAGTACATCACCTCGAAGGTCTGGATGAACGGCGGGGATGCCGACATCGTCGGCGGGGTGATGATCGTCGATGAGCAGGTGTTCCACTCCCGCGAGGTGACCAAGACCGACGCTCGCCCCGGCAACTACCAGGCAACGGGCGGGCATGGCGGGATCGTGGCGTTGATGGGCGGCTACGCCGCGCCGCAGCTCACGTACGTGCCATCGAAGAAGCACACGTGGTCCTCGGACGTGAACCTCTCGAAACTGCCGGGCACGGTGATCGGTGTCCGCGGTGGCGAAGGTGTGGTCGAGCAGGTCCCGGTGCAGGTGAAGGACACGAGCGGGTTCCTGGTCCCTGCTTCGATGCCGAAGGTCACGCTCGCGAAGTACTCCCGGTACCAGCCCCACGGCGTCGAGGATCCGGCCGAGACCGATGTCGAGATCGTGGCGCGCATCCAGGAGAACCTGCGCACGCACGCCCTCGCGGGATTCGTGGGTGAAGGCGCGTCGCCCTACGGCTCGATGAACCGCGCGACGGACAGCGCGTTGCGCTACGCGACGTTCTCCGGCATGCCGGTCGTCCGGTGCGGACGCGGCGCGACCGGCGGTATCGCGACGAAGATGGATCCGACGGCCATCGCCGGGAACAACCTCACGTCGACGAAGGCGCGCATCCTCCTCATGGCGTCCATGCTCAAGTTCGGGGCGCCCCCGCCGGCGAAGGACCCGATGAACCCGACGCCGGACGAGGTGGTGGCCGTCGCTGCGACGATCGCCCGGTACCAGGAGGTCTTCGACTCGCACTAGCCCGTCGGGTCGTCCACGTTGCAACGGCCCGGGCGCGAGCCCGGGCCGTTTCGTGAGCAGGACCGCCCGGTACGCGCCGAGCGGCGCGGACCTGATGCGGCTACGTGGCTGCGCCGACCGCGACCCGGGGGACCTGCAGGTGATGGTCCGTCACCTGCTGGTATGCGTGGCCGACGCGGAGCAGGAGCGCCTCGGAGAGCGGCGCCCCCACGACCTGCGTCGAGAGCGGCAACCCCTCGCTGGAGAAGCCCGAGGGGATCGCCAGGCCCGGGTAGCCGAGCAGGTTGAACGGGCCGGTGTAGGACGGCTGCAGCATGCGTTTCGTCATGTCCATGTTCGCCGTCGGCGTGGCGGGCTCGATGATCGTCGGCGTGATGAGCACGTCGACCTGGGCCATGACCTTCGCCGCCTCCTTCGCGAACCAGGAGCGGAACCGCTGCGCCTGCACATAGTCCGCGGCGGAGTAGAGGGCACCGCGGGCGATCATGTTCCGCACGCCGCGGCCGTATTCCGCCCAGCGCGAGGCCATGTCCCGGCGGTGGTAGGAGAACGCTTCCGAGATCATCGTCAGCGTGTTCGCCTCCTTCGCGAGGGCGACCTTCGGCAGGTGCACCTCGACGATCTCGGCGCCCAGGTCCTTCAGCTGCGCGATGACCGCCTCGGACGACGCTTTCTGCTCCGGGTGCAGCATCTCGTGGTCGAAGAAGTACTCGCTCGAGACGCCGACCCTGAGGCCCTTCACTCCGTCGTCGAGGCCCGCGAGGTAGTCCTCGGCGGGTGTGGCTGCCGCAGTCACGTCGCGGGGGTCGTGGCCGGCGATCGCGTTGAGGATCGCGGCGCAGTCCCAGGCCGAGCGCGCCATCGGACCGATGGAGTCGAGCGTGTAGCCGAGGGGGGCACAGCCCCACTTCGGTACGCGGCCGTAGGTGACCTTCAGGCCCGTGTGGCCGCAGTAGGCCGCCGGGAAGCGGACGGAGCCGCCAGTGTCCGTGCCGATGCCGCCCAGGACCATCCCGGTGGAGACGGCGATGCCGGTGCCGGAAGACGATCCGCCCGGCGTGCGGTCCAGGCCCCATGGGTTCCGCGGGATCGGGAACGGCTTCTCCGGGTCCGGCTGGCCGAGCGCGAACTCGGACAGCACGAGCTTGCCAGTGAGCGCCGCCCCGGCCGCGCGGACGCGCTCCGTCGTCACCGAGTCGTAGCCCTCGCCCCACTTCGGGTCGAGGACGAGCGAGTTCGCCGTGGTGGGGGCGTCCTTCGTGGCGAGGATGTCCTTCAGCGCGAAGGGGATGCCCTGGAGCGGGCCCCGGTCGATGCCGGCGGCGAAGTCGGCATCGGCCTGCTTCGCCGCGGTCATCGCGACGTCGTCGGTGACGACGATGAATGCGCCGACGGTGTCGTTCAGCTCGTGGATCTTCTGGAGTGAGGCCTCGGCGAGCTCCACGCTCGTCACGGCGCCGCGACGCAGGGCCGCGGATGCCTCCTGGATGGTCTGTGGAAGGGTCATGTCGTCCTCGGATCTCGATGTCTCGGGCTTACCTGGATCGCGGGGTTGGTGTGAAGATGAGCGCGGGCTCTTCGTAGCGGACCTCCTCGACGTAGAGGCTGTCCGCACCCGCGCGGAGTAGCGGATAGGCCTTCACGAAGCCCTCGAACTCCTCGTCGCTGCACGTGATCCCGGCTGCTTCGAGCATCCCTTTCACGGTCGCAGTCACGTCGGTTGGCTCTGGCATGGTCTCCTCCTGGTGAGGACGCGCTCGCCGGGCGCGCCTCGATGGCTACTCACGCGCGTGGGCGTGCTCCTGGATGGACTGGTGAGTGCATGGCGTCCCGCAGCACCCGGGCCGCTACGTGCCGGCGAGGACCGGAAGCCCCGGGCGCGGTTGCACGGAGCCTTCCGCGTACAGGTGGCACGCCACGCGGTGGTCGGCCTCGGCCTCGACCATCTCAGGGCGCTTCGCGGCGCAGACGTCCATCGCGTACGGGCAGCGTGTGCGGAACCGGCAGCCTGACGGTGGGTCGAGGGGGCTCGGGATCTCGCCTTCGAGTGGCGGGATGCCCTCCAGCGCCGCGTCGTCGCCGGGCAGCCTCGGGATCGACGCGAGCAGCGCGCGCGTGTACGGGTGCAGCGGGTTCGCGTACAGCTTCTCGGACGAGGTGATCTCCACGGCCTGGCCGAGGTACATCACGAGCACCGCGTCGCTCATGTACTGCACGACGTTCAGGTCGTGGCTGATGAACAGGTACGTCAGCGCCAGCTCGGACTGGAGGTCCTTGAGCAGGTTCAGCACCTGCGCCTGGACCGACTTGTCGAGGGCGGACACCGCCTCGTCGCAGACGACGAGCTTCGGTGACAGTGCGAGGGCGCGCGCGATGTTCACGCGCTGGCGCTGGCCACCCGACATCTGATGTGGGTAATACGAGGCGTGGTTGCCGTGGAGGCCTACCTGCTCGAGCAGCCATTGCGTCCGCTCACGGCGCTCGTGCCTGGACATCCCGTGGACCTTCATCGGGAACGAGATGATCTCGCCGATGGAGGCGCGGGGGTTGAGGGCTGAATGTGGGTCCTGGAAGACCATCTGCATGTTCCGCCGCAGTTCTCGGTCCTCCTCGGGCGTGCGGGGCGACTCGCGGACGTCCGTGATGTTGCGGCCCTCGAAGAGCACGTCGCCGGAGTCGAGCTCGAGCAGGCCGAGGATGAGCCGCGCCGCGGTCGACTTCCCGCAGCCGGACTCGCCCACGATGCCGAGCGTCGTGCCGCGCTTCACCGAGAAGGACAGGCCATCCACGGCGGAGACGTACGCCTTCGAGAACGGCCCGGTGCGGACCGGGAACGTCTTCGAGACGTCCTTCGCTTCCAGTAGGGGCGGCGTGCCGCCTCGGGCGTCGGCGCCGGGGGTGCTGTCGATGGATCGTTCGGTCGTGGTCATGGCGCGCCTCCTAGCCCCTGACGTCCAGGGAGTCGCGGATCGCGTCCGCGAGCATGTTGAACGAGATGGACGTGAGGAAGATGAACAGGCCCGGCAGCGCCGCCACCCACGGGTTCACGTAGATGGTTCCGCGCAGCGAGTTGAGCATGAAGCCCCACTCCGGGGCCGGCGGCGAGACGCCCAGGCCGAGGAACGAGAGGCTCGCCGCAATCACGATCGACAGCCCAACGAGCCCCGAGGCGTACACGAAGATCGGGCTGAAGATGTTGGCGAGGATCTGCGTCCGGATGATCGTCGGCGTGCTCGCGCCGGTGAGCCGAGCCGCCTCGATGAACTCCGAGACGCGCACTCGTCGCGTCGCCGCCTCTGCCACGCGCGCGAGCGGTGCGATGTAGACCACCGTCATCGCGATGATCACGTTCGTCAGGCCAGGACCGAGAGACGCCGACACGGCGATCGCCAGGAGCACGGTGGGGAACGCGTAGAACATGTCCATCGTCCGCATGATCACCGCGGCCACCCAGCCCCCGAGGTAGCCCGACAGCGACCCGAGCGCGGTGCCGATGACGGTCGCGATCACGACGGGGACGAGGCCGGCGACCAGCGACAGGCGACCGCCGTAGAACAGGCGGGTGAGCATGTCGCGGCCCTGCTCGTCGGTCCCGAGCACGTGGCCGGCGGAGCCGATCGGCAGCAGGCGCTCGGCCGGCGTGCCCACCGTGGGGTCGTAGTTCGTGAGCAGGGGCGCGAAGACCGCGGTGAGGGCGAGGAGCCCGAGGACGCTCAGCGCGGCGAGGCCGACCTTGCTCCGCAGGAAGCGCCGGCGCGCCGCCTGGAGGTACGACTCGGGTTCCGCCGGGACGTCCCGGTCCTTCCACTTCGCCGCAATCGATCCGGCTGCTGTCGTCATCTGATCCTCCGGTGGTGCAGTCGCGTGTCGGGCGGGCTCGATGGCTACACGGCGCGCTTCATGCGTGGGTCGAACGTGGCCTGCAGCAGGTCGACGGCGAGGTTGAGCAGGACGAACGTCACGGCGATCACGAGGGTGGTGGCCTGCACGACCAGCAGGTCGCGCGCCGTGATGGCGTTGAAGACGAGCTGGCCGAGGCCGGGCCACGAGAAGATCGTTTCGATCAGCACGGAGCCGCCGAGCAGATAGCCCACCTGCAGGCCGGACGTCGTGAGCACCGGCGAGATGGCGTTCTTGCCGACGTGGAGGAGCACCTGCCACTCCTTCAGGCCCTTGGCCCGCAGGAGCTCCACGAACTCCGCCTGGTATGTCTCGACGATCGAGGCGCGCGCCACCCGGGCGGTGATCGCGATGGTGATCAGGGAACCGGCGAGCACCGGCATCACGAGGTGTTTCGCGTACTCCACGGCCCCTTCACTGAAGGACGCCACGCCGCCGGCGGGCAGGACCTGGAGCTGCGCCGAGAAGACGATCAGCAGCAGGATCGCGATCCAGAACGAGGGCACGCTGAGGCCGACGATCGCCGCGCCCGTCACCGCGCGGTCGATCCACGTGCCGCGGTGGACGCCGGCGACGGTGCCGGCCGCGATCCCGAGCGAAAGCCCGAAGGCCGCGGAGACGCCGGCGAGGACCGCGGTGTTCTGCCACGCGCTGCCGATGAGCTCGGAGACCTCGCGGCGGCGGAACGGCGAGTAACCGAAGTCGCCGGCGAGCATGTCGCCCATCCAGGCGACGTAACGGACGGGGAGCGGGCGGTCGAGGCCGAGCTCGTGCTCGAGGCGCGTCCTGTCCTCGGGCGTCGCGTCCGGCGCGAGCAGGCCCGCGAGCGGGTCGCCCGGGAGGATCGAGAGCAGCAGCCAGATCAGGAGCGACACGCCCAGCAGGGTGGGGACAGCCATGCCAAGTCGACGGAGCGTGAGCGTGAGCATCGGTTACCTCGGATTCGTCGTGCGTCGGTGTGCCCGGCTAGTGGGTGCCGTTCGTGCTCGGCGCGGTCGGCGCCGTCGTGGCGTCCGCAGCGACGACCGGGCAGCGGAGGTCGTGCAGAGGCGAAACCTCGACGAGGTCCGGCATCCCCTGCCAGCAGCTGTCCTTCGCCACGGAGCAGCGTGGGGCGAACGAGCACCCGGGGGGCAGGTTGGCGAGGTTCGGCGGCGATCCGGGGATGGCGAGCGGGCGTTCGTGCTGGCCCGGCCGCACGTTCGCGCCGAGCAGGCCGCGCGTGTACGGGTGCTGCGGGTTGCGGACGATCTCGTCCACCGTTCCGCGTTCCACCACGCGGCCGGCGTACATCACGGCGATCTCGTCCGCGATCTCGGCGGCGACCGAGAGGTCGTGCGTCACGAAGATGACGCCCATCCCCAGCCGGTCCGTCAGGTCGCGGAAGAGGTCCAGCACACGGGCCTGCACCGTCACGTCGAGTGCCGTCGTCGGCTCGTCCGCCAGCAGAAGGCTCGGATTCGAGACGAGCGCGAGGGCGATGACCACGCGCTGACGCATGCCGCCCGAGAGCTCGAACGGGTAGGCCTTGAGCCGCCGCTCCGGCGAGGGGATCTGCACGAGGTTGAGGAGCTCCAGCGCACGGTCGACCGCCTCGGACTTCGTGAGGTCCTCGTGGCGCCGGATGGTCTCGACGAGCTGCTGCTCGACCGTGAACACCGGGTCCAGTGCCGTCATTGGATCCTGGAACACCATCGAGACCCACGAGCCGCGGACTTCCGTGCGCTCCGAGGAGGACATGGAGATCAGGTCGCGACCGCGGAGGATGACCTCGCCGGAGATGCGCGCGTGCTTCGGCTGCAGGCCGAGGATTGTGCGCAGCATCGCGCTCTTGCCTGAACCGGACTCGCCCAGGACGCCCAGCACGCGGCCGGCCTCCAGCTGGTACGAGACGTGGTTCACGGCGGTGAGCCAGCCATTCTTCGTCGGGAACTGCGTCACCAGGTCCTTCACCCGGAGGAGCGGTGTCGCGGCGTCCGCCTCCGGCTCTGTGGCTGGAGCAGCGGCGAGACTGACGCTCGGGCGTCGAGCTGTGAACACGGCCATGGACTCCTCCTTCGCCGCAGACGCTAGAGAGCCCGCATGACGCGTCCGTGACTCGGACGTGAAGCGTGGGTGACACATCAACTGCGCCGCGCTCACGCCGCGCTTTCCGCTTCGGGTCGGGCGCATTTCGGCAACGATCGGCGCGAAATGAGGCGGTCGCGCCGGCGAATTGCGGACGACATCAACCAGACAGCGAGGGGTCACGGAGGCTTCATCGACGCGTCACTCCGGTGCAAACCGCGCTCCGTAGCGTGACGGCCCTGTTGATCGCCGCGAAACCGTGGCGACAGGACACCGGAGGAAATCAGTTGGCGAAGAGATGGCTTCGGGTGGTGCCACTCCTCTCGCTCCTGCTGCTGATGGCGATCGTCGTCGCCTGCGGCCCGAGCGGAGAGAACGACGGCGAGGATGGCTCGTCCTCGACGAGCGCGAGCGGGTCCGGGGACGGTGCCGCGTCCACGGACGGCGAGGGTTCTGGCGGCGTGCTCCGCATCGGCATGACCGCCGGTAACGTCCCCTTCCCGAACACTCCCCCGAACGAGGGCTTCGAGGGCCGGCGGTTCGTCGGTTACCAGATCTACGACGCCCTCTATGCGTACGACCTGTCCCAGGGCGACCACGTCCCCACGCCCCAGCTGAACCTCGCGGAGTCCGTCGAGGTTTCAGAGGACCAGCTGACGTGGACGTTCAAGCTCCGCCAGGACGTGAAGTTCCATGACGGAACGACGTTCGACGCGGAGGACGTGATCTTCAACTTCCGCCGCGTGAGGGATCCTGACTTCGAGTACTACGACGCCACCCTCGCCGGCAGCGCCGGCTCGTCGTTCCTGACCATCGCATCATGGGAGATGGTCGACCAGTACACGGTCGCCATCACCACGGTGCGCCCGAACGCCTTCCTGCCGTACGACCTCGTCTACATCTACATGGCCAGCCCGGAGGTGGTCATGGAGTACGGCAATGACGACTACATCAACCACGCCACGGGCACCGGCCCCTTCAAGATGACCGAGTACGTCGATGGCCAGGTGATGGAGCTGACGGCGAACGAGGGGTACTTCAAGGGCCGCCCGAAGCTGGATCAGATCGTCCTCTACCCGATGCCCGAGCCCGCGACCCGTCTCGCTGCGCTGCAGGCCGGCGACATCGACTGGGCCGAGCTGCCGCCACCCGACTCGGTGCAGCAGCTGGAGTCACAGGGCTTCCAGGTCTCGCTGAAGAACTACCCTCACATCATCGCGTACTACGTGAACCTCGCGACGAGCGAGCCGCTGAAGGACCTGCGCGTCCGCCAGGCGCTGGCCTACGCCGCGGACCGCGAGGGCGTCTCGACCCTGATCAACAACGTCGGCGAGCCGATTCACCAGTTCTTCATCGAAGACTCGTCGTGGTACGACCCGGAGTGGGAGGGCTACGACTACGACCCGGAGAAGGCCAGGCAGCTGCTGGCCGAGGCCGGCTACGCGGACGGCCTGACGCTCAGGCTGGCCTACCCGACCGGTGGCTCCGGCAATATGTTCCCGGGCCCGATGAACGAGAAGCTGAAGCAGGACTTCGCCGCCGTGGGCATCACCCTGGAGCTGGTCCCGCTGGAGTGGAACAACATCATCACGGCCTACCGCGAGGGCTTCGCGAACCCGAGCTGGTCCCAGTACGACCTGCTCTACTTCTCGAACGCTCCAGTCGCGCCGACCTTCGCGCGGACGTTCGTCACCGACTACATCCAGCCCACCGGATGCTGTAACCCGGCGAACTACTCGAACCCGGAGGTCGACGCCCTGTACCGGGAGGCCGAGGCCACCTTCGACGTGGAGACGCAGAACGCCCTCCTCGCGAAGGTTCAGTCCATCGCCATGAAGGACGTCGCCGCCTTCGGGACGGTCACCGACCTGAACCTGCGTGTGATGTCCCCGAAGGTGAAGGGCTTCATCGCGCCCCAGTCGTGGTTCCTGGACATGACGCAGATCTGGATGGAGGAGTAGCGGCCGCCCGACCCGCTCGACACGCGTTGGGGGCTGCCGCGAGGCAGCCCCCAACGCTTCGTCCTCCACCCCGCGTGCGCTCCGCGGTACGCTCGACGCATGACCGCGGACGTCCACGGCCCTTCGGTGGACCTCCTCGCTTCGGGGGTGGCCCCCTACGAGCGAGCCCTCCACTGGCAGCGCGAGCGCGCCGCGGCCGTCCGCCTCGGCGCCCGCGAGGCCCTCGCGCTCGTTGAGCACGAGCCGATCTACACCATGGGCCGTCGCGGCGGACGCGCCTCGCTGCGGCTCGCCCCCGACGCGATGCCCGCGCCCATCGTCGACGTCGAGCGCGGCGGTGACCTGACGTGGCACGGCCCCGGGCAGCTCGTCGGGTACCCGATCCTGGACCTGCGGCGCCGTGAGCTCCGCGCCGCGGACTACGTCCGCCACCTCGAGGCAATGCTCATCGAGGTCCTCGCCGGCTTCGGCCTCCGCGCCGGACTCGTCGCCGGACGGCCCGGCGTCTGGGTGGCTGACGCCAAGATCGCCGCGATCGGTGTTGCGATCCGGGGTGGCGTTTCGTCGCACGGCTTCGCGCTCAACGTCGCGCCCGACCTCCGCTGGTACGACCCGATCGTGCCCTGTGGCCTCGCGGACGCGAGCGTCACCTCCATGGCCGCATTGCTTGGCCACGCGCCCGTGTTCGACGACGTCGTCGCGGCGAGCCGAGCGGCCTTCGAGCGCCGCTTCGACGCCTCCCTTGTGCCGGCCGACGCCTCGGCATTGCTCGGGCGGGTGTTCGCGTGAGCGCCGAGCCGCTGGACGTCACCCCGCTCCGAGGTGGCAAGCCGCCCTGGCTGAAGGCGCGGTTCCCCTCCGGCCAGCGCTTCTCGCACATCAAGGACCTGCTACGCGAGCAGTCGCTCCACACGGTCTGCGAGGAGGCGCGCTGTCCGAACATCGGCGAGTGCTTCAACGCCGGCACCGCGACCTTCATGATCCTCGGCGACACGTGCACCCGCGCCTGCGGCTTCTGCGCCGTGAACTCCGGCCGTCCCGAGGGCCTCGACCTGCTCGAACCGTACCGGCTCGCGAAGACCGTGCAGGCCCTCGCCCTCGACTACGTCGTGATTACCTCCGTGAATCGTGACGACCTCCCTGATGGCGGCGCTTCGGTCTTCGCCGCCTGCATCCGCGCGGTCCGCCGCCTGCGCCCCGCCTGCGAAGTAGAGGTGCTCACCCCCGACTTCGAGGGGAACGAGGCCGCGCTCGCGACGGTCCTCGACGCAGGCCCCGTCGTGCTGAACCACAACATCGAGTCCGTCCCGCGCCTCTACCCGCGCGTGCGTCCGAAGGCTCGCTATGACCGTTCGCTCGCGCTCTTCCGCCGCGCGAAGGCGCTCAGCCCCGAGACGCCGGTGAAGAGCGGGCTCATGCTCGGCCTCGGCGAGACGTTCGAGGAAGTCGTGGCCGTGCTGGGGGACCTTCGCGTCGCCGGCGTCGACCTCGTCACCGTCGGGCAGTACCTCCGGCCGTCGCTCAAGCACCTCCCAGTCGACCGCTACGTCACGCCCGAGGAGTTCACCGCCATCCGCGACGCAGGCGAGCGCCTTGGCTTCGCGCACATCGAGTCGGGTCCCTTCGTCCGCTCCTCGTATCACGCGGGTGAGCAGGCCCATGCCGCGCGGGATGGGCAGCGGGGGTGACGTCGACCGATGCCTGAACGGCTCGTGGTGATCGGCGGGGATGCCGCCGGGCTTTCGGTGGCCACGAATGCGCGGCGTTCCCGCCCGCCCGAGGACCTCGAGATCGTGGTCTTCGAGCGGGGCGACTGGATCTCCTTCTCCGCCTGCGGCGAGCCGTACTTCGTCGCCGGGATCGTCGATCCGGTCGAATCACTCCTCGCGCTATCCGAGGGCGAGGCCGCGGAACGCTCCATCGAGGTCCGCAGGCGCTGCGAGGTGATCGCAATCGACACTCGGGCGCAGACCGTGACCGTGCGCGACCACCTCGCCGCCCGCGAGGAGCTGGTGGGCTACGACTTCCTCATGTACGCGACGGGCGCGTCGGCGCGGCAGATTCCGCTGGAGGGCGCTCACCTCCGGGGCGTGTTCCACATGCACACCCTTGACGATGCCATCGCAGCCCGGGCGGCCGTCGAGGGCGGTGTGGAGCACGCGGTGATCGTTGGCGGGGGCTACGTCGGCATCGAGATGGCGGAGGCGTTCCACCAACGCGGTATCCACACCACGATCGTCTCCGCCGAGGACGTCCTCCTCGCCGGCACCTTCGATGAACCCTTCGCGCTCCGGCTCATGGAGCAGGTGCGCGGCCTCGGCATCGATGTCGTGGCGGGGGAGGGCGTGAGCTGCCTGAGGGGCGTCGATGGCCGCGTCCGCGCCGTGGGCTGCGACGGAGACGCGCTCCCCGCCGACATCGTGATCGTCGCGGCGGGCACGGTGCCGAACGTCGAGCTCGCCCGCAATGCGGGGCTGCGGATCGGCGAGAGTGGCGCGGTGTGGGTCGATGACCACCAGCGCACGAGCGTCCCGAACGTATACGCGGGTGGCGACTGTGCCGAGTCGATTCATCGCCTCTCCGGCAGGCCCGTGAACATCCACCTCGGGACGTACGCGAACCGGCAGGGCCGCATCGCTGGCCTGAACATCGGTGGCGGCAATGCGGCGTTCCCTGGCGTCCTCGGCACGGCGATCGCGAAGGTGATGGACATCGAGCTCTCGCGCACGGGGCTGACCGAGGCGGAGGCGCGCGATCTCGGCCATGACGTGGCCGTTGTCGAGTTCGAGGCGAACACCGCGGCGGGCTACTGGCCGGAGTCGCGTCGGATGCACATGCGCGCCATCGCGGATCGGAAGACCGGACGCATCCTCGGCGCGCAGATCTTCGGCGGACGCGGCGCGGCGAAGCGCATCGATGCGATGGCGATGGCGATCTGGAACGACATGACCGCCCACGACCTGGTAAACGCCGACCTGTCCTACGCGCCGCCGTTCTCCGGCGTCTGGGATCCCGTGCTGCACGCCGCTCGGCTGCTGCAGGTTGAGCTCACCCGTTAGTCCTGGGTGCGCTTCATCGCGTACATGCGACTGTCCGCGAGCTCGAAGACGTCGCTGGTCTCGTCCCACCGCGCCATGCCGACCGAGAGCGTGATCCACGGCACCGGTTCCCGGAACCGGATCGGGTCGCGCAACCGCTCCACGAGCACCGCCGGGTCATTGCTCTCGGTGATGATCGCGAACTCGTCGCCGCTGATGCGGAACATCTGGTCGCCCGCACGTGTCCGACTGCTCAGGCTCCGGGCGACGGCGCGGAGCGCGTCGTCGCCGCCGGTGTGCCCGGTCACATCGTTGATCTGCTTCAGGCCATCGACGTCCATGATCAGGAGCGTCGCGGACGGGGCGGCGGCCGCCGTCGCTTCATCGAACGCCCGCCGGTTGCCGAGCCCGGTCAGCGGATCGATCTTCGCCTCCAGCTCGGAGCGCGCGGCCGCCTCGCGCAGCTCGCGTTCCCGCCGCCGATCCTCCGTGACGTCGCGGGCGATGACGATCGAGCTGGCGTGGCGGCCCTGGCTGTCCCGTACCATCAGGAGCGAGCCTCGGACCCATCGCTCGTCGCCGTCGGGACGCTTGATCCGGAACTGGATCTCGTCCGGGACTGACTCGCCGCTGGAGAACATCAGCCGGAGGGCGTCCTGCCCCCGCTCCGCCTCGGGGGAGAGGATCTCGCGCCGTGGCGTCTTCCGCATCACCTCGACCGTGCGGCCGAAGAGCCGCTCAGCCGCGCGGTTCATCCATGACGGAAGGCCCTTGCCATCGAGCACGTACACGGCGTCCGAGATCCGCTCGAACAGCGCCAGGTATTGCTCGCTCTGCCGTTCCAGCGCCTCGCCCAGCTCGGATTCCACCAGGCTGTACCAGACGACGTCGCCGGTGACGCGGTCGCCTTCGACGATCGGCGCCGAGTTGCCGCGCACGTGGACGACCCGCTTGTTGGCCGTCCACAGCCTGGCCTCGAAGGTCTCGGGATCGCGATCGCCCTCGCGGCGGCGGCGCATCCGCGCCTCGGCCACGCGCCGGTCATCCGGGTGGAACAGGGCGGTCCGGGTAACCGCGGCCATGGCCTCGGCGGAGTAGCCGAGCAGTCCGCGACACGCATCGCTGGATGCGAGCACGCGACCGTCGAGGTCCCAGGCAATGACTGGTGTCGGCGCCGCGCGGAGCAAGGTACCCAGGATCGGCGGCGCCGCGGCAGTGGGCGGAAGCTCCTTCATCACGAGCATGATAGGTACACGTGCTGACCCTGTTGATGCGGGGAACACCCGACATCAGCGGCCCCATTACGGCGATCGACTTCGACGCAAACCTCACGGACGCGCTACATGCGCATAGCGGGCGCACCGGTAGGATGCCTTCATGCTGCGCCGCCTGTTTCCCGGCGTGTACGAGGGCTGGCTCGTTGTAGGAGCCTCGGCCTTCACGGTCCTGCTCATCGGCGCCTCGTTCTTCTACGGCTTCGGCACGATCTTCAACGAGGTCATCGACGAGTTCGGCTGGAGCGTCGCTGCGACCTCGCTCGCGTTCTCGCTCCGCTCCGAGGTCGGCGGCATCGCGGCGCCGTTCATCGGGACGCTGATCGACCGGCTCGGCGCTCGCCGCGTCATCGTCGGCGGCATCATCGTCTCGGCCGGCGGCGTGTTCCTGATGTCGCTCATCCAGGAGCTCTGGCACTTCTACATCGCGATGGTCGTGATCGCGTTCGGCAGCTCGGCCGCCGGCGGGCAGGTCGGCCTCGCGGCGATCGCATCCTGGTTCGAGGCGCGCCGGGCGGCGGCGATGTCCGTCATGACGCTGGGGGGCGGGCTCGGCGGCCTGCTCGTCGTGGTCATTGCGTGGCTCGTCGAGCAGTTTGGCTGGCGGGACGCCCTCCGGCTGCTCACGATCGTGATGCTCACCGCGGGCGTCATGGGAGGGCTCCAGGTCCGCTCGCGACCGGCGAACCACCCGCAGCCGATGGATGGACGCCGGTACTTCGACGAGGTCGGTGGCGAGGTGCGTCCGGCCGCCCGGTGGGGCATCCCGTGGCGCCTCGCGATCCGCACGCGCGCGGCGGTGTTCATGTCACTCGCGATGGTCGCGCTCTCGTGGGGGACGACCACGATGGTCGTCCTACAGATCCCCTACATGGAGAGCCAGATCGGCGTCTCGAAGGCCGTTGCCGGCGCCACCGTCACGGCGCTCACCGTCGTCTCGATCGTGGGGCGGCTGGGGTTCGGGTTCATCGCCGACCGCTACTCGAAGCGGCTCATGCTGGCCACGTCCACCGCGCTCGTCGTCGTCGGGCTCCTCGTGCTGGCCGTCGCCAACTCGTTCCCGCTGGCGCTCCTCGGGATCATCCTGTTCGCGCCCGGCTTCGGCGGGTCGATCCCCGTGCGCCCGGCGCTCATCGCGGACTACTTCGGCACGAAGTACTTCGGAACGATCAACGGCCTCGGCGCGCTCGTGATGACCACTGGCGGCGCGCTCGGGCCATGGCTCTCCGGCGTGCTCGTGGACCGCACGGGCGAGTACACGGCTGCATGGTGGCTGTGTGCCGCCGTGACGTCGCTCGCCGTGCCGCTGTTCCTCCTCGCGACGCCGCCGACGGCGCTCGCCGAGCGTTACCGCGAGGAGGCGCGCCTCGAGGCCGAACGCCTCGGCACCGAGGTCGGCGAGGTAGGGACGCTGATCGTCGGCCACTGACCTGCCACCGTCCGAGGCTGTCCCGGACCACGTGCATGCTGAAGGGCGCCCGCGAGGGCGCCCTTCGATGTGGTTTCGATGTGGTGGAGCGGGACCGGCCCTAGCGCTTCGGGAAGATCTCCATCAGCACGAAGTTGGAGGAGGTCGGGTGGACCCAGGCGTTGCCGGTGTTCGGCGCGCGGTTCACCTTGCCGCCCTCGTCGAGGACCTTCTGGCAGAACGCGTCGACGTCGTCGGTCTCGTAGGCGAGGAGGTAGATGCCCTCGCCGTACGGGTTGAACGGGTTGATGCGCTCGTTCATCAGCTTCCGGATCGGGCTGTCGTCCTGGATTGGGTTGATCAGGTGGCACATCACCTGGCCGTTGTAGCCCATCGGCTGGAAATTGAACTTGCCGATGTTGTTGAACGCCTGCTCGCCGACCTTCTCCATTCCGAAGCGCTTCTCGTAGTCCGAGATCGCCTGGTCGAGGTCGTGCACTGCCACCGTGTAGTGCTTGAACGTCAGCATCGAGCTCATCCCCTCCCGGGTGTCCTGTGGGTAGTGTCCTGATGTCAGGTCGTGCCGCGGGAGACTAGCAGACCCGCCGGTTCAGGGTGTCAGGTGCCGAGACCGTCACCCGGCTACCTGGTCAGAACAGCGGCCCGCCCTTGTCGTGGATCGTGCCGTCCATGCCGATCACGACCGGGCGCTCCTCGCAGTAGACCTCGGACTCGCACTTGTTGAACGAGAACACGGGTTCCTCGCCGCGCTTCTCGAAGTGGATGTGCCACGTCCCCAGCACGAGGTTGTCGGCGCGACCTTTATCGATCTCCGCCTGGATGACCGCGACCAGCGCCTCGAGTTCCTTCAAGCCCATGTGACCACCTTCCGTCTGCCTCGGAGTCTACCGGGACGGGGGCTACCCGGGAGGGGTATCGGATGGGTACGCCCGCGGGCGGCTAACCGGTGGCCCCACGTACAATTCGAGGGCAGTCCAGCGTGGCACGGGGCGGCAGGAGGTGTCGTGGCAGGCCAGAACAAGGCGAACACGGGCAACTACTTTGAGGACCTCACCACCGGCCGCGAGATCGTCCACGCCATCCCGAGGACGGTCACCGAGGGCGACGCCGCGATGTACCTCGCGCTCACCGCGAGCCGCTACCCCCTCTTCTGTGACGCCGAGTTCGCCCGCTCCCTGGGCTTCAAGCGCGAGCTGGTCCACGACCTGCTCGTCTTCCACACCGTGTTCGGCAAGTCTGTCCCGGACGTCTCCCTCAACGCGATCGCCAACCTCGGCTACGCCGACGTGCGCTTCGGCGTCCCGGTCTACCCCGGCGACACCATCACCGCGAAGACGAAGGTCCTCGGCATGCGCGAGTCGTCCGGTGGCGACACCGGCGTGACCTGGGTCCACACGGTGGGCCAGAACCAGCGCGGCGAGGAAGTGCTCTCCTTCATCCGCTGGGTGCTCATGGCCAAGCGCGACACCTCGACGAACACGGGCATCGATGACGCGCCCGCCACCCCGGAGTCGGTCGCGCCCGGCGAGCTGTTCGTGCCGAAGGAGTTCGACCTCTCGAAGTGGGACACCACCGTCACCGGTGGCCGGTACCTGTGGGAGGACTACGAGGTCGGCGAGCGCATCCACCATATCGAGGGCGTGGCCATCGAGGAGGCCGAGCACCAGATGGCGGCCCGCCTCTACCAGAACATCGCGCGCGCCCACTTCAACGCCCATGCGCTGAAGGACTCCCGCTTCGGCAAGCGCGTCATCTACGGCGGGCACGTCATCTCGATCGCCCGGGCACTCTCGTTCAACGGGCTCGAGAACGTCGCGCGCATCCTCGCGTTCAACGGCGGCACGCACAGCAACCCGACGTTCGCCGGTGACACCGTCTTCGCCTGGACCGACGTCCTCGAGAAGATCGACCTCGGGCGGTCCGATGCCGGCGCGCTGCGTCTGCGCCTCGTCGGCGTGAAGAACAGCGACCCGAACACCGAGGATCAGCCGTTCAAGGTGACCGACGACCGGGGCCGCGAGCGATACCACCCGAACGTGGTGCTGGACCTCGACTACACCGTCCTCATGCCCCGCCGACGGTAGGCGGCAGCAGCGCGCCGCCGCTGGCGGCGCACCTCATCACCCGTCCGTGACCCTCGCGGCACGAAGCAAAGGGACTGTCCGATGACCACGACCCCCTCCACGAACGCTGGGACGAACCCGGCGACCGCGGCGCGGACGCTCGTCGACACGGCGCAGCGCGTCGTCGACGCAGCGGTGAAGCACGCCTCCGAGGTGACGCAGGGCGGCGCGCTGATCGACGACCACCAGGTGCACACCGAGCGCGTCGCCTACCTCGCGACGCAGGTGCGCGCCGCGCACGACCTCACGTCGTTCGTCGAGCGCATCCGCGCGGCGGGGAAGCCGGATGCGCTGCAGGAGCGCCTGGCGCACGCGTACGCCGCCGAGGTGCTGAACGCGCTGCGCGCCCAGGTTGACGCGGCATGGGGCGACTTCGGGCTCACCGACGCCGACGTCGCGCCGCTGTACGAGGACGGCGTTCGCGCGCTCGTGCGCGCCGGGCTCGACGAGGGCGCGATCCGCGCCATCGGCCGCGAGGTGATCGAGAGCGGCGGCGTGAACAACGTCGACCTGGAGGACGAGGTCGCCGCTCTCACGCGCGACATGGCGCGCGATTTCGCGAAGAGCGAGGTCGTGCCGATCGCGCAGGAGATCCACCGCCAGGACCTCCTCGTGCCGGACCGGCTCCTCGAGAGCTTCTCCGCCCAGGGCTTCTTCGGCTCCTCGATCCCGGAGGCGTACGGCGGCACCGGCATGGGCGACCTGCCGATGATCATCATCACCGAGGAGCTGTCCGCTGCCTCGCTCGCCGCCGCCGGCTCGCTCGCCACGCGGCCCGAGATCCTCTCGAAGGCGCTCCTCGCGGGCGGGACGGACGAGCAGAAGGGCTACTGGCTGCCTCGGATCGCGGCCGGCGAGGAACTCGTCGCGGTCGCCGTGACTGAGCCGGACATCGGGTCGGACGTCGCCTCGCTCCAGACGCGCGCCGAGAAGGCCGAGCACGAGGGCCAGGTCGGCTACCGCATCAACGGCGCGAAGGCGTGGAGCACGTTCTCCGGCCGCGCCACGGTGCTCGCGCTCCTCGCGCGCACCGACCCGGACCCGAAGAGCGGCAACCGCGGCCTCTCGCTGTTCATCGTGCCGAAGCCTCCGTTCGAGGGACACCACTGGCGCTACGAGCAGCCCGAGGGCGGCGTCATGGAGGGCACCGCGAACCCGACGCCCGGCTACCGCGGCATGCACTCATTCACGATCGCGCTCGACAACGTCTGGGTGCCGGAGACCCACCTCGTCGGCGGCGAGGACGGGGTCGGTAAGGGCTTCTTCCTGCAGATGAGCGGCTTCGCGGCAGGCCGGCTGCAGACCGGCGGCCGCGCCACGGGCCTCGCGCAGGCGGCGCTCGAGAAGGCCTGCCAGTACGTCGTGATGCGGAAGCAGTTCGGGCTAGCGCTCGCCGACTACCAGCTCACCCAGTACAAGATCGGCCGGATGGCGTACCTCATCGCCGCCGCGCGCCAGACCACGTACACGGCCGCGCGGAACTTCAACACGCGCGCGCCCGAGCCGTCGATGGCGAAGCTGCTGGCGTGCGACGTCGCCGGCGAGGTCTCGCGCGAGGCACAGCTGCTTCACGGCGGCTGGGGCTACTCCGAGGAAGACCCGATCGCCCGCTACGTGGTGGACGCGCTCGTCCTCCCGATCTTCGAAGGCGTGAAGGCCACGCTCGAGCTGAAGGTCATCGGACGCTCGCTGTTCGCGGGTGCCGCCGGGTAACAGGAGTCTCGCGGAACGTGCGGTAGGCTCGGGGCGCGGCCGAGAGGAGCGCCCCGTGCCGAAGCATGACACGCCCGAGGTCGAAGTGCGCAGCCGCGCCGAGCTGCGGGCCTGGCTCCAGGCAAATCACGCGACGAGCGGCCCGGTCTGGCTCGTCTCCTACAAGAAGCACCACCCCGACTACCTGGCCTGGGACGAGGCCGTCGACGAGCTGCTGTGTTTCGGCTGGATCGACAGCCTCCAGCACCGCGTCGACGGCGACCGGTCGAGGGTCTACATCTCGCCGCGGAAGCCCGGGAGCAACTGGTCCGGCATCAACAAGCGCAAGGTCGAGAGGCTGGAGCAGGCCGGCCTGATGACGGACGCCGGGCGCGCCGTCGTCGAGCGGGCGAAGGCCGACGGCAGCTGGACGGTCCTCGACGACATCGAGGCACTCGTGGTCCCGGACGACCTCGCCGCGCTGCTCGACGCCCACCCCGAGGCGCGTGCCAACTTCGAGGCGTACCCGCGCTCTGCCAGGATGGGGTTCCTCTGGTGGCTCAAGAGCGCGAAGAGCGAGGCCACCCGGGCCAGGCGGCTAGAGGGCACCCTGCGCGCCGCCCAGCAGAACGTCCGCGTCCCCGGCCAGGCGGAGTAGCGCCTCGCCACGATTGGGTCCGAACGTCACGGACGGGGCGGGCCGGTCAGCCCCGACGCGGACGGCCGCCCGGTGCATACTCGCAGCATGCATATCGCGCTTTCACCCGCCCGGCGCTACGAGCTGGCCGCGACGCTCATCGGGGGCGTGACCCTTGGCCTGCTCGCGCTGTTCCTGCTCGGGGAGGTGTTCGGTGGCGATTGGAGCGGCCTCTTCCACCTCGTGCAGCTCCTCCCGCTGGCCGCGCTGCTTGCGCTTGGGTGGCGGTCGCCAAACCTGGCGGGTGTCCTGCTGCTGGGCATCGGCGGCGCGCTCGCGCTCGCGTACTACGTAGAGACGGTCGACTCCGACAGCGTGAGTGCGTTCGAGCGTGCGCTGGTGGCGGCGCTCTTTCTCGTCCCGCCGATCGTGGCGGGCGCGCTCTTCCTCGTGGCGGCCCGGCGTCCCGCTAGCGGTCGGGGTCGCGTGGCAGGCTCTTCGGGTAACGCTTGAGGGCGTCCGTGTTCACCTCGAAGGAGTCGGCGAGCTCGCGGAGGGCGCGCTGCGCGGTGGTGATGCCGCGGTTGTAGTAGAGCGGTGCGATCTGCTCCTCGAACGCGTCGAGGAGCATCGTGACAGCCAACTCTCCCCACTCGTCCGCGCCGTACTGCCCGTGGAGGTACTTGCGAAGGCGGAAGAGCGCGTGCTCGCGCTCTTCCTTCTCCAGCTCCCACGGCTTCACGTCGGCCACGGACGGCGATCCGCGGCCGTCTACGCGGTCGCGGGCGGAGCTGGGAGCTTCGCCACGTAGTCCTCGATGTAGAGGACGTTGTCGCCCGCGCGCCTCACCACGGTCAGGAGGTCGCTCATCAGCGAGACCTCCTCGAGCTGCTCGTCCACGAACCACTGCAGCATGCCGCGCGCGAGGTGGTCGTGCTCCTCGATCGCGAGGTCGTAGAGCTCGTTGATGCACTTCGTGACCCGCAGCTCGGAGTCGAGGGCCAGCTGGACGGCTTCCTCGATGTTCACGAAGTCCGCCTGTCCCTTCTCGATCTCGGGGATCCTCACGACTCCGCCGGCCTCGTTCACGTAGTTGACGAACTTGACGGCGTGCGCGTGCTCCTCGTCGGACTGGGCCTGGAACATCGTCTTGAGCTGGGGGAGCGCCTCGCGCTCGAAGTAGGCGGCGATCATCCGGTACTGGATCGACGCGAGGTACTCGCGTCCGATCTGCGCGCTGATCGCGTCTGCCATTCGCTCACTGATCAGCATGAGAGGGGCCTTTCCAGCGCTCGATCGATCCGCGTCGATGATACCGGCGGACCTCCCTCGCAGCCCGGCAGAATCCGGGGGATCGGGACGTTCGGCGGCACGAAAACGGGACGGCCGGCGGCCGTCCCGTCCGCTGCTTCGCTGTCGGCCGGCGCTACTCGCGGTAGAGCTTCACGACCTTCACGCGGTCCGGCGCCTCGATCATGCAGAGGTCGCACAGCGTGCACTCGTCGAGGTTCGCCTCGACGGTCCCGAGCTTGCCGTCCGAGTACTCGAAGATGTCGACCGGGCAGACCTCCACGAGCCGCTTGCAGAGCGCCTCGTCCTGGTTCACGGAACCGTCGATGTCGACGCGGATGAACATGGCCATGGCTACGCCCCCAACCGTTCCTTCATCAGGCGCGGGATGTCGCCGATCTTCTCGGCGACGGTGATGCCCGCCGCCGCGAGGTTCGCGATCTTCTCCGTAGCCGTGTCTGCCTTGCCCTCGACGATCGTGCCGGCGTGGCCGAAGCGCATGCCGGGCATTTCGTCCATGAACTTCCCGGCCATGAACGCCACGATCGGCTTCTTGGAGCCGGCGCGCTTCATGTAGTCCGCCAGCTCGTACTCGGCGCGCCCGCCGGGCTCCGAGTAGATCGCGATGCCGTCCGTGTCCGGGTCGGCGTCGAACAGCGGCATCAGCTCGGCGTAGGTGCTGCCGATCACCGCGTCACCGCCGATCGAGACCGCCGTCGATACGCCCATGCCGGCCTCGGAGAGCGAGTTCGCGATCTCCACCGTCATGCCGCCCGAGCGGGACATCACGCCGATGCGTCCCGGCTTGAACGCGCGCTGCGTCGAGTTGGCCGCGCCGCCGACGCCACCCACGCGGGTCTTGCCCGGGGAGATCAGGCCGAGGCAGTTCGGGCCGATGATCCTCGTGCCCTTCTGCTGCGCGTACTCCACGAACTGCGCCACCTGCTTGCGCGGGATGCGCTCCGTCACGACGACGACCAGCGGGATGCCCGCCTCGATCGCCTCGAAGACCGCGTCTGCCGCGAACGCTGGCGGCACGGACACCACTGAGGCGTCCACGCGCTGGTGCTCCGTGAACTGGCGCACCGTGTCCATCACCGGCAGCCCGTGCACCTCGCGGCCCTTGCGGCCGGGGGTGACGCCGCCGAGGAGCTTCGCGCCGTAGTCCAGGCACTCGCGGGCCATGGTCACGGCCTCGCGGCCGGTGATGCCCTGGATGATGAACGTCGTGTTCTCGTCGACGAGGATGCTCATGTCGTTCTCTCCCTCGCCTTACTTTGCGTTGTTCTCGACGGCCATGCGGGCCGCCTCGTCCATGGAGACGGAGCGGTCCACGTACGGGACGCCGTACTTCTTGAGGATGGCGAAGCCCTCCTCCTCCCACGAGCCGGGGATGCGGAAGATCGCGATCTTCTCGGCCGGGTCGAAGCCGGCCTCGATGCAGCCCTTCACGACGCCGCGGGCGACGATGTCCACGCGGGTGTTCGAGACGACGTTCATCATCACGGCGATCTTCTTCACGTTCGGACGCGAGCAGATCAGCTTCGTGAGGTTGGCCGCCTTGTTTACCGACGGGTTGCCGCCGATCTCGCAGTAGTTCGCCGGCCGGCCGCCCGCGCCGCGCACCGCGTCGAACAGCGTCAGCGAGCCACCGCCCGCGCCGATGATCAGCCCGATGTCGCCGTCGAACTCCGTGAGGTTGCCGGCGACGCCGCGCGGGTCGGAGGCGTCGAGGTGCTCCGCGTCCAGCTCGAACTGGGTCGGCGGGCGCGCCTGGCGCTTGTCGTCCGGGTTCAGGCCGAGCTTGCCCAGCAGGTCCGCGTGCGAGCGCTGCGCTTCCTGCTCCATGTCCATGTGGCAGTCGAGGGCGATGATGCGGCCGTCCTCGAGCTTCCCGATCGGGTTGATCTCGGCGAGCGTCATGTCGCGGTCGAGGAAGACGCGCCCGAGGCCCGCGACGATGCGGGTGAGGGCGGTGAGGTCATTCCCGGTCACTCCCGTGCCGGCCACGGCCATCTTCGCGATGTAGTCCGAGAACGGGAGGTTCGGCGAGAAGTGCGTCCGGGTGAGGTGCTCCGGGTGCGACTCGGCGACCTCCTCGATGTCGATGCCGCCCATGTCGCTGAAGATGATGACCGGCTTCTTCGCCCGACCGTCCCAGGTGACCGCGGCGTAGTACTCGTGCGCGATCTTCTGCTTCTCCTCGACGAGCACGCCGACGGGCAGGAGGTCCTTGATGCGCAGGTCGAGGATCTCCTGCGCGAGGCCCTCGGCCTCCTGCGGGGTGTCCGCGAACTTCACTCCGCCCGCCTTCATGCGGCCGCCGGAGAGCACCTGCGACTTGATGACCACCGGCCCGCCGATCGTCTCGGCGGCGGCCTTCGCCTCCTGCGCGGTCTTGCAGAAGTGGCTCTTCGGAAGCGGGATCCCCACGGTCTGGAGGATCTGCTTCGACTCGTACTCATAGAAACGCACGCGCGTCTCCCGTCCTGATTGCCCGTGTCCCGCTGAGGGGAGCCCTGCTGGGAGCTATCGAGAAGTGGCGGCGCGCCATGACGCCCCGCGGCCGCCTCTGTTCTACCGCTACACGGTAGTGGGATCGATGCCGTACTCCTCGGCCATCTTCGGGTCGAGCTTCGCGATGTTCACGGCGAGGTCCCACATAACCTTCGCCTGCTTCCACGTCGCGTCGTCCTGCATCTTGCCGTCCAGCATCACCACGCCGCTGCCGTCTGGCATCGCGTCGAGGATCGCCTTCGCGGTCTTCACCTCGTGCGGCGCTGGCGAGAACACCCGGCGGGCGATCTCGATCTGCGACGGGTGGAGGCTCCACGCCCCCACGCAGCCGAGGAGGAACGCCGCGCGGAACTGGTCCTCGCAGCCCACGGCGTCGGCGATGTCGCCGAAGGGGCCGTAGTACGGGTAGATACCGGCGTTCACGCAGGCGTCCACCATCCGCGCGATCGAGTAGTGCCACGGGTCCTGCTGCGCGGTGACGCGCGGCTTGCTCGCGTCCTCGGCGTCCGGGTCGGAGCGCACGAGGTAGTACGGGTGCCCGCCGCCGACGCGCGTGGTCTTCATGCGCCGCGACGCCGCGAGGTCGGCCGGCCCGAAGGACATGCCCTGCATGCGCGGGCTGGCGAGCGCGATCTCCTCGACCTGGGCGACGCCGCCGCCGGTCTCGAGGATGGCGTGGACGAGGATCGGCTTCGTGACCTTGAAGCGCGCCTCCAGCTGCGCGAGCAGCCGGTCGACGTACTGGATGTCCTGCGGCCCGAGGACCTTCGGGACCATGATGACGTCGAGCTTGTCGCCGATCTCCTCGACGAGGCGGAAGACGTCGTCCAGGAACCACGGGCTGTCGAGCGCGTTGACGCGCACCCAGCAGCCGACCTTGCCGAAGTCGTTGTCCTTGACCGCCTGGATGAACCCCTCGCGGGCCTCCACCTTGCGGTCCACGGGGATGGCGTCCTCGAAGTTGCCGAGCAGGACGTCGACCTGCTTCAGCATGTCCGGGATCTTCTCGGCGAGCTTCGGCGTCACCACCGGCAGGAAGTGGATCATGCGCGAGGGCATCCACGGGATCTCCCGCAGCGGCTCCGGCGCGCCGATGGCCAGCGGCTGGAAGAAGTCACGAGGGCTTCGGAGCATGGGGCGGTCTCCCGGGGGCTGCGGCGGCCGTGGCGCTCAAAGGATGCGCCCGGCCAGCGTGAGGTCTCGGGCGATCATGCCTCAGATCGACGCTCGGTGCAGCCTATGCAGGGAGGGGCGTGATCGCGAGGGGGCGGCGACGGTGGGGGCGGGGGCGTTATGACGCCGGACGGCTTGGGCGCTCTCTGGCGAGTTCGAGGAGGTAGCGAGGCCGCTGGTCCGCGTCGAGCACGGCGAAGACCTTGCCAAACGGCATCTCCTGGAGCGGCATGTGCAGTTCCGACCTGCCTGACATGTCGCGAAACGCTCCCTCCGCATCGTCCACGAGCCAGTGCAGCTCCGGGGCGTCCGTCCCACTCATCGATTCGTCCGCGGCGATGGCGAAGTGGTCAAACTGCACGAAGGAGGGATGCTCGCGCTCGACTCGCAGCCCCATCACTTCGATATAGAAGCGCCTTGCGGCTTCGATATCGCGCACGTATTCAATGGCGAAGCCGAACCTCGGCGTGACCGGCGTCATGTGGCCTCCTTAGCGATTGTCGGAGCACCGGAAAGGGATTCCTTCGGTCACCCTACGAGAAGGAGGCGACAGCCCCCTGTCGGGATTTGGTGAAGCCAGCCACCCACCGTGTGTTCTCGCGTGAAGCCGTCAGGCGACCGTCGGCCGAACGACGGAGAACGGGAGCACCCTGACCATCTCATCGAGCGATCGCGGCTCGAACCCCTCGGTCGTCGGAACGGCGCTGCCAATGCGATCAAGTCGGAAGGCACGCGGGCTGTCGCGTAGGCGGCACCACGCGAACAGGTACCAGCCGTGCTGTGTCCCGACGATGCCGGCTGGCTCCACGGTGCGCTGCGACTCTGCACCATCGGCATCGCGGTACCCGATCCTCAGGGCCACGGACTCGGCGAGGGCGCGCTGTACCCCTTCCCAGACCTCGGTGGTGCATCCGCCCTGGCTGGTGGCAATGCGCACCTGACTCACCAACTGCTCAGCGCGGGCGCGCTGGCCGGACCCCATCACGCCGGCCAACTTGGTCAGCGCCGACTGGCCGGCCGCGGCGAGCGGCATGGACTGAGTCGCAATGAGGGCTGTGGCGACGGCGGCTGCCTCCTCCGGTGTCAGGTTGAGCGGGGGCAGGGTGGCCCTCGCGTCGAGGCCATAGCCCCCACCCGGGCCGGGCCGAGTCCAGATCGGCACCCCCGCGTACTGGAGCGCGAGCAGATCGCGCTCGACCGTGCGGGTACTGACCTCGAACCGGTCGGCTAGCTCGGCGGCACGCATCATCCCTGGGGCACGCGCGCGCAACGTCTCGACCATCGCATACAGGCGATCCGTGCGGTTCACGCGCGCCTCCGATCAGCCAACCTTTGTGGCTCCCAGCCGGCCCCGTTACGCCTCGGCTGCGGCGTGGATGATGGGGCGCTCAGAGGCTACGCGCACAGGGGTAGGCGCCTCGTGTGGAAGTCCAGGCACCGCTGGTAGGTGTGGCCGACGCCAAGCGCTGTCGGGATCCGTGGCTCCGCAGGCTGCACGGACTTCGCGCTGGCCTCGTCAACGCTCGCATTTACAAACAGAGCCCGACCGACAACACAAGCAACCACAAACCGGCCCGCCTCACGGCGGGCCGGTTGGCGTCGGGGCGGGAGCTTCTAGGGCTACGAGAACAGGGGCGGGCGCTGCGCGTGGAAGTCCGTCGCCTGCTGGTAGGCGTAGGCGATGCGCAGCACCTTCGCGTCCGTCCACTGGGCGCCCGAGATCATCAGGCCCGTGGGGAGGCCCTCCGAGTCGAAGCCGTTAGGGATGGACATCGACGGCTGGCGCGAGATGTTGAAGACCGGCGTAACTCCGTTACGGGCGCGCACCGGGGAGGTGTCGCGGTCCGCGTCCTCGTCGATCGGGAACGCCGTCACGGGCGTGCTCGGCGTGAGGTAGGCGTCGATGCCGTTCTCCTTGAGGCCGGCCTCCAGCTTCTGCTCCAGCCGCTTCCGGTTGTCCAGCATCCGGGCGTAGATGTAGCCGGGCGTGGCCTGGCCGGTCCGCATGCGCGCGAGGATGTTCGCGGCGATGACCGGCGGCTCCGCCGCCATGATCGCCTCGTTGTAGTCGGCCGACTCGACCGCCACGATGCTCATCACCATCCCGCGGTAGTCGTCGACGCCGGTCAGCGGCTCGAGCTTCGTGATCGTCGCGCCGAGCGAGCGCAGCGTGTCGAGGGAGGCCTCGAACGCCGCCTTCACGTCGTCGGTCGCCACGGCCACGAGCGAGGGGATGACCGCGAAGGTCATGCCAGCGATGCCCGCGTCGATGCCGGCCGTGAAGTCCTCGGTCGGGTGGTCGGCGCTGTCGAGGTCGAGCGGGTCGTAGCCCTGGAGTGCGTTGAGCATCAGCGCGCAGTCCAGCGCGGTGCGCGCCATCGGGCCGGTGTGGTCGAGGGTGTGCGACAGCGGCGCCACACCCGCCCTCGAGGAGAGCCCATAGGTCGGCTTGATGCCGGAGATGCCGCAGTAGGATGCCGGCCCGCGAATGCTCCCGCCGGTGTCCGTGCCGAGCGCCCCGAGCGCCTGTCCGGCGGCGAGCGCCGATCCCGATCCGCCCGAGGAGCCCCCGGGGATCCTCCCGAGCATCCACGGGTTGTGCGTCGGGCCGTAGTGCTTGTTGTTCGTCGTGCCGCCCATGGCGAGCTCGTGCGTGTTCGTCTTGCCGACGACCACCGAGCCCGCCGCGCGGAGCCGCGCGACCGCGGTGCTGTCCGCCGCGGGGACGCGGAAGCGGTGCGCCGCCGTCCCGTTGGTGGTGACATAACCCGCGGTGTCGTAGATGTCCTTGATGCCCATGGGGATGCCGTCGAGCGGCCCGAGGCGGTCGCCGGCGCGGGCGCGCTCGGCCGAGGCCTCCGCCTCCGCCAGCGCCGACTCCCTCATCACGAGGACGTACGAGTTGAGCTGGCCGTCGGTCTCCTCGATGCGGTCGAGGATCGCCTGAGTCAGGTCGACCGGCGAGAGCCGTCCGGCGTCCATCTCGGCGGCGGCTTCCTCGATCGAGAGGAACACGGGCTTCGTCGCTCCCGCGGTGGCTGAGTCAGCCGCGGTGGTCGGGTCGGGTGTCGCTGTGGTCATGCGTCGTCCAATCGCTCGGCGCACCGCCACGACAGACGGAATCGGTGCGCACCCGCGACGCTAGACGTGCGCCGTTACAGGTGGATTGAACAGGAGTCACGGAGCGTTCTGCGTGCGACTGCCGCGAGGATTCACTGCGAGCGGATTCACGCCACCAGGCGAAGGAGCGCGCAGCTCGCGCCGCGGCTTACTCCTCGGCGGTCGCGGGCGTGAAGGTGCGGCGGGGGCCGGGGAAGAACACGCCCGTCACGCGCGCCGCCACAGCGACGAGCAGCCCCACGACGACGAACGTGACCCCGTTCTCGAGCGGCACCCAGGCGATGTCGGCGGCGATCTCGTGGCCCGCCTCGGCGAGCGCGGAGCCGTCGGAGCCCACGAACACGACGATCGCCCAGCCGAGCACGCCCGCGGCGACGGCGGGGACGCCGGCGGCGGCGGTCGCGAGGCCGAGCGCGACAAACCGTCCGAACGACGAGCCGCCGAGGACGACCGCTGCCCCCGCGAGCGTGGCGACGATTCCGAGCGGCCAAAGCAGGAACGCGAACGAGTCATGGCGTGACTGCGTCAGGTTGCTCATCAGGAGCTTCGTCCCGCCCGACGTCGAGAACGTCCCCGCCCCCTCGGCGTTGCCGTCGCCCGCGAGGATCCCCGGTCCATCCGCGTACAGGAGCGCACTCGACTGCTCGAGGATCGCCTCGCGCCAGCGGTCGGGCCCGGCGACGACCTCGGCGTCCGGGATCGCCACCGGGAGCGGGTAGCCGGGCACGGCGACGTCGCCGCCCGTCGCGGTGATCTCCTCGGCGTGCAGCTCCAGGAGCCCTGGCAGGCCGGTCATCGTCTCCATCAGCGACTCAAGCGCCGGCCGCGCGGCTTCCTCGCTCGTCGCCTCGGCGCCGGAGAGCAGGACCAGCCACAGCCCGGCCAGGACGGCGAACGCCATCCCGGCGAGCCGCACCCACGCGTCGCGCCACGGGCGCTCCTGGCGCTGGTACTCGCGGAAGACGCGCTGGCGGTCCGGGATCGTCCCGTAGACGCCCTCGTCGGTCACGACCGGGGCGGGGGCCCCCCACTCGCGGTCGAGGTCCTCGGGCGCCTGGACGTCGTCGCGCACATCGCGCTCCTGCTGGCGGCTCACCGGGCGACCAGCCGGGTCCCGGCGATGCGGTCGTGCAGGGGCAGGGCGGCCGGGTCGCGGATCAGCAGCCCCGCCGAGAACAGCGCTCCGAGGACGCCGAGCAGGGCCGCCGCCGCGAACAGGGCAGCGGCGCCCGGGAGGGTGGCGAGCCCGGCGACCACCGCCAGCCATCCCCACCCGACGGCGCCCGTCGGGTGGAGGGCGATGCGAAGGATGCGCCGCGCCGGGGTCCCCTCGACGGCGACGCCCGCGCCGCGCTGGCCGGGGGTGCCGCCGAGGAGCGAGCAGGAGTGCCCGAGCAGCCCGAGCCACGCGGGGACGCCGGCCATCGCGACCGCCCAGCCGGCAGTGGCGGCGTCGGAGGTGAGGTCGCGCTCACCGCCGCCGGTCTGGAGGAGGAACACCGCGAGCGCCGCGAGCGCCGCGGCGAGCTGTCCACCGGCGCAGAGGGCGAGGTCGAAGGCGAGGGCGCGGGCCCGCGCGGCGCGCGGGACGGCGGGGCCGACACGGGATGCGTCGACCGAGCTGGCTCGGGGCGTCGTCGCTGAGTGCATCCGTGGCATCATACTTGGGACGCCACCTCCATCGCGCACCCCCGATCGCCCGGCGCCGACCGAGCGACCTCGATCGCGTACTGCTCGCTGCATTCACCGGTTGGAGGTCGCATGCCCCGAGATCCGGCGACCAGATCCCCGGCGAGATGGGGACGCCTGGCCAGCACGGCGACGGGTGCCCTCGTCGGCATCACGCTCGTCGTCGGCGCCCTCTCGCTGCGCGACGCCCGCGCGGGTGACTCGTTCGACCTCGTCCGCTGGGAGCTGAACACCCTCCCCAACCGCTGGCTGGCGGTCATCGCGGAGCGGTTCGGCAGCCGGCCTGACGACGACGAGGTCATCCGGGCGTACTTCGACCTCGAACCGGACGACCCGGCGCGCGCCCGGTACGAGAACGACGTCGAGCGCATCGTCGAAGGTCGCATCGACCGGGTGCTGGACGACCTCGGGATCAGCGCGCGGGTTGCGCTCCCGGGCTCGGTCTTCCCCCCGGTCGACCTCGAGCTGGCGACGTCGCCGCAGGTGCTCGTGACGTCGCCCCGGAGCGTGATCCGGCGCGAGCGGACGGACCTGCTCCGCCCGGACCTGGACCTCGACCACGCGCTCCGGATCGAGGTGGAAGCCAGCGGGGAGGACACCTCCGCGCTCGTCGTCCCCTCGGGCGGCGTGGCGACGTATCCCGCAATCGTCTCGGACCGCTCGTCGTACGCGGGCATGCTCGGCACGTCCGCGCACGAGTGGGTGCACCACTACCTGGCCTTCTACCCGCTGGGCTTCAACTACTACGACAGCGGCGACCTCAAGGCAATGAACGAGACCGTCGCGGACATCGTCGGCGAGGAGATCGCCGGCATCGTCCTCGATCGCTGGGGCGACCCGACGGCCGTCGAGGTACCGGTCGCGCCCCGCCCGGTCGAGCCGCCCTCGCCGGCGGTCGACCGTGACGCCGTCCTCCGCGACTTGCGCCTGGAGGTCGACGCGCTGCTCGCGGCTGGCCGCATCGAGGAAGCCGAGCGCCGCATGGACCAGGTCCGGCAGGAGCTGGAGGACGCGGGCTACTACATCCGTGAGATCAACCAGGCGTACTTCGCCTGGTACGGCACCTATGCCGCTCGTCCGGATGCCACCGACCCGCTGGGCGGCTACCTCCGCGAGATCCGCGGCCGCACCGGATCACTCCCCGCGTTCCTCGCGGCGATCCGAGGCTGGACCTCTCGCGCGCAGGTGGAGGAAGGCCTCGTCGAGCTCGGCGGCACGCTTCAGCCGCCCGAGTGACGCCGGGAGCGAGGAGACGGGCGAAGGTCGGGCGTTTAGCGGCTGAGGGCGCGCCGGACGAGGGCGGTGAGCTTCTTGCTGATCGTGCGAGGCTGGCGCTCGACACGGACCCGCCGGTCACCGATGCGGTTGCCGCACAGTTCCTCGCGAGACTGCTTCTCGCGAGGTTCAGTCGGCGCCCCGGGCGCTGCGCGCTGGATATCACTCGACATCACGGCGGAGTGTCGCCCACCCCCGGGTACGGTCAATTGCATAAGCAGGCCCCGACGGTTGCGTCGGGGCCTGCATCTACTCAACTCTGATCGGCGGCCTAGTTCGCGGCCTCGTTCCTGACGACCACGAGCACCTCCGAGCTCACCGGGCCGAACTCGGTGTCGTTCACGACCACGCGGATCGTGTACGGCCCGTCCGGCACGCCGGTGGAGTCCCAGACGCCGAGTGTCTGCCCGACCTTGAGGTCGGAGCTCGACGTGACGGTCGTCCACGAGGCGGGCGAGACGCCCAGGCCCACCAGGATCTCGTAGCTCTCCATCCCTGCCGAGGCCGCCGTCCCGACAACCGGGACGTTGCCCGAGACGAGGGAGCCCGCAGCCGGCGACGTGATCGAGACCACCGGCGCAGCGTCCGCCGTCGGCCCCTCGCCGTTATGGGAGATCTTCACGGGGATCTGGTAGTACCGCGCGCCCAGCTCCTCGTCCTCCACGACCAGGCGGAGCGTGTAGGTGCCGTCGGCGAGTTGGCCGGTGTCCCACCGGCCGAGCGTCCCGCCGGTCACCGCCTTCGTGCTCGACGAGATGCGCACCCAGGAGCTCGGGCTCTCGCCGCGGCCCCACTCCAGTCGGTACTGCGTGAACTTCTCCGACGTGGCGCGGCCGCGGATGTCGACGTTGCCGGTGACGGTCGCGTTTGCCGATGGCGAGTCGATGCGGGCGGGCAGGTCACTCGAAGCCACGGTGGTGCCGCCCGTGGTGCCGAGCATGCCGGAGACGCCGTTGGCCGCAGCCCACGCGTAGACGCCCGTCCACTTCTTCACCTCGTCCTCGGGGAGGACCAGGCGGATGCTCTTCCTCACGAACTGGGAGGGCGTGTTGTCCCCGGCGGGAAGCCCGGTGCGCGTGTCGACCGCGATCTCCCTCCACCAGGTGTCGTAGTAGCGGGCAAGCTCTTCTTCGCTCAGCCCTTCCGGGCCGCCCGGGAGGACCTCCGCGGCGTACAGGCTGGTGTAGCGGTTCAGCTCGGGGCACGCCTCCGTCGGCAGCTTGCCGGACGGCCAGCAGACCTCGCGCGAGACCACGCCGTCCGGTCGTTCGAATGGCGTGGGCTCAAGCCCCAGGTGCTCGATCGCCTGGACCATGAAGTCCTTCCAGGCGCGCAGTGAAACCGAGGTCGAGGTGATGCCCTGGATCCGCGAGTTGTCCGCGTTGCCGGCCCACACGCCGCCGACGAGCTCCGGCGTGTAGCCGACGGTCCACGTCTCACCGATGTCGCGGGAGTCCTCGAACGGCTCGCTGGTGCCGGTCTTCGCCCCGGACGGATAGCCGTTCGGCAGGGCGAGGGCGCCGCAGACCCCGTAGGTGACGCACTGGTTCTTGCCGTCGGACAGGATCGACGTCACCAGGTACGCGTAGGGTGCCGCGACGACGCGCTGCTCCTGCGGTTCGTACTCGTAGATCACCCGCCCCTCGGAGTCGGTCACCTCGAGGATGGCCGCCGGCTCCAGCGTCCGCTCGCCGGGGTCCAGCCGCGGCGTGGCGAGCGCCTCTGACCCGCGCATGATCCCGCCCGTTGCGAGTACGGAGTAGGCGTAGACCTCGTCGACCAGCGTGATCTCGGAACCGCCCGTGATGAGCGCCGGGCCGTATCCGGCGGGGTTGTCGAACGTCGTGTAGCCGACGCGCTTCAGCGTCTGGATGGTCTGCGGCACTCCGGCGGCGATGATCGTCTTGATGGCCGTGGTGTTCAGCGAGTTGCCGAGCGCCTCGGCGGCCGTGATCGGACCGAGCACCTGCGAGATCGGGTCGCGCGGGGCGAAGCTAGCGCCGGTGGAGTAGTCGATGATCTCGAACGGCGCCGCGATCACGCCGGTGCCGGTCCCCCAGCCGTTCATGAATGCCGTCATGAACGCGAACGGCTTGAGCGTCGAACCCGGCGAGTTGATCGCGACGGCCATGTCGTTGCGGCCCTCGATGTCGTCCCGGAAGTAGTCGCGCGACCCGACGTACGTGAGGATCTCCCCGGTGCGGGGGTCGATAGCGACGAACGCGCCGTTGTACAGGTTCGCCTGCTCGCCGTACTCGGTGACGTACTGCTCGATGATGGCCTCCCCGATGTGCTGGAGGTCGAGGTCGAGCGTGGTCACGACGGTCAGGCCCTGGTCGTAGAGGGCGCGCTCACCGAAGCGCGCCGTGATCTCATCGGCGATGCGCCCAAGCACGAAGTGCGGCGCTTCGATGTCGAACCGAGCCTGCCGGAACTGCAGCGGAGCGTTCAGCGCCTCCTCGGCTTCCGCCTGCGTGATGACGCCGTTCTCGGCCATCAGCCGGAGCACCTCCGCCTGGCGCGCCTTCGAGAGGCTCGTCGCCGAGAGCTGTCGCGTCCCCTCGTCCAGGTTCTCGGGGCTGAACGGGTTGTAGCGGGCGGGCGACTGAGGGATGCCGGCCAGCAGCGCCGCCTCCGGCAGCGTGAGCTCGGCGGCGGACTTGTCGAAGTACCCCTGGGCGGCCGCCTCGATGCCGGTGTAGATGCCGCCGTATGGGATCGAGTTCAGGTACCACTCGAGGATCTGGTCCTTCGTGTACTTCTTGGTCAGCTCGAGCGCGATCACCATCTCCTTGACCTTGCGGTCGACAGAGCGCTCCAGGCGCTCTTCGCGCGGGATGTAGATGTTCTTCGCGAGCTGCTGGGTGATCGACGAGCCACCGGAGCCTTCGAGGAACTCGCCCTCGTCGCCCATGAGGAACGGCGCGAAGTTCTCGACGGCCGCCCGGACGAGGCCGCGCGTGTTCAGGCCGTTGTTCTCGTAGAACGTCGGGTCCTCGACCGCGATCGTGGCGTCGATCAGCCACTGCGACATGTCCTCCAGCGCCACCGGGCGCCGGAGCCCGGAGAGTTCGTCCACGAACTCGTAGAGGAGCGCCCCGTCGCGGTCCAGGATGCGCGCGCCACCGCGCGACTGCTCGGCGATCAGCTGCTCGGGCGGCACCACGTCCGCCGCGATCTCGTCGTAGCGGTTCATCGCGTAGAGGCCGGCGCCGCCGGCGACGAGGCCGGCGGAGACGAAGAACACGCTGAGGACGGCGGCCAGCGCGATCAGCATGCGCTTGCGCGTGTTGCCGCCGCGCCCACGGAGGTCGTCGCGGCGTCGGCGTCGGCGGATCAAAGCGGTGCGGGTAGCGCTCATGCGCGGTCCCCCTCGGTGGTGTGGGTGGGGGCGGCATCTCGTTGCAGCACGACGAGGTGTGAGAGCCCGAACCGGCGCAGAGGATTGCCCTCCGCCCAGTAGCAGAAGCCACGCACCACCTTCGCGAGGAGCGCCGAGCGGTGGTGAATGTTGTCGAAGCCGGGGTAGACGTACGCGTGGTCCACGATCCGCAGGTCTGTGCCGCGGACGAGGCGCTTCCAGTCCCCGTGCCGGTAGGCCCGCGCGTGGGGCACCAGGCGGTCGCGCAGGAGCGTCGGTAGCCAGTTCACGAACGGGATGTTCCCGAACACGTACCGCTTGCCGAGGTAGATCCCGTGCGTCTCAAACGGGTAGAGCCGGTTGGGTGCGTAGAGGATGCACGTGCCGCCCGGCTTCAGGACGCGGGCAATCTCGAGCACGGTGGCGCGGTCGTCCTGCACGTGTTCGATGACCTCGTTCAGGACGATGACGTCCATGCTCGCGTCGTGTAGCGGGAGGTACTCCCCGGCCGCGCCGAAGAAGCCACGCACGCCCGTGGTGCCGCTGGCCGCGACGCGCTCCCGGGCCTCCGCGAGGCGGTTCATCGCCACGTCCGAGCCGAGCGCGTCCGCGCCCCGGCGGGCGAAGGCGCGCACGTACTCACCGAGTCCACAGCCGAGGTCGAGCACGCGACGCCCCTCGAACGAGACATAACGCTCCATCAGGGCGACGCGTCGCTCCTGTCCGGACCGCCACACAAACGAGGGATTCCCCAGCCGTGCTGCGTCAGGCTGTCCCGAACTGGGATGGGCCTGCGCGGGCTGGGCGGTGGTCGGGCTGCCCGAAGGGCGCCCGCTCGCCGGGCTGGCCATGCGCTCTCCTCGAACCCGCCGGCGGCACGACCGGACTGCGGCACGGAGCCGACAGTCGGAGGGTCGCGCCTCATCCATCGTAGGGGCCGTGTGGCTTGGTGGGGTGAGCGCCTCCTAGAATACGCAAGACTCCACGACACGACGCAACCGTGATCCCCGCGCGCCGCGAAAGACGTGCATTCCGGCGAGGAGCGTTCGCATGGCCCTGACCACGGAGGAAGTGAGGCACATCGCGCGCCTCGCCCGCCTCGCCCTCACCGACGAGGAGGTCGAGCGGTACCGGGAACAGCTCTCGGGGATCCTCGATCACTTCCAGGTGTTGAACGACATCGACACCGCCGACGTTCCCCCCACCGCCCAGTCACTCGACCAGGTGAACGTGACCCGGGAGGATGCCCTGCGTCCGTCGCTGCCGACTGAGGACGTCCTGGCGAACGCTCCACGCACCGAGGACGGCTATCTGCGTGTGAGGGCGGTGCTGGAGTAATGGCTTCGATCGATCTGGACCGCACCGCCCACGAGCACGCCACCGCGCTGCGCGCGGGCGAATACACCGCCGTGCAGCTGGCCGAGGCCACGCTGGCGCGCATCCATGCGCAGGAGGACGCCCTCCACGCCTACGTCACCATCACGGACGACCTGGCGCTCGAACAAGCTCGCGCCGCCGACGCCCGCATCGCCTCGGGCGACGCTGGCCCGCTGACCGGAGTCCCGGTCGCGGTGAAGGACCTGCTCTCGACGAAGGGCGTCCGGACCACCGCGTCCTCTCGCATGCTCGAGAACTTCACGCCGGTGATCGACTGCACCGTCGTGCAGCGGCTCAACGCCTCCGGCGCCGTCACCGTGGGCAAGGCGAACCTCGACGAGTTCGCCATGGGGTCCTCCACCGAGCACTCGTACTTCGGGCCGACGCACAACCCGTGGGACCTCGACCGCGTGCCGGGCGGGTCCTCGGGTGGCTCGGCGGCGACCGTCGCTTCCCGAGGCGTCCCGCTCTCGCTCGGCACCGACACAGGTGGCTCGATCCGCCAGCCTGCCGCGCTCTGCGGGATCCTGGGCCTCAAGCCAACGTACGGTCGGGTCTCGCGCTGGGGGGTTGTCGCCTTCGCCTCGTCGCTCGAGCAGGTCGGCCCCTTTGGCCGAGATGCGGAGGACGTGGCGGACCTGCTGCAGGTCATTGCCGGCCACGACCCGCTGGACTCGACGACGGCCGACCTGCCGGTGCCGGACTACAAGGAGCACTTCGGCCGCGGGTTCGACGGCCTGCGCGTGGGCGTCCCGGGGGAGTTCCTCGAGGGCCTGGACGGCTCGATCCGCGAACCGGTCGAGGCGGCAATCTCCGCGATGGAGGCGAACGGCGCGACGATCGTGCGCGACATCACGCTGCCGACGGCCCGCGCGGCGCTGCCTGTCTACTACATCATCGCCCCCTCGGAGGCGTCGGCGAACCTCGCCCGCTACGACGGCGTGAAGTACGGCTACGCGGTCACGAACGGCCGCGGCGCCGAGGACGAGATGTCCCGGTCTCGCGGCGAGGGCTTCGGTGCGGAGGTCAAGCGCCGGATCATGCTCGGCACCTACGCGCTGTCCGCGGGCTACTACGACGCGTACTACCTGAAGGCACAGAAGGTGCGCACGCTCATCCGGCGCGAGTTCGATGCCGCGTTCGAGCGCTGCGACGTCATCGCTTCTCCGACGAGCCCGAACGTGGCGTTCAAGCTCAACGAGAAGCTCGACGACCCGTACTCGATGTACCTCAACGACCTGTACACGATCCCGGTGAACATCGCCGGGAACCCCGGCATCAGCATCCCGTGCGGGTTCTCCGAAGGTCTCCCGGTTGGCCTCCAGCTGGTGGCTCCGCTCTTCCAGGAGGCAGCGCTTCTGGGGGCCGCCCACGCCTACGAGGGCATCACGGACTGGCACCGCCAGGCTCCTTCGGCGCTCGGCTAGGCAGGACTCCGGGGCTCAGGTCCGCGACGAAGTACGCTTCGCGTCCGTCACCGACTGGACACCGGGTGCCATTCCGGTCACAGCGCCGGGAGGGTGCTACTCTCCCGCGACAATGACGAACCGATTCGGACTCCCTCGTGGCGACGGCGGGCAGCAGGGTGGTGCGAACGGCGGACAGCCGCCCGCGCCCGGCCAGGGCGACGCGTTCTGGGACGAGCACGAGCCAGAGGACATCACCCTCTCGATCAAGGGCGTCCGCGCTCGCGAGAGCGACGAGGCCGGCTGGCTCGAGATTGACCTCGACACCACGCGCGGCCAGATCACTCTCCTCATGGCCGCGTACGAAGGCGGAACCGGCGTCGCGATCTTCCTCGCAGGGGCCGGGGGCGGCGATCGCGGCCCGGCGAATGAGCTCTACGTGCGGCTCGGCAACGACCTCGCGGGGCAGGGCATCTCCGCTGTTCGCGTGAAGTACCGCGAGCCCGGGGAGTTCGAGGAGTGCGTCGCGGACGCCATGGCAGCCCTCTCCTTTCTGAAGGCCGTGGGTGCCGAGAAGGTGGTCCTCGTTGGCCACTCGTTCGGCGGCGCGGTCGCGGTCAAGACGGGTGAACTCTCGCCCCTGTCCATGGCCGTCTGTTCGATGTCGACCCAGCGCTATGGCACGTTCGAGGTCGAGGAGCTCGGGAAGCCCCTCCTACTGATCCACGGCTCGCGAGACGAGGTACTTGATAAGGCCGCATCCGAGGACGTGTTCGAGAGAGCGCGCGAGCCGAAGCGGATTGTGATCCTCGAGGGTGCCGGCCATTCGCTCAGCGAGAGCGAGAGAGAAGTATTCCAGCTCGTGAAGGGATTCGTGACGGAGCACCTTGTCGCGAGGGAGAGCTAGCGCTGCCGTGCCCGCCGTGCGCTTCCGGCGGTATAGCGCCCCGCTCACGTGGCCCTCGTGGGGCGGTGCTATGCTCCCTCCGCGGGAAGCTCTGCTCCAGCGCCTCCACATACTGGTAGCTGCCGCTGAGAAGCCTGAGTCGTTCTGCCCGATTACTCCGAGGGACGGCGGTCGGCCGGACGCCTCGGGATGACAGATAGGACGCGACCATGACGACGGATACCCCCAACTTTAGTCCCGGCCTCGAGGGCGTGCCGATCGCGGAATCCGCGATCTCCCTCGTGAACGGGGAGGCGGGGCGTCTCACCTACCGTGGGTACTCCATCGAGGAGCTGACCCAGCCGGGGGTGACCTTCGAGGAAGTCGTCGCACTGCTCTATGACGGTGAGCTCCCGAGCCGGTCCCGGCTGGACGAGATCCGCTCGACGCTGAAAGAGTACCGGAAGCTCACTCCCGAGCAGGTCGAGCTCGCCCGTTCCGCCGCGAAGATGACGCACCCGATGTTCGCCCTCCAGGCGGCCGTCGCGGTGCTCGGCCCCCGCGACAACGACTTCGAGCGCAAGGTGGACACGGTCGAGCGGCGCGGCCTCGAGCTTGTCGCGAAGGTGGGCCACCTCGTGGCCGCCATCGCGGAAGCGGTCGCCGGTCGCCCCTACACCGGCCCGCGCGACGATGAGTCCCAGGCCGAGTACATGCTCCGCATGATCACCGGCAAGGATCCGAGCCCCCTGCACGTCCGCGTGATGGACGCGCTGCTGATCCTCCAGGCGGACCACTCCGCCGGGAACGCCTCGACGTTCACCTCGCGCGTCGTCACCTCGACCAAGGCCGAGCCGAACGCCGTGGTGTCGAGCGCGATCGGCGCCCTCTCGGGTCCCGCCCACGGCGGCGCGAACGAAGGCTCGCTACGGCTGTTCCTCGACATCGGCGACCCGTCCCAGGCCGAGGCGAAGATCGAGCGCCTGATGGACGACAAGTTCAAGATCCCCGGCTTCGGCCACCGCGTGTACCACGTGAAGGATCCGCGTTCGAAGGTGATCCAGACCCTCGCCGCGGAGGTGATCCAACCCGGGTCCAAGGAGGACGATCTCTACCAGATCGCCCTCACGGTGGAGAAGGTCGCCACGGCGCGCCTCGGTGACCGCGGCCTCTTCCCGAACGTCGACCTGTTCTCCGGCTGCGTATTCGCCGCGATCGGCATCCCGATCGATTTCTTCACGCCGATGTTCGCGGCCTCCCGCACCGTCGGCTGGACGGCGAACATGACCGAGCAGTGGGCGTCCGGTAACCGCATCTTCCGCCCGAGCCAGATCTACACGGGCAAGGACCACCGCGAGTTCGTCCCGCTCTCGCAGCGCTAGTCCCCAGCCCGAAGACCCTGCATCCGAGACACAAGGGCCGCCCATCCGGGCGGCCCTTCTTCATGCTCGCAGGCTTGAGCCGGGCGCTAGCGTTCCACCCGCACTCCGCGCCAGAACGCGACGTAGTCCTTGATCTTCATGGCCTGCGGGTGCGGCTTCGGATCCGGGTAGTACCAGGCGCCGCCGGCCGCTGTCTTCCCGTCCACGGTCACGTCGTAGTACGACGCGACACCCTTCCACGCACAGACGGTGTGCTCGTCGGACGGGGTGAAGAACTCGGAGCGGATCGCCGAGGGCGGGAAGTAGACGTTCCCCTCGACGACCTCGAAGTCATCGCTCTCGGCGACGACCTCGCCGTTCCAGATGGCACGCGGCATGTGCAACTCCTCCCCGGGGGCGAGGGACGCCTCCCCGGTTCGAGGAAAGACTAGCGCAGCCTTCCGGACGAAGGGCGACGGGGGCTAGCCGACGTAGTTCGTCTGCATCGCCTCGCGGACGTCCGCCATCGTCGCCTGCGCGACCTCGCGAGAGTACGCGGAGCCGGTGGCGAGGGCGTCTCGGACCTCGTCGATGTGCGACTCGAAGTATCGCCGGCGCTCTCGGATCGGCTCGAGGAACGCGTTGATCGCCTTCGCCAGCTTCTGCTTCACCTCGACGTCACCGACCTTGCCGACGAGGTAGCGCTCCTTGAGGTCGTTGACCTCGTCCACGTCGGTGTTGAAGGCGTCGTGGTAGATGAAGACCGGGTTGCCCTCCACGTGGCCGGGGTCGGTCGCGCGCAGGCGGGTGGGATCGGTGAACATGCCGCGGACCTTCTGGTTCACGGTGTCCTCGTCGTCCTTCAGGAAGATCGCGTTATTTCGGGACTTGCTCATCTTCGCATCCCCGTCGGTCCCGACGAGGCGGGCGACGCGGCCGACCAGGCCCTCGGGCTCCGGGAAGACGTCGCGGCCGAACTTGCGGTTGAAGCGCCGCGCGATCTCGCGGGTCATCTCGATGTGCGGGAGCTGATCCTCGCCCACGGGCACCAGGTGCGCCTTTGGCATGAGGATGTTCGCCACCTGCATCAGCGGGTAGTTGAAGAACGCCACCGGCACCGAGCCGCGGGCCTCGAGGTCGGCCATCTCGGACTTGAGCGTCGGGTTGCGCTCCAGCATCCCGAGCGGTGTCCACCAGCCGAGCCACGTCGTCAGCTCCGCGTGCTCGGGGACGAGGCTTTCGATCGTGAAGTGGCTGCCCTGCGGGTCAAGCCCGACGGCGAGCCAGTCCAGCGCGACCTCCCAGACCGAATCCCGGACTCGGTCGAAGTCGTCGGCGTAGTCGGAGACCTGGTAATCCGCGATCAGGAAGAAGCACTCGTACTCTCGCTGGAGCCGGATCCAGTTCTCGAGTGCGCCGACGTAGTGGCCGAGGTGGAGCGCTCCCGTGGGGCGGACGCCGGTGAGGATGCGCTTCCGTTGAGCTCCATTCCCCGAGACGGGGATCTCCGCTGAGGTCACGACGACACCTTTCCGGCGGGCTCGCTGACCACCGGGGGGCCAGGGGCGCGAGGCGGATGAAGGCAAACTTCGCTCGGCTTGACGCTGGAAGTCAGCAAGCAGGGGTGTCCCCCACCCGCGAGATTGCAGATGATACAGAGCGAGCGAGATCCGGGCGAACCGCCGATCGGCGCAGTCGCGCCCGAGGCGGCTGCTCGCAGAGGAGGATGCCCCGATGAAGCTGCGAGCGATCATCCTCGCCATCCTGATCGTGGGCATCTGCTTCGCTTCGGTCAGCGCTCCCGCGAGCGCGGGCAAGAAGGACGATCCCTGCAAGGGGAAGAACAAGAAGAACTGCGAGGTTCCCGAGGTGCCGTGGACGCTCATCCTCCCGACCGCCTCGGTCGCGATCGCGGCCTCGTACTACCTCGTCCAGCGCCGCCGCTTCCGCGACGACACGACCGACGAGCAGCCGTAGTCGCTTTCCCCTGTCCGTGCGCCCGGCGGGTGCTCAGGGCATGATGCTCGGATGAGCGCGTCCACGGTCCCCGCCGCCCGCCCGTGGCCCCTGGCCGCCGCCCGCCGCCACTGGCGGCTGCTCGCCGTGCTCACGCTCGGGCTCGGTCCGTTCGTGCCGTCGATCGTCGCGATGCAGGACTTCCTGCTCGCGGACAACGCACTCGGCTTCACGCCCTTCGCGCTCGTTGCGGCGGTTTACCTCTTCTGGGTGCGCGCACACCATGTCGACGGGCCGAAGTCGCGCGACATCCTCGTCGACTCGTTCTTCATCGGGCCGTTGGTCGGCGTGACCCTCTTCATCCTGTTCGTCGTGCCGGCGTCCCAGTCCTGGTACTTCTGGCTCAACCGCATGGACCTCGCGGCCCTGGCCCCGTGGGCGATGGCCGTCGGGTTCGCCTTCCTCGGCTATCAGCAGGTGCTCCGCACCTGGCCCGCGTGGGTCATGCTCGCGTTCGCCTGGCCGTACCCGGCCGTCCAGCTTCAGGGGATGCTCTCCGACGTGTTCGTTCCGATCACCGCGCAGGCCGGCCGATTCGTCGCCGAGTTCGCGCACCTTTCTTACAGCCCGAGCGATGACCCGCAGGTATTCACCTCGACGCACCTCCCGGAGGGTGAGAACTTCACGCTCGTCGTCGGTCAGCTCTGCTCGGGGACGTCGACCACCATCGGGTTCCTGATCGTCGGCGGCGCGCTGATGCTGATGACGCGCGGAACCGCCGGAGCGCGAGTGCGCTGGCTGCTGACCGGCGTCGCGCTCGCCTTCGTTTCGAACCTCGTGCGCGTGTCAGCGCTGCTGATCGCAGCGACGGAGGTGTCCCGCGAGTTCGCGGTCGACACGCTCCATCCGATCCTCGGGCTCATCCTCTTCGCGTTCACCGTGCTGCTGATGCTGCTGTTGATGGGGCCGTTCCACCTGCGGTTCGATCCGGTCCCGCATGGCCGTCGCCTCGCATGGGAGCCGGCCCCAGGGGGCGGGAAGGCGCTTCGCTTCGCGTGGGTGCTCGTCCTCGCGGCTGCGCTGGGCGCGGGCGCCGGAGTCACGCAGGCGCAGGAGCTGGACTTCATCGGCATCGGTGACGGCGCCCCGGCGGTGTCGGTGGCATCCGAGCGCGGCATCGTGCCCGAGGTGCCCGGCTGGGAGCTCGTCCACGAGACCGAGATCTCGTGGACGGACCTCTTCGGACGCACCTCGCGCGGTGACGTCTTCTCGTATGTCCAGCCGGGGTACATCGGCGGGATGGCTCGGATCGGTGTCCAGACGGTGGTGACCGAAGACAAGGAGACGCTAGATCGCTACACGCTCGAGCAGTGCATCGAGTTCCATAACCGCGACCTCGCCGCGCGCCGGGCCGTCGACCTCGGCTACGGACTCACCGGGTACGTCCTCCACGACACGTTCGAGGATGTGGACGGGGCGATCCTCTACTGGGTCATGCCGGTGAACGTTGACGGCGAGGTGCGCCACGCGCGCATCGCCCTCTTCGGTGACGAGGTGGATCCGAGCAGCTACGACGGCCTGGACATGGGCGCCGGGCGAGCGAGCGCCGCAGCGGTGCGCCTTGGCCAGGCGATCGAGTCCGCCATGGACGGCCTCCCCGACGGCGTCGACGATCCCGTCCGCGACCGCATCGACCGCGACCTCACCGCGCTCGCCGTGACGATGATCGACACGATGATCCAGACCGGCGGCCCGGCGGAGTTCCTCGACGAGAGCGGGCTCGAGGATGGCGCGACTGAGGGCGGCGCAACCGAGGGCGGGACAGTGACGGCGACGGCCCAGCCGGCCCAGTGATGCCGGTCCAGTGACGCCGGGCTACATCGACCTGGCTACATCGACTCGGGTGCCGAGATCCCCATCAGGCCCAGCGTGCGTGCGAGGACGACGCGGGTCGCCTCCAGCAGGTGGAGGCGCGCGCGGGTCAGCTCCGGCTGCTCCGACTGGATGACGCGGCACTGCGTGTAGAACGAATGGAACGCCGTCGCCAGCTCCTGCGCGTAGTGCGGCAGGTGGTGCGGCGCGAGGTCCAGCACGACCTTCTCCACCACCTCGGGCAGCAGGATCAGCTTGCGCAGCAGCGCCTGCTCGGCGTCATGCGTCAGCAACGACTCGTCGGCGCCGTCCGAGGAGAGGGACTCCTCGCTTGCCTTCGCGAGGATGCTGGAGATGCGCGCGTGCGCGTACTGCACGTAGTAGACAGGGTTCTCGTCCGACTGCGTCTTCGCCAGCTCCAGGTCGAAGTCCATCGTCTGGTTAGCACCCGTGAGCAGGAAGAAGAAGCGTGTCGCGTCGGGGCCCACCTCGTCGACGATGTCCCTCAGCGTGACGATCTCCCCGGCGCGCTTCGAGAGCGGCACGACCTGGTTGCCGCGCTTCAGCGTCACGAGCTGGTAGAGCAGCACGTCGAGGGCGTCCGGGTCTCCGCCCACGGCAGCGACAGCCGCCTTCACGCGTGAGACGTGGCCCTGGTGGTCGGCGCCCCAGATGTCGATGACCCGGTGGAAGCCGCGCGTGATGAACTTGTCATAGTGGTAGGCGATGTCCGTCGCGTAATACGTCGGCTGCCCGTCCGAGCGGACCAGGACGTTGTCCTTCGATTCACCCACCTCGGTCGAGGTGAACCAGACCGCGCCTTCGCGCCGCGCGACGTAGCCCTGCTTCTCCAGCAGCGCCATCACCTGGGCGTATGGGCCGCCCTCGGCCATCAGTGATCGCTCGGAGTACCAGCGCGTGTACTTGACGCGCATCGCCGCGAGGTCGTCGCGGATGCCCTCGATCATCAGGTCGAGGCCGGCCTGGCCCAGCTCGGGCGACGCGTCCTCGCCCTCCGGTCGGAGGTAGCGGTCGCCGTCGCGGTCCTTGATCGCGCGCGCGATGTCGATGACGTAGTCGCCCGGATACCCGTTCTCCGGGATCGAGACGTCGCGGCCGAACAGCTGCTGGTACCGGGCGTACAGGGTGCGGCCGAAGATGGCCACCTGCGTGCCGGCGTCGTTGATGTAGTACTCCTGCTCGACCTCGTACCCCGCGGCCGCCATGACGAGCGCAAGCGAGGACCCGATCGCCGCACCGCGGCCGTTGCCGACGTGGATGGGGCCGGTCGGGTTCGCGCTGACGTACTCGATCTGGACGCGCTTGCCGGCGCCGAGGTCGCTCGAGGCGTAGCGCGCGCCCTCCGCGACGATCCTGGACGTCTGGGCCGCAAGCCACGTGGGAGCCAGGTAGAAGTTCAGGAATCCCGGCGGTGCGACAGCGACGCGCTCGACGGCGTCGTGCGCGGGGACGTGCTTGCGAAGCGCCTCCGCGACCTCGATCGCCTTCATCCGCGCCAGGCCCTGGATGCGCAGCGGCAGGTTCGCGGAGAAGTCCCCGTGCTCCACCCGCGCCGGGTGCTCGACGGTGACTTCCTGGCCCGCGAACTGGGGCAGGTCCCCCGCGGCCTGGGCCGCGTCCAGAGCACGCTCAACCAGCCGGATGATCTCGTCACGAATCAACTGGAGGGCCTTCCACCAGGGGGTTGGAGCGCGCCCCGGGGCCGGGGACGGGCGCGGCGAGCCGCCAGTGTATCGCGCCCCCTCGAAGCGGGCGACGACGAGCCAGGCTGGCCTCGAGCCCTCGACACGATGCACCAGGGACTCTGTCCGGATGATGGAATCTTATTCAAATCCTGCTCAATGACTCTCGACAGAGTGAACATGATTCGTTCAAGATGTTCCCATCGCCTGAGCAAGGACTGCTCAGCGGCACGACAAGCGGCATCACCAGGGAGAACAGCACGCAATGAAGAGAACCCTTGCAGCGGGACTTGGCCTCGCAGCGCTCGTCGCGACGATGAGCACGGCGACGGCGTCGGACATCGACACTGACACCTTTGAGGACCGCACGGACCCGCGTCAGCAGGCGGGCGCGGACATCGTCGACACGGCAGTCGCCGCCGGCGACTTCTCTACGCTCGTGGCCGCGGTGCAGGCCGCAGGCCTCGAGGGCACCCTGCGCGGCGATGGCCCGTTCACGGTCTTCGCTCCGACGGACGCCGCGTTCGCTGCGCTGCCGGCCGGCACGCTCGACTCGCTGCTCGCCGACCCCGACGCGCTGGCCGACCTCCTGCTCTACCACGTCGTCTCCGGCGAGGTACTCGCGGCGGACGTCGTGGGTCTCGACTCGGCCACGGCCGCGAATGGCGACGACATCTCCATCGAGGTCGTCGGTGGCGCCGTCGTGCTGAACGGCAGCGCGAACGTGGTGGCGACAGACGTCATGGCCTCGAACGGGGTCATCCACGTCATCGACGCCGTGATCCTGCCGCCTGCGGCCACCGCCGCTCCGACGCCTGCCCAGTCCGGTAACGCCGGCCTCGCCGGCGCCGGCGGCACGACGGTCTGGCTCGCCCTCGGCGCTACCGTCGCGGTCCTCACCGTGCTGGGCGGCGCGCGTCTCGCCACGGCTCGGCACCGCGCCTAGCCCCGCGCGAGCGCTCCATTCCCCGGGTTCGCCCGCCCGGGCAGCAGAGGACGGTCCGCGAGGACCGTCCTCTCCTCTTGCTCCGGTCTTGGAAGGCGCTCGCTATTCAGGCCGCGGGCAGCCGTGCCGATAGTGAAAGGGACCCGAGGCCGCAGGCTTCCACGTGAGGGCACCGGCCGGAGTCGCAGCGGCCGGGGGCGTACACAGACCGGAGCCAGGTCGTGATCGGTGGCTGGCAGCAGTCCCAGGACGCCGAGGCCGGGGACCCGTGGGTCGCCGCGCTCGACCGCGTGCTGCGAGGGCAGGGCTACACCCTCGCATTCCAGCCGATCGTCGACCTCAAGCATGGTTCAATCGTCGGGTACGAAGCGCTGAGCCGGTTCGCGCCGGCGGACGGCATCGGCGAGGTCTCGCCGCGCGCGTGGTTCGAGGCGGCTCGACGCCTCGACGTGGGCGCGGAGCTCGAGGCCCGCGTCGTGGCGGCGGCCCTCGACGCGCGCGATCGCCTGCCACCCAACACGTTCCTCACCGTCAACCTGTCGCCGTGGGTCGTCGGTACGCCTGCCGTGCGTCGCGTGCTCGAGGGGCCGCGCGGTCTCCACCGCGTCGTCATCGAGGTTACCGAGAACGTCGCGGTGGACGACTGTCTCGTCCTCGCGGAGACGTTCGCCTCGCTCCGCGCGCGCGGGGCATACGTTGCCGTCGACGATGCCGGGGCCGGGTACGAGAGCCTGTCGCACGTCCTCCGGCTCCGTCCGGACTTCGTGAAGCTGGACAGGGAGCTCGTGACCGGTGTCGACCACGACGAGGTGAAGCTCGCGCTCATGGAGATGCTCGGGCAGGTTGCTGGGCGCATCGACGCCTGGGTGCTGGCAGTGGGCATCGCGAACGTGGCCGAGCTGGCGGCGGTGACCCGTCTCGGCGTCCCGCTCGCACAGGGCGATCTCCTGGGCCGCCCCGCCGCCGGCTGGGGTGTCCTCCCGTCCGAGGTGCGTCAGCAGCTGATCCGCGCGGCCACGGTCGCGGAGGCGCGGCACACGGTCGAGCCGTTCGTCGAACCGTGGCCGTTCCTCGAGGCGGGGCGTGAGCTGGAGGGACTGCAGCTCGTCCGCGAGGCGCTTGAACCGGGATCGCAGATGCTCTCCGTCCTGCCGGTCCTCGATGCCTACCGGCGACCCGTCTCGATCTACTCCGTCGCCGCCGTCGCCCCGGCTCGACCGATCGCGCAGGTGAAGGCCACGACGCGTGTGACCGACGCCGCCCGCCGCGCGATGGCGCGCCCCTACCAGCGCCGCTTCGACCCGATGGCGTGCGTCGACGACGCCGGGACGTACCTCGGCGTCGTCCGCGTCGAACGCCTGATCGAGGCGCTGACGAGCGCCCTCGACGGCCACGGGCCCGGACGAACGCGGAGCGCCGCGTAGCGCCAGCATCGTGGGAACGCGGCGTCTCGTGCCGGTGATCTCCCAGCACCGCTGCACCGGCTGTGCGGCGTCCTAGCGGGCGATCGAAAGGGCACCCGGATCGGGGAATTTGGTGCCGCGATGTTGTGCCGGGCTGTGGCGACCACATCCGGGGCGACTCGGAGGGTGACATCGTGGCCCGCGTGGTGCGTCACGCTGCCGCAATCACGCGGTCCCGGCGGCGGACGCTGAACTCGTGGGAGGCTGTGCGCTTCAAGCTTCCCGTCGCGGCCCGGTTCTCCGGTCACTCTCGCCGGCCACGCAGGCTCGCGGCTTCCTGACGGTTGGATTCCCCGATATGGATCGTTTGCAGCTGGCAGACAAATCGCTACACCCCTGTGCGCCTGCGAGTCTCATGCTGCGAAGAGCGGGCGTCGGGTTGACGCGCGACCGCGCGTAGACGGGATCGTTTGCCCATGACCCTACGACGAATCTCCCTGGCGCTCGCCGCCGTAGCCGTGGCCGGCCTGTTGGCAGCCGGATCGGTGGCCGCCGCCGGGCTGGACTTTGCGCCAGCCGCGCAGGACTACGTCCAGCAGGCCACGGCGACTGGGACCACCGCTCCGAGCCCGGGTGCGACCGGTAACGCCGGCCTCACGACGGACGGCTCGAGCACCCCGCTCGTCCTCGGCGCTGCGCTGGTCATGGGCGCCGCCGTCCTCGCCGGCACCGGCCGCTGGCTGATGGCTCGCCGGGACTAACGCTCCTGGCGTCCGCGAGCGGATTCGCTCACGGCACATCCCCAGCCCCCCGCCGACGCGGGGGGCTGGTTCGTTTCCGGGCCCCGCCGATCGGCGGGGCAGTCCCCGGGGTCGCTATGAGGGCGAGCCGATGCGCTCCGCGGGAGCGCGGCCGCCCGCCGGCGGCTACGCCAGCGGTAGGTGCAGCTCCGTGACCGCCAGCGGACCGTCCTCGCGGTAGACCTCGAACGCCACGCCCGAAGCGACACGCTCCCCGCTCCCCGGCAGCCAGTGGTCGACGAAGCGCCCCCACGCGCCGCCGAGGCCTTCGTAGCCACCGACGTAGCGTGCGCGGGCGTAGCGCCCGGCGGGGATGAGGTCGGCCGTCAGCCCCGAGGGTGCCTCGATGCCGTCCGGGAGGAGCACGGCGGTGTCGTACTGCGTATCGGGGACGACGCCTCCGCCGGCCACCGCAGCGGCCGGGAGGATCGAGGCACGCGCGACGCCGGGCGCGGCGAGGATCGGCGCGGCGAGTTCCATCGCTCGGCCCCACTGGCCCTGGGCGTCCCCGAGCGTGCCGCGCAGCCGCGCGACCCGCTGCTCCGGCAGCTCGACGATCTCGACGGTGATCTCCGCAGGCGTGGGCGGTGCCTGGAGCATGCCGAGGACCTCCGCGAGGCGGTCGTAGGTCACGGCCATGCCTTCGAGCATCCCCGTCTCGCGCGCCTCCTTCACGGCTTCCTCGGAGTCCCACCGGCTCGTCACCGTGAGGCGAGTGCCGGTGCCGCCGTGCGCGAGCGCGACATCCTCGAACGTCGAGGTGTTCACGCACTGGCCGGGGTACCAGGGCTCGTCCCAGCGCTCGTCCGCGACCATGCGGTCGATGGGCGAGAACTCGAAGAGCGTCCCGCTCATCCCCATCCGCTCGCCGGTCTCCTCGCGGAGCCACTCGTAGCGGAAGGAGCCGCCCTCGCGGGCATCGAACTCGCAGACCGGCATGGTCCAGCCCTCGTACCCGCCGAGCCACTGGCGGATGAGCTCGGGCCTGGTGTGCGCCTCCCAGACGAGACGGCGGGGAGCGTCGAACGTCCGCTCGATCCGGATCTCGCTGGGCGACGGCTGCGTGAGGTTCAGGGCGGTCTCAGGTGAGGTGGTCATTGGTGGTTCCTCGATTCGTGTAGGGGGGTGGCGACGACGGTGCTACCTGCTCGCGGCGATGACGTCGTCGAGGCGGTTGAAGGAGATGGCCACGCCGTCCGCCATGCCGGTCGCGACGGCGCCGTCGCGCGCCTCCTTCGACTCGAAGCGCTGGAGCATCGAGAACAGCGTCTGGCCGTCCAGGCCTCCGGACGTGTGCTCCTCGAACGTGATCACCACGTGGGACTGGCCGTCGAAGCCCTCCATCCGCTCCGTGCTCACGATCCGCGAGGTGGGGGTCACCTCGAGGAATTCGCCGCCCGAGCCGAAGGCGCCCTGCTCCGGGTGCGACCAGCGGTAGGCGTAGCGGCCGCCCACGCGCAGGTCGATCTCGCAGACGGGCATGTCCCACCCGTCCGGCCCGAGGAGCCACTGCCGGACGAGCTCCGGCTTCGTGTACGCGTCCCACACCATCCGCGGTGGGGCGTCGAAGACGCGGGTCATGAGGACGTCCGTGTCCTCCGGCAGCGTGACGGTGAAGGTGTCGGCGAGCGCGTTTGTCATGTTCACTTCTCCTGCGAGGTGGTCCGCCCGTCCGCCGCTTCCGACGGCGTCCCCGGGCGGGGTGCGTCGATGGTCCAGGTGCTGACGTCCGCCTCCGCCTGCGGCGAGGGTGCGCGGTCCTCGCCGTCCGCCGAGCCGGGCGCCTCTGCTCCGGCTGCCGCCTCCGCCGCCTTCATGCGTTCGAGGAGCGCGTCGAGGCGGGCGTAGTTGGCCTCCCAGTGCTTCCGGTAGCCCTCGAGCCACGCGACCGCCTCGGCCATCGGGGCGGCCTCCAGGCGGCACATGCGCCGCTGGGCCTCCCGGTGGCGGGAGACGAGCCCTGCGCGTTCGAGGTACTTCAGGTGCTTGGAGATCGCCGGCTGGCTCATGTCGAAGGGCGCCGTGAGCTCCGCGACCGACGCCTCCCCCTCCATCAACCGTTCGAGGATCGCGCGCCGCGTGGGATCAGCGAGCGCCGCGAACGTGTCGTCGAGGGTGGGGCGCTCGGCGGTAGCGGTGGCCATGACTGCATAACCCTTCGGTGATGAGAACCGATTGGTTATATATCGTCACCAGCGGAGGTGTGTCAAGCTGAGCGTCTCAGATTGACGACCCCCCGAGGCCCCAGCCTGCCATCACCTCGAGGATGCGGATGACGTTGGTCTTCTTCGCCCGCGACAGCGTCGGGAGCCCCAGCATCACCATGCCTGCGAGGTCGCCGGATATCACCGTTGCCTTCTTCACGTTGAACGAGCGGGGTATTGCGTCCTCGACGAGCACCTCGCCTACTGAATGGCGTGAGGCGATGTCCGCGAAGGCGCTGGTCGCGCCATTCCCGTCGGACACCAGGAGTCGGGGCTTGGCCTTCTCTATGAGAAGCCGCCCCAAGCGATCATGGAAACCTGGGACGGTGAGACCTTCCTCGACGATCTGGGCACGAAATGGTGAGAGATGGATCTGGGGTGTCTCGCGGACGAACTCTAGGTCCGAGGCCCGGAGGCGTTCCTCTGGTGGTCGCCTGTCCCCGGAAAGCCACAGGGCGATTTCGTCGATTGGGCAGCCATTGAGGAATGCGAGGACGGCCTGGATCGCGATCTGATGGCTCGACGCCCCACGGGAGCTTCCATGCCACGCAATATCAAGGATGGATGAGAGTCGACTTCCGGGCTGGTAGAGGGCCCGACTGAATGTGGCCTCGGCGTCAGCGTCGTCAACACCGCCGCCCGGGCGTAGTCCGCACAGCATCACTGGGCGGTCGAACCGAAGCGTGGCGATGCCCGATCCGAGCAGGACGACCGAGGGGGCACCGGTTTCCGTCGGTGGGCTGATCTGTTCGGCCTGGCGGAACGCCGAGCGTGCGAGAGCCTGTAGTTCTGTGTCGTTCATCCCGCGATGTTATCGCCCCAAACATGGCTGATTGATGCTCGACCTGGGCTCCGCTTCGACTGCCGTCGATGTATTCCTAAGTCCCCCGACGATTCACGGTCCAGTCGCGGCCGTTCCAGGTCATGTTGCCCTCGTACTTGAGCCAGCCCTTGCGGACCTTGGTCCAGATCTTGAAGCCCCAGCCGACGTGGCCGGTGTTGTCCGCGCCGAGGTAGCCGCCTTCGTCGTTCATGTAGACGCGGCCCTTCGGGGTGTGGGCGCGGTCCGTGCACTCGAATGACTCGGTGACCTCAACCCAGCCGTAGTGCCTCGCGACGGCGCGCGCGTCCTCCTCCACCATGCCGCCCGCGGTCGGCCAGTTCGTGGGGTCGGTCATGTCGACGATCTCGCGCCGGGTGGTCGTGCCGCCCTCGTCGCGGAGCTCGGTAAGGCGCGCCTGGATCGCCTCGAGGTCGGTCTTCGTGATGCCGTGCTCACGCATGAACTTCGCGGTCAGGTCGCGCGGCTTGAGGTTGATGAAGCCGCCCCGGTAGAACGCCTGCGCGGCGCTCTCGACGTCGCGGAAGATCGTGCGCGGCGTGCTGCCGGCCGCGACCTGCGCCGCGATCATCCTCGAGAGCTGCTGGTTGCCGACGCTGCGCTGGAGGGCGAGGAGCGCCCCGTAGCGCGAGTGCGAGGCGTGGTCGACGTCGCCCTGGCGGGCGGCGCGCGAGGCTCCGACGCGGAGCGCTCGCATGCGGGCGCGCTGGTTCACGGGTCACCTCCTCGGCGCCGTCGTTTCCCTGCCGCCCGCCGGGGCGCCCTCTCGGTGCGCCGAGGCGAGCACATTCTAAGCAGCACCGCGCGCGATCGTCCCGCCCGGGGACGGGCGATAGCGAAGTCGCCACCGGGGTTATATACCTGTAGCAGTCTGGCTGCACATTCCCCTAGACTCTGCCCCGACGGAGGGCGGCCAGCGGTGGCCGTTCGGGGAGGGGGTTGGCAGATGGTCGCCTGCAAGGATTGCGGGTTCTTGGCGCTCAGAACAAGCCGATCACGTCTCATCGAGGCTGATGAGTCTCTGCGGACACGCGGTGCCCTTCCCGACGACGAGCAGAACGCGACGTTGGTCTGCGCCTTGCAGCGAGCAGACTTCAGCGAGGAGCAACGCGCTCGCTATTCCGGGGAGCGGGCGGCGATGGACCGCCTCGGGCTGTATCAAGAGGTCGATGTGCGGCCATTCCGCCGGGACGCCAGCGAGCCTGACAAGGCGCGTCAGTACTACGGCATCGAACGACGGATCGTCGCTTGGGTCACGTCTCAGGAGCGAGACTGCGACGCCTTCATTGCCTGGCACCCAGGATTCTCGCCCCAGGAGCATCGCCGGATGCTAGATCGGCGGTATCGGGAGCAGCGCGAGGACCGGCGTGACGCGGAGATGCGTCAGCGGGAAGACAAGCGTGACGAGCGCGTTGAGGGCTTGCAGCGCGACCTCCACAAGAAGGAGTTGTGGGTAATGGGCGGCGCGGTGACCTTCGCCGTGCTCCTTGGCTCTGTGGCAGCGGCGATTCTCGACGGCGCGATTAGTCAGGGGTGGGAACCGAGTTGGTGGCCGTGGTAGCCCTACGCCAAGATGCGGGCGTGGAAGCCGGTCTCCCCGATCAGGCGTCCGACCGTAGAGACCTCCGGGATACCCCCCAGGTCGATTCCGTCGCTCACATCAAGGAACTCGATGCCGAGGACAGTGTCATCTTCCGAATAGTCGACCATGCGGAGGTCGTCGAGTGAGACGGTCCTGGCAACGATCCCATCGTTCAGATGGACGTAGATCGCGTCAGACTCTTGGTCGTAAGTCGCGTATGGGGTCATCGCTGCTCCCCCTTCCAAGCCACCGTCGTCACGACTGGTGGGTTGGTTCCATTCCTAACGTAGACTTTCAAGTCCTGCCCGTCGACCGGGGCACTATAGATGGTCGAGCGCCCGGCGGGGCGCTTCTCAGTCCAGTTGTTCAGCACGTAGTCCACGGCCCCTTCGGGCACGTGCCGTTCAGAGAGCCGCTCACGCACGTGCCGATTGAACGGTCGCTTCGCCGTGATAATCGGCGTGGGCTGCCCTACCAATATGCGCCCCCTTCGCGGTCGCACATAGTAGCGCCTCCCCTAGTCCTCTATCAGATCCGCATACGTCATCGGGTCAGCCGTGACCAGCACGCGCAGCGTCTCGCGGAAGATGTGCGCGTTGTCGCGGTTGTTGTACTTGAACGCGATCTCATCGAGGTAGGCGGGCAGATGCTTCACGCTCATGTGGTGGTGGGTGCCGATCACCGAACGCTTGAACAGGCTCCAGACGCCCTCGATGGTGTTCGTGTGGACATCACCGCGCACCCATTCCTTCTCGGAGTGGTTGACCGTCTCGTGCGTCGTGTCCTCGTCCGCGAACAGGCCCCGGTAGGCGCTCCAGTCGTCCGTGTAGACGGTGGGGGCCTCGTCCGCGATCTCCGTGACGATGAACTCACCGAGGGCACGCTTGCCCCGGTCGGGAGCCACGCGGAGCCGCACCTGGCCGCCCCGAGCGACGGCGCCGAGGACGACGGTCTTGTTGCTGTCCTTGCGCGGTCCCCGCTTGGGCTTGCCGAACACGTCACGCTCGGCGTTCGGGTATCGGTACTTCCCGCCGTGGAACGTCTCATCGACCTCGATGATGCCAGTCAGTTGAGCGCGGTGGACTTGCCCCATCGCGCCCCTGATACGGTGGGTGAGGAACCAGCTCGTCTTGTAGGAGACGCCGAGCATCCGCTTGAGCTGGTTCGAGCTGATGCCCTTCTTGGCCTCGCAGACCATGTAGGTCGCGAGCATCCACTTGGACAGCGGGAGCTTCGAGTCCTGGAGCACCGTCCCTGCGGTCACGCTGAACTGGTATCCGCAGTCCATGCAATCCCACTTGTGCCGCGTCTCGATGGGGCTGAGGTGGTCGCTCTGGCACCGGGGGCACTTCACCCCTTCCGGCCAGCGCAGCCGCTCCAGCAGCTCCCGGCACCTGTCTTCGTCGGTGTACCGGCTGATGAGGGTGGGAAGGTCGAGACGCTGAGTAGCCATTGGAGCCTCTGTGCCTAAGAAAAAGCCTCTGCACGACCCGAACGACGACCGTCTGTCCGACCGTGACCTGTTGCGCGAGGTGTTCCCGGAACGTGTCATCGAGCGCATCGAGGAAGAGTTGCGCCCCTTGCGGGATGAGGACGACGACCGTGAACCCCCTACACCCAGAGGATAGGGCGGGTGCCACTCTGCGTCAAGTATACAATCCCGGTCGCCACTCGCGCTATAACCACGCTCGTCATACGCTCCGCGCTCGTGACGGGGTCAGGGTGGAAGAGGGAACGAATGATCGGCAAACGCATCCTGCTTGGGGCAGGCGCGCTCGCGCTCGGGGGCCTGTTGAGCGTGGCGTGCTCCAGCGAAGAGGACGAAGAGCCCGAGGCGAACGCGGTCACCATCACCGCCGGCGACTTCTCGTTCGCCGGGCAGGACAGCCTGACCCCGGGGACGAACGCGATCACGCTGACCAACACGGGCGCGCAGGTGCACCACCTGCAGTTCGTGAAGCTCGACGGCGAGCACACCGTCGAGGAAGTCCTCACCGACCTCGCCGCGAGCGAGGAGACCGGGCAGTTCCCGGCCTACGCGACATTCACCGGCGGCGTGGGCCAGGTCGCCCCGGGCGGCGAGGCGGGCACGGTCGCGGACCTCGAGGCCGGCAACTACATCCTGCTCTGCTTCGTGCCCGACCCGGCGGACAACGTGCCGCACTTCGCGAAGGGCATGGCCGCGCTGGTCGAGGTCGAGGGCGACGAGAACACGGCGGCTGAGCCCGACGTGGACGTCGAGGTCGCGGGCATCGACTACGGCTTCGAGGGCGCCGACGAGCCGATCGAGGCCGGCGAGGTGGTCCTGAAGCTGACGAACAATGGCAACGAGCCGCACGAGGCGAACGTCCTCCAGCTCGCCGAGGGCGCGACGGTCGAGTCGGTGGCTGCCTGGTTCCAGGCGCCCGAGGGTCCGCCGCCGTTCGCGAACGTCGGTGGCGCGCAGGGCGTGATGCCGGGAGCGAGCACGCTCGCGACGATGGACCTCGACGCGGGGAACTACGCGCTGATCTGCTTCATCCCGAACGCGGAGGGTGTCCCGCACGCCTTCCTCGGGATGGCGAAGCCCTTCACCGTCGAGTAGTCGCACCGGCGATACGCACGACCAGGGGAGCCCCGGCCACCGGCCGGGGCTTCTTCGTGTCCGGCGTCGAGCTAGTGCGCCTCGCCGACCACCGACGCGACGCGCTCTGCGATCGCGTAGCGGAGCGCGCGGTGTTCCTCGGATCGCAGCTCGGGGTCGGCGTCGAGGAGCTGCTCCGCCTCGCGGCGGGCGGCGTCGATGAGCGGCGCATCGAGCAGCGACGCCACGCGCATCGTCGGGAGGCCGGACTGGGCGGTGCCAAAGAGGTCGCCGGGGCCGCGGAGCTGCAGGTCCGCCTCCGCCAGCTCGAAGCCGTCGCGCGTGCGCTCCATGATGCTCAGGCGCTCCTCGGCGTCCGGCGTCGGGTCGTCGGCGAGCAGGTAGCACGTTGACGGATGCTCGCCCCGCCCGACGCGTCCGCGGAACTGGTGGAGCTGCGCGAGGCCGAAGCGATCCGCGCCTTCGATGATCATCACGGTGGCGTTCGGCACGTCGATGCCCACCTCGACGACGGCGGTGGAGACCAGGATGTCCGCCTCGCGCTCGGCGAAGGCGCGCATCACGCGATCCTTTTCGCGGCTCGCCATCCGCCCGTGCAGCAGGAGGATACGGTCGCGCGCGCCGAGGTCCGGGAACTCCTCCGTGCGCAGCCGCTCGTACTCCTCGGTCGCGGCGCGTGACTCGACGGTCTGGGAGCCCTCGACGAGCGGGCAGATGACGAACACCTGGCGTCCGGCCGCGATCTCGTCGCGTGCGTGGCGGAACGCCGCCGCGCGCTCGATCGGCGTGAGGTAGCGCGTGACGATCGGGGTTCGGCCCGGTGGCAGCTCGTCGATCACGGACAGGTCGAGGTCGCCGTACACCGTGAGGGCGAGCGATCGTGGGATCGGCGTCGCCGACATGGCGAGCAGGTGCGGGGTGAGCGTGCCGCCTCGCGACGCCGCGCTCTCCTGGCCCTTGCGCCGGAGGTCGCCACGCTGCATCACGCCGAAGCGATGCTGCTCGTCGACGACGGCGAGGCCGAGCCGGTGGTAGTCGACGCCTTCCTGGATGAGCGCGTGCGTCCCAACGATCAGGTGGGCGCCCCCGTGCCGGATCGCCTCGGCGGCCGCGCGACGCTCCTTCGCCGGCGTTGAGCCCGTGAGGAGCACCACGCGGACCTGGCCGACCCCCGGCACGCGCACGAGCCCCGTGATCGGCGGTTCGGGCTCGCCGGACAGCAGCCGGCACACCGTCCGGTAGTGCTGCTCGGCGAGCACCTCGGTCGGCGCCATGAGCACCGCCTGGTACCCGGCCGCGACGAGGTCGAGCATCGAGGCGAGCGCCACCGCCGTCTTGCCGGAGCCGACGTCGCCTTCCAGCAGCCGCGACATCGGGACGGTGCGTCGGAGGTCGCCGCGTACCTCGTCCAGGACCTTCCGCTGCGCGCCGGTGAGCGTGAACGGCAGCGTCGCGAGGAACGCCTCGGACGCGGCGTGCTCCTCGATCGCGGGTGCGGAGCCCTCCGCCTGCCACTCGCGCTTCCGCGCGACGGCGCCGATCTGCACCGCGAGCAGTTCGTCGAACGCCAGGCGCCGCTGTGCTTCGCCGAGTGCCGCCTCGGACGTCGGGTAGTGCACCTCGCGCACTGCCTCGACGAGGCCGATGAGGTGGTGGCGCCTGCGGATCGCCTCGGGGAGCGGATCCTCGAGCCGATCCACGAACCGCTCGAGGAGCTTCTCGATCGCGTTCCGGAGGGTGCGCTGTGCGAGCCCCTCGGTGGAGTGGTAGACGGGGATCATCTTCCCGGCCTCGTCCCGGTCCAGGCGTTCCCACTCCGGGTTGTTGAAGCCGGTGCGCCCTCGGAACGTCGTGACCCTGCCGGCGAGGGCGACCTCCGCGCCGGCAGGGAAGTTCTTCGTCTGGAACGGCTGGTTGAAGAACACGGCCTGCACGTGGCCCATGCCGTCCGAGACGATCACCTCGGTGGACTTCATCCGCCCGCCGCGCCCCATCGGCATGAGGCGAGACTTCTCGACCGTGCCCCGGATGGTCGCCTCCATGCCCGGCCGCAGCGCCGAGATCGGGACGGCGTGGGAGAAGTCGACGTAGCGGAACGGATAGTGCAGGAGGGCGTCCCGGACGGTGCGGATGCCGAGCTTCTCGAGCTTCGGGAGCGCCGCGCCCCGGATCCCTGTCGCGGCTTTCGCGATGGGTGCGTCGAGCCCCGCCGCACCCTCGGCGATCCGCGCGGAAGCACCCCCCGCCCCGGTCCGCCGTGTCGCCGGGGGGCCCTCGGCCCGCGTGGCAGCCTGCGATGGGGCCTTCTTGCGAACCGGACGCCGGCCCGGCTCCACCGGCTCAAGGGCCTCCTCCAGGCTGAGCTCTCGCCGCACCGTCGCCAGTGCGCGCCGGAGCCACGTCTCTCGCGCGTCGCCCGTCAGCGCCGCGTACCCGGTGGGGGGCAGGGCCGCGACCATGCGAAGCAGGGCGGAGCCGGGCGGTTCGTCGCGCGCCTGCCGGCGCAGCAGCTCGTCGAGGCCGCCCTCGACGGCGTCGTCATGCCCTCCCCCCGCGAGTTCGCGGGAGAGCGCGTCACGAAGCTGGAGGTAGTCGGCGGTCACGCGGATTGGGCTGCCAGTCGGGGGAGGCCTCAAGGATACCGTGCGGGCTCCGTTCTTCCGGATCCTGGAGGTGACGGGGGTATCGCCGGGTTCGATTCCGGGGATGCGGGAGGATCTACGACGACCGGGGAGCCTGGGGGCGACCGTCCGGACGTCAGTCCGGCAGCGAGCCGGAGGACGTGCCGCAGCGTCCCGCTGCGACCGGGCACCGGCATGCAATGAAACCGCGATGGTTTCGCAAGCGACCAGCAGATTTTGCGGATTCCGCCTGACCGAACAGTCTGAGAGTGTGGGATCGAGGGATGAGTCATTCCCTCGCGCAGGGCCAGCCGGCACTAGCCGGAGGGCCCGGCCGGGATCGGGGTCGCGCCAAGCCCGTCCTGCCGGGGTTCCCGGTTCCCCGGCGTGACCGTAAGAGGGCTGATGAGTCGCTCCGTCTCCGAGCGTGCCCGACGTCGGTCGCGTGGCGCCTCTGCGAGTACCTCCGTCCAGCGCATCCAGGGGACGGTCGCGCCGGCCGCTGTCGTCGTGCGCGATGAACCCGAGACTCTTGCCGAGGCGCTCTGGGAGCGGCTGCGGGCGCTCCGCCGCATCGCGGAGGGCGTAGGCGCCCTGGAGATCCTCGCGATGGCGCTCGCGGTCCGGGCGCTCTACGTGCTCCCCGGGGGCTTCCCGCTGAATGACGGCGGCCTGTTCTACGTCTTCGCCCGCGACATTCAGCACGCCGGCTACAGCCTGCCGGAGTTCTCCAGCTACAACGACGGGACCATCCCGTTCGCCTACCCGCCGCTGGCGTTCTACCTCGCCGCGGCGCTGGACGACCTCACGCCCCTGTCACTCCGCGACGTGATCTGGCTGCTCCCGCTGATCGAGAGCGTGGCCGTCGTCGGCGCGTTCTATGTGCTGGCGAAGTCACTCCTCCGCGACCGGTGGACGTGGGTGATGGCTGGTGTGGCCTTTGCGCTCGTCCCCCGTAGCTTCATCTGGCTGATCATGGGTGGAGGACTGACGCGCGCGCTCGCGCTGTCGCTCGCGCTCATCGCGATCCACCAGGCGCGCGAGGCAGCCCGGTCTGAGCGGCCGGTCGCCCCGGCGGTTCGCTCGGCCGTGCTGCTCGGCCTCTGCGCCCTCACGACGCTCGAGACCGCCTCGTGGGCCGCGGTCAGTCTGCCCCTGTTCGTGCTCTTCCCGTTCAAAGACCGTGATGACCTGCTGCGGCGAGTGAAGCTCCTCGTGGCGGTCGGGCTCGGCGCGTTGGCGGTCACGCTCCCGTGGGCCGCATTCGTGATCGCCCAGCACGGCCTCGACCCATTCCTCGCGGCGCGAGAATACGGCGGCTCGGCAATCGGCCAGGCCGACCTCGTGGTGATGTGGACCGACCTCATCAATCCCCTGCACACGGGCGAGCCGTTCTTCCCCCTGATCGCCGCGCTCGGCCTGCTGGGGACGGTCTACGCCGTTGTGCGCGGCGACTGGCTGCTCCCGGCCTGGTGGGTGCTCACCGTCGCGATGGGGACGAGGGCATTTCCGACACTCGCGGCGATCCCGACCGCGATGCTCGCCGCGGTAGCGGTGAGGGACGTCATCGGCCCGGCGCTCGTGCGCGCCAGTGCCGGCGCCCGAGGTGCGTCCCGGCCGCAGAAGCTCGCGGTCGCCGCCGTCGGCTTTGCCGCGCTGTCGTTCCTCGTGGGCGCGTCCCTCGACGACACCCGGGGCGACCAGGCGTACCTCCGCTCGCTGACCGACGACGAGGTCCAGGCGATGCAGTGGATCGCCGAGAACACGCCGGAGGATGCGAAGTTCGTCGTCATCAGCCGGAACGGCTGGTACGCGGACCGCGACGGCGAGTGGTTCCCGGCACTGGCGCAGCGGGACAACGTCGCCACGGTGCAGGGCTATGAGTGGGTGGCCGGTGAGTTCGAGCGCCGCATGGAGCTGCAGACCATGGCGCAGATGTGCCTTCCGGGCGAAGGGAACTGCCTGGGTGATCTCCTGACCGAGGCGCCTTTCGACTACGTCTATGTCCCAGCGAATTGCTGCGATGTCATGCGTGTGTTGCTCGCGGGGGAATGGCGGTACGAGGTCATCTTCGACAACGGCGCGACGGTGATGCAGCGCGTCACCGGGCCAGTCCGTCCCGGCGGGACGGACGCATGGTCGTCAAATCCCGACGAGTCCGAGATCAGGCGGTAACGGGGATAGCCGAAGCATTCAAGGAAAGTATGCCTTGACTATATCGTGTTGTTAGGGTCGACTGATGCCGAGCCGCCACCACTCCGGCGGAACGAAAGGTCGATTCCATGCGTATCCGCCAGCTGCTGCCACTCGCGCTCGCCGTCCCCGCCGTGCTCCTCGTGGCCGCCTGCTCCGAGGACACCGACGACGAGGCGCCCGCCACGATGACGGCCACCGCGACCGCGACGGGTAGCGCCACGGTCGCCGCAGGTCTCGTCGAGCCGGCGCCGGAGGGCGCGGCCGAGGTGAGCGTCGTGCTCCGCGAGTGGGCCGTCGAGCCTGCCGAGTCGAGCGTTGCCGCGGGTGAGGTCTACTTCCTCGCCCAGAACGAGGGCCCCGACGATGCGCACGAGCTCGTCATCATCAAGAGCGACCTTCCCGTGGACGAGCTGCCGACCGATGACCGTGGCTTCGTCCCGGAGGACCAGGTCGAGTTCATCGGTGAGATCGAGGCGTTCGCGCCCGCCAGCTCCGCATCGGGCGTCTTCACGCTCGAGCCTGGCCGCTACATCCTGATCTGCAACATCGTGGAGCTCGAAGGCGGCGAGTGGGAGAGCCACTACCTCGAGGGCATGCGGGTCGAGTTCACCGCCCGTTAGACGGCCGGGGCTTGCACGGGGAGGAAGTCGGGCGACTGCTCGTCGGGGGCGGTCACACAGCCGATGCCCACGCCACCCGGGCCTGCGTGCACGCCGATCACCGGCGTCATGCGCCCGGTGATCACGAGGGTCTCCGGCGACAACCCCCGATAGCGGTCGCTGATGTACGCGAGCTCGTCCGCTGTGGTCGCGTGAACGGCGAATGCGTACGCCCAGGGGCGCAGGTCCGCGAGGCGGCCGAGGATGTCCTCCATTGCCTTCTGCTTGGTGCGGATGCGGCCGATCGCGACCACCTCGCCGTCCTTCGCCGTGAGGATCGGCTTCACCTTGAGCAGCGTCCCGACGATCTCCTGGCCGCGCGACAGCCGTCCGCCGCGTCGGAGGTACTCCAGGGTTTCGAGTGTGACGAAGACGTGGGTGCGGCGGAACGTGTCCGCCGCCACCGCCCGTACCTGCTCGGCGGTGCACCCGGCCTGCGCCGCCTTCGCGGCCTCCATCACGCCCATGCCGGTGCCGAGAGAGAAGCTGCGCGAGTCCACCAGCAGGACCGGGACCGGGATCTCCTCGGCCGCGTGCCTGGCGGCTTCGTACGTCGCGCTCAGCTTCGAGGAGATGTGGATCGAGACGATGGCCGTCGCGCCCTCGGCGACGAGGCGCTCGTAGACCTCTCGGAACTGGCCGGGTGACGGCGCGGCGGTCGTCGGCGTTGCCTGCTCGCGCTGGAGTCGCTTGAAGAACTGCTCCGAGCTGATGTCGACCCCGTCGAGCAGCTCTTCGTCACCGAAGCGCACTGTCAGCGGAACGACCGTGATGCCGAGCTCCGCGACGATCGTTCCGGGGATGTCGCACGTGGAGTCGGTGACGACGCGGACGGTCATGGGAGGATGATATCTCCCGCTTCGGCTCGCTCAACTTCGCGGATCCTGCTCGTCGCTCGCGATCACACCCGGCGGCGGTACGGGCCGCCCGTCCTACTCGATCGCGGCGAGGTAAACGTAGTGCGGCTGGCCGCCCTCCAGCACCTCGATCTCGAGCCGGGGGTGGGTGGACTCGATGCCGGTCGCGAGCCGCTCGGCCGCGTCTCCGGGTGCGTCGGCCCCGAGGTAGACGGTGACGAGCTCGGAGTCCTCTTCGAGCGCATCGTCGAGCGACGCGAGGAGGGCCTCCTCGTGGGTGGTTCCACAGCTCCGCAGGCGCCCGTCCACGAACGCGATCGCGTCGCCCTGGTGGACAGCGACGCCGTCGACTGAGGCGTCGCGTACGGCGGTGGTCACCTCGACGCAATGCACCGCATCGAGGGCCTCGGCCATCTCGCGCGCGATGCGCGCCGCATCTCCCTCGCTGCGGTAGTAGATCGCGGCGGCGAGTCCGGCGGCGACGTTCGAGGACGGCACCACCGTGATGAAGCCGCCCGACTCCTCGGCCGCGGCGCGGGCCGCCATGAAGAGATCTCGGTCGTTGGGCAGGACGATCGCGTGCGAGATGCCGGCCCGGCGCGCCGCATCGAGGATCTCACCGGCGCTGGTCTTCGCACCCTCCTGCGGGGTGAGGACGATCGTCGCGCCGAGGCCGCGGAAGGCGTCCGCGATGCCGGCCCCGCGCGCCACGGTGACGAGGCCGATCGGGACGGCCGTGACCGGCTCCTCCGTGGGTTCGCGGTTGGCCATCCAGGCTTCGTGCTGCACCTGCATGTTCTCGACCTTGACGCCGTCGAGCGCGCCGGCCCGCGCGCCGATCGAGAGCGCCGGTCCGGGGTCCTCCACATGGACGTGGACGTGCACCGTCCGGCCGTCGCCGACGACCAGCAGCGAGTCCCCACCGGCCGCGACCAGCTCCTGCTCGATCGCGCGGAGGTCGAGGTCGTCCCCGAGGACGAGGTACTCGGTGCAGTACCCGTGACCTTCGTGCTCCACGGCCTCCGTCGTGACGTGCTCGCTCGCGCGATATCGCGGTCGTTCAGGCAGCTCGACGCCATGGATCGACGCCACGACGCCCTCGAGGATGACCGCCACGCCGGCGCCGCCGGCGTCGACGACGCCGGCTTCCTTCAGGCGCGGGAGCAGTTCCGGGGTGCGCTCCACGCTGGCGTAGGCGTGGTCGATCAGGGCGTGGAGGACGGCTGCCTCGCCCGCCTCGCGCGCGATCAGTTCCCGTGCGAGCGTTGCTGCCTCCCGAAGGACGGTAAGCATCGTTCCTTCCACGGGATGGCTGACCGCGCCGTAGGCGACGTCCGAGGCGTTGCGCAGCGCGTGGATGAGCTGCGGGCCGCTGGTGTCGTCGCAGTCCTCGAGCACCTCGGCGAAGCCGCGGAGCATCTGGCTGAGGATCACGCCAGAGTTGCCCCGAGCGCCGAGCAGCGCTGCCCGCGCGATCTGCCGCGCGGTCTCGCCCACGGTTGGCGGTAGCTGGTCCACCGCGCGCAGGGCGGCGCGCAGGGTGAGGAGCATGTTGGTGCCCGTGTCGCCGTCCGGGACCGGGTAGACGTTGATGGCGTTGATGCCATCCCGGTTGACAGTGAGCCAGCGCTCCGCCGAGGCGAAGGCATCACGCAGATCGGAGGCGCTGAGACGCGGAACGACGGGCGCGGCAGTCTCGCGTTCGCTCAAGCAGCGACCTCCCGCATCTCCCCAAGAACCGATCGTAAGGGAACAGCCTCGGTGGACGTAACGAGCGACGACGGGCTAACCTGCCAAGACGCCGTGCCGCCTCCAAGCCTGGAGAGCCGCCCGGGACCCCAACTCACCCAGCACGCATGCAGTGTAGCGAGTACGGCCATGGCAGCAGGCAAGTGTGATCTGTGCGAGAAGCGCGTGATGTTCGGTCGGAACATCCGCCACCAGCACTCCGGAAACTGGGAGCGCAAGGCGCCGCGCACCAACCGTACCTTCGCGCCGAACATCCAGTCGAAGCGGATGTTCATCGACGGCAAGTGGCAGCGTCTCAACGTCTGCACGCGCTGCCTGCGCACCGAGGACAAGAAGATGTCCGCGAAGGGCCTTCCCACCGGGATGGTGGCCTCCTCCTAGTTCGCGCTCCGTTCCCGGACACATCGACGCCCCGCTCTCGCGGGGCGTCTGCGTCTGGGACGCCGCGAGGGCCCTGACCGCTACTGCGCGGCCTGCTCCCGCTCCTGGCGGATGCGCTCCGCGTCCGGGTGCGGGGTACCGCCTGTCCCCTCCTTGAGCGGCTGCGCGGTGCCGTCCAGGAACTGCTGCAGTCGCTGCGACCCATGCGAGCTGCGGATCGACGGACCGACGAGGCTCTCCATGAACAGGCCGTCCTCGTGGGGCGCCTCGCCGATGCGCGGGAGCGCTGACACGATCGCCCAGTTTGTCAGCGGAGCATTCGTCGCGATCTTCGCCGCGAGCTCCTTCGCCTTCGCCAGCGACTCGCCCTCCGGCACCACGTACTGCACCAGGTTGTATCGCTCGCCTTCCTCGGCGCTGAGGACTCGGCCGGTGAGCATGAGGTCGGCCATGCGCGCGTAGCCCAGGTGGCGCTGGATGTTCACCGAGCCGCCCCCGCCGACGAAGATGCCGCGCTGGCCCTCGGGGAGCGCGAAGAACGTCGTGGTGTCTGCCACGCGGACGTGCATCGCGCAGGCCAGCTCGAGCCCGCCGCCGATCGTCGCGCCCTTGAGGGCGGCCACCCAGGGGATTTCGCTCCGTGAGATCGCGTCGAAGGTGTTGTGCCATTTCGAGCGCCGCCGCCGCGGGCGGTCGCCCTCGTCACGGTTGCGGCCGGCCAGCGCCTCGGCAAGGTCGAGCCCAGCTGAGAAGTGCTTCTCGCCGTGGCTGAAGATCACGCCCGCGCGTGCCTCCTCGTTCGCGCGCTCCACGGCGGCCCGCAGCAGGTCCAGCAGCTCGCCGTTGATCGCGTTGCGGAACTCGTTTCGGTTCAGGCCGACGAGGGCGACGTCGCCCTCGAGCTCGTAGGTGACGATCGGGCTATCGGCCATGAGGTCCTCCAGCGCGCTGCTCCGAATCCGGCGTCCGATGCGGCGCAGGTATAGCACACGCGCCGAGACGCCTCGCGAGCCCGTCAGTCGCGCCCCGGGGATGCGAGCGCGCTAGATGGCCGCCCCGTACGCCTCGCGGAGCCAGGCGAGGACCTCGCCGTCGAGATCGTCGGTCGATCGTAGGTCGAGATGGTGCATCCACCGTCCCGGCATCGGCTCCACGATCTGCTTCCAGCGGGACGACGGATCCCTGCGTTCGAGCGCGATCGACAGCACGAGGGGCGCGACCCCGCCCCGGAGGTATCGGTCCGGCGTCCACGCCCAGGCGAACTGCCGTCGCCGCGCGAACGCGACCTGGCTCTTGGTCACCCGCACCTCGTGCGGGCCCAGCGCGTCGACGAGCGCGCTGAGCTCGTCGAACAGCGCGCGTGCCTCCGGCCGCCCGGCGAAGAACGCTTCGAGTTCCGGCCCGGGCACGTCACTCGCCGAGGGCGGCGAGGAGCGAGGCCGCGGCGTGCTGCGGCGTTTGGTTGGGATGGAAGATCGCCGAGCCGGCCACGAGGATCGTTGCACCGGCCGCAGCACAGTGGGCGGCGTTGTGGGACTTCACCCCGCCGTCGACCTCGATCTCCAGGGTGATGCCCTCTGCGCGTACACGGGCCGCGAGGTCGCTCACCTTATCGAGCAGCTCCGTCCGCATCTGCTGTCCGCCCCAGCCCGGGCGGATGAGCATCACCGTGACCTGGTCGAGGTCGCGGAGCAGCGGGGCGATCGTCTCGACGTGGGTCTCCGGGGCGATTGCGATCCCCGCCTGGCATCCTAGGTCGCGGCACATCTGGATGTGCTCGCGGGACGCCTCGACGCTCCCCACCGCCTCGTAGTGAAACGTCAGACGCTGCGCGCCGGCGTTCGCGAGGTCCGCGAACTGCTCCGCCGGCCTGGCGACCATCAGGTGCGCCTCGATCAAGCGTCCGTCCGTCGCAGCGGCCACGGCAGCGATGACCTCCTTGCCGAAGGAGATCGGGGGGACGAAATGCCCGTCCATGACGTCGAGGTGCCAGAGATCGATGCCGCCCTCCTCCGCCGCGCGGATCTGCTCCGCGAGGCGGCGGAAGTCGGCGGTGAGGATGCTCGGCGCGATCAGGGGGCGGCTGCTCATGACCTTCCGAGCGTAGCGTCGGCACTCGCTACGGTGCGCGGGGGCCGGGCCTCAGGGGACCTGAAGCGTCGGCCCGCGCTTTTCGGTTTCTATTCGCAGGTAGTTGATGACGTCCCAGATCTCCTCGTCCGCGAGGAGGCCTGCCCACGCGGGCATGCCGGACTGCACCCGACCGTTCGAGATCACCGCGAAATGCTGGCCGTCCGGATGCTGGGGAAAATGCAGGACGAGGTTCGCCGGCTGGGCCGGCAGTCCGGCGGCCTCTGCGCCGGTGCCGTCGAACTCCTCGCCATGACAGCGCGCGCAGTGGAGAACGTAGACGTCCGCGCCGCGGGCAAGCGACGACGCCGTCGCCGGGATCGGGTTCGAGATGGACGCCGCCGCCTCCGGCGCGCGACCCCAGAGGAGGAACGCCCCGGCCGCGATCGCCGCCCCGGTCCAGCCGAGCACCTCCCCGCGAACGACGCGCTTCCGGCTTCCGACAGCGTTCGCCGCGACCATCGTCGCCCCCACGCCGGCCAGGACGAGGATGCCGGCCCACCACGCCGTTGTCGGGCTGAGCTGCGACGTCGAGCGGTCCACGCCCGTCTCGAAGCGCACCGCCTGGAGGGCGTCGATGCCCTCGGGCCACTGGACGCGGAGCCGGAACTCATACACGCCATCCACGGTGATGATCGCGGGCTGCGGCAGCGTCCATCCGCCCTCGCCGTCCCGCCGCAGCTCCACGGTCGTCGTCGAGAGGGCCGCCTCGAGGTTCACGTAGTGCAGCTCGACGGCGGTCGCGTTGTCGTACGGGTCCCCGTTCCGGCTGAGCCTGACCCGAAGTTCGTTCGGCCCGATGGCCCCCGGCGAGATCGTCGAGGTGATGGTGAGCCCGGCGTCCTCGGTCGTCGTCTCTACGCCCGCGCTGCGCTCGTCGGCGGCCCGCTCCTGGCGCGCCGGCTCCAGGCTCGTCACGAGGGCGGATGCGAGGAGCACGACGACGACGAGAGCGATCTCCAGTGAGAGGAGGCGCCGGAGCCACCGCGCACCGACGCCGACGCCGCGCGGAGGAGCCACGCGACGGCGGACCCAGGTGGTGTTCGCCCCCGCCACAGCGATGAGCACGATCAGCAGCGCGACCTTGAGGACCACGCCGCGCCCGTACGCGGTGGCGGCGGCGTCCACCGATCCGACGTTCAGCCAGGCCGCATACATACCCGTGAGGGCGAGGGTCGCGGTGGCGATCCCGCCGACCACGGAGAATCGCGGGATGGCCGCGCGGAGGACCTCGGAGCTCGCGCGATCGGTCCGCGCCGGTCGGGCGAGCATGAGGAAGGCGACAAGCCCACCGCCCCAGGCCACGGCGGCCAGCACATGTGCCGCGTCCACCAGTCCGGCCACGAGCGCGTATCCCTCGCCAGCGGCGCCGTGGCTCGTCAGGCTGACGGCGAGCGCCGCGCCGAGGGCCGCGGGAATCACGCCGCGCCGCACGGACGCCGGGAGGCGCGCCGGCCCGAGCGCGTACGCGCCCGCCGCGAGGGCGGCGAAGAGCGTGCGCAGCGTCCAGCCCATCCCCCAGCGGGTCTCCGTCAGCAGTTCAAGCCCGCTCTGCGTCTCGTGCAGCTTCAGGAGGAGCTGGAGGACGCCGACAGCGACGACGAGCGCGCCACCGGCAGCGGCGATCCGCTCAACCGTCCGCCGCAGCGCCCGTCGCTCGTCGTTGTTCACGGTGGAGGCCAGCACGAGGCCGAAGACCCACGGCGACCCGGCCAGCGATGCGACCCCCGCGAGGATCGCCCATCGCACCGCGGGTTCGGCGATCGGGAACGAGCCGTCATCCTCGCCTGCCACCGCTGTCGGGGCCGCGAAGTCGGAGGAGCCCACGAAGAACACGTACGAGCCGGTCAGGGTGTGGCCGTCGACGGTCGAGAGGTTGCTCCAGAGGACCGTGTACGCGCCATCGGGTAGCTGCTCCACGCTCACCTTCAGCGACAGGGGATCGCCGGCAACCGGAGCGGTGTCGCCCAGATCAACGCGGTCTCCGTTGACGTCGAGCACCTGGATGTCGCTCTGGGCCGCCGCGATCTGTTCCGAGAACATCAGCTCGATGAACGTTGGCGACTCGTCGAGGACGGCGTCCGGAGCGGGCCGGGCTGAGACGAGGTTGGCGTGCGCCTCCGCGGGTCGCGGCCCGGGGAAGACGCCGATGAGCGTGGCAACGATCAGCGCGACGGCAAGGATGGCCGTCGCAGTCCGGAACCGGCGGAGGAAAGTGGGGGTGCGCATCGACATGAAGGTAGGGGTGCGGCGGCATGGGCCGCCGCACCCCTGCCGCTCGCTATCCGCGCTTACGCATCGCGGTGCCGAGGCCGGCGCCACCGGCCACGAGCCCGAGCGCGCCCACTGCCAGTGCGAGGTTCGCGCGGGTCGCTGCCGACGAGGCGGCATCGTCCGCCTCGGCCGCGGAGTCCGTGGCGCCCGTCACCGCGCTCTGCAGCTCCCGCGCCGAGACCACGCGCACCGGGAACTGGATCTCGTCGGTCGGCTGCACGGAGCTGAACCCGTCCACCTCGGACGTGAACGACTCATCCACGTCGAGGTCGCCAACCGTCCCGACGAAGCGGAAGGTGTACTGCCCTGAGACGGTCGGGAAGAAGTCGGCGGTGTACCGACCGGGGGCGTTGAAGACCGCTCGGAGCGGGAGGACGACCGACTGATCGCCCTGCTGCACCTCCACCTGGAGCGTTTCCTCCGCGCCCTCGACGGGCTCACCGTCGTGGTCCGCGATCCGCAGGTCCACGCCGTTCTTCTCGCCCTCGAACGCTGGCTCCTGGAAGAAGCCGACCGTGAATTCGTACTCACCGACGTGGCGGTGGCCGTGCGCCGAGACGACGGCGGGCACCACGAGCAGGGCGGCGACGGCGCACAGCGCCGCCGCGCCGCATCGCGCAGCGAACTTCATTCTCGAATCCTCTCTCGAACGGATCAGGTCAGGTCAGAGAGAGATTGAGCCTCGGCGGGGGTGGCGGCGGCGATGGTACGGGTGAGTCAGGAGTGGAGCCCGCGGCCTCCAGGACCGGGATCGCGAGCAGCGCCGGGGCCGCCTCGACAGGAGCGGGACGCCAGATCGCAGGCATGCCCGGGACGGAGTCGCCCGAGGCCGTGTACGCGAACGTTGAGCCGCCCTGGTCCGTGTGCAGAGCGGTCGCCGGCGCGGACTCCCACGGGTGGGTGTGGTCGCCGACGAACCCGGTCACGGACGCGTGGCCGTGGTCGAATCGCCACGCGTTCCAGTCCGAGTTCACGAGGGGCGTGAGATACGTCGCTGCCAGCGCGGCGAGCACAGCGACGGCGGACAGGCGGTGCCGCAACCGATGGGGCCGCCTGCGTGACAACTCGCCTCCCATCGCGAGACGGTAGCACGACGCTCGGCTACGGAGACCGTCCGCGTCACAGGCGACGGGAGGTCACGCGCAGGGCCACGGACGGGCGGTCATTGCTGGCGCCGGGCCAGCTCCTCCTCCACCGGGATGCCGATGCTGTCGCCGGCTGCCTCGGTCGCGCGACCTTCCTCGCGCATCTCTGCTCGCTGCTCCGCGAGATCCTCGAGCATCATCTCGCGCTGGTGTCCGTCCGGGTCGTCGAGCGCACCCGTCTCGGTTGCCCGCTCGCGCGTCTCCGGTGGCCGGGCCACCGAGCGGGCCTCGATCTCGTCGCTCGGGAAGCCGAGGGCGATCGCCTCGTGCCGCGCTTCGTCGAACTCCGACCGTCGGATCCAGTACGAGGTCACCTGGTCGGCTCCCCGCAGCTCGACGAAGTTCCCGAACGTGTCCCCCACCGTGCCGACCGGCTCGCCGTTCGCGTCGAGGACGCTCAGTCCGGGCGCGAGCGTCCCGTATTCGTCGCGGATGTATTCGTTCATCGATGCCTCCGTCCGCACGAGCCGGGGCGGCGCCAATCCTGGCCAACGCGGGCTCGCGGGTCGGAGTGAGGCTACGAGCCGTCCCAGCGCGCGCGGGTTGCGCCACGGCGAGGGCACGTCGCGCTTCCGTGTCAGCTCGAAGCCGACGCCCGCGCTCGGCAGAGCTCGCACACCGCCGGCCGGAGCGCCCCCTCACGCGCCGAGGAGCCCGTCGGCGAGCCAGCCTCCGGAGCGCGCGCCGGGTGGAATCGCCCACAGTCCGCTGCCGAGGACGGTCGAGAAACGGTTCAGCGCGTCTGACGCCGCGAGCGATCTCTGGATGCGGATGAACTGTGCCGGGTCGCGCTGGTACGAGAGGAACAGGAGTCCGGCGTCCTCGGCCGAATCGCGGTAGTTGTAGCCCCGGCGCAGAATGCGGGCGCCGCCATTCCGGTCCGCGCGGGCGCGGCGAATGTGTGCGTCCGCCGCGATCACGAGTTGCCCCGAGGCGTCCCGCTCGCGCAGCTCCGGCCGGTCGCGCTCCGCATCGCCGGTGAGCGGCGCGCCGGTCTCCCGGTCGCGGCCGATCACGGCCTCCTGGGCGGTCACGGCCATTGCCTCCCACGCTGCGATGTCCAGGCGGATGCGGCGCATCGCGAGGTAGGTGCCGCCCTGGAGCCAGGCCGGCCCCTCGGAGCCGACCCAGATCACGGAATCTGCGGTGATCCCGTCCGCGAACGGCGGGTTCACGGTTCCATCCCTGAAGCCCAGGAGGTTCCTCGGCGTCTCACGTGGTGCGGTCGCGGCTCGGAATCCGCGCTGGCTCGCCCGCACCGCGACGACGCCGTCGCCCACGGCCTCGATCTCTGCGGCCGCCGCCCCCGCCGCTGCCTCGGACTGTGCGCAGACCTGCACCGCGATGTCGCCGCCGGTGTACGCCGCGACGAGCGCATCGACCGCGAACGACGGCATCACCAGGTCGCGTGGTCGCTGCGACTGGACGCCGAGCCGGTCGAAGAAGCCCGGCCCGAGGCCGAAGGTGACGGTCGTTCCCCCGGTCGTGATGCGGCTTCCCGCCTCGGTCCAGCGCTGGAACAGGGCGACCACGTCGGCGCGATCGGCCGTCACGAGGTCGTAGGTCGTGAACTCGACCCGCGTCGGGGGCGGCGTGACGATGCCCGACTGGTGCTCCCCGAAGAAGACCGCCTCGACCTGCCCCTGCCGCCGCCGTGGCCTTCGGCCACCATTGTCCCGAGGCGGGCGTCCGCCGGGTGGCGCTGCCAGTGGTGCTTCCTGCGCCTCGGCCCGCGTTCCACCGAGGGCGAGCGAGAGCCCTGCCGCCGCGCCGATCGTCAGTCCCCCGCGCAGACCGTGGCGCAGGAAGCTGCGGCGAGAGATGTCGTAGTTGAAGTCGGCCGTCGAGGCGTCCTCGATGCGGCTTTCGTCCTCGTCCCCGTGCGGCATGGGTTGGTGGTTGTGCATCGGATTCACCTCCCGATCACCGACTGGTGTTCCGGCAAACTACGGAGGCTGATGTAGGACCGATGTAAGGACGAACCTCCCCTCCGACGTAGACTGCGGGACGGACGAGGAGCGGAACGATGCGTATCGACGAGGTCGTGGAAGGCGTGCTGGCGCGGACAATCGTGCCCGCTGAGGTGAACACGGAGGCGGCCTGGCTTGCGCTGTGGCGTGAGCGCCGCCTGGCGACCGAGGACCTCGAGGTGATGGCCGCGCTCGGCGGGGCACTCGCCGATCGCCTCGCCTGGGTCTTTCTCGCCGGCTACCAGGCGACGATCTACCGCTGCTTCCCCGGCCTCTCGCGAGGCGAGGGCCTGACCTCGTTCGTGAACACCGAGGACCGCTCGGGGGCCCTGCCGCCGGCGGAGCTGACGGGTGACGGCGACGCCCGGCGGCTGGACGGCTGGAAGGGCTGGCTCGCCGCCTCCGAGCACGTGGAGCGGTTACTCGTCAGCGCGCGGCAGGAGCAGACGCCGTTCGTCGTGCTCCCGCGCGATACGCCGGGCGTGCGCGTCGAGTCGCGCGAAACGCCCTCGTACCTGCCGGAGCTCACCCAGGGCCGCGTCGAGTTCGCGGCCGTCGAGGTGCCCGACGACCGCCTCACCGGCGATGAGATGACCTTCCCGACGTTCCGCGTGGGCGAGGGCGCGTACATCCGCGTCGCCTTCGGCGCGTTCATGCTCGCGCACGCGCGGCGGCTCGATGCACCGTCCGCCCTCGTGGCGGACGCTCTGGCTGCGCTCTACGCCGCCGTGGGCTGCGTGCGCCAGCCGATGCCCTCGACCTCATCGCTCATCGCCGCGCACGCCGCCGACCGCGTGGTGCAGCGGCTGATCCCGGACTTCGAGGCGCTGCTCGCCGAGCGCGATCCGGAGCTTCTCGGGCGGATGACGCGGGATCGGCGGCTCGTGACCGCAGCCAGCGAACGTCTCGCCGAGCGCGCGGGGCAGGCGCTGGGCGTCGAGGGCTAGCCAGCCGCTGAGCCTTCCGCGCTGAGGCGGGCGCGGGCGGCTTCGCGTGCGGCGGCGACGCGACTCGGTGCCGTGCCCCCGGGGACGTCCCGGGCGGCAAGGGCGGCATCGAGGTCGATCGCGAGCACGTCGCGGTCGAACGCCGGGTGCGCGGCGCGATAGTCCTCGAGCGTGAGGTTCTCGAACGTCCGGCCCTCGCGCTCGCAGCGCGCGACCAGCGAACCGACCGCCTCGTGCGCCTCGCGGAAGGGCACGCCCTTCTTCGCGAGGTAGTCCGCGATGTCCGTCGCGAGGGCGAAGTTGGCGACGGCGGCCGTGCGGCCCCGCTCGCCGTCGAAGGTCATCGTCGGGAGCATCGCGGTCACGACGCGGAGGGTGATGAGCATCGTGTCGACGGTGTCGAACAGCGGCTCCTTGTCCTCCTGATTGTCCTTGTTGTAGGCGAGCGGCTGGCCCTTCAGCATCGTCAGCACCTGCACGAGGTTGCCGATGACGCGCGCGCTCTTGCCCCGGGTCAGCTCGGCGACGTCCGGGTTCTTCTTCTGCGGCATGATGCTCGACCCGGTCGAGTAGCGGTCGTCGAGCTTCGCGAAGCCGAACTCGGCGCTGCACCAGAGGATGATCTCCTCCGCTAGCCGCGAGAGATGGACCGCGGTCAGGGCCGCCGCCGACTGGTAGTCGAAGATGAAGTCGCGGTCCGACACGGCGTCCAGCGAGTTCTCCGCGATCGCGTCGAAGCCCAGCTCGCGCGCCACGAACTCGCGGTCGATCGGGTACGTCACGCCGGCGAGGGCACCCGCACCGAGGGGCAGGACATTCGCGCGCTTCCGCGCCTGCGTGAAGCGCTCCGTGTCACGGGTGAACATCGCCTCGTACGCGAGGAGGTGGTGCGCCAGCAGGATGGGCTGCGCGCGCTGGAGGTGCGTGTAGCCGGGGATAACCGTGCCCGACTCGCGCGCCGCGAGGTCGATGAGCGCGCCCCGCAGCCCACGCAGCAGCGCCGCGGTCTCGTCGCAGGCGGCGCGGGTGAACAGCCGCGTGTCCGTCGCGACCTGGTCATTCCTCGACCGCCCCGTGTGCAGGCGGCGGCCGGCGTCACCGACGCGCTCCGTGAGGACGGCCTCGATGTTCAGGTGGATGTCCTCGCGGTCGAGCCGGAACTCGAACGTCCCGGCATCGATCTCCGCGCGGATCTGCGTCAGCCCCTCGACGATGGCGTCACGGTCGGCCTCGGAGATGATCCCCTGCTTCGCGAGCATCCGCGCGTGCGCCAGCGACCCGGCGATGTCCTCCCGGTAGAGCCGCTTGTCGAAGTCGATGCTCGCGTTGAACTGGTCGACGAGCGCGTCGGTCTCACCGCTGAAGCGGCCGCCCCACAGCTTGCTCGACGCCTGCCCGCCATCCTCGTTCGCCATGCCCGGAGACTAGCGGAGCGGGGTGTTCCGGGCGATCAGCGCGCCGACTCCCGGATCGCGTCGAGGGCTTGCTGGCACTTGAGGGCGTCCTCGAAGCTGGGTGCTGGCGACACCCCCTCGCGGATGCCGCGCTCGAACTCGCGGACGAGGAGGCGGAAGGCGCCGAGGCGGTGGTCGCGCTCGTCCTCGATCGGGCGGCAGTGGTCGGGGACGGGGAGCTCCTCGAGGCGCCGGTCGGTGGACTTGCCTGCGAGGACGACGCCGTCCGGCTCCGGGTTCGGGCCGCGCTGCGTCGCGACGAGCACGCCGTCCGAGCCGGTGATGGTGATGCGGCCGCCCTGCGACGGTGAGACCGCCGAGGATGCCGTCATCGTCACGATCGGGCCGTCCTCGAACTCCAGGGTGAACGCGAAGGTGTCGTCGGCGTCCGCCTGCACGATCGCGCCCGAGGCGTCACGTCGGTCGGGGCGAGCCGTGCGCAGGCTCCCGCGAGCCGAGGCGATGTCACCGAACCAGTGGCGGAAGCCGTCGATGAAGTGCGAGCCGAGGCCGCCGAGCATGCCGCCGCCTTCGGAGGTCTTTGCGTTCCAGGTGTAGGGCGGCGGGTCGCCCGCGGGGCGGCCCATGAGCAGCTCGGCGGAGACGAGCTGCGGCGTGCCGATGTAGCCCAGCTCCAGCAGCTCCTTGATCTGCAGCCGCTGCGGCGCGAAGCGGAACTCGTGCGCCACCATTGCGGTCAGGCCGTGCTCGGCGGCGAGCGCGCGCATCTGCTCGGCCTCCCCGGCGTTGAGCGCGAACGGCTTCTCGCAGAGGACGTGCTTCCCGGCCTGTAGCGCCGCGGTCACCATCTCGAGGTGGGCGGCGGGTGGCGTCGCCACGGCCACGGCGTCGAGGTCCTCGCGCGCGACGATGTCGCGCCAGTCCTCGGCCACCTCGGGCACGCCGAGCCGCTCCGCCGCCTCGCGGGCGCGGGAGACGGTACGCCCCCATACGACGGGCACCTCCCACCCCTCGGACTGGAAGCCGGGGACGTGGACGGCGGCTCCGAATCCCACGCCGATGATGCCGATGCGAAGCGGGTCGTTCGCCACGAGGTTCCTCCTGCCGCGCCCCTGACTCGTGGACGCGCGGCGGGAGGGTACACCTCGGTGCAGCCGTTCGAGCAGCCGGAGTGAGCGGTTGCGGGGCCTATCCGGGCGGCGAGCCCGAGTGTGTCCGAGTGTGCCCGGGTCTTAGTCCTCCGGGGCGGCGAGCTTCAGCAGGTCGCCCGGCTCGGTGAGCATCTGGGCGTGCGCCTGCACCTGCGCCTGCAAGCCGTGGAGGCGGATGAAGCCCTGGGCGTGCGACTGGTCGAACAGGTCGCCGTCCTTGTTGTAGGTGGCGAGGCCCTGCGAGTAGAGGCTGCGGTCAGCGCGGCGACCGACCACCGTGACGTTGCCGTGCCAGAGCCGGACGCGGAGGTCGCCCGTGACGTGCCGCTGGGTGCTTACGACGTACTGCGCGAGGTCGCGGTGGTGCGAGGAGAACCAGAGGCCGTTGTAGACGAGGTCCGAGTACTCCTGCGCCACGGTGTTCTTGAAGCGCATCTGCGGCTTGGTCAGCGTGAGCTGCTCCAGCGACTGGTGCGCTTCGAGCAGGATGACGGCCGCGGGCGACTCGTAGATCTCCCGCGACTTGATGCCGACCAGGCGGTTCTCCACCATGTCGATGCGGCCGATGCCGTGCTCGCCACCGAGGTCGGAGAGGCGCTGCACCAGCGGCACGGGGTCCATCCGCTCGCCGTCGAGGGCGACGGGGATGCCCTCCTCGAAGCGGATCTCGACGATGGCCGGCTGGGCCGGCGTCTGGTCGAGGGACTTCGTCCAGAGGTAGACGTCCGCGGGGGGCTCGTTCCACGGGTCCTCGAGGATGCCCGCCTCGATCGAGCGGCCCCAGAGGTTCTCATCGGTCGAGTAGGAGTGCTCCTTCGTCTGTCGCACGGTGATGCCGTGCTGCGCGGCGTAGGCGAGGGCCTCGTCGCGGGAGACGGAGTGCTCGCGGGTGGTGCCGACGATCTTGAGGTCGGGCGCCAGCGTCTGGACGCCGACGTCGAGGCGGACCTGGTCATTGCCCTTGCCCGTGCAGCCGTGCGCGACGGCGGTCGCGCCGACCTGCCGCGCCTTGTCCACGAGCAGCTTGGCGATGAGTGGGCGGCCGAGCGCGGTCGCCAGCGGGTAGCGCCCCTCGTACATCACGCCGGCCTGCAGCGCCGGGAAGACGAAGTAGCGGAGGAAGTCGTCCTTCGCGTCGACGATGTCGACCTCGACGGCTCCGGCCTGCGCGCCGCGCTCGCGGATGCCATCCGTGTCGCCGAGGTTCCCGAGGTCGATCGTGAGACAGTGGACCTCGTAGCCGCGCTGTGCGCGCAGCCAGTGTGCGGCGACGGAGGTGTCGAGGCCGCCGGAGTACGCGAGGACGATCTTCTCGGGCATATGTCCGCTTTCGAGGTCTGACGGTGCGGGGTCAGTGCGTGTCGTGGGGGATCCCGATCATATCGACCGGACCGGTAGCGTGAAGGCGAACGTCGTCCCGCTGCGGCCGTCCGATTCCACCCAGATGCGGCCCCCGTGCAGGTCGATGAGCGAGCGGGCGATGGCGAGGCCGAGCCCGGTGCCGCCGGTGGTCCTCCGGCCCGTGGTGGTGCGGTAGAACTTCTCGAACAGCTGCGGCTGCTCGTTCGGCGGGATGCCGATGCCGCTGTCCGTGACGCGCACCTCCACCCATGGGTCCTGGAGCTTCACGGACACCTCGATGTTCCCCCCGGGTGGGGAATATTTCACCGCGTTGCCGACGAGGTTGGAGAGCACCTGCAGCACGCGTTTCCGGTCCGCGTACACGGAGAGGTAGTCCGGTGTGCGTGCGGTGAGCCGGTGATCCTTCGCCAGGGCTGCCGGCTGGGCCTCGGCCACGGCTTCCTGGACGACCGCGGCGATGTCGACCGGCTCCGGCTGGATCTGCATCCGCCCCGAGTCCAGCGCGGACATGTCGAGGAGGTCGCTGATGAGGGCCATCAGGCGGTCCGTGTTCGCGTGGAGCACCTCGACGATGCGCTGCTGCGTCTCGTTGAGCGCGCCGGCGTCGCCTTCGTTCAGCAGATCGATGGTGGTGCGGATGAGGGTGAGGGGCGTGCGGAGCTCGTGGCCGACCATCGAGACGAAGTCCTGCTTCACCCGCTCCGCCTCAGCCTCGGCGGACAGGTCGCGGATGAGGACCATCATCCCGGCGCGGTCCGGCTCTGCTTCGGACTCCACGAACGGGCCGGCGGAGATCGCGAGCCGGCGGCCCCTGACCTCGGCGATCAGGGCCGCCACGGGTGAGCGCGCGGGGTCGGCCGCGCGGCGGCGGAGCGTCTCGACCGCCTCATACCCCAGCGGGAGGATCCCCTCGGGTTCGTCGCCGATGAGGTCGGCGCGCTGCCGTCCGAGGAGTCGCGCAGCAGCGGGGTTCACCACGACACAGCGGTTGTTGTGGTCGATGACGAGGACGCCGTCGGACATCTCACGCAGGACGGCCTCCGCGATGCGGCGGTTCTCCTCCACCTCGCCCGCGAGCTCGGTGCGCTCGAGCATCGCCGCCACCTCGCGGGAGACGGAGCGGAGCAGCTCTGTCCGGGAAGGGGTGAGGCGTAACGCGCGGCGGGTCGTGATCGCGACGATGCCCGCGACGCCGTCCGGCTCCACCATCGGCTGCGCGGCGAAGCCGCCGATCTCGTAGGTCCGCAGGCTCTCCGGCAGGTCGCCCGTGTCCGCGATGACAATGCCGGACTCGATCCGCTGGCCGCGGACGCCCCGTTCGATGAGCGCGATCAGCGCATCTCGGGCGACCGGTGTCATGCCTGCCGACGCCGCCGAGGAGAGCCGGCCCTCCTCGGTCGCGAGCGCGATGAGCGCGCCGTCCGCCCAGTCCAGCTCCACCAGCGTCTCCACTACGCCGCCCAGTCCGCCCGGGGACGCGGAGGAGAGGGCGCCCAGGACGCCATGCATGACGGCGAGCTCCTGCGTCGCGTCCGTGAGGGAGGCGGTGGACTGGTCCATCCTCGACGCGAGGTCGCGGTTCACGCTCAGCATCGCCTCGCGGCTCTGACGGACGGCAAGCCGGAGGTCGTCGAGCGCATCGGCGAGTTCGAGCACCTCGGTCGGTCCGCCCGTGCCGATCGGCGTGTCGAGGTCGTTCGCCTGGATGCGCCGGGCCGCGTCGACGAGCTCGCGGATCGGTCGGACGGCGACGAAGGCGAGGCCGCCGGTCAGGACGACCGCCAGCGCGGCGCCCACCGCCGTGGCGCGCACCGCTGCGAGGCGGATCGCGCTCACGTCCTCGAGGATCGCGGACTCGTTGATGCCGAGGTAGATGTCCGCCACCCAGTCCTCGTCGAACGTGCGTAGCGGGAGGATCGTCGAGAGGTACTTCCCGTCGCCCAGGTCCAGCATCACGGGGCCGTGCAGCAACTCCTGCCGGTCGGACTCGTCGATCTCGCCCGGCTGCACGTCCCCGTCCGAGTCCGCCTGCAGGACCTGGTCTTCGGTGAGCAGGGCCAGCTCGACCCCAAGGATGCGGGAGCGATCCCGCAGATATGTCCGGTCCAGCGCAGTGAGGACCTCGATCGCGCCGATCACACGCCCCTCGTTGTCGAACACGGGGGCGATCCCGACGACCGACGGCCCGAGCAGTTCGTCGGCGCGGATCACGCCCAGGGCCGTGGAGGAGGCAATGACCTGCCTCACCTCCTGCGGGACCACTCGCTGGCGACCGCGGAGCGGGTCATGAGCGCGGACGATGAGCTCGCCGGTGGCGTCGTAGACCTGGAGTCCGGGCGTCCCGGGGAGCGGGGAACTCGTGCGCTGATAGTACTCGCTGGCGAACTGGAGGATGGGGACGACTTCGCCAACCTCGATCGCCACGCGCATGTCGGCCTGGTTGGCGAGCACGACCGCGCCGGTGGTCGATAGCTCGCGGTCGGTGGCGATCTGCTGCGAGAGCAGGTCGCGGGCCGCGACGATGTCGTCGGTGAAGCGGTCAGTCTCGTTTTCGCGGAGGAGCCCGGCGACCTGCCAGATGACGAGCGCGCTCACCCCGACGATGAGCGTGCTCATCGCCAGCGCGATTTGAAAGCCGAGCGTCCGAAAGAATCCGCCGAAGCGCATGTCCGGTATTGTGCCGCCCCCGGGCGCAGTGCGCCCCGGACACTCGAGTCATCCGGCGACGCCCCTCGTTGCGAGGTGCGTGAGCCGGCGTCGGGAGATCCCGCCGCCGGGCTCTTCCCGCTAGCGGGTGACGTCCTCGATCACGGCCTCGAGGATCCTGGCGGCGCGGTCGATCTCCTCCTCGGTGACGGTCAGCGGCGGCATGAACCGGACGGCGTTCGGTCGGACGGCGTTGAGGATGAGGCCGGCCTGGAGTGCCTTGCCGACGATCTCGCCCGCGATGTCCTCGTGGAACACGAGCGCGCGGAGGAGTCCGCGGCCGCGGTGCCCGGCGACCGCCTCGAAACGATCCTCGAAGGACGCGAAGTGGCGCGCGAGCTGTTCGCCCCGCTCCTGGCTGTTCTTCGTCACGCCGCCTTCGATGACCTGCTGCATCACGTACAGCGCCGCCGCCGTGGCGAGGGGGTTGCCGCCGAACGTTGAGCCGTGGTCGCCCGGCTCGAACACGGCGGCGTGGGCCTTCGCGAGCACGGCACCGACCGGCACGCCTCCACCGAGCCCCTTCGCGAGCGTCATGATGTCCGGTTCGATGCCGGCCTGCTCGTACGCCCAGAGCGTCCCGGTCCGGCCGCATCCGGTCTGGACCTCGTCGAGGATCAGCAGGATGCCCTGCTCATCGCACCACTGCCGGACGCCCTTGAGGTAGCCCTCCGGCGGGACGTTCACGCCGCCCTCGCCCTGCACGGGCTCGATCAGGACCGCGCACGTGCGCGCGCTGGTTGCCGCCTTCAGGGCCTCGAGGTCGCCGTAGTCGACGAACGTGAAGCCGGGGAGCTGCGGGCCGAATGGTTCCCGGTACCGCGGCGTGCCGGTCGCGGCGACCGTCGCGAGCGTCCGGCCGTGGAAGCCGTTGTTTGTCGCGATGATCTCGTAGGCACCGTCGCGGTTCGCGATGCCCCACTTGCGGGCGAGCTTGATGGCGCCCTCGTTCGCCTCCGCGCCGGAGTTCACGAAGAACGCCTGGTCGAGGACTGAGTGCTCGACCAGCAGCTTCGCGAGCTCAACCTGGGGCTCGCTGTAGAAGATGTTCGAGACGTGGATCAGCGTCCGCGCCTGCTTCGCGATCACGTCCGCCAGTCCGGGGTGTGCGTGGCCGAGGGTGTCGACCGCGATGCCCGCGACGAAGTCCAGGTACTCCTTGCCGGCGTCGTCCCACACACGCGTGCCCTCGCCACGGACGAGGGTGACCGGCATGCGCCGGAACATCTGCATGTGGTAGCGCGACTCCAGCTGCGGTACGTCGGACACGTCGTTGCCTCTCATGCGTCCCCAGCGGGACACCTGCACACTACTGCTGCTGCTGTTGCTGCCGTTCGAGCTCCGCTTCGAGCGCCTCGAGGATGTCCCGGAGGCGGTTGAGGTCCTCCTCGGACGCATCCGCCGCCTCGTTCGCCTGCTGGAGCAGCTCTTCGATCGTCCCGAGGGGGATCGAGGGGGTCACGGTCGGCGTCGGGGTGGGGACCGTGGGCGTCGGCGTGGCCGTGCCCGGCAGCGGAATGTCCGGCCCCTCCTCGAGCGCGCCGGGCTGCGTGGGCGCCCGACGGCCGGCCAGGACGTCGAGCGCGCGCTGGAGCGTGGGCTCCATCGCGATCTCGTTCCCGTTTGCGACCACGATCCGCGCCAGTTCCGGAAGGCTGGAGGACTGTGCCTGGAGATAGATCGGCTCGACGTACAGGAACGAGGAGCCGACGGGGATCATCAGCAGGTTGCCGCGGATCACCTCGGAGCCGCCGCGGTCCCACAGGGAGAGCTGCTGCGCGATGAGCGGGTCCTGGTCGATGCGCGCCTCGATCTGCGCGGGGCCGAACACCGTCGTATCCGTCGGGAAACGGTAGGCGCGGAGCGATCCGAAGTTCTCGCCGTCCGATCGCCCGGCGAGCCATGCGACGGTGTTCCTCCGCTCGCCGGCGGGCGTGAACGGCATGATCAGTACGAACTCGACCTCGTCGAGGACATCGTCGGTGTTGCCGCCGCGCGGGAGGCGCATGACGACGTAGTACGGCTCCACGGGCTGCTCGTCGTTCTGGAATCGTTCCGTCGGGATGTTCCAGATGTCCTCCGCGGTGAAGAACGCGTCCGCGTCCGTGATGTGGTACCGGAGGTACTGGATCGACTGCACCTGGAACATGTCCAGCGGGTAGCGGAGGTGCTCGAAGATCTCCTGGGGCATCTCCTCGCGGGGGGTGAACAGGTCCGGGAAGATGTTCGCCCAGGTCGCCGCGACGGGGTCGCCGGGGTCGATGAGGTAGAACGTGGTGTCGCCGGTCTGCGCGTCCACCGTCACGGTGACCGAGTGCCGGATGTAGTTGATCCCGCCCTGCGGCTGCGAGTAGGGCACGTTGGAGGCGACCGTGTAGGCGGGCTGAATCCACATCAGTTCGCCCTCGTGGATCACCACGTACGGGTCTGAATCCAGCCGGAGGAATGGCGCGATCTCGCGGATACGCGACTGGATGTTGCGGTTCAGCAGGAGCCGCGAGCCGCCGTTGATCTGGCCGGAGATCAGGAGGTTCTGGTCGCCGAGTTCCCACGCGAGAGCGAACCGCCGGAAGAACGAGTCGAGCTGGATCCCGCGGTCGTAGGGGTAGCTGGTGGACTCGTTGCCGTCCCCGAGCGGGTAGTCGAACTCCGGCTCCTGCGAGTTGCCGACGATGTACTGGTTGGTCAGCTCGCCGAAGTAGATCCGCGACCCCTCGATCGTGAGCGGGACGCTCTCGGACACGGGCGGGATGTCGGAGGTGATGAGGCGCGGAAGCCCTTCCGGTCCCACCTCGTTCACCGGGGACACCACCGCGCCGAAGCCGTGCGTGAGCTGCAGCCGGTCGCGGGTCCAGTTGCGGTCCTCGGCGCGGTTGATGTCCAGCTCGCGCGCGGACGCCATCACCTGCTGGATCTCGCCATCGATTGTGTACCGGTCCACGTCGATGTCCGAGAAGAGGTAGAAGCGCCGGAGCGCCTGGATCTGGTTGAACGTGCTGCGCAGTGGGATCGGGTCGAGGAGCCGGATGTTCTCGATGGTCTCCGGGTTCTCCTTGATCTCCTCCTCTGACACGCTCGGGTTGGCGGGGTACTGGCGCTCGTCGATCTCGCTCAGGCCGAAGGCGTAGCGCGTGAGGTCGATGTTTCGCGAGATGTACGGTCGTTCGCGCCGCAGCTCGTTCGGGTCCACCTGGAACCGCTGCACGAACGACGGGTAGATCACGCCTCCGACGAACGTGGAGAGCAGCCAGAGCCCCGCGACGAAGATCGGTAGTCGGTACGAGTCCTGCGACAGGAACGCGTTCGCGATGACCACGAGTCCGGTGGCGGCGGCGAGGCCGGCGATGACGTACTGCGCGGGAAGGCGCGCGTTCAGGTCCGCGTAAGCACCGCCGTACACGATCCCACCGGGTGAGTTCACGAGGTGGAAGATGCCGAGGTAGCTCTGGAGGGCGATCAGCAGCAACGCGATGCCGGCGAGGATCGAGAGGTGGATGCGCATCGCTGATGTGATGCGCCACTCGAAGCGCTGGAGCGAGAGCGCGAGGCCGTACACGGCGGCGGCGGCGAGGGCGGAGACGATGGTGAGCCCCAGCAGCCAGGACTGGATGACGCCGTACGCCGGGAGCGTGAACACGTAGAACGAGAGGTCTCGCCCGAACTCCGGGTCCTCGCGTCCGAACTCGACGCTGTTGATCCACGTGAGGATCGTCTCCCACGAGCCGCCTGCGACGGTCCCGAAGATGACGGCCATGAAGAGCGTCGCGGTCACGAGGAGGACGGCGACGACCCGACGGATCGAGTCGACGTCCACCTCCTCGATGAACGACTCCTCGAAACCGCGGGGGGCGTACCGGCGTGCGATGAGGATGTTCGCCCCGATGACCACGGCGGACACGGCCGCCCCGGCGAGGAACAGGACGACCTTCCAGAGGATCACCGTGTGGTAGATGCTGCCGAAGTCAACGGAGTCGAACCACATGAGGTCGACGTAGATCGACTTGAAGACGTTCAGGACGATGTAGAGCAGCAGGAGCGCCGCCGCGACGCCGATCCAGCGCAGGGGGACCGGGGAGCGCAGCTCACCGCCTCCGCCCCCACCGCCCCGCCCGAACCGGAATGGCTCCGGCGGCGGCCCCAGGTCACCTCGGTCGTCAAAGTAGGACATGGCGCTCCCGTCTCCGTGGATGCCCCTCGAGGCGATCCTCGGTGGACGGCTACTCGGTGATGCGGGTGCCGACCGCTTCCCCGCCTGCGATTCGTCGCAGCGTAGCGGGCTGAGTGCCGTTTGCGATGAATGCGCGCACGCCGACCTCGGCCGCGCGGAAGCAGGCGTCGAGCTTCGGGATCATGCCCCCGGAGAGGACGCCCTCCGCCCGCAGCTCCTTCGCGCGGGCCGGGCCGACCTCGGTGATGAGCGCCTTCGACCCGTCGAGCAGGCCGTCGACGTCCGTGAGGAAGACCAGCGAGTCTGCCTTCAGCGCGCGCGCCACCTCCCCGGCGACGGTGTCAGCGTTGATGTTCAGCGGCTGAGACGGCGGCTCCAGCCCAATCGGAGCGATCACCGGGATGACCCCGGCGTCGAGGAGCGACTGGATGAACGTGCCGTCTACCTCCGTGATCTCCCCGACGTAGCCGAGGCGCTCGTCGTATCGGCGCGCCTTCACGGCGCCTCCGTCGACGCCGGAGAGCCCGACGGCGCTCCCGCCGAGCCCGACGATCTCCGCGACGAGCTGCGCGTTCACGACGCCGCGCAGCACGCCCACGACGACCGCGAGCGCCTCCTCCGACGTCGAGCGGAGGCCGTCGACGAATGTCGACTCGATCTGCATCTTCCCGAGCCAGTCCGTGATCATCGCGCCGCCGCCGTGCACGACGACCGGGCGCGCGCCCTCACGGTGCAGCGCGACGACGTCCTGCAGGGACGTGTCCTGCGAGCCGAGGGTCGAACCGCCGATCTTCACAACGGTGGTGGTGTTGGGCATCTGGTCCTCCGGTCGGGCGGCCGGGCCGCGTGTCTGGCGAGCGCTAGGTCGTGTAGTCAGCATTGATGCTGACGTACTCGTGCGTCAGGTTGCAGCCCCACGCGGTGGCGGAGGCATCGCCCACGCCGAGATCGACGCGGATCGTGACGAGCTCGCCGCCCATCGCCTCGGAAACCGCCTTCAGGTCGACCTTCGTCGGCTGGCCGTTCTCGAGCACGCAGTGCGGCCCGATCCAGACGCTCGCGCTGTCCTGGTCGATCCTCGCGCCGGAGCGTCCGGCGGCCATCATCACCCGGCCCCAGTTTGGGTCACGTCCGGTCACGGCCGTCTTCATCAGTGGCGACGAGGTCACCGTGCGGGCGGCGATCCGCGCGTCCTCCACGGACGCAGCCCCGGACGCGGTCACCTCGATGAGGCACGTGGCGCCCTCCCCGTCGCGGGCAATCGCCTTCGCCAGCCGCGTCGAGACCTCCGCGAGCGCTGCGGTCAGCGGTCCGGCGGCGGGGTGGCCGGCGTCGATCGGATCGCCGCCGGCGGCACCGGAGGCGAGCACGATGCCCATGTCCGATGTCGACGTGTCCATGTCGACGTCGATCATGTTGAACGAGACGTCGACGACGGACTTCCACGTCTGGCGCAGCCAGGCCGGGTCGACGGGCGCGTCCGTGGTGATGAAGCCGTACATCGTCGCCATGTCCGGGTGGATCATGCCGGAGCCCTTGGCGCACCCGCCGACGTGGTAGGTGCGTCCCTCGACGGTGAAGCGCAGCGCGTACTGCTTCTCGTGGGTGTCGGTGGTCATGATCGCGCGCGCGAAGGCATAGCCGCCGTCCCGGCTCAGCTCGATGCGCTCGATGGCGCTCGCCACTCGGTCCATCGGGAGCATCCGGCCGATGACGCCCGTCGAACCGACGAGCACGCTTGCCGCGCCGCCGCCGATGCGGGCGCCGGCGAGCTCGGCCATGCGCGAGCAGTCCTCGGCGCCCTGGGTGCCGGTCGCCGTGTTGGCGTTGCCCGAGTTGCAGACGACGCCTCGGACCTCCGAGGTCTCAGCGAGGAGCCTGCGGCCGTGGGTGACCGGGTGTCCGGTCACGGCGTTCTTCGTGAACACGCCGGCGGCGACGAGCGGGGCGTCGCCCTCGGCGGCGAGGATGCCCACGTCGAGCCGGGGGTCGGAGCCGTAGGTCTTGATGCCGGCGTAGATGCCGCCGGCGACGAACCCGGCGGGCGTCGTGACGCCGCCTCCGTCGATCCAGTCGAAGGTGATCCCGCCGTCTGCGGTGAGGGGTGCGGTCATCGAAGTCTCCGTTACGCGATCAGCGAGTGGCCGAGCGATCGCGGACGACGACGGCGCACGTCCGCCCGGGAGCGCAGGGAGCGCAGGGCAGTGCGGCCGGTGAGCGTCGTCATGGAGTGCCTGTTCCTTCCTCGATGAGGCGCGAGTATAGGGCGCGGCACCGCCGTGCGATATCGTCACGTCCACGAGGGGTGGTCCAGTCCAAGGCAGGTCAGGCCGTGAGCTTCCCAATGGTGCGATCCGCGAGCGAAGCGGACCTGGCGGCCATCAACCGCATCTACAACCGCGAGGTCCGCGAGGGCGTGGCGACGTGGGAGCTGGACGAGTGGCCGGACGATCGGCGCCTCGACTGGTTTCGCGCGCGTGACCCCGAGGACGAGCCGGTCCTGGTGGTGACCGTGGGCACGGAGGTCGCCGGCTTCGCCTACCTCACCCGCTACCGGGGGCGCCGCGGCTACCAGCACACGCGAGAGAACACCGTGTTCATCGACGTCCCATTTCAACGCCAGGGCCTTGGGCGGCTGGTGCTCGGCGAGCTCATCGAGCGCGGTCGCTGGATGGGCCTGCGCTCGATCCTCGCGTTCGTCGATGCCGAGAACGTCGGAAGCATCGAACTCCACCGAGCGCTGGGCTATGAGCAGGTCGGGGCGGAGTTTGAGACGGGGCGCAAGTTCGGAGTGTGGCGCTCGTCGGTCGAGCTGCAGCTGCTCCTCGATCGTCCCGAGGTCGAGTAGCGCCGGAGGTCAGCGCGTCGGCGCGACGCCCACCTTCGGGCACCGTGCTTCGAGCACGCACGAGCCGCACTTCGGCCCCCGCGCGTGGCACGTCCGCCGCCCGTGCTGGATCAGGTCCACGTGGAATGCGTAGACCTGGTCCGGTCGCACCATCGCCTCCAGGGCATCGTGGGCTTTGTCCGCGGGCATCTTCGCGGGGACGAGGCCGAGCCGCTTGGATACGCGCTCGACGTGCGTGTCCACGGGGAGCGCGGGGCGCCCGAGCGCGAACAGGAGCACGCATGCCGCGGTCTTCGGGCCGACGCCCTTTAGTGACGTCAACCACGCCTTGGCCTCTGCCAGGTCGAGGTCCGCGAGGAACTCCAGGTCCCAGTCCGGCCGGCGTTCCTTCACCTCTGCGAGCAGCGCCACGAGCCGCTTCGACTTGGTCGGCGCCAGTCCGCCGGGGCGGATCGCGTCTTCGACCTCCGAAACGGGCGCCTGGAGGATGCCGTCCCACGTGGGGAAGCGCTCGACCAGGCGGTGCATCGCCTCGCCTGAGTTCAGGTCAGACGTGTGCTGGGAGAGCAGCGTGAGGACCAGCTCGAACAGCGGGTCGTTCGTGAACTGCTGAGGCGCGCGTCCGTACGCCTCGTCCAGCAACTCGATGATCTCGCCCGGTGACCAGAGGTCGGGCGTCGAGGCTGTCACGGGCTTGGCGCGGGGCATGGGCCCATCCTAGCCGCTGCCGCGTCTGTAGCCAGCGGGTGAGGCCTGCCTGTGCGACGATCCCGCCGAGTTCCTCGGAGGTCCGCATGCGTCGACTCACCACCCTTGCCCTCGCGTTCGCGCTCCTCGGTGCGCTGGGGCTCACCGCGTGCGGTGGGGACGAGGAGGGCGGCGACTTCTCGGACGTGGACGCGGAGGATCTCCTCGACCGTTCGGCCGACACGATGGAGGCGGTGGACACCTTCCACTTCGTCGTGGAGCACGAGAACGGCTCAACGCAGATCGTCGCCGGGCTCGGCATGACGCGCGCGGAGGGCGACGTGCAGGGAACCGATCGGATGCAGCTCGAGGTCGAGGCGCGGTTCGCCTCGACGAACATCAAGACCGGGATCGTCGTCCTTCCGGGCGAGTCCTACCTGCAGAACCCGCTGACCGGCAACTGGCAGGAGCAGGAAATCGACATCTCCGACCTATTCGACCCTGCGACCGGCGTGACGGGCCTCATGCGTGCCGTCACGGACGTCAGCATCGTGGACCGCGAGGAGGTCGACGGGGTCGACTCGTACGTCCTCGCGACGCAGGTGGACTCGGGGAACCTGGAGGCGTTCGTCGGGAACGCCCAACCCGGGACGCAGGTGGCGGCCCGCGTGTGGATCGGCGTGGACGACCTGCTCGTCCGCCGGGTCGAGATCGCCGGGCCGGTCGCGCCGAACGACGCCGAGGACATCGTGCGCCGGCTGAGCCTGAGTGGCTTCGACGAGCCAGTCGACATCACCGCGCCGAGCTGAGATCGCGCGGATGCGAGCACCCCGGACGGCGACCCGGCAGCAGCGCTGGCTGCTGCTCACGGTTGCGCTCGGCGTCTTCGTCGCGGCCGACGACCAGACGAGCATCGTCACGGTCCTCCCGCCGATCGTGAACGACATCGGCCTCACCGTGGACGACTTCTACCGCGCGTCCTGGGTCGTGAACGGCTACCTGCTCGGTTACCTGGTCGCGCTGCCGATCGTGGGCCGCATCGCCGACGTGTTCGGGCACGCACGCATCTTCGCGGCCTGTCTCGCGCTGTTCATGCTCGGGAGCCTCCTGGTCGCGGTGAGTCCATCGTTCACGCCACTCGTGCTCGCCCGAGCGCTGCAGGCCGTGGGCGGTGGCGGCGTGGTGCCGGTCGCGATGGCGATCGTGGTCGGGGAGCTACCGCGCGAGCGCCGCCTCGTCGGGCTCGGCGCCATCGCCGCCGCCTCCGAGGCCGGAGCGCTGCTCGGCCCGCTCTGGGGCGGGGGCATCGCCGAGTTGTGGGGCTGGCGCTGGGTGTTCTGGATCAACCTCCCCATGACGCTCCCGATCGCGATCGTCGCCTACCGGCTGGCGGGCTCCGAGCGGCGGCGCGGCCGGATCGACTGGCGCGGAGCGGTGCTCATGGGTGGCGCACTCGCCGTCCTCACCTTCGCGCTCGTGGACGACCCCAACGAACCGCGTCCGTTCCTCGCGACCCTCGGGTTCCTCACGATCGCCGGTGGCCTGGCCGGCTGGTTCTTCGCGCACGAGCGCACGACGTCCGAGCCGATGGCGCCGATCGCCGACCTGTCGAGACTGCCTGTCCTGGCCGCGAACGCCGCCCATTTCCTCGTTGGCGTCGGGCTAATCGGCGTGCTCATCGGGGTGCCGCTGTTCGTCAACCTCGTGCTCGTCGAGGGGGCCCTCGAGGGTGGGCTGACGCTGATGCGGCTCACCGTCGCCGTCCCGGTCGGGGCGCTGGCGGGCGGATGGCTCGGGGGCCGCATTGGCCTCAGGTTGACCGCGGCCGTGGGCTGCCTCCTCGCAGCTGCGTGTTTCCTCGGCCTCCAGGCGTGGGACCGCGCCCTGTCGGAAGCGCTCCGCTCGATCCCGCAGGTGGTGGGGGGCTTCGGGTTCGGGCTCGTCATCGCGCCGTTGACGGCCGCCGTGCTCCAGCGTGTCGAGGAGGACCACCGCGCCGCTGCGTCCGCCTGGCTCACGCTGTCGCGCGTCACCGGGATGCTCGTCGGTGCGGCGCTCCTCACCTCGAGCGGGCTCGGGCGCTTCTACGCCCGTGCCGGGTCGATCGCGTTCGACTCGCCGGAGTTCGCGGACCTCGTGGCGGAGGCGCAGGTGGAGACATTCCGCGAGGTGTTCCTCGCGGGGGCGGCCGTGATGCTCTCTGCTGCCGCGGTCGCGTGGTTCATCGGGCGCGGCGAACGCGACGCCGAGGTCGAGCCGTGGTGGACCGCCTCGTAGCCCCGTCCGCCGCCTCCTGATCGGCCCGCCGCCGTTGGACGTCGACTCCCTGCCGTATTTAACTTGACAGCTAATTAACTAACAGGTTAGATAGCGGCATCGGAGACGGAGCGCCGGTGCGGCCGGCGGAAGCGATGGGGGCAAGCATGGTTCAGGGCACCGAGCGGAAGGTCGTCGTGATCTCGTTCATCTCGGTGGACGGGGTGGTCGAGGCGCCGCACGAGTGGCACTTCCCGTTCTTCGGCGAGGACATGGGTGAGCTGGTCGGCGCGGCCACGGCTGCCTCGGACGCGATGCTCCTCGGGCGCGAAACCTACGAGGGCTTCGCCGCCGCGTGGCCGGAGCGCGGCGACGACGAGGGCGGGCGCGAGATGAACGGCGCGCAGAAGTACGTGGTCACTAACACCCTGGCGGAGGTGACCTGGGTGAACTCCTCGATCATCTCCGGGGACCGCGCGCAGATCGTCGAGCAGATCCGGCGGGTGAAGCGCCAGCCGGGTGGCCAGATCCTGGTGTGGGGGAGCACGAAGCTCATCCCGCTCCTCCTCGAGGAAGGCCTGGTGGACGAGTTCCAGCTGTTCGTCCACCCGATCGTGCTCGGCACCGGACAGCGGCTGTTCGAGGCAGCGCCGAACACCACACTTCGCGTTGCGGAGGCCCGCCAGCTTTCGAGCGGCACGATGTTCATGCGCTACGAACCCGCGCCGGCCGTCGCCGAGGATGGAGCGTAGGGCGCCATGCCGGACGAACTCAGCACACTCTTCGGCGCCCTCGCCGACCCGACCCGGCGGGCGATCCTCGCCCGCCTGGCCCACGGCGAGGCGTCGGTGACGGAGCTGGCTGAGCCGTTCGACATGAGCCTCCCGGCGATCTCGAAGCACCTCAAGGTGCTCGAGCGGGCGGGATTGATCGACCGGGGACGGAACGCGCAGTACCGCCCCTGCCGCATCCGGCCGGAAGGGCTGAGGACCGCCTCCGACTGGCTCGACGACTACCGGCAGCTGTGGGAGGACCGCTTCAGCCGGCTGGACGACTACCTGAAGTCCCTGCAGGAGCAGGGCGACCCGATGAAGGAGACAGACAATGGCTAACAAGCTCTCGGTTGAGGTCGCGGACAAGACGCTCCGCATGGCCCGCGAAGTCGAGGCTCCGCGTGATCTCGTCTTCCAGGCGTATGCGAGCTGCGAGGCGATCAAGCAGTGGTTCGGGCCGCAGCCATGGCCGGTGACCCACTGCGACATGGACTTCCGCCCGGGCGGGCAGTGGCATTTCAAGATGACCGGCCCTAACGGCGAGGAGGGCTGGAGCCTCGCGCGGTACGAGGAGATCCAGGCGCCGGAGCGGATCGTCTACGTCGACTCGTTCTCAGACGCCGACCGGAACATCGTGCCGCCCGAGGGACGGGTCACGATCGAGTTCGTGGACCGCGGCCCGAAGAAGACGCTGCTCCGCATCGACACGGTCTACGCGTCGAACGAGCAACGGGACCAGGTGATCGCGATGGGCGTCGAGGAAGGCTTCGGCATCTCCCTCGACCAGCTCGACGCCTACCTCGCGAGCCAGCAGTAGAGCGCCTCGGGGCGTCGCCCTTCGAGTGTGGCGGTAGCTAGCGTCTTCGCGCCCAGAGCGTCTCGAACCCCTCGGCGCCCGTGACGGCGCTGCGGGTGTCGAGGCGCTCCCGGCGTCGCAGCTCGCGCAGGATTCCGTCCAGGTCCTCGGAGGCATCGACGCCCTGCTCGTTCTTCAGCCGTCGCGCGATGACGTCCAGAAGGGCGGCGTCGCCGAGGAACTGCGCCGTGTGCGGCCAGCCCATGAAGATGAAGCGCTCGGGCGGGGCGACGTCCGGGCGGCGCTCCTGCAGCCACATGGTCCGCTCGGTCGCCGAGGCGAGCGGCTCCACCAGCTCGACGAGGGGAGGTGTGAGCCCTCCCGGGTCGGACCGCAGGTCGATGAGCATGCGGTCCTGCGTGAAGTCGAAGCCGATGACCAGCACCTCGGCCTCGGCGATGGCCTCAGCAGCGCTGTCGAGGTCGATGACCGGCCCGTTATCTCCGAACACGCATCCTCCTCGTGGGGACGGCACCATGACGTCGCGATCCCCTTCATTCCTATTAACGGCTGCCGTCCGGGCTGCGTGATGGCACGTTCGACCCAGCGTCGCCGGGCGGTCGTCTCACGGGCTCGGGGAAATGGAACGGGGGCGGTTGCCCGCCCCCGTGTCCCGAGTCCGGAGGGGTGGCCTCGGGCTAGTACATCCCCATGTCGGCGGTGACGCCGGCGTTCGGGCGGTTGTCGTCCGGCGCGTCCGTCACCAGCACGTTGGTCGTGAGGACCATGCCGGCGATCGAGACGGCGTTCTCGAGCGCGGCCTTCGTCACCTTCGCCGGGTCGATGATGCCCAGGGCGATCATGTCGCCGTAGGAGTCGCTGGCGGCGTCGTAGCCCTGGCCCTTCTTGAGGGACATGACCTTCTGCGCCACGACCGAGCCATCCTGGCCGGCGTTGGTAGCGATGCGGCGGAGCGGTTCCTCCAGCGCGCGGCGGAGGATGCGGACGCCGGTCTGCTCGTCACCGTTGGCGAGTTCCACCTTGTCGAGGGCCGGCAGCGCGTTCAGGAACGCGACACCACCACCGGGGACGATGCCCTCTTCGACGGCGGCGCGGGTGGCCGACAGGGCGTCCTCCACGCGGTGCTTCTTCTCGGTCAGCTCGACCTCGGTGGCCGCGCCGACCTTGATGATCGCGACGGAGCCGGAGAGCTTGCCGAGGCGCTCCTGCAGCTTCTCGCGGTCCCAGTCTGAGGTGGCACGGTCGAGCGAGGCGCGGATCATCTTGATGCGCTCGTCGATGGACTTCTTGGTGCCCTTGCCCTCGATGATCGCGGTCTCTTCCTTGGAGACGACGATCGAGCGGGCGCGACCGAAGTCCGCCGTGGTCACGCTGTCCAGCGAGCGGTTCAGCTCCTGCGAGATCAGCTGCGCGCCGGTGAACGCGGCGATGTCGCCGAGGTTCTCCTTGCGGCGGTCGCCGAAGCCCGGGGCCTTCACGGCGACGACGTTGATCGTGCCGCGCAGCTTGTTCACCGCCAGCGTGGCCAGCGCTTCGCCGTCCACGTCCTCCGCGATGATGAGCAGGTTCTTCGAGATCTGGAGCTGCTTCTCCAGCCACGGCAGCACGTCGTTCACGGACGAGAGCTTGCGGTCCGTCACGAGGATGTAGGGATCCTCGATGATGGCTTCCATGCGCTCCGGGTTCGTGACGAAGTACGGCGAGATGAAGCCACGGTCGAAGGACATACCCTCGACGTACTCGATCTCGGTGTCGACGCCGCGGCCTTCCTCGATGGTGATGACGCCGTCCTTGCCGGCCTGCTCCATCACCTCGCCGATGAGCTCGCCGATCTCCCTGGAGGCCGCGGAGATCGAGGCCACCTGGGCCATCTGCTCGCGCGTGGTGACCTTGGTCGCGTTCTTGCCGACCGACTCGCGGATCACGCGGGAGGCGTGCTCGATACCGCGCTTGAGCGCCATCGGGTCGGCGCCGGCGGCGACGTTCTTCATGCCCTCGTGGACGATCGCCTGGCCCAGCACGGTGGCCGTGGTGGTGCCGTCACCGGCGATGTCGTTGGTCTTGGAGGCGATCTCCTTGGCCAGCTGCGCGCCGATGTTCTCGAACTTGTCGCCCAGCTCGATGTCCTTGGCGATGGTGACGCCGTCGTTCGTGATGGTCGGAGCGCCGAATCGCTTGTCCAGCACCACGTTCCGACCGCGCGGCCCGAGGGTCATCTTGACCGCGTCGGCCAGGGCGTCGATGCCGGAGCGCAGCGCCTGCCGCGCCTCTTCGTCGAAGAGCAACTGCTTGGCCATGGCTCGTCCTTCTTGTGTTTGCGCGTCGAGGGAGGGCTTCCGCCCGACGCTCCGATCTGATTCGACTCGATGTGGTTCGACTCGTAGGTGGCCCGGTGGCACTTTAGCAGTCTGCCGGGCTGAGTGCTAAACGTTCTACCGAATCGCGCGTCGAGGTGCAAGAGGTTGGGCGTCAAGCGTGTCGAAATCGGCGTAGGCCAGACCATGCTCCGACGCGGGAGGGCGTGAACTTGACGTAACGACGCGGCCCTAGCCGAGCGTGGCCGAGATGAACGCGTCCGCGCGTTCGAGGATCCGATCCATGCCGCCCTCGCGCTCCAGCGAGGACGTGAACTGCGAGCCGGGCCACTCCGCCTCGGGCCTCGGGTCGGGCCGCTCGCGAAGGCCGTCCGAGAGCCCGTAGGACCGCGCGAAGATCCTGGCTCTTATGACGAGCGCCGCGAGGGACTCCGGCGGTGGTGGAGCCTCGAGGGTCGCGTGGCCGCGGACGGCCCCCGCGAGCTCCTCCGGGAAGTTCCAGTGCAGGGCCAGCGCGCCGCCGAGGTCGGCGTCCGTGTAGCCGAGCAGGCCGCGCTCCGCCTGGTGCAGCGTCTCGTGCTGCTGCCTGGCACGCGTCAGCACCTCCGTCAGCACCTGCGGCCGGTGCTGGTCAAGCGTAAGCAGGCCGATGTTGTGCACCACGCCGGCGGTGAACGCCGCGTCCTGGTGGCGGCCCTCGGTGCGCGCGAGGATCTCGGATAGCAGCCCGGTCGCGATCGAGAACTGCCAGAACTCGAGGTACTCGATATTGGCGAGGGGTCGGGGGTTGCCGACGAGGCACGATGCGAGCGCGACCTGCTGCACGGTGCGGAAGCCGAGCAAAACGACCGCGTCGCGGACCGTGCCGATGCGACGGGAGGCGCCGTAGAAGGCGGAGTTCGCGAGGCGCAGCAGTTGCGCGGTGAGCACCTGGTCGCTCGCGATGATCGTCGCGAGCTCGTGCGCTGAGAACTGCTGGTCCCCTCCCAGCTGGAGGATCTTCGTGGCGACGGCGGGCAGCGGCTGAAGCTCGGCGACCTCGGCGAGCAGCTCGTCGAGGTGGGGCAGGTCCGGACGGGGGGACTGCTCGCGGGCGAGCCTCGCGGCGAGGCGTGCGCGGGCGAGGGCGAAGGGATCGTCGATCGTCGCCTGCTGCGGGTCCGGTCCGAGTCCGCCATTCCAGGCAGCCGCCACTGATGCCTCCGCCGTCGGTCGCTCGCGTCCGGGAGCGCGCCGTCCCGGTGGGATCATCGCCGTCGCCGGCGTGCGAAGTGATTGGGGAATCCCCGCGTCGCGGCGGCGCCGGGCCTGAAGCTCAGCCGCCCCTCGGCCGGGTGCGACCGCCACGGGCTAGTCGCTGGCCGTGCGCTCCACCCAGGGCAGGGGGTGCGTCGTTGGTCCGCCGGTCTCGCTCACCCCCAGGAAGCGTCGCGGCACCGGCCGGAGCCGCGACGCGCGGTCGGGCGGCCAGTAACGCAGGACGGCCGTCCCGATGATGTCCCCGGCGCGCACCGGACCGAAGTCGCGGCTGTCCGTCGATCCGCCACGGTTGTCGCCCATCAGGAAATACTCGTCCGGGGCGAGGCGGTTGATGCCTCGATGCTGCTCGTAGGGCGTTGAGCCGTGGGCGTACGGCTCATCGAGGACGCGCCCGTTCACCTGCACCCCGCCCCCGACGCGCAGCGCCTCTCCCGGGAGGCCGATGACGCGCTTCAGCAGGACGCGCCCGTCGCCCTCGGGGCGTGGGTCATGCACCGCGACGACCTGCCCGAACGCGTCATCGGGAGGCGGCGCGCCCCGTCGGAGCACGACGAAGTCATCCGGCCGCAGCGCCGGCGTCATGCTCTCGCCGGCGACGGCGACGCGGAGGTAGCGACGAGAGAGCACGCCAGCTGCCGCTGCCGCCAGCGCCACGGCGAATGCCGAGGCCGCCGCGAGGCGCGAAAGGAAGCGGATGCGTCGAGGGCTCAAGTTGGACGTGGCTGGCTCCTGACGACGAACGGCCGGGGTCTCCCCCGGCCGTTCGGCAGCGTAGACCGTGCGGCCTCAGGCCTTCTTGGTCTCCCAGAAGATCGTGTCGATCTCCTTGATGAGGTCGAGCAGCTTCTGCCCCTGGGCCGGGTCCTGCGACTTCTTCGCGAGCCCGGCTTCCTTGGTGGCGTTCCAGAAGAGCTGGTGCAGCTGCGGGAACTGCTCGAGGTGCGGCGGCTTGAAGTAGTCGGTCCAGAGCACCCACAGGTGCTCCTTCACCATGTTCGCGCGCTCCTCCTTGATCTGGAGGCAGCGGGCCTTGTAGTCCTCCACCGTCTCGGGGGCGGACTTCATGTCGGCGGCCTTCTGGTAGCGCTCCTGGATCGCCTTCACGGACTCCGCCTCGATGCGTGCCTGGGCTGGGTCGTAGACGCCGCAGGGCAGGTCGCAGTGGGCGTACGCGGTCTGCGAGGGGCGGACGAGCCGCTCAATCGCGCTTCGAATCATGCCGATGCTCCTCACCGTCTGTGCTCGACCGCTGCCTCGTGACTGCACGCGCGCGCGGTCCTGGCTACCCGGGATGGGTATATGGCCTGCCGGCCGCCCTGATGCTCTGCCTTGCCTCGGACGCGTGTCAACCAACGCCGAGGTAACGAAGCCGCAGCGATGACGGAAAGGGAGTCGAGTGCGCGGCCGGTTAGCGGGGCACGACCTGTGCGCTCATCCCGGCGGCGTAGTCGCCGGGCAGCGAGGAGAGCACCACGTACGCGAACTCCTCCTCCAGCTCCACCTCCAGCATCCCGGCCTCGCCGGGGGCGAGGGGCGTGAGGCGGTCCATGACGATCAGCGCGTCGAGGAGCACGTCGCCGGCCGCGTCCACCGGCAGCGCCGAAGGGTCGCCGCGCCACTGGAGGACGACGAAGTCGTGCTCGGACGGTCCAATGTTCTGGACGTTGAAGGTGACGATGCCGGCGTTCACCTGCCGCTGGTGGAGGAAGACCGCGTCGTCCACGAGGTACGCGTTGATCGTCTCGTTGTCGTCCGGTGGCGGCGTGGCCACGGGTGCGGCTCGCCCGCTCACGACTCCGCCCACCGTCACGATCGAAGCCATCCCCAAGCCGAAGTCGCGCCCCTGGCTCGACAGCACCACGTACGTGCCAGGCTCGTTGAGGTTCGCGAGCATCGTCGTGGACTGGGCCGGTTGGAGGACCGGCGAGCGCGCGATCACCTGCTGGTCGTGCAGCATCGCACGGTCGCTGCGGACCGGGACCGACTCGATGCTGCGTGCGTGGACCACGATGAAGTCGTGGTTCTGCGCGCCGAGGTTCTCGATCTCGAACGCATACGTCCCGGCCGAGGTGACTTCTGGCGTCCAGAGCAGGATCCCGTGCTCGCCAAGCCAGACCGGGATCGTCCCGAGCGTCGGCCCGCTCGGGACGACCGTCGCTGCGCCGGAGCCGCCGGCCGGCGCCGGCGTGTCGAAGTCCGTGGTGGCAGGCGCCTGGGCGCACGCGGTGACGAGCAGCGCGACCGCGAACATCGGCCCTGCGGTGAACCGATGGAGGCACCCACGGACGGTGACGCCGCTACCCATGGCGCCAGTATCCCGGCAGCGGAGGCTCCGGTCAGGCCTCGATGGGTGTCGGATCGGTGGAGAGCGGCTAGCGGTTCGCGAGCGGCACGCCACCCGACAGTCGGTCTGGGTCGTCCAGGCCCGGGTACGGGTAGAACAGCGACTCCAGCTCGCGGCGGATCGGGTCACCGTCCGGCAGGTACGGCGAGAAGTCGCCGTCCGGCTCCGGGCGCTCGCGCTGGCCGGTCACCTCGAGGTGCTTGATCTTCTCCTGCAGCATGATCAGGGCCTGGAGCAGCGACTCGGGCCGGGGGGGGCAGCCGGGCACGTAGACGTCGACCGGCACCACGAGGTTCACGCCTGGCAGCACCGAGTACGCGTACGCGAACGGGCCGCCCATGGTCGCGCAGCCGCCCATGGAGATGACCCACTTCGGCTCCGCCATCTGGAGGTAGATGCGCCGGACCACCGGCGCCATCTTCCAGGTCACCGTGCCCGCGACGATCATCAGGTCCGCCTGCCGCGGCGACGCACGGAACACCTCGGAGCCAAAGCGCGCGATGTCGTACCGGGAGGACGCGGACGCGATCATCTCGATCGCGCAGCAGGCGAGCCCGAACATGGCCGGCCACAGCGAATGCGCGCGGGACCAGTTGAGCAGTCCGTCCACCGAGGTCACGAGGATGTTCTTGCGAACCTCCTCCTCGATGGCGGCGGCTTCTTCGGCGCCGCGGATCCCCGGGTGGGGGAGGGCGATCTCGCCGCCGGGCTGCTGCCCCTGACGGATCGCGCCGCTGGCAGGGCCGCTGTTGAAGATCGGGATGTTGCTCACACGGTCCCCCGCTTCGGGTGCGTTCGCGACGAATGCTATCGCTCGGGACGTGGGAGCGGCAACGCGGCCCTGAGAACGGGCCGGGACGGGCCGCCTCGCCGGGTGGGTCGAGGACGACCACAGCGCCGGGTGGACCGGACGTGCCTACAGGCGCTGGATGAGCTCGATGCGGACGTTGTCCGGCGCGCGGAAGAAGCACACGCGGATCGGCCCGATCACCGTGGGCCCCTGGAGCAGCTCCGCGCCCAGCCCGGTGAGGCGCTCGATGTCTGCCTCGAGGTCGGTGGAGTCCATCCCGAAGTGCTCGAGACCTTCATGGACACCGGCGTCACCCGGTCCGAGGGGCCCGGCGCCGGGCAGCGCTTCCGAAATGTTCACGCGGATCCCGTTCGGGCTGTCCATCGCGATGAAGCGGTCACCCACCGGTCGGACGATGTCGTTCGCGATCGTGAACCCGAACGCCCGCACCCACCAATCCGCCGAGGTCTTCGGGTCGTTCGACTTCAGATGGATGTGGTTGATCGCGTAGGGCATCGGCGCCGCTCCGTTCGGGTGCTGGTGGAGGATACGCGACGGGTGCGAGGAGCCCCGCGCTGAACCCGCAGGCGCTAGGCCAGCCAGGGAGCCCATGCCACGGGGGCCTCGGTGGCGGGGATCGGGGACAGGGCGCGCAGGCGCTGGACGATCCCGGGGAGCACCTCGAGCAGGCGGTCGACGTCGGCGTCGGTGTTCATCCGTCCCAGGGTGAACCTCAACGAACCCCGGGCAAGCTCCTCCGGGATGCCCATGGCCACGAGCACATGGGATGGCTCGACGGATCCCGTCGTGCATGCGGACCCCGAGGAGGCGGCGATGCCAGCGAGATCGAGCGCCAGCAGGACCGACTCTCCCTCCACGAAGCCGACCGCGCAGGAGACGTTTCCGGGCAGGCGTCGTTCGACCTCGCGCGGGCCGGTGATCGCGAGCCACGGCACGCACCTCGGGAGTTCCTGGAGCAGGCGCTGCTGCAACGCACGTTCGTGTGAGATGTCCGCTTCGCGGCGCTCCGCTGCGATCTCCATCGCGCGAGCGAAGCCGACGATCGCCGCGGTGTTCTCGGTGCCGGCGCGGAGGCGCCGCTCCTGGCCGCCTCCGAGGATCTGCCCCTGCAGCGGAGAGCCGTGGCGCACGTAGAGTGCGCCGGCGCCCCTCGGTCCGTACAGCTTGTGTCCGGTGAAGGTCATGAGGTCCACGCCGAGCCGGTCGACGTTCACCCCGAGGTGCGCGGCCGATTGCACGGCATCCGTGTGCACGACCGTCCGCGGGTTCTTCGCCTTCACGCCCCGGGCGATCGCTGCGATGTCGTTGACCGCCCCCACCTCGTTGTTCGCGTGCATGACGGAGACGAGGACGGTGTCCTCGCGGACGGCATCCTCGACGGCCTGCGGATCGATGGAGCCGTCCGGACGGACCGGGAGGATCGTGACCTCCGCCACGCCCTCGCGCTCCATCTGCTCGAGCGGGTCGAGGACCGCGTGGTGCTCGACGGCCGAGGTCACGACGTGCTTCCCGCGCCGCGTCGTCGCGGCGACGACGCCCCGGAGCGCGAGGTTGTCCGACTCCGACCCGCCGGAGGTGAACACGATCTCCTCGGCGTCCGCGGCGCCGATGAGCTGCGCGATGCGCGCGCGCGACCGGTCGAGAGCCCTCGCGGCTTCCTGCGCCTCGACGTAGATCGAGGACGGGTTGTGCCAGACCTCGGTCAGGTACGGCAGCATCGCCGCGACGACCTCAGGGTCGGGTGGCGTCGTGGCGGCGTGGTCGAGGTAGACGCGAGGGGATTCGGGCATGTTGCGAGGATACGCCCGGGCGTGGGGCTGCCGGTCCGGAGCGGGTTCGCGAGGTCCGGGCGAGTGGCAGGTTTTGCGCATTCTTTGCACCTAAAGGGTTCAAACCCCGGTACCCTGCGCGCATGGCGACCGGCGTCCGCAAGCCCGATGGCACCCGCGACGAGATTGTCGCGCTCCTGCGACGCCATGCCTCGATGTCCGTGGACGAGCTGGCACGGGCGATTGGCCTTGCGCCGGCGACCGTGCGGCGGCATCTCGACGTCATGCTCCGCGACGACCTCGTGGAGGTTTCCCAGGTCCGCGGCGGAGCGGGCCGTCCGAAGCACGTGTTCACGCTGACCGAGGCGGGGGCGGACGTCTTCCCGCATCACTACGTGCGGATGACCCAGCGGCTGCTGGGCGAGATCGTGCTGCTGGGCGAGGGCGAGACCGCGGGACGGAGCGGGCGTCAGATCGCGGACGTCGTCTTCGATCGCATGGCCGAGCGCATCGCCGCTGAGTACGGCCCCCGCGTGCAGGGGAGCAGCCTCGAGGCGCGCGCCCGTTCGGCCGCCGAGCTCGTCGCCGAGGAGGGCATCGCCTTCGAGGTGAACGTCGAGGGCGGCGAGGTCTGGCTGCTGGGACGCGGTTGCCTGTGCACCCGCCTCGACGACCCCGCCGCGCCGGTCCGGCCGTGCGCTCACGACCAGCGGATGTTGAGCGCCCTGATCGGCGCGGAGGTGGCCCCGCTGCCCGAGGATCGCGTGCCGCATGACTTCCAGTGCGGCTATATCGTCCGCCCGAGGCGCCCGGAATAACATCCGTGCTGGCCCATGTCGATAGTGGGGCGAACTTCCCTCGCACGTAAGCGTCATCCGTGCGGATAGTGCCGCGTGGCCCTCTCCAACCTGAGACCCGCCCCCCGTCCAGGCCTCTACGAGGGCTGGATCGTCGTCATCGCCGCCGGCTTCATCGTCTTCCTGATCTCGTCGTCGTTCCTGTACGGCTTCGGCGCGATCTTCACGAACGTCCGCGAGGAGTTCGGCTGGAGCGCGGCCGCGACGTCGCTCGCGTTCTCGGTGCGCTCAGAGGTCGGCGGCGTGGCGTCACCCCTCGTCGGCTACTGGATCGACCGCTTCGGGCCGCGCCGCACGCTGTCCACCGGCATCGTCCTGATGGTCATCGGCGTGCTCATGATTACCGTGATGGCGGAGATCTGGCATTTCTACGCCGCGATGCTGGTGATCGCGATCGGTACGACCGCGGCGGGTGGGCAGGTCGGTCAGTCCGCGATCTCGACGTGGTTCCGTCGCCGTCGAGCGCGGGCGATGTCGTACATGACGGTGGGGGCCGGCCTCGGCGGCACGATGGTGGTGGCGTTCTCGTTCCTGGTGGACGAGCTGGGGTGGCGGACCGCGCTGCGGATCATCGCGCTCATCATCCTCGTGGTCGGACTTGCCGCCTCGAGCTTCGTGCGTGCCCGTCCGCGCGACCACCACCAGCCGATGGACGGGATCGCGCTGGCGGCCGGTGAGGTCGCGCGCCACGTCGACTGGGGCATCCCGCCGATGATCGCGATCCGGACGCGAGCGTTCGCGTTCTTCTCGATTGCGATCGTCCTCGCGCAGCTCGGCTCGGCGGGGTTCATCGTGCATCAAATCCCGTACATGGAGATCTCGATCGGGCTGTCGAAGACCACGGCCGGTGCCACGGTCATGGTGTTCACCCTCGTCTCGATCGTCGGACGTCTCGGCTTCGGCTACCTCGCCGACCGCATCGACAAGCGGTACTGCCTCGCGGCGGCGCTCACGCTGATGGGCGCCGGGGAGCTGCTCCTCGTGCTCGCCGACACCCCCTGGCAGGCCATCGGCGCGGTCGCGCTCATCGCGCCCGGGTTTGGCGGCATCGTCCCGGTACGCCCGGCGATGCTCGCCGACTACTTCGGGACCAAGCACTTCGGCCAGATCAATGGCTGGGGCCGGCTCATGTTCACCACCGGCGGCGCCGTCGGCGCCTGGCTGGTGGGCTTCATGTTCGACGTCACCGAGGGCTACTCCCTCGCGTGGTTCATCGCCGGGATCGTCGTGCTCGCCGGCGTCCCCGCGATCCTGCTCGCCAAGCCGCCGACCGCGCTCATCGAGCGTTATGAGCGCGAGGCGGACGAGGCGTGGCAGGCGGAGCAGGTCCTCGCCGCGGGAGCCAGTCCTCGCGAGCTGGCTGAGGAGGCGGCGCCGACGGCGTAGCGCGTCACACTTCCGATGTGGCCGCGCTGCCACGATCCATCGGTGGACGTCCCAGGCGTCCTCGATGGAGGTCCGCCGTGAGCGGTCCTGGCTGGCCCGCACCTGAATTCTCACTCCGCGGCTGCTAAACTAACGGCGCACCCGAGAGGGATGAACATGACCACTGCTCCGCTGCCCGGCATGGGCGCGACGATTTCCACGCAGCCCACCATCGATGCCCCCGTCTATGACGGCCCGCTGGTGACGATCACCGACCGGGCTGTCGTGAAGGCGAAGGGCATCCTCGAGTCGAAGGGCCAGACTGGCAGCCTCCTCCGTGTGTTCGTGGTGGGCGGCGGCTGCTCGGGCTACCAGTACGGCATGTCCATCGCCCCGTCCGTCGAGGATGGCGACGAGGTGGTCGACCTGGAGGACGGCGTGCGCGTCGTCATCGACCAGGAGTCGAAGCCGATGATCGCCGGCGCCGAGATCGACTACGTCGAGGACCTCATGAAGTCCGGGTTCACCATCTACAACCCGAACGCGGTCTCCTCCTGCGCCTGCGGGTCGTCGTTCCAGGCCGCTGGCGGCGGTGGGACGCCCCGCCCCTGCCACTAGCCAGCCCTGCCACTGGCCCATGCATCAGCCGAGCGAGAAGAGGCCCCGCGTCCGCGGGGCCTCTTCGTGTCTCGACTAGACTGCAAGCACAGCGGAGGTAGTCGCATGTCGCAGGCCTGGATCACCGTCGGAAGTCCCGAGAACTTCGAGGTCCTCCGCAAGCGCAAGTTCGATGTCACCGCGTTCAAGTCGAGCCGGCAGAAGCAGTCCTCGGAGATGCGTCCCGGCGACCGCATCGTCTTCTACCTCACGGGTGACGTCGCCTTCGGTGGCGTCGTCGAGGTGACCGGCGAGGCGTTCGAGGACCACACCGACATCGGCCTCGAGAGCGAGGGCAAGCCCGGCGAGGACTTCCCCTACCGCATCAAGACGAAGCCGGTGGTGATCGCGAAGCCCGGCAACGCCATCGATGTCCGCGAGATCACTGACCTGCTGGACAAGACCCGCAAGTTCGGCCCGAAGAAGCTCGGCATGTGCTTCCGAGGCAACCTCCACAAGATCTCGGACGCGGACCTCGAGGTGATCGAGGGCCTGCTGGCGGAGCGCAGGTAGATGAGCCAGGAATCCCCGCCTGGCGGTCCGAGGCGCCTCCGGAAGAGCCACGACCAGAAGCTCGGCGGTGTCGCCGCCGGCATCGCGGAGTACTTCGGTACCGACCCGACGCTGATCCGCGTCCTGTTCGTCATCGGCCTGTTCATCGGGCCATTCGGCGGCGCCGTGCTCGTCGCCTACATCGCGATGTGGTTCATCATGCCCGACCCGGAGGGCGCTGCCCCACCGCAGGTCGCCTCCGGCGACGGTGGGGGGACCGATCCCACGCTCGTCCTGGGGATCGTCCTGCTGGCGATCGGCGCGTTGCTCCTCCTGAGGACGTCCTGGGTGTGGACGTCCTGGTTCGGGTGGGGCGCTGGCGCCTTCCTCTGGCCGGCGCTCCTCATCGCGCTCGGCGCCTTCATCATCTTCCGCGCGCAGAACCGCACGTAGCCGGAGGGCGCCCCGTGACCGTTGACCTCCCCGAGCAGCTCGGGCTGCACCTCGACCGTCTGCTCGAGAACTGCCGCCGCAGCGTCGAGGACCTCACCGTCGACGAGCTGAACCACCAGCCCTCGGAGCGCGCGCACTCGATCGGGTTCGACATCTGGCACGTCGTCCGGACGGTGGACAACGTCGTGTTCTTCGTCTTCGACCGGCAGCAGCCCGTCTGGCTCACCGGTGAGTTCGACACCCACTTCGGCCTGCCACGCGTCACCCAGGGCACCGGCATGAGCGACGAGGAGGCTCGCGCGCTCCGCTTCCCCGAGCCGTCCGCCTTCGTCGGGTACATCGACGCCGTGCGCGACGCTGCCGTGCGGCGCGTGCGGGCGATGAACGACGAGGAGCTGGCCCAGGTCACAAGGGTCAATCCGTGGGGTGAACGCTCGAAGGCCGAGCACATCCTGCAGGTGCTGATCGCGCACGGGAACGGGCACGTCGGCCGCTGCTCGCTCGCGCGGGCGCTGCTCGGCAAGGACGACCTCGGGATCTAGCGATCGCGGGAGCGACGATGGAGGTCCGCCGCATTCGACCGGGCGAGTTCCAGGCGTACCGCGAGGTGCGCCTGCGTGCGCTTCGGCTCGCGCCCGACGCGTTTGCGACGACCTTCGAGGACGCGTCGTCGCGCGGCGAGGAAGAGTGGCGGGAGTTCAGCGACCGCCTCGCGGCTGGCGGGACGTCCGCCGGCTTCGTCATCGATCGTGGCGAGGACGGGTTCGGCGGTCTCGTGAGCGTGCGGCTCCTCGATGAGCCAGGCGAGGCCGAGGTGAACCAGATGTGGGTGGACGAGGACCTCCGCGGCGGGCGGTGGGCCACCGCGCTCCTCGATGCGGTCGAAGCATGCGCGCGCCAGCTCGGGGTGAGGCGCCTCACGCTGTGGGTCGCCGAGGGCAACGCTCGCGCGTACCGCGTTTACACGCGGCAGGGCTACCGACCGACAGGAGTGACCGAGCCATTCCCGGGCGGTGGCGCCGAGCTGCAGATGGAGAAGCTGCTCCCGTAGGCCGGCCGCCCCCGCTGTGTCACGGCTCGGGACGGGCTCGGTGGTACGCTCGATCGCGACCGCCGGGGTTGCCGGCGGAACAGCCGCGGGGGGTGCCGATGTCCCCGGTCACGATGACGGCAGAGGGCGCCTTCCCGTTCTCACCTCGACCGAACCGCGCGCGAGAGATCGCCTGGCGCGAGTGGGGCGAGCGACCCTTCGACGAGGCGCGCGCCACCGACCGACCGATCCTGTTGAGCATCGCGTCCTTCTGGTCGACCGACTGCTACCTGATGGATGAGCAGGCGTACTCCGACCAGCGAGTCATCGACCTCGCGGCCGACCAGTTCGTCGCGGTACGGGTTGATGCCGATGAGCGCCCCGACGTAGCGGCGCGTTACCTCTTCGCGTCGCCCGAGGCCGTGCCCACGGTGGCCTTCCTGACCCCCGAGGGAGATCCGATCGAGACCTTCGGAGCCCTCGATGCTGACGCGCTGGTGCATGCCGCACGCGACGTGCTGGGTGAGTGGTACCGCGACCGCGATGCCGTCGCCCATCGCGTCGACGCCGCGCGTGCGATGCGTGCCGCCGAGCGTGCCGCGGCCCGCGCGACGCGGGCCCCGGGGATCCTGACGCCTTCCATTCTCGACGCCGCGCTCGACGTGGTGCGGGCGCACTGGGTGGAGGATCCGCCGGGCCTCGACGAGGATCACGGGACGGTGGGCCTCCGGCCGCATCCGGAGGTGCTGCGGCTCCTCCGGTACGCGTATCACCGCCGCTGGCTGGCGCCGGAGTTCAACCGGGCGTTCGCCCTCGCCACGACGATGACGGAGGGCGCCCTGTACGACCGCGTCGACGGCGGCTTCTTCCGTGCCGCTTCGAGCGGCTGGGCCGTCGCGGCGCCGGAGAAGCTCTCCCGGACCCAGGGCGCGATGCTCCTCGCCCTCGCCGAGCTCGCCCGTTCCGACGAAGAGGCCGAGGCCGCCCTCCGCGAGCCGATCGATGCCACCGCGACCTATCTCATCGAAGCACTGGGGGACGCGACCGGCGCTATCGTGGCGTCCGAGGTCACGGAACCGGGCGCAGCGGACATCGACCGTCGCGTGTTCACGGGCGCCGCGGCGGTGGTGGCGCGCGCCCTCCTGCGTGCCGGCGTGTTGCTCGCCCGCCGCGACTGGGTTGAGCGGGGTCGGCGGACAGTGGACTTCCTGCTGAGCCGCGCCCGCGCCGGCGAGGCCGGCATGTACCACGCCTGGGACGGCAGCTCGCGCACGCTCGGCATCCTCGACGACCAGGCGCAAATGCTCCTCGCGCTCCTCGAGGCGTACGAGGTGTCCGGCCAGGGCCACTACTTCGAGCAGGCGCGCCAGATCGCGCGGGTGGTCGACCGCGACTGGCACGAACCCGGCATCGGCTTCCGGGACCTCGCGGACGGCAGCGAGGACCTGGGGCTGCTCGCTGAGCCGCGCTACCCCCTCGCCGAGAACGCGGACATGGCGGAGGCCCTGATCTGGCTCGCCCGCCTCACCCACGACGAACGCCATCTCTCCACCGCGCAGGAGACGCTCGGGGCGTTCGCGCACGGCATCGAGGGCCGCGGGCTGGCCGTGGCCAGCTACGCGCGCGTGGTTGACCGGCTCCTCTCCGCGGAGCCGGAGTTCAAGATCGTCGCTGAGTACCCCGCGGGAGAGCCGGACGCTGTCGCCGATCCGCTCCACGCCGCGGCACTGCGCATCCGGCTCGCGGACCGCACGGTGCAGCGTCTGGATCGCACCGGGGACGCCGAGCTGATCCGGCAGCTCGGGCTGCCGGACGTTGCGAAGGTGGCCTACGTCTGCGCCGGGTCCGCGTGCCTCGGGCCGCTCACGGAGCCCGACCAATTCCTCCCGACCGTCGAGGAGCTACTGGGCGCGCCCGCGTCCTAGGCATCGCCGGGCCGTCTCCAGGCTGCGCTCCGCGAGTCGTGGGCGGCTCGTGGGCCGCGATTCGGGGGCCGTCAGGGCGCTGGAGGCGGTCGTCTACTACGAGGGGTGGGGCGCGCCGCCTCGGTAGCGCCGGGGCGCTAGATGTCCGCCGCGCCGATGACCTGAGGAGCGCCGGGCGGCCGGTGCTCGTCGCGGGCGCGCTGGATGCGCCACATGCAGTCCAGGTCCCGCTCGTTCATCTCCATCACGTACTGCTGGAGTTCCACCTCGCCGCGGTACGGGTGCATGCCCACGTTCCGCCATGCGCTCCCAGCGCTCTGCAGGAGCCAGACAGTCTCCTCGCGCTGGGTCAGGTAGTCCCAGAGCAGGTCCGAGACGTCATCGGCGTGGTAGCCCTCTTCCTGCGGTCCGTGCATGGCACGCCGATCCTCGATCGGCGATCCGTCGATGCGCACCATCCGCGCGAGGTTGTCGTAGTCCTCGCGCTCCGAGTCGCGCAGGAAGCCGACGATCTGCGCCACCGACCACTCGTCCCCGGAGGCGCGGCTGTCGAGCATCTCGTCGTCCATCGTCTGCACCAGTCGCCCGATCCGCCGGGACACTTCGTGAAGCGCCTTCACGAGGTAGCGATGGCGATCACCGTGCTGCGCAACGACGTACTGCGGCATGGGTTGATGGTGACATAGCCGGGGTTCCCCCGCCTACTATCGGCTCACGTTGAACCGACGCAAAAGGCGACGCGCGCGCGTGATTGGGAGACGCCGTGGGACTGCTGGGCTCGCTGGACCACCTGAAGCTTCCTGCCGCCGACGTCGAGTCACTCGTCGCGAGTTACCGCGACACCCTCGGGGCTGCGGTAGTCGAGGCGGCGTACCCGGAGCACGCACGCATCCGCCTCGCGAACATCGACGTGGTGATCGAGTGCGGCGAAACGCACGCCGGCGTGCTCGCGTCCTTCCGCATCCAGGACATCGAGGCGTTCCGAGACCTCCTGGCAGGGTCTCCGTTCGAGCTCGAGAGCGCTGAGGACGCGCCGGGCGCCGCCGTGCTCACGTTCCGTGACCCCGCCGGCAACCGTCTGCAGGCGGTGCGCTGGGGTGGACGCGTCGAGGACCTCGTCGAGCGGCGATGAGCCGGGCGGAGAGCAGTCGGGCAGGGTGAAGCGCACGGCCTCGTTCTCTCGCAACCGGCGCTTCCGCTACACCCTTGGCCGTGCGTGGGCGGACGGGCCGGTGCTGACGTGGGTGTTGCTCAATCCTTCGACGGCCGACGCATACGACGACGATCCGACGATCCGCCGCTGCATCGAGTTCAGTCGCTCGTGGGGCTTCGGTGGCCTGTGCGTGGTGAACCTCTTCGCGCTCCGGTCGCCCGTGCCCGCCGCGCTCACCCACGCCGATGATCTCCAGGGTCCCGGCGGCGAGCAGCATCTACGGGCGGCGTTGCGCGAGGCGGATGCGGTGGTCGCGGCGTGGGGCAACGTGCACCCCCGGCTTGCCAGTCGGGTCGACGCCGTCGCGTCGCTGCTGCCGGCCGGGACGTGGTGCCTGGGACTGACGACGCGCGGCGCGCCGCGACACCCGCTGTACGTGCGAGGCCAGACGCAGCCGGAGCCCTTCCGCGATGCGTTGAGCGTATTCCGGGCCCCCCTGACGATGGCGACGTGAGCGCCGCTTCCCTTCCCTACACACTGCTGCTGTTGCTGGCCGAGCTGGCCGTCGGCTCGCTGGTGATGGTGGTCGCCTTCGACCGGCGTGGACAGGTGACCGCCGGCTACGTGAAGGCGGGTGCCCTCACGCTGGTCCCGCTGGGCGTGTTCGCGATGTGGACGTTCCTCGCGATCAATCCGAGCGCGGACGTCGAGGGCTACCGGCTCGAGGACGGCTGGTACCGTCCGTTCGGGATCCTCTTCGCGCTGTTCCTCGCCGCAAGCCTCGGGCACATGGTGTTCGCGATGCTCGGGGAGCGAACGCGGGCGATCCAGGTCGGCATCGCCGGCAGCGCCGCGGGCATCGTCGCGATGGTGCTCCTCGGGCTGTTCGTGGCGCCGCCCGTCTGGAACCCCGTGCTGGCCGTGCTCTCCGTCCTGGCATCGACCGCAGTGCTCGGGGGCGCGCTCATGGGGATGATGTGGGGCCACTGGTACCTGACGTCCGGGCGCCTGCCGAAGGAGCCGATGGAGCAGATGTCCATAGTGGTCCTCGCTGCACTGGGCCTGCAGGCGCTGCTCGTGCTGGTCGGGACGTTCACCCCGGCACGCGAGGTGCCGCTGTCGGACGGGCTGGGCGTGAGCCTGGGCGCGAACCCGGCGTTCTGGCTGCGGGTCGGGGTGGGCCTCTTGTTCCCGATCGGCGTTACGTGGCTGGCGTTTCGGGCGGCTCGGATCCGCGGCATGATGTCCGCGACGGGGCTCCTCTACATCGCGCTCGGGGCGGTTCTCGCGGGCGAGGTGCTGGCGCGAGGACTGCTGTTCAGCACGGGCCACGCCGTCTGACGAACCGATCCTCCAGTGGCCCCCGGCGGGAGCGGGACGCGTTCCGAGCGTCCGCGTCCGTTATGATTCCGTTGCAGATCGGGCTCCGATCCCACCTCAGCTCCCCCCCACGGGAGGTCCCGTGACAGACCCGGCGCCTCGGCGGCAGCGCCCGGAGATCCGGGCGCACCTGCGCGACGTAACCTCTGGTGACGGCAGCGTGCCGCGCGCCCGGACGGCAGGCGCCGACCGAGCCGCGGACGATGCCGTCGCGATGGAGGCCCTGGGCCGAGGCGACATCGAGGCGCTGGAGCAGCTCTACGACCGCTACTCCACGCTGGTCTTCTCGGTCAGCCTCCGGGTCCTCCACGATCCTCAGCTCGCTGAGGACGTGGTGCAGGAGGTCTTCCTCCGCCTCTGGCGGCAGCCGGCCTCGTTCGACCCGGGACGGGGGCGCTTCATCTCCTGGCTGATGTCGGTGACGCGGAACCGCGCCCTGGACGAGCTCCGGCGCGTCTCCCGCAGGAACCGGTCGGAGGACCAGGAGACGGACGAGTCCAGCCCGCTGGACGCCCTCGCCACATCGGACCGCATGGTGGATCCGGCGTTGAGCGCGGAGCTGCGAGAGCAGCGCGAGGCGGTGCGGACGGCGATGACGAGGCTGCCCCCGGAGCAGCGGCGGGCGATCGAGCTCGCGTACTTCTCGGGGCTCACGCAGGTGGAGATCTCGGACGTGACGGGTGATCCGCTAGGCACCGTGAAGACGAGGATCCGGCTCGGGATGCGCAAGCTGCGCGACGCGCTGAACGGGTTCGTGGACGCCGGCGAAGACCAGGAGGCAGGCGAGCCGTGACACCGGAAGAACGCGAAGCCCTGCTCGCCGGCTATGCGCTCGGGTCGCTCAGCGACCCGGATGCGCGCGATGCCGAGCGCCTCATCCGCGGCGACGAGAGCGCCCAGCGCGAGTACGAGGCCTACCTCGACCTCGCGGATATGATCGCGCTCTCGGTGCCGCTGCGCCGTGCCGACCCGACGCTCCGCGCTCGCGTCATCGAGGCGGCCCGTCGCAACCCCAGCCCGTGGCGCGCACGCCCGGACTGGCGCCGCTTCCTACCGGCGGCCGGCCTCGCCGCGGCGCTCGCCCTGGTCACGGTCTGGGCCGTCTCGCTCCAGAACACGATCGGCGATCTCCGCGAGGAGCAGTCTGCCCTCGCCGCGGTCGTCGAGGCGAGCGCGAAGCGCCTGGACACGCTCGACCAGACCACCGTGAACGCTCAGCAGGCGGAGACGCTCGGCCTGCGCCTCGAGACCGCGATCCGTGACCAGCAGACGCTGCTCGCCGTCCAGGCTGCGGACGACGTGCACATCGTCACGCTCGCCACCACGACGGCCGCACATGGTGCGCATGGCCAGTACGTCTACAGCCCGGAGCAGTCCGCCGGGGTGCTGCTGGTCTACGACCTGCCCCCGCTCCCGGTCGGCGCCTCGTACAAGGTCTGGCTGGAGGACGAGGATTCGGAGCTCGTCCTCGCCAGCACGTTCCTGCCCACCGCGAATGGCGACGCCACCGTGGTCCTCGCGTTCGAGGCAGACCGGACGCCCGTCCGCCTGTTCGTCGTCGCGAGCAGCGCTGGCGGCTCCGATGGGCCCGTCGTCCTGAGAGGGTCGATGAGCAACTAGCGCGCCTGCATCCGTGATGCGTCCGGCGGTTCGGAGGGGCCCGCCGGGCGCATCACTCCCGCGCTCGCTCCCCGACTCGGGGCTCCGAGACGCGGGCGCTCCTCCGGCCGTCCCCGACCACCATCCCTAGCCGCGCGATCGAGCCGCCGACTCTTCGAGGCCGTCGCGATAGCTCTCGATGTTCTCGGGGTCGACGGCGACCGAGGCGTCCTCCCCCGCCCTCGCCGCTGCGCTGTCCAGCCGCGCGTCGAGTGCGAGGTCGACCTCCCGGGCGCCGACATGGCTCGAGGCAAACGCCTCGTCCGGCGTGGCCCCCCGCAGGCGGCGGTCGGCGTACCAGAACAGCTCGCGCACGATCGCCGTGAACGGGACCGCGACGATCATCCCGATGAGGCCCCATACGGCGCCGAAGACCACGATCAGCATGATCACCATCGCCGGGTGGATGTCGACGGCGTCCCCCTGGATGCGGGGGACCAGCAGGTTGTTCTCCAGCTGCTGAACGACGAAGTAGACGAGCGCCACAGGGATCAAGAGGTCGGGGTCGGTCGCGAGGACGAGGATCACCCCGGGGACGCCGCCCAGCCACGGCCCGAGCACGGGGATCAGCTCGGTGATCCCCGCCCACAGGCCGAGTCCGACCGAGAACTGCACCCCGAGGAGCGTCATCGAGACGCCCACGGCGACGCCCACGACGAGCCCGAGCAGCAGCTGCGCGCGGATGTACCTCCCGAGGAGGCTGTCCGAGATCCGGGCGACGTGCACGACGTCGTCGTGGAAGCCTGCCGGCACCGCGCGCATAAAGTTGCGTTCGATGAAGTGGCGGTCACGCAGCGCGTAGAAGAGCCAGAACGGGATGATGAGGAACCCGGAGATGAGCCCGATCGCGGACGTAAGAGAGCCGATGGTGCCCGTGATGATCTCCCCGGACATCGCGGCGGCGGAGCTGCTGAGGTCCTCGATCCACCCGTCGATATCGTCGCGGAGGTCATCGGGGACGCTGGCTCGGTAGCGGTCCGCCCAGCCGGTGAGCTGGATGCGGGCCTCGTCGACGATGTCAGGGAGCTCATCGACGAACTCGCTGGCCTGATCGACCGCCGTCGGGACGATCGCGACGCCGATCCCGCCGAGCGCCCCGAAGAAGACGAGGTAGATCAGGAGCACCACGAACCCGCGCCGCAGGACGTCCTGGGATCGGCTGCGCGCGGGGATCAGGCTGGCGAGGCGATCGACGATGGGCGAGAGCGCATACGCAGCGATCGCTCCCACGGCGAAGGGCAGCAGCGCGATCCGCGCGTGCCACGCGACCCATGCGGTGAACAGGAGCATCACTGCCCAGAGGGCGACCCGCCAGTGCTGATTCGTCACCGCGCCATTGTCGCCGGTGGCTCCAAACCCGGGCACCAGGCGATGTCTCGATGGCCGGCGTTCGTTGACAGGGCGGGGACGCCTCGGGACGATGATTCGGCATCCCGCACGAATTGCCGAGACAACGCATGAGCCAGGTGAGCCCGGACGCAATCGAACGGCTGCTGTCGCGCCGCGGCTACCGACTCACCGCGCCACGACGCCACCTGCTAGACGTGATGGCCGACCTCGGCGACCACTTCGCGGCGGAGTCCGTCGTGAGCGCGGCGCCCGAGGTAGGCCGTGCCACGGTGTTCCGCACACTCCGGCTGCTTCAGGACCTCGGCGTCGTGTGCCAAGTCGTGCTCGACGACGGCACACTGGCCTACCGGCTCGCGCCCGAGGAGCACCACCACCACGCGCTCTGCGTGGAGTGCGGAGCCGTCGCGGACTTCTCGTCGCCGGCGCTCGAGTCCGTCCTCCGCGAGGTCGAGGAATCGACTGGCTTCTCGGTGGAAGCACACCGCCTCGAGCTGTACGGCCGCTGCGCCGCCTGCCGGGCCGCCTTGAACTGATCTCCAGCCCCTGCCGGCCAGCCGAGGTCCGCGCTTGCAAATGACACTGAGTATCGATACAGTCCGACAGTAATCGAGACTCAGTGTCAGTAGGTCGTCATGCGCTCGAGGCTCCTTCGCACGTCGCTCATCGCGTCCCTCGGGGTTGCGTCCCTCGGGGTTGCGGCCCTGCTCGGGAGTGCGTGCGGCTCCACCGACGAGGGTGGCGCCGGTGACGATGTCCTTCGCGTGGTCACCACCACCCCGCTCCTCGCGGAGTTCGCGGGTCGCGTCGCCGGTGACGACGCCGGCGTGAGCGCCCTCATCCCGCGCGGGGTCGACCTGCACTCGTGGCAGCCCTCGACTGCCGTCGCCCGCGACATCGCGGAGGCGGACATGCTGGTCGTGAACGGGCACAACCTGGAGGAGTCGCTTCTCCCCATCGTCACCGAGAATGCCCGCCGGGATGCATCGATCGTCGTCGCGTCGGCCGGCCTCGACGCGCTCGAGGGCGGCGACGAGCACGCCGATCAGCACGCTGACGAGGACCGCGCGACCGGGGCCGGTTCCGACCTGATCACGGCCACGGGGGATCCGCACTTCTGGCTCTCGGTACCGAACGCCGTGCACTACGTCGAGAACATCCGGGACGGCCTGGTCGCGACGGATCCTGAGCACGCCGATGGCTACCGCTCTCGCGCCGAGGAGTTCATCGCGGAGCTCCATGACCTCGACGCCGAGGTGCGATCCGCGCTTGACGCGATCCCGGCGGAGCGGCGCGCCGTCGTCGTCTTCCACGACGCGTACGAGTACCTCGCACGCGAGTACGGGCTGGAGGTCGCGGCAGCGGTCGCGCCGGCGAACCCGAACCAGGAGACGAGCGCACAGGCGATCGCGGAGATCGTGGGCATGGTCCGCACGCTGGGCGTGGGCGCCGTCTACAAAGAGCCCCAGTTCAGCGCCCAGTCCCTGGCCCTCATCGCCCAGGAGACGGGGGCCCGCGTCCTCGTCCTGCACAGCACGCTTTCGGACGAGGTTCCCACCTACGCGGAGCTGATGCGGGCGAACGCGGCAGCGCTCGTCGACGGACTGGCCGGGTAGCTCGTGAAGCACCTCGCGCGCGGGCGATGGACGACTACGCTACGGGCTCCGGGAGTGACCGTCCCCGACGATGGAGCACCAATGGCCGACGTCAGCCACGCGCACGTCCCCGCCCGGGAGCCCCTCGCACCGGAGCACGAGCATGGTGGCTACGCGCTCGTCGTGCGTGACCTCTCCGCGGGCTACCCCGGCTACCCGCCGGCGATCGAGGGCGTGAACCTGCGCGTCCCGGTGGGCGAGCTGGTCGGCCTCATCGGCCCCAACGGCGCCGGGAAGTCGACGCTGTTCAAGGCGATGCTCGGCCTGATCCGCCCGCAGCACGGCGAGGTCCTCGCGTTCGGCCGCCCGGTCGCGCGCGCCCGTTCCGACATCGCGTACATGCCACAGATCGAAGAGGTCGACTGGGACTTCCCGGTGAGCGTGTTCGACGTTGTCCTGATGGGGCGCTACCGCCAGGTGCGCCCGTTCGGCCGCTGGTCGAAGGACGACCGCGCTGCGGCCATGGACGCGCTGGAACGCGTGCACCTCGCGAGGATGGCGCACCGGCAGGTGGGGCAGCTCTCGGGCGGGCAGCGCCGTCGGGTGCTGATGGCGCGCGCCATCGCTCGCGGCGCCCGACTGCTGCTGCTCGACGAGCCGTTCGCCGGCCTCGACGCCGGCGTGCAACACGACCTGGTGCGCATCCTTGACGAGCTCGCGAACGAGGGACGCGGGATCCTCATCGCGACGCACGATCTCACCTGCGTCGCGAACTCCTGCGACGAGGCGATCTGCTTCAACCGCCGCGTCATCGCCGCCGGTCCGTCCGCCGAGGTGCTGACGGCCGAGGTGCTGACTGAGACCTTCCAGCGCCACCTCCTGACCATCCCGGACGCCGCCGCCGCCATCGCTGCCGTCGCGGCGACGGGGGAGGACTGATGGACGCCCTGGTCGGCTGGGTGGTCGGGCCGTACGAGTTCGAGTTCATGCGGCGCGCGCTGCTCGTCCTCATCATCGTGAGCATCGTCGGCGGAGTGGTCGGCGCGTTCGTGGTCCACAAGGGCCTGGCCTTCGCCGGCGACGCGCTCGCGCACTCGACGCTTGCCGGCGTATCGGTCGCGTTCGTGGCGGGGATGAACGTCTCCGCCGGCGCCCTCGTCGCCGCCGTGCTCACCGCGCTGGGCATCGGCTGGACGCGGGAGCGCGCGCGTGTCTCCTACGACACCGCGATCGGGATCCTCTTCGTCGCGATGTTCTCGATCGGCATCCTCGTGCTCTCCACCAGGACGAGCTACACGCCGGACCTGTTCTCGTTTGTGTTCGGTGACATCCTCGGCGTCTCGGACGCCGACATCGTTGGAGCGCTGGTCCTCGGCGTCGCGGTGCTCCTCTTCGTGGTCGCGTTCTACCGGGAGCTGCTGTTCGTGGCGTATGACCCGGCGATGGCTCGCACGGTGGGCCTCCCGGCGCGCGTGTTCGAGTACGCGCTGGTCGCGCTGGTCGCCGTGGCGGTCGTGGTGGCGCTCAAGGCGATCGGCATCGTGCTGGTGAATGCGATGCTCATCATCCCCGCCGCGACGGCGTCGCTCCTCGTCACGCGGCTCCAGCAGACCATGCTGGTGGGAGTCGGGGCCGCACTCGCCGCTTCCGTCGCCGGTCTCCAGCTGTCGTTCCATGCCGGCGTGGCAACAAGCCCGGCGATCGTCCTCGTCGGCTGCGTGCTGTTCGTCACGGCGCTGGGATGGCAACGATGGCGCGCGCGAGCGGTGCTCGCGGCGGCGCGCGCCTCCGCGTAGGCGCGTCGCCCGGACGTCGATAGGATGCGCGCATGCCTGAGACGCCGGAACCGGCCGAGAAGGACTGGCTCGCGCTGCCGCGCGCGCTGAAGTCCCCCATCTACGACTACGTCGGCTTCGATATCGTCGATGGCGGCGAAGGCTGGGCCGAGGTCGAGCTGCGCATCGAGGACGTCCTCCTGAATGCGGACGGCGTCCTCCACGGGGGCGTGTGGACGTTGGTGGCGGACACCGCGATGGGCGCCGCCGCTCGCACGCTCATCGAACCGCACGAGCGTGTGATCACCACGCAGCTCGACTTCCGCTGGATGCGCCCCATCGCCGGACGGACGCTGCGCTGCGTCGGCCGCGTGATGCGTCGAGGCCGCACCGGCTGGCACTGCACCGTGGACTGCCTTGATGCCGAGGGGACGCTCGTCGGGATGGGCTCGGGCTCGTTCGCCGTCATCGACCGAAATCGTGACGGCAACCGGACATCGGGCGGGTAGGGGAGGTCACCCTTACCACGTCCTGCGCTACGCTGAGGCCACGACGAGGCGTAGCGCAGGACGGCCGTTCCAACCATGTCCGACGAGATGCCCCCTCAGGGATCCTCCGAGGCACCGCCACCGCGTCCGCCGGTGGACCGCAAGGCGCGGTTCCAGATCCCCCCCCATCGCCCCGAGAAGCAGTCCCCGACCGAGCGCGTCCACAACTGGGACGAGGTCTACCACCTCTTCGACGTCGCGAACGCGCGCATCGAGGCGGAGCGGTGCATTCAGTGTCCGGCCGCCCCCTGCCAGAAGGCCTGCCCGGTCCACAACGACATCCCCGGTGCGTTCTGGCTGCTCGAGCAGGGCGACTTCAGCGGGGCGGCCGACGTGTTCCGCCTGACCAGCGAGCTGCCGGAGATGTGCGGACGGCTGTGCCCGCAGGAGCGGCTGTGCGAGGGCCACTGCGTGGTCGGCAAGAACGCGCTCCCGGTGGCGATCGGCAAGCTCGAGACCTTCACCACCGAGTGGCAGCGCGCGAACGGCGGGCCGAAGCCCCGCCGGCCCGCAGCGCCGTCAGGCCGGAGCGTTGCGATCGTCGGCAGCGGTCCGGCGGGGATCGCCGTCGCCGAGCGCCTTGCGCTGCTCGGACACCGGGTGACGATCTACGAAGCGTGGCCGGAACCCGGGGGCGTCCTCCGCTACGGCATCCCGGACTTCAAGCTCAACAAGCCGGCTGTGACGCGGAAGTTCGAGGAACTCGCATCGCTCGGCGTCGAGGTGCGCTGCAACACGCGGGTCGGCACGGACATCGCGTGGGATGACCTGCGCGCCGGCGCGGACGCCGTGTTCGTCGCGATCGGCGCCTCTGAAGGCGCACGGCTTGGCATCCCGGGCGAGGACGCCGAGGGTGTCATCACGGCGACCGAGTTCCTCGTACGCTCCAACCTACCGCCCGAGGAACTCCCGGACTCGCTGCGGGCCCCGCTTGGCGCGCCCAGCCGCGTCGTCGTGGTCGGCGGCGGGGACACCTCTATGGACTGTGTCCGCTCGGCTCGCCGCCTGGGCGCCGAGGAGGTGACGCTGGTCTACCGTCGCACTGAGGCGGAGATGCAGGGCCGCATCGAGGAGCGCACGCATGCCGTCGAAGAGGGCGTGCGGTTCGAGTACCTGGCGAGCCCGACGGAGGTCCTCCACGACGCTGCCGGCCGGGTCACCGGGCTGCGCTGCGTCCGCATGGAGCTGGGCGACGCGGACGACACCGGCCGCCGGCGGCCCCGTCCCGTCGAAGGATCCGACTTCGACCTGTCCGCCGACCTTGTCGTCACCGCGATTGGCTACAACGTCGACCCCGACTGGGGCGTCGTGGTGCCGTCGATCACGCGGGATCGATGGGATCGTCTCGTCGTTGACCCGGAGACGATGCAGACGAACCTTACAGGCGTGTTCGCGGGGGGCGACGACGTGAACGGCGCCGACCTCGTGGTCACCGCCCTGGCCGACGCTCACCGGGCGGCCGAGGCGATCGATCGCTATCTCCGCACGCTCCTCCGCGCCCCGATGCCCGAGGGGCCGCTCGTCGGCGATTCATCTTTCCTGTAGCACCGAGCGGCATCTCCCATCCCGATAGGCCGGTGCGTGCGTGTTCGCTGTGCGCGCTGCGACCTGACATAACCTTTGCGCGGATCGATAGAACCCTGTAACTACCGCCGATGTATTCGCATCGAGAACGGGACGAGACGCCACATAACGTCGCCGGAAGTGGGGTACCACCAGACGGAAAGAGGCGACGAAATGGCATCACTTGCGTTCGCCCCGGCACGCCGAGCGGCGTTGGCGGCGGCGATCGTGGGAGCCCTGGCGTTGCTCCTCGTGCCCATGGTCCGGGCCCAGGAGACGTCGACAGAGCTTCCGGATTCCGTGAGGGGAGCCGTCATCACGGCTGCGGCGACGCAGACGAACACCACCGCGGCGAACGTAGAGATCCTCCGCAGCGAAGCAGTCACATGGAACGATGGCTGCCTGGGCGTTGCCGCCCCGGGCGAGGCATGCACGCAGGCCCTGGTCGATGGATTCGTCGTCTGGGCGCTCGCTGGCGGGACAGTCCTCCGCTATCACACGGACGCGGTGGCCTCGGTCCGCCTGGGCGAGAGCGGGATTGCGACCTCGGCCGTCGCTGGTGCGGCGCTGCCGAACGGCGCGACCGCCCGAGGGGACTCCGGTACGCAGCAGCCATCCGCGGTCATCACGGGCAACATTCCGACGTCCGGGTTTGCGCTCTTCACCGTGGACACCGAGGCGAACACCGTGACCCTTCGGCAGGCGCTGCAGATCCGGGGTTGCACGGCTGACACGCTCGCGAAGGCGGTGGACGGCAAGTGGTACATCTACGGCTTCGACTCGCCGGCGTTCGCAAACGCCCAGTTCTTCGCCAGTGACGGTTCGCAGTCAGGCGTCGTTGCCGCGAACACGATCCTCCTGACGAACTGCGTCCGTGGGTCGGGAACCCCATCGCCGACCCCGACCGGCACCGCGACTCCGAACCCCACGGGCACGGCCTCGCCGACGCCGACAGGCACGGCGACGCCCGGCGGGTACTCCACCACGCCGGTCGACCAGAGCACGCGCACCGGCTCGGGAGCCCTCAACGGCGTGACCGTGGGTGAGCACGAGGGCTTCGAGCGCATCGTGTTCCAGTTTGCCGAGCAGTTGGTAGGCGTGCCGCAACTCGCCACCGGCGTCCCTGCCTATCGCGTGAGCTACCAGGATGCGCCCGCGGCCTGTGGTTCCGGCCTGCCCGTGAACGTCCCGGGCGAGGCGATGCTCGTCATCGACCTCCCGACGACGTACTCGTACGACCCGGAGGCCGGTATCTCGCTGGTCACGAACCCGAGCCTGGCGCAGGTCCAGAGCATTTTGGGCGTCAACCAGTCCTGCGCGTTCGAGGGCCACTCGACGTGGGTCTTCGGCATCGACTCGGAAGCCGGCTTCAGCATCTCCGAGCTGTCGGGTCCGAACCGCCTGGTCATCGACGTTCAGACGGACGCTGGCGCTGCGCCAACGGCGACCCCGAGCGGGACGGCCACCCCAACGGCCACGCCCACGGTGGCCGCGACGCCGACGAGCACCGCGACCCCGACACCGACGCCGTAGGCGCACCCGGGGGCCAGTGGAACGACGGCCCGGACGCGAGTCCGGGCCGTCCTGCATGTGTTGATACACTCACTACTGGCGGAATCGAACCGCCCCCCAGATGTCTCCAGGTTCCATCGCGTACGGAAGGATGGCCCGTGGCAATCGAAGTCGGCCAGGAAGCACCGGACTTCACGCTTGTTGACGAGAACAACGAGAAGGTGACGCTCTCGGAGCTTCGTGGGACGCCCGTCGTGCTCGTCTTCTTCCCGTTCGCTTTCTCCGGCATCTGCACCGCTGAGATGTGCGGAATCCGCGACGACTACTCGAGCTGGATGGCAAAGGGCGCCAGGGTCTTCGGCATCAGCCGAGACAGCCGCTTCGTCCAGGCGGTGTTCAAGGAGCGCGAGGGCCTGACGCACTCGCTGCTGGCTGACCTGAAGGGCGAGACGGCGCGGAAGTACGGCGTGTGGAACGAGGCAGTCGGCGCGGCGGAACGCGCGACCTTCGTCATCGACCGCGATGGCAAGATTGCGTACGCGATCCACAACGAGATCCCGAACGCGCGGGACCACTCCGAGGTCGAGAAGCACATCGCGTAGCCCGCGAGCGGTCGGTGTCCGGGACCCGGGCGACCCCGTCGTAGCGCAACACACTCCTCGACGCCCGACGGCTGGCACGCCGTCGGGCGTCGAGGTACGTTAGAGATCTGAATCACCGTGCCGCGCCTGGTGCGCGGGGACGGACGCGGCGGACGACGGACTGATGGAAGAGAAGCTCACGCTGACGGTCGAGGGACAGTACTGCCCCGTGCGCGCCACCCTCGCGCTGCTCGGCCAGAAGTGGGTTCCGCGCATCGTCTACGAACTCCAGTCCGGCAAGCGTCGGTTCAACGACCTTTCGGCGAGCGTCGGCGGCTGCAACTCGCGGACCCTGCGTGATCGGCTGAAGGAGCTCGAGGACCTCGACATCGTCCGCCGGGAGATCGTGTCCGAGAACCCGCCCTGGGTGGAGTACGAACTCACCGACCGGGGCCACGAGCTCGCTGCCGCCCTCTCGCCGCTCGCCGCGTGGGGCCGGGAGCATCTCTCCGAGGCGGCGCTCTCCGGTGCCGCCCTGTCCACCTCGACCGCTGGTAGCGGGGGCGAATGACCCACACTCTGCACTTCAGTGACCTTCAGAAAGGTCAGGCCTTCGCACGTCTGCCGCTGACCATCACGCGGCACGAAGTTGAGGCGTACCTCGAGTCGACCGGCGAGTCGCCCGCGCCGTGGTGCGAGCTCGTGCCGCCGATTTACCTCGACACGGTCGCCATCGCGACGCTGCTCTCGACGGTCGCGATCCCCAGGGGCGTCATGCACACCGGCCAGGAGCACGAGTCCCACCGCGCGGCGCGGATCGGCGAACCGCTCACGCTCGAGATGCGCGTGAGCTCGCTCGCCGAGCGCCGGGGCGCGATCATGATCGCGTTCGAAGCCGAGGTGACCGACGCGGAGGAGGCCGCCGTCTCCTCGATGAAGATCTCGGTGATGGCGCTGCCGGATGGGGTCACGGCATGACCGCCCCCGCCAGCCTCGAGGTGCGCCGCCTGATCGACCAGCCTCGCGTGGATCGCTACGCCGAGGCGGCCCGCGATCCGAACCCCATCCACCGCGAGACGCCGGAGGCGTACGCGGGCCCCTTCGGGCAGCCCGTCGCGCACGGCATGATCGTCCTCGGCCTCGTCTCGGAGGCGATGACCGGAGCCTTCGGCAGGGCCTGGGCTGAGAGCGGCACCGTGAAGGTGCGCTGGCGCGCGCCCGGCCTCACGCCGTTCACGGCGACGGCCCGTGCTGACCTCAAGAAGGACGAGGACGGCGTCGCGACGTACGACGTCACCTGCACGGACGAGCGCGGCGAAACGCTCCTGACCGGCACGGCCACCGTCCGCCACGGCTAGGCTCCGGTCATGACCCCGACGGATGCGTTCGACCCACGCCACTACGACCAGATCTGCTTTGCCTGCGGTGACCGGAACGAGCACGGCCTCCACATGCGCTTCGAGCGCGACCCGGACGGCCCCGAGGGCGCCGTCATCTGCCGCTACACGCCGCGGCTCGCGGACCAGGGGTTCCCGGGCGTCCTCCACGGCGGCGTCCTCTCGACCCTCATGGACGAGGCGATGGCGTGGGCGATGTGGGCGAAGTCCCGCGCGCTCGGTGTGACGGCGAAGATGGAGACGCGCTATCGCCAGCGCGTGGACGCGGACGCCGAGCTGACCGTGCATGCGGTTGTCACCGAGGAGCGCGGTCGCCGCATCCAGGTGGAGGCTGCCGTCGCGGGGCGGGGTGGAGCCGTGCTCGTCGAGTCCTCGGCGCTGTTCCTGCGTCTTCCGCCCGAAGAAGAGCAGCGGGTCGCCCAGGCCCTGGGCTGGGCCGACATCCCGCGCTAGATCAGGCCGGCGCTAGCTTCCGCGGGTCGGTTCGCGCTCCGCTGCGCGTGCCTCGTGGCGCTCCTCGGACGCGGGGGGGACGGCCACTTCGCCGGCACCCGTCGGCGCGGGCTTCGTCGGACGCTCGAGCGTCTCGCGTGCGGTGAGGAAGAGCAGCGCGGTCGCGGCGATGATCGCTCCGTTGACCCAGAGCGCGAACTGGTAGGACGTGCTGTCCGCGATCGCTCCGAGCAGGGGCGGGCCGATGACGAACCCGATGTCGCCCGAGGATCGGTAGAGGCCCATCCCCAGCCCTCGCAGGTGGGGTGGGGAGATGTCGGCGGCGTATGCCGCCGGTGCGGGGCCCGCCATCGCGGTCGCGATGCCGAGGGAGAGGTTGCCGGCCCAGAAGAGCAGCGTGGTGGTCGAGACGCCGACGATCGCCAACGAGCACGCGACGAGCAGGCCGCTCGGCACGATCGCCGCCTTCCGCCCCCACCGGTCCGCGATGACGGCCGACGGTGCGATCAGGACCGTGTTGAGGAGGGCGACCACGCTGAACAGCACGCCTAGCTCACCCTCCGAGAAGTCGAGCTCCTCGGCGGCCATGAGCGGGATCACGGTCTGTCGGGACGCCGTACGCGTGAAGAAGATCGCGAACGTGATCAGGGAGACCGCCAGGAAGTCCCGGGACGTCATGAAGGCGACCCAGTCCCGGCGCTGCTTCTGCCCCGGGATGGGCTCGGGCTTCGGGGGAGGCGGCGGAGCGAGGTGCTTCGTCTCCGGCAGCCGCCAGTAGGCGTAGACGGTGGCGACGAGCGCCATGGTGCCGACGAGGAGGAACGGCGCGCGGAGCCCCCATAGCTCGGCGACCAGGCCACCGATTGCCGGGCCGATCGCGGTGCCGAGGAGCAGAGCGCCCTGGTTCGTCCCGATGAAGCGGGCGCGCGTCGCCGGCGTCGAGATGTCGGCGAGGTAGATCTGCGCGCCGGTCATGTACATCGCCGAGCCGGCGCCGGCGAGGAACCGCCACGCGAGCAGTTGGACGATGTCGCCCGCGAACCCAGAGCCGTACATCCCGGCGGCAGTGACGAGCGGGCCGCTGATCAGCAGCGCGCGTCGCCCGTACCGGTCAGAGAGGATGCCGAGCGGGACGTTGAGGATGAGCCGCGCCAGGGCAAAGAACGACAGCGTGAGGCCGATCGCCGCCGCGCCGACACCGAGGTCCTTCGCGAAGAGCGGCAGGACCGGCGAGATGACGCCCTGCCCCGCCATGACCAGCACCGTCGAGATGCTGATCATGAGCAGCTGCTCGTGCTCCCGCAACGGGCCGAGCGCCCGCGCGATGGGGCGGAAGATCAACGGCGGGGCCTTCCTCAACCGCACCCCTTCGCTCACGGGGGGAAGCGTGCGGGGATTCTACGCTCGCCTGTTCAACGCGCATGTGACGCGCGCCCGCGTGTCCTCGCGAACGGGTGGCGATACCCTCTCGGCTTCATTCTGCGTCGGAGGAGCCACCGTGGCCGAGTACCGCTATCTGCACTTCGATGTCTTCACGGACACGCGGTTCGAAGGGAACCCCCTCGCCGTGGTGCCCGACGCACGCGGACTCTCGGCCGAGCAGATGCAGGCGATCGCGCAGGAGATGGCCTTCTCCGAGACGACGTTCGTGTTGCCTCGCGAGCGCGAGGACACCGACATCCGCATGCGCATCTTCACCCCCGGCACGGAGCTCCCGATGGCCGGGCACCCGACGATCGGATCGACCTTCGCGCTCGCCCGCGAAGGGGTCATCCGGCCGGGCACGGAGCGGTTCGTGTTTGGCCTGGGCGTCGGGCCGACGCCCGTCGACCTCGCGTGGGACAACGACACGCTCTCGTTCGCGTGGATGACGCAGCGTGCTCCCGAGTTCGGCGCGACCTTCGAGGACCCCGCCGCGCGCGCTCAGATCGCTCGCGCCGTGGGCCTCGAGGCGAGCGACCTGGCGGACGGCTGCCCGATTCAGCTCGTCTCTACCGGCGTCCCGTTCGTCTACCTGCCGATCCGGACGCGCGAGGCCGTCGACCGCGCGGCGCCGAACCTCGAGGTGATGCGGAGCGTGCAGGCGACGCTGGGGCTCGCGGACTACTACCTGTTCACGATGGAGCCCGGTGAACCGGCGGCGACGGCCTACAGCCGGATGTTCGCGCCGATGCTCGGCATCACGGAGGACCCGGCGACGGGCGGCGCCTGCGGACCGCTCGGCGGCTACCTGCTGCGCCACGGCCTCGTCACGCCCGAGGAGGCGCGGACGGTCGTGAACCTGCAGGGCCGCCACATGGGCCGGCCGTCCTGGATCAGCATCGAGGCGTCCGGCACACCAGGGGCCCCCGGTCCGGTGCGCGTCGGCGGACGGTCCGTCCTCGTCGCGACGGGGACGCTCGAGGTCTGAGCCTAGGCGCCTGCCGTCCCCGCCACCGCCTGCTCGAGCGGGACGTACTCGCGCCCGAGGGCCGTGGCGACGGCGGGGTGCGTCACGTGACCGCGCCACACGTTGACGCCGTGGCCCAGCGGCGCACTGCGGCGGACGGCTTCCTCGACGCCGAGGTTCGCCATCGACAGCGCGTAGGGGAGCGTGAGCCCAGAGAGCACGCGCGAGGAGGTGCGCGGGACGGCGCCCGGCATGTTCGGGACGGCGTAGTGGATGACGCCCTCGTCCACGTACGTCGGGGTGACGTGGTCCGTCGGGCGCGTCGTCTCGACGCAACCGCCCTGGTCCACGGCCACGTCGACGATCACGGAGCCCTGTGGCATCGAGCGCACCATCTCGCGGGTCACGACGATTGGCGCGCGCTCGCCCTCGACGAGCACGGCGCCGATCACGAGGTCGGCCGTGCGGATGCGGTCAGCGATCGTCTTCGGGGAGGAGAGGATCGTCTCGACACGCCCGTGGTATTCGCGGTCGAGCTCGCGCAGTTGATCCTCGGCGATCGAGGCGACGGTAACCCGCGCGCCCAGGCCAACGGCGACGCGCACCGCGTTCGCACCCACGTTCCCCGAACCGATGATGAGCACATGGCCGGGAGGCGCCCCAGGCACGCCGCCCAGCAGCAGCCCGCGTCCGTGTCCGGGCTTCTTCAGGTAGTGTGCGCCCACCTCGACGGCCATGCGGCCCGCGACCTCGGACATCGGCGCGAGGAGCGGAAGCGAGCCGTCCGGATGGCGCACCGTCTCGAACGCGATCGCGATGCAGCCAGAGTCGATGATCGCCTGGGCGGTCCTCGGCGCGACGGCGAGGTGGAGGTAGGTGAAGACGATTTGTCCCGGGCGCAGTCGCTCGAACTCGGGGTCGAGCGGCTCCTTCACCTTCACGATCATGTCGGCTCGTTGCCAGACCTCGGTGGCGCCGACGACAATCTCCGCGCCGGCTTCGCGGTAGTCGTCGTCGCTGTAATGGGAACCGTCTCCGGCGCCCCTCTGGATGAGGACGCCGTGACCGGCGCGGACCAGCGCGGCGACGGACTCCGGGGTCAGTCCGACGCGGTACTCCTCGGTCTTGATTTCAGTCACCGTACCGACGATCACCCGGCGACTCCCATCGGAAATTCTCGTTGCACTCGACTGGCGGCATCACGCTGAGGCGCGGGCCGTGGCATCACGTCGCCGCGCCACGATCCAGCGTACGGCAGCTCCTGTTACGGGCGTTCGAGGATGTCACCCACCTGGAGGATGTCCGCCGCGCCCGTCTTCGGCCCGCCGTCCTTCTGGACGCGGTCGATGAGGATGGACCCGCCGATGGCGGCGATCTCGACGCTGCCGTCGGCGGTCGCGATCACCGTTCCCGGCGGCTGCTCGGGGTGTCCGGGTCGCCAGCGTGAGCCGAAGAGACGGACGGGCGCGCCTCGATGCATCGTCCATGCGCCCGGCTGCGGATCGCAACCGCGGATGATGTTGTGCACGACGCGGCCGTGCTGCATCCAGTCCAGGCGGGCGTGCTCGGCGGCGGCCGGCGGCTCGTACGTGGCGAGCGACTCGTCCTGCTCGTACCGCGGGGCGGCGCCCTCGCGGACGAGGCGGACCGCCTCCACGAGCGCTTCGACGCCCATCGGGTAGAGGCGGTCGAAGTAGATCGAGCCGACTGAGTCGCTCTCGCCGATCTCAACCTCGCGCGTGAGGATGATCGGGCCTGTGTCGATGCCCTCGTCGACCCAGAAGATCGTGAGCCCGGTCCTCGTGGCGCCGGACATGATCGCCCAGTTCATCGCGGTGCGGCCGCGGTGGGCCGGAAGCAGCGACGGATGGTACTGGATGGCACCGTGGGTGGCCGCGTCCAGCACGCGCTTCCGGACGATGTCCGTCACGAACGCGAAGACGAGCAGGTCCGGCTTCAGGTCCAGGTACTGGCGGAAGGGTTCGTCCTGCCTCAGCGCGGGCGTCTCGATGACGGGGATGCGCTTCTCGGTGGCCGCCTCGAACAGCGGGTCCGGTCGGTTCCCCGCTCGCGGTGTGGAGACGCCCACGACCTCCTCACCGGCTTCCAGCAGGGCGTTCAGGACGTCCCGGCCGAAGGCAGCCTGTCCGAAGAGGACGATGCGCATGTGTGCTCCCGATCCTGCCCCCTGGGGCAGTATAGGAGCGCATCCCGGCGAGGCCGACGGTACTCGCCCGGCAGCGCTAGCCGGGCAGCACCGTCTCGACTGCGCGCCACATGTACCAGGAGCCCACGGAGCGGTACGGCGCCCACCGCGCACCGATCTCCCGCGCCTCGGCCGGCGTGGGCATCGAGGGCAGTCCGTAGGCGAGGCGCATCCCGTTCCGCACACCAAAGTCGCCGACCGGCATCACGTCCGGGCGGCCGAGCTGGAACATAAGGAACATGTGCGCCGACCACTCGCCGAGGCCCTTCACGGCGGTGATCTGGCGCACCACCTCGTCGTCCGGGAGCGACTCCAGCACCTCGAGGTCGAGCGTGCCGGCAAGCACGTGCGCCGCCACGTCGCGCATGTACCCCGCCTTCTGCCGGGAGACGCCGGCGCCGCGGAAGGCCTCGTCGGTTGTGGCGAGGAGTTCAGAGGGCGTGGGGTAGCGGTCGCCGTACAGCGCCAGCCAGCGGTCGCGGATCGTCGCGGCCGCGGTGCCGTTGAGCTGCTGGAACAGGATCGTCCGCAGCAGGGACTCGTAGTGGTCCATCGCCGGGCGCGGACGGTACGGGCCGTGCGTGTCGATGAGTCCTCCGACCACGGGATCTGCCGCTCGGAGGTGGCGGTATGCCGCGGCAGGGGAAAAGCGCAGACGTCGAGGCATCGTGATCCCCTCGGGCCCGAGGGTAGCTCAGGCGCGCTCGGCGCATGACGCGACGACGGCATCGCGGAAGGCATCCACCTCGCGCTCGGAAGTGAGGCGGATGAAGCGGATGTGCGACCACCGCGGGTCGGACATCTTCCGGAGCATGGCTCGGCGCTTGGGCTGGTGTTGCGTCCACGCCCACCAGAGCAGAGAGTCACGCCGCCAGAACAGCAGCTGCGGGAAGAAGCGCTCGTAGTTCGTGCCCCAGAGCAGCTCGCGTGAGCGCCAGCGACGCCACGAGCGCACGAGCACGCGCCGCAGCACGACGTGCAGCGGCAGGTCGAGCCAGACCACCGTCTCGAGGCGGTCCCAGAACGTAGCCTCCGAGAAGCTCGAGTACGAGCCGGCGACGACCCAGCCCTCCCCCGCGGTGGCCTCGCGGATGCGCCGCAAGAACTCCTCGGGGTTCGTCTCGTTCAGGCCCACCCAGCCTGGCAGCCAGTTCAGCGCATCCAGCTCGACCACGGGGACGCCGAGGGCCGTTGCGAGCTGGGAGGCGAGCGTGCTCTTGCCCGTGGACGTCGTGCCGGTCAGGTGGATCCGGCGGCCGATTGGCGAGGACATGCGTGAACCCCGGTGGTCAGGCGGCGCGCGACGAGACGGGGAGGGTAATGCGGAAGTACGCACCCCGCTCGGTCGGCAGGATCTCGGCCGTCCCGCCGTGCATCTCCGCGATCTGGCGGACGATCGGCAGGCCCAGGCCGGTACCGGAGATGGTGTCACGCGTGTTCGACGCGCGGTAGAAGCGCGTGAAGACACGCTCCTGCTCCTCGGCGGGGACGCCGGGTCCGGCGTCGGCTACGTCGATGAACAGGTGGTCGCCGCCGTCCCGCAGGACGAGCCAGACGGTGCTCCCGGGCGGGCTGAACTTGATCGCGTTGGTTACCAGGTTCGTGACCGCGCGCTGGAACTGGCGCCCGTCGACTTCGATGACCTGCGGAATTTCGCCGTCGATCGCGTCTCGGACAACGACCTGCTTCTCGTCCGCCTGGGGGCGCAGGAAGTCGCACACGTCCCGGCAGAGCTGGACGGGGTTGTAGCGTTCGATGTTGAGCTCGGTCTGGCCGCTCTCCAGTCGCGCGAGGTCGAGCATGTCGTCCACGAGCTCGCGCATCCGCTGCACGTTGCGCTCGGCGGCGTCGATGAGCTGCGACTGGTCCGCGCCGGGCTCCTGCATCATCCCGATCGAAAGCGCGACCACCGTGAGCGGGGTACGCAGCTCATGGCTGACCACGGACACCACGTCCCGCTTCAGCTGCTCCACCTCGAGGACGGCCGAGACGTCGCGGATGATGATCAGGAGGCTGTGCCCGTCGCCGCGGTACTCCGGCACCCGGTACGCGTCGAAGGCGAGGTCGCGCCCGGCGATCTGTACGACGTCGAGTCGCTGGGAGGCGTTCGGGTTCGCTGCACGCTCGCGCATGCGCTGGTACAGCTCCGCGCCCAGGACGTCGTTGAGCGATCCCCGCAGGCCGACGACGTCACCAGGCTGCACGTCCATGAGCGCGGAGGCGGCCGGGTTGCAGACGATGCACGTGGTGTCGGAGCGCTCCACCAGGACGCCCTCGTGCATCGAGCGGATGACGTGCTCGCCCAGGAGCTGGCGGGCGGTGGCGACGCGCGCCTCGTCGATCGCCTCCACCGTCCGCTCGCGCAGTGCGCGCAGCGTGTTCGCGGCCTGCTGGGCCATGCGCCCCACCTCGTCGCGCCCGGCGAGTGACTCGAGGACGGCGGGTGAGCCTTCGCGTTCCTGCGCGGCGACGAGGCCGCGACGCACGTCCGCCACGCTCGTGGCCATGGTCCGCACGATCAGCATGAAGCCGAGGGCTCCGGCGAGCCCGATGGTGGTGAGGATGAGCACCCAGCGCGAGAGTCCCTGGTCCGCCGGCGCCGGTAGCGCGGAGGCGGGGGCGTCGATCACCGCAACCAGCGTGCGCCGGGCACGTGCCAGCTCCAGCGGTGCGACGATGGAGATGCGCCCCGGGGCCGTCCCCGGCAGCACCTGCACGCCGGGTGACGGGGCGTCGCTGCCGGCCCATGCGAGGGTGAGCTGTCGCGACGGATCAGACACCATCGAGGCGAGCTTCTGCTGGTCCAGCCGTACCCCGAGCGCGATCGCAGCTCGCTCGAGGCCGGGGCTCGTGCTCGCGCCCGCGGCAAGCACCGGACCGTCCGCGAAGTCGAAGATCCCGCCGTCCACCGCACCGTCCAGGAGGTACACGGCTTCGTCGACGACGTCCTCGACGCCGTTCACGATCGAGCCGCCGAGCCCGCCCTGGTAGACGAGGGCGCGCCCCGGTCCGGAGACCACGATGTAGTCGGCTCCGCCGCGGCTGATGCGGTCGTGGTCCAATAGCTCCGGGAGGTCGGTGCCTCGGACGGCGTACTGGGTGACCTCCTGCTCCTGGAGCAGCGCCGACGCGTACGCCCGGAGCCCGTCGATCCGCGAGCGGAGTGCGGCCTCGACGGCCTGGACTTCGGACTCGGCGGCGATCTGCTGCCGGTCGTCGTCGGCCTTGCCGACCGAGAGCCAGACGAACGTCGCCGCCCCCGCGAGAGCGAGGACCGTGGCGAGGCCAGTCAGCAGCGCGGCGACCTGATAACGCACGATGTTCCCGAGGACTGTGAGGAGGGGTCTCGGACACTATACGAGCCGCCTCGGACGAGGCGGCTCGCAGGCGTTGAGCTTCCGGAGACTACAGGGTGAATCCCCGGTGAAGATTCGGCAAACCGACCGGTTGCCGAACTAGGACATGTACTGACCGCCGTTCATGCTGAACTGCGCGCCCGTGTACCACGCGCCCGACGGCTTGCAGATGAAGACCACGGTGTCCGCGACCTCCTCGGCCGTGCCGAAGCGGCCGAGCGGAATCTGCTTGATGAGGTTCTCCTTAATCTCGTCGGAGAGGGCCGTGACCATGTCGGTCTCGATGAAGCCCGGGCACACCGCGTTCACGGTGACTCCGAAACGCGCGAGCTCCTTCGCGGCGGTCTTCGTGAAGGCGATCATGCCGGCCTTCGCGGCCGAGTAGTTCGCCTGGCCGATGTTCCCCATCTGGCCGATCACGGACGACATGTTCACGATGCGGCCGTAGTTCCGCTCGCGCATGCCGCCGAGGGCGGCGTTCGTCAGGTAGAAGATCGAGGAGAGGTCCGTCGCGATGACCTCGTCCCACTCGGCGGGGGTCATGCGCTGGATCGTCTTGTCGCGGTTGATGCCGGCGTTGTTGATGAGGATGTCGACCTTGCCGAAGGCCTCTTCCGCGGCCTTGATGAGGCCCTGGGCCTCGTCGACCTTCGAGACGTCAGCCTTGACCACCAGCGTCTTCACGCCGGCCTTTTCGCACTCGGCCGCGGTGGCCTTCGCGGCGTCCTCGTTCGAGGTGTAGTTGATGACGACGTCCGCGCCTTCGTTCGCCAGCCCGATCGCGCATGCGCGACCGATGCCGCGGCTGCCGCCGGTCACGACGGCAACCTGACCCGAGAGTGCCCCTGCCATGTCTTCCCCCCTGAAAGGGCCGAGGCCGAAGCGCCCAGACCCGTCGTTTACCCCTTGTGACGCCCCTACGGGCGCAGCGTTGCCTCGGTTCAGCCGGCCCCAGCATGGGGCATGCGCGGATCGGGCGCCCGCGACGTGCGCTCCGTCTACACGACCGTCTTCGGCGTGTACTCGCCCCACTCCTCGCGGAGCACGTCGCACATCTCGCCGAGTGTCGCGTAGGTGCGCACGGCTTCGATAATCGGATCCATCAGGTTCACGTCCTGGTGCGAAGCCTCCCGCAGCCGCTTCAGCGCGGCCTCCGTGGCGGCCTGGTCGCGGTTGGCGCGGACGTCGCTCAGGCGCTTGATCTGCGCGTCCACTACCTCGAGGTTCGGGCGGAAGATCGGCGTGGCGTCCTCGTCCGGGTCGACGTACTCGTTCACGCCGACGACGATCCGCTCGCCGGACTCCACCTCGCGCTGCCAGCGCATGGAGGCTTCCTGGATCTCGTACTGCATGAAGCCGTCCTCGATCGCCTGGACCGAGCCGCCCATGTCCTCGATGCGCGACATGATCTTGCGCGCTTCTTCCTCGAGCCGGTCCGTCAGGCTTTCGACGTAGTAGGAGCCGGCCATCGGGTCGATGGTGTCGGCGGCGCCGGACTCGAAGGCGATGATCTGCTGCGTCCGGAGGGCGATCTGCTGCGCTTCCGTCGTCGGGAGCGCCAGCGCCTCGTCGTAGCAGGACAGCGCGAGCGACTGCACGCCGCCGACGACCGCGGCCAGCGCCTGGAGGGCGGCACGGGCGATGTTGTTCTTCGGCTGCTGCGCCGTGAGCGTGGAGCCGCCGGTCTGCGTGTGGGTGCGGAGCATCTGCGCGTTCGGGTTCGTGATCCCGTAGCGCTCCACCATCAGACGCGCCCACAGCCGGCGGAGGGCGCGGTACTTCGCGATCTCCTCGAAGAAGTGGTTGTGGGTGTTGAAGATCCACGAGACGCGCTGCGCGCTCTCGTTCAGATCGCCGCCCTGCCGCTTGCACTCGTCGAGGTAGGCGATGGCGTTGGAGAAGGCGAAGCCGATCTCCTGCGCTGCGGTCGAGCCGGCCTCCCGGATGTGGTAGCCGGAGACGGAGATCGAGTTGAACTTCGGCGCGTGCTCCGCGCAGTAGTTGATGAGGTTCGCGGCGAGCCGGACCGATTCGGCGGGCGGGAAGATGTACGTGCCACGCGCGACGTACTCCTTGAGCACGTCGTTCTGGGCCGTGCCCATGACCACGCCGTGGCTGTGGCCCTGCTTCTCGGCGGCCACCATGTACATCGCCACGAGGATCGACGCCGGAGCGTTGATCGTCATCGAGGTCGAGACCTCGTCGAGCGGGATGCCCTCGAACAGCGTCTCCATGTCGGCGAGCGAGTCGATCGCGACGCCGACCTGGCCGACCTCGCCGGCGGCCATCGGGTGGTCGGAGTCGTACCCGGTCTGCGTGGGAAGGTCGAAGGCAGCGGACAGCCCGGTCTGGCCGTTGGCCAGCAGGTGCTTGAACCGCTCGTTGGTCTCCTTCGCCGTTCCGAACCCGGCGTACTGGCGCATGGTCCAGAGGCGTCCCCGGTACATCGTGGGTTGCACGCCACGGGTGAACGGGAACTGGCCGGGGAAGCCGATGTCCTCGAGGTAGGAGCTGGAGGCGGTGTCCTCCGGCGTGTAGACGCGGTTCTGCGGCGCGGAGGAGGATTCGAACTGCGGCTTTCGCTCCGGGAAGCGGGCGAGCACCTTCGCGACCGTCTTGTCCTCCCACTCGCGGTGGGCGGCGGCGATGGCCTCGAGGTCGTTGCCGGGTCGAGTTTCGGAGGTCGTCATAGGGCAGAGTCCCGTCGTCGCCGAGGGTGCAGCGCCGTGCTCGCGGGAGCGCTCCCGCCCCCACGTCGGAGAGTATGCGGGGCTAGCGGAGCGCTTCGACCATCACCAGCGCGTCGCCGCGGATGACCTCGGTACCGTCCTGCTTCGTCACCACTGTATCGAGTGAGACGCGAGAACGCTCCGCGTCCACCTTCGTCACGGTGACGGTCGCGGTGATCTCGTCACCGGGCATGACCGGCGCGCGGAACTGGAGGTTCTGCGCGAGGTAGATGCAGACGGCGTTCGGCTGGAGCTTCGTGCCGATGGCCGCGGAGATGGCGCCGGCGCCGAACATGCCGTGCGCGATCGGCTGCTTGAAGCGGGTGCGGGCGGCGTACTCCGCGTCGGAGTGCAGGGGATTCGTGTCACCCGTCACGCCGGCGAAGGTGTTGATCGCATCCTGGGTCACCGTGGTCGTGTAGCTCGCCGTGGTCCCCTCGGTCAGGCCCTGCACCTCGTCAGCCATCGCTCTCCCCCTGCCCTTGCGCCCAGTCGCGCCGCGCGACCCCGCCGGTCCGTGTGCACGCGCCGCGCATCGTACGGTCGCGAGCAGCGCGGGACAAATCGACCGCGGGATAGCTCGACGGCCCCTCCCGCAAGCGGAGCAGGGCGATCACGAAGCGGACAGTGAGTTAGGCGGGGCTTAGCCGTCGGTACAGCCCCAGCATACTTTCTGGACTTATCCGCAATAAAATGCAAAAAACGTTGACCGCCCCCGAATACCTGCCTACGCTGAGTGGGCGGAAACGGGGAATCCCTGATGGCCACCGTTGAACGGACGCGCGACGAGGTGCTCCGCCTGCTCTACGAGCGGGGAGAGTGCTCCGTGGCGGATCTCGCGACGGCGATCGGCGTCTCGGACTCCTCCGTCCGGCGTCACCTGGATCTCCTCGAAGCCGATGGCCTCGTTGTGACGCGCCTCGAGCGCATCCCGCGGGGGCGTCCCATCACGCGCTACGCGCTCAGCGAGGCGGGCGAGGAGGAGCGGGCGGCGGCGCACTATCAGCGCCTCCTCTCCCGGCTGTCGCCAGCCCTCGTGAACCTGACACCCGAGGAAGTCCGCGGCCAGAGCGGCCGGGAGATCCTCGATCGCGTGTTCGACCACGTGGCCGCATCGGTCGCCGACGAGCACCGGCGCAAGGTGACGTCCACCAACCTCGATGAGCGCGTGCAGCAGGTGCTGGGTGCGCTGACCGAGGAAGGCATCCTCCGCGAGGTGGAGGACGACGGCGACTTCTACCGGCTTAAGAACGCCGGCTGCCCGTATCGCTCGACGGCGATGGAGACGGCTGCGTGCTGCTCCGCCGACCGCCGCACGATCGAGCTGCTCCTCGGCGAGCCGGTGGAGCAGGTGATGACGCTCGCCGACGGCGGGCACCAGTGTGAGTACCTCGTGCCGAAGCGGGATCACCCCGCTCCGCACGGCGACGACGAGACGACTGCGGGGACGGCCGGCGGGCTGCTGCCCGTGTTGACGGCCCCTGCGGCCCGGAAAGGGACAACGACCAGCGATGACTGAACCGATCCTTCAACTGAAGGGCCTGAAGGCGTCGATCGCCGACCAGCCCGAGGTCCAGATCCTGCACGGCATCGACCTGGAGATTGGCCCGGGTGAGATCCACGCGGTGATGGGCCCGAACGGCTCCGGCAAGAGCACGATGGCGAGCACCATCGCCGGGAGCCCCTCCTACGTCGTGGACGAAGGCCGCGTGATCCTCAACGGCGAGGACATCACCGAGGCCGCCGCCGACCAGCGCGCGCGCAAGGGCGTGTTCCTTTCGTTCCAGTACCCGACGCCGATTCCCGGCGTGACGATGGTGAACCTGCTGCGCGAGGCGATGAAGGCGCGACGCGGCGCGGAGGTCCCCGCCCGTGAGTTCCTCGAGGAGCTTCGCGCGACGCTGGCGCGGCTGAAGATGCCCGAGGAGATGGCCCGTCGTTACGTGAACGAGGGCTTCTCCGGCGGCGAGAAGAAGCGCGCCGAGATCCTCCAGCTGGGGATGCTCAAGCCCTCGCTCGCGATCCTCGACGAGACCGACTCCGGCCTGGACGTGGACGCTCTGCGGACGGTGGCGGAAGGCGTGCTCGCGCTGCGGACGCCTGAGATGGGCATCCTCATCATCACGCACTACGAGCGCATCCTGAACTACATCACGCCGGACCGGGTCCATGTCCTCGTGAAGGGCAGGATCGTGAAGTCCGGCGACGCCTCGCTCGCCAAGGAGATCGAGGCGAATGGCTACGACCCGATCCTGAAGGAGCTGGGTTTCCTGGAAGGGGCTACGGCCTGATGACCACCACGCAGCCACAGAACCTGGTCGGCGAGTACCAGTGGGGCTTCCACGACGATGAGCAGCCGCTCTTCATCGCTGAGAAGGGCCTCAACGAGGGTGTGATCCGGCAGATTTCCGCCATGAAGGGCGAGCCGGAGTGGATGCTCGAGCAGCGGCTCGAGGCGTACCAGACGTTCCTCCGGCTCGAGAACCCGAAGTGGGCCGGCTCGCCGGAGAAGCTCGAGGCGATCGACTTCGACGACATCCACTACTACGTGCGCGCGTCCGACAAGGACAGCACGGACTGGGATGACGTCCCGGACTACATCAAGGACACCTTCGACAAGCTGGGCATCCCGGAGGCGGAGAAGCAGTTCCTGGCCGGCGCCGGGGCGCAGTACGACTCCGAGGTCGTCTACCACAACATCCGCAAGGACCTGGAAGAGCAGGGTGTGTTGTTCCTGGGCATGGACCAGGGACTGAAGGAGCACCCGGAGATTGTCGAGGAGTACTTCGGGACGGTGGTCCCCGCCGGCGACAACAAGTACGCGGCGCTGAACTCCGCCGTGTGGTCGGGCGGTTCGTTCATCTACGTCCCGAAGGGCGTGAAGGTGGACATCCCGCTGCAGGCCTACTTCCGCATCAACACGGAGAACATGGGCCAGTTCGAGCGGACGCTGATCATCGCGGACGAAGGCTCGTACGTTCACTACGTCGAGGGCTGCACGGCGCCGATCTACTCGAGCTCCTCGCTGCACTCGGCCGTCGTCGAGATCATCGTGAAGAAGGGCGCCCGCGTCCGGTACACGACGATCCAGAACTGGTCGAACAACGTCTACAACCTCGTGACGAAGCGTGCGTACGCCTACGAAGACGCCGTCATGGAGTGGGTGGACGGCAACATCGGGTCGATGCTCACGATGAAGTACCCGTCCGTCTACCTCATGGGCGAGCGCGCGCACGGTGAGATCCTCTCGCTGGCGTTCGCCGGCGAGGGCCAGCACCAGGACGCAGGCGGCAAGGTCGTCCACGTCGCCCCGAACACCACCTCGGCCGTCGTGTCGAAGTCGGTGTCGCGAGGCTCCGGGCGCACCTCGTACCGGGGCCTGCTGAAGGTGCACGACGGCGCCGAGGGCTCGTCGAGCACGGTGCGGTGTGACGCGCTGCTGCTGGACGAGAAGTCCCGCTCCGACACCTACCCGACGATGGAGATCGATGAGGAGCGGGTGAACATCGGGCACGAGGCGTCTGTCTCGAAGCTCGGCGAGGACCAGCTCTTCTACCTGATGTCGCGCGGGATCGACGAGGAGTCGGCGGCCAAGATGGTCGTGAACGGCTTCGTCGAGCCGATCGTGAAGGAACTCCCGATGGAGTACGCGATCGAGCTGAACCGCCTGATCGAGCTCCAGATGGAAGGGTCGGTGGGCTAATGGCTGACACCACCCTGACTCCGACCTCGGGCGCCTACAGCGAGGCCGCCGTGGTGGCTGCCTCGAAGGATCGCGGCGAGCCGGCGTGGCTGACCGAGGAGCGCGCCGAGTCTGCGCGCGCCTTCGGCGCGCTGCCGATGCCGACGACGAAGCTGCGCCCGTGGAAGTACACGGACGTCTCCGGCCTCTCGATCGAGTCGTTCGCGCCCGACCCGGCGTTCGAGCCGGTCGTGAGCGGCGTCGGACCGCAGGGCGCCTTCATCGGCTCCCTTGCCGAGGCTGCTGCCGACTCGACGTTCGGTGCGATGGTCGAGCGGCACCTCGGTTCGCTCGTCCCGGCCACCGAAGGCAAGTTCATCGCCGCCAACGCTGCGCACTGGCAGCACGGCGCGTTCGTGTTCGCGCCGCGGGGCAAGGCGTTCGAGGAGCCCGTGACGGTCACCCTCGAGGCGTCCAGCGGGGCCGTGTTCCCCCGGCTGCTGGTCGTGACCGATGCCGCGAGCGAGGTCACGATCCTCGTGCGCTGCCTGTCCGGCGGGGACGCGGTCCTTGCCTCGCAGGTCGTCGAAGTCATCGCCGGTGCGGACTCGAACGTGAAGGTCGTGTTCGACGTGGACTGGGGCCCCGCGACGCAGGAGTTCACGACGGTCCGCGCTCAGACCGACCGTGGCGCGGACGTCCGCATCGCGACCCTGGCGATCGGCGGCGCGCTCGTGAAGCAGAGCCTGGAGGGCATCCTCGAGGGTGAAGGCTCTCAGGCGCGCATCCGCGGCGTCGCCCTGGGCGACGGCAACCAGCACTTCGACTTCGTCACGCTGCAGGACCACGTTGGCGCGAAGACGCAGAGCGACGTGCAGATCAAGACGGCGCTCGCGGGCGCCTCGCGGTCCATCTACTACGGCGTGACGCGCGTGGAGGAGACAGGCCGCGGCTCGGCAGCGGAGCAGGAGAACCGCAATCTGCTGCTCTCCGGCGACGCGAAGGCGGACTCCGACCCGGTCCTCGAGATCCTCACGAACGACGTGATCCGCTGCGGTCACGGCGCGACCGTGGGCCCCGTGGACCAGGAGGCGTTCTTCTACCTCCAGAGCCGCGGGCTGGACCGGCGCCAGGCGTTGAAGCTCCTCGTCGCGGGGTTCTTCAACTCCGTCCTGTCGGACGTGGGCGACGAGGCCCTCCGCGACGAGGTGGCCGCTGAAGTCGAGCAGAAGCTGGCGGTCGCCCGCATCTAGCGGCGCCGCTGGCGAGCGGGAGAGTGATGGGACGAGCGTGAGCCAGGAACGAGTCGCTGCAACCTCGGACGTGCCGGAAGGGCAGGTGCGAGTGGTGCAGTGCGGTGAGCGCTCGCTCGCCCTCAGCAACATCGACGGCGAGTTCTTCGCCATCGACAACATCTGCACGCACGATGGCGGCCCGCTGGGCGAAGGCTCGCTGCGCCGCGGTCGTGTGATCTGCCCGCGCCACGGCGCAGCCTTCGATGCGCGGACCGGCCAAGTGCTCAGTCTGCCGGCTGTGAAGAGCGTGAACGCCTACCGGGTCATCGTCGACGGCGACGATGTCCTGGTGGAGTGCGAAGAGTAGAGACGGGGCCGGCGTGACGATCACGACACCCGAGGTCGACCACCTTCCGTTCGACATCGAGCGGATTCGCCGGGACTTCCCGATCCTCAAGCGCGACATCGGAGACCGCCGGCTGGTCTACCTGGACAACGCGGCGACGAGCCAGCGTCCGGTGCAGGTGCTTGCGGAGATGACGCGGTTCTACCGCGACCACAACGCGAACATCCACCGGGGCGTGCACACGCTGTCGGTGGAAGCGACGGACCTCTACGAGGAGGCGCGGCGCAAGGTCGCGCGGTTCGTGAACGCCCGCCGGGCGGAGGAAGTCGTCTTCACGCGCAATACCACGGAGTCGATCAACCTCGTCGCCCACGGGTGGGGGAGGAAGTTCCTGCAGGCCGGGGACGAGGTTGTGATCTCGGAGATCGAGCACCACTCGAACATCGTGCCCTGGCAGATGCTGCGCGACGAGCGCGGGATCGTCCTGAAGTACATTCCGATGCTGCCGGACGGCACGCTGGACCTTGAGGCGGCCCGCGGCATCATCGGCCCGAGGACGAAGCTGCTCGCTATCACGGCGATGTCGAACGCCCTCGGCACCATCGTGCCGCTTGACGTCCTCATCCCGATGGCTCGAGAGCACGGCGCCGCGGTGCTCGTGGACGGGGCGCAGTCCGTGCCGCACCTGCCGGTCGACGTGCAGGCGCTGGACATCGACTTTCTCGCGTTCTCCGCGCACAAGATGCTCGGGCCGACGGGTGTCGGCGCCCTCTGGGCCCGCTACGAGATCCTCGACGCGATGAACCCGTTCATGGGCGGCGGCGACATGATCCTGACCGTCACGATGGAACGGTCGACCTGGGCGGACGTTCCCGCGAAGTTCGAGGCAGGCACGCCGAACGTCGGTGGTGCGGTGGGTTTCGGCGCGGCCGTGGACTACCTCGCCGCGCTCGGCATGGACGCGGTCCGCGCACATGAGATCGAGCTGACCGACTACGCCCTGCGTCGCCTGGCCGATGTGCCGGGCGTGACGATCTTCGGCCCGCCGAGCGCCGAGGCGCGCGGCGGCGTGATCTCGTTCGAGCTCGAAGGCGTGCACCCCCACGACGTCGGCCAGGTGCTCGACACGCACGGCGTCGCGGTGCGCACCGGCCACCACTGTGCGCAGCCGGTGATGGCGGCACTCTCGGTGCCAGCGACCGCCCGTGCCTCCTTCTACATCTACAACACCACCGAGGAGATCGACCGCCTGGCGGTCGCGCTCGACGAGGTGGCGCGCTTCTTTGGAGGCGCCTGATGACCGGCGACCCGATCAAGGCCGGCGGTTCCGGGCTGCTGGACGACCTGTACCGCGAGATCATCCTCGACCACTACCGCCGGCCGAGGAACCACGACCCGCTCAACACGCCGACCTGCTCGGCAGACGGTGCGAACCCGCTCTGCGGGGACACGATCCACCTTGAGGTACGGCTCGACGGCTCGACGATCGAGGACATCGCCTTCGCGGGCGCCGGCTGCTCCATCTCCCAGGCATCGGCCAGCATGATGACCGAGTACGTGAAGGGCCGGACGGTCGACGAGGCCCGCCGGGGCGTCGAGGCATTCCAGCAGCTGATGACCTCCGGCGAGACGCAGAAGGTCGAGGGCTTCGACGATATCGACGCGCTCCAGGGTGTGGCCAAGTTCCCGGCGCGCGTGAAGTGCGCGTCGCTCGCCTGGAAGACGCTGGAGCAGGCCCTCGAGGGCGGGGGCGTGGTGAGTACCGAAGAGGGGAAGGCCTCCGATGACTGACGAGACGACGACCGTGATGCCACCGACCGACGAGGAGCTGCGCGAAGCTCTGCGCGCCGTCGAGGACCCCGAGCTGCACATGAGCATCGTCGACCTCGGCCTGGTCTACGGCGTCGAGATCGACGAGGACCGGCGCGTGACCGTCGACATGACGCTGACCTCGCCGGCGTGTCCGGTGGGACCAATGCTCCAGGGTCTGATCTTCCACAAGCTCTCGCAGATGGAGGGCGTGGAGGACGTCGAGGTGAACCTGGTGTGGAACCCACCGTGGGACCCTCGCACGATGGCCTCCGACGACATCAAGATCGCCCTCGGCATCTGGTAGGTACCTGGCCATCCTCCGTGCGGAGGAGCGCCGGGAGCGTCCGCCGGCCTTACTCGCCGAAGTCGTCCGGTAGCTGGCCTTTTGGCACCGGACGGCGGACCTCCTCGCCCTCCGGCGAGCAGGCCTCGGTGGCGCCGTTGCGGCAGGTTCCGAGGATGATCTCCTCGAAACTCACGACATAACCGGTCTCCTCCCGCCTCACGTCGAAGCGGTGGAGGTCGCGTGTGGCGCCCTCAGATAGCGCGCTCCCGTTGAAGTCGTAACGGGCGTCGGAGCACGGGTCGACGTAGATCCCGCGGCCGTCGCCGTTCGCGCTGAGCGCTTCCCAGCTCACGTTGCAGCCCGAGGCAGGATCGCGGGAGAAGAGGGCGACGGTGGGGCCGCCGTCCACGGGAACGCCGAGGTAGGCGCCGAAGGTCCGGTTCCGTTCGTCGAACCCGAATGACGTCACCGGCAGAAAGCGGGGGAGGCCTTCCTCGTATTCGTTGTGGCGCACGCGGATCTCCCGGTCCGGGGTATCGGCGAACGAGACGAGGCAGACACCGGCGACGAACAGGCTTGCGAGGACGACCGCGCCGAAGGCCACGAGACGGGGCCACGGGTTCACCGGGCGGGTGAAGTCGGCGGGGCCGGCGAGGGCGTCGCCGCCCCGGTTCGCGGGGCCGCGCGGGTTGCGGCTGGGGACGGGATTCGAGCTCACGCGGAAATCGTAGCCGGGAGGTCCGTTGTCCGCCGTTGTCCGCGCTCCGGCGCGGCGGTTGCTCCCCGAGAAACGATGGTTACGATTGGATTCACCACCACGCGACGCCATCACGAGTGTCCCAGCCCTCGAGGATGTCCATGATCGCGCGTTCGCCCTCGCCACCGGTCATTGACGCTCTCCTCGCTCCACTTCGGGAGCCGGGCAAGTTGTCGCGCGCGTGAGCCGGCGCTACAGCCGCCGTCGGTTCCTGGGGCTCGGCGCCGGGGTCGTGACCGGCGCCGGCATCGTCGCACTCACGGGCTGCACCTCCGACGAGGCGCCGGCGGCCAGTACCCCGTCCGCGCTCGCCACCGAGACGGACGATCGGATCCGCGTGCGAGTCGCTTCGACCGCGGCCAACCCGCCGCGGAACCTCGCTGAGCTGTCGGTCGGTGTGCTCGACGCGGACGTGGGCGCGGACGGCCTCGACGCGATCTCGCGGGCCGCGACGTACTCGCGGCTCGTCGGCTTCGACCCACGCACGGCCTCCATCTACGGCGACCTTGCTACCGACGTGGAACTCCCGGAAGACCTCGTTGTCCAGTTCCGGCTGCGGGAGGGTGCGTTCTTCCACCCGGACGCCTCCGGGACCGCGTTGCCGGTGACCGCCGAGGAGGTGAAGCGCGACTTCGAGGCGCGACGCGATGAGGGGATCTTCCTCTTCACCGACGTGATTGACACGATCGAGGCACCCAGCGCCACGGACCTGGTGCTTCGTTTGAAGGCGCCGTTCAGCCTGCTCTTCGAGTACCTGGCGCGAACCGACGCCTCGATCCGCTCGAGCCAGGACTACGGCGGGATTCGTGCGCCAATCGGCAGCGGGCCGTTCCTTCCGGCGGCGACGAATGCCGGCGCCCTGATCCTGCAGCCGAATCCGCTGGCGCCGGACGCGGAGAAGCCACGTGTATCGCGGCTCCGGGTGCGCCGCGTCGCCCAGCCCGGCGACCTGGACGCACTCTTCCTTCAGCGAGAGCTGGACATGCGTGAGCATCCCGACGACCGCAGCCGCGAGGTGGCCGCGCGCCGCGAGGACCGTAACGAGCTGTCCCGTCCCCGCCAGCGGATGCGTGGACTGGCGCTCTCGCTCCTCGCGCCTCGGGACCAGGCCTCCGCGGCAGTCGTCGAGGCGTTCCGCGACTCGCGCGTGCGGCGGGCGGTCTCCGTGGCGCTCGACCGCCAGGCGTTGCTCGCGGCGGACGGCGGGATGCTTTCCGGACCCGTCGGGCCATCCTTCGCTGGCGATGCGTTGCCGCCCGTGGAGCTGGAGGCGCACCCGCTCTACCAGCGGTCCCTCGGCGAGGCCGCGAGGCTCATCGATGCCGCCGGGCACACCGGGCTCGAGCTCCGGCTGTCGCATTCGGATTCGCCGATGATGCTGTCGCTCGCGCAGCGCGTGGCCGAGCAGCTGATCGAGGCCGGAATCGGCGTCGTCCTCGCCGGCCGTCCGCAACAGGAATTCGAGTCATCGTTCCTTGCCGGCGACTTCGAGGCGGCGTTCTTCGAGCTGGACCGACTGGGCTCGCCGGACATCGGGCTGCGCCTCCACACGAGCGGCGGCCTCGAGGGCGATCGGTCGCCCTGGGGCTACTCGAACCCCGTGTACGACGCGAAAGTGCGCGAGGCGCTCTCGCAGATCGACCCCGGTGAGCGCACGCGCCACTCACGCGAGGCACAGCGGATGCTCCTGGACGATGTTCCGGCGATGCTGCCGCTCACCGCGCCGCTTGAGTACGCCTCGATCCGCCGGGGTGTGACCGGCTACGAGTTCGATGCCTACGACTTCAACGCGGGGACGCTGCTGCGCTTCTGGCAGGGGCCGGAAGAGGCGGAGGCCGCGAACCCGGAAGCCTGACAAGCGGTTGCGTACCTAGCCCCGCCGGCCCGCCTCGATCGACTCGGCGAGTACCTCGATGACGTGGCGAACGTCCGCGTCGACGTCGAAGCGGCGGGCGCCGTTCTCGATCTGCAGGGTGCAGCCGGGGTTCGAGGTGCAGACGGTGGCCGCCTCCGTCGCCGCGATAGCCGCCATCTTGGGCTCCAGCACTCGTCCGGACATCTCCGGCCGCACGACCGAGTAGAGTCCCGCCGATCCGCAGCAGCGGTCGGAGTTGGCCATCTCTCGGAACGTAATGCCGGGGATCGCGCCGAGTATCTCCCGGGGCGCCTTCCGGATCCCCTGGGCATGCGCGAGATGACACGCGTCCTGTAGCGTCACCGTCCGCTCGACGCGCCCGAGGTCCCGCGCGAAGTCCTGGTCGGCGACGAACTCCAGGACGTCCTTCACCCTGGCCGAGAACGCCTCGGCGCGCTCGGCCCAGTTGCGGTCATGCCGCAGGAGACGGCCGTACTCCTTCATCGCGGCGCCGCACCCGGCGGCGTTCACGATTACCGCGTCCACCGCGGCTGCCTCGAATGCGTGGATGTTGCGCCGGGCGAGTGCGCGGGCGGTCTCGACGTCGCCGGCGTGCGCGTGGAGGGCGCCGCAGCAGACCTGCGCCGGTGGTGCCACGACCTCGCAGCCGGCGTGCTCGAGCGCGGTGACGGTGGCCGCATGCATGTTCGGGTACATCTCGCCGTGCAGGCATCCGAGGAGCATCGCGACGCGTGTCCTGGCGCACGCCGGGGAGGCGAGCAGGCCGGTACGGCGGAAGGGCGCCGCCGTGAGCGACGGCGCCGACGCCTCCAGCCGTCGCAGCGGCGCCGGGAGCAGGGGCGCAAGCCAGCGCCGGACCACCGCCCGCATGCCCGTACGCTGGTAGAGCCGCGCGGCTCCGAGGACGAGCCGCAGCACGCGCGGCCGCGCGAGCACGTTCCGTAGCGCGAATGCCCGAAGCCGCCATGCTCGGGGCTGATCGACGGGGTCGTTCGCCATCAGGGACGCCCGCGCGTCCTCCATGATGCGCCCGTACGGCACGGCGGACGGGCAGGCCGTCTCACAGGCGCGGCACTGGAGGCAGAGGTCGAGGTGCTCAATCGTGCGTGGCGTGGTCTCGATGCGCCCGTCACGGATGGCGCCGATCAGGTGCAGGCGCCCGCGGGGGGACTCCAGCTCCTGCCCCGTGGCGAGGTAGGTCGGGCAGGACGGCAGGCAGAAGCCGCAGTGGATGCAATTCGCGAGATCCTCGGCGCTTGGGACATCCGCCCCGACAAACCTGATCCCGGTCACAGCGCTGCCCCCCACCGTCCGCGATTGATCGTGCGCTTCGGGTCGAAGCGGTCGCGCAGTGCCTCGACGAGTGCCGCATCGCCGGGCGAGGGCGCGATCTCCTGGCGCAGCTCCGTCGCCGCGGATTCGACCTGGAGGAAGCCCCCGAGGCGTTCCGCCTCGCCGCGGAGCGTCGCGACGACGTCCGTCGACGGCTCCCGGAAGATCCCGATGACGGCCCCGGCGGCGAGGTTCGTCCAGCCCGTGCCGCCGGCGCGCTCGACCGACTCCAGCAGCGCGCGAGTCGCCGTCGGTGGGACGCCGGCCCTCAGCACCGTGCGTGACGCGTCGCCCTGCGCTCGACGAAGCGAAGCCCAGGCTCCCGCGGACCCCTCGGCGTAGGGCGCGATCGATGCGAGGTCCGCCGCCGAGCGGTCGACCGCCCGGCGCGTGCCGGCCAGCTCGAGAAGCACGTGGGGGACGGCTTCGAGACCCGCGAGCGCGGCGGCCGCCGGCGCGAGGACGGTGAGGGCGCGGAGTGCCGGGCTCGCATCCCACGTCCGGAGCGCGAGCGCTGTGGTTGCCTCGAGGTTGGGGGCCTTCGCGACGAGCGTGCTTGCCGCCTCGGGGCGGGGCGCCACCTTGAACGTCGCCTCCACGATGACGCCCAAGGCACCGAGCGCCCCGGTGTGGAGGCGATGCAGGTCGTAGCCCGTTACGTTCTTGACCACGCGCCCACCGGAACGGACGCGCTCCCCGGTCGGGAGGCACACCTCGATGCCGAGGATGAGGTCGCGGGGCGCCGGGAGGTGGCCGCGCCAGAACCCCGGGCGCGCGGTGGCGAGCAGGCCGCCGATGGTGACGCCGTCGCCCGGTGGGACGTCGACCGGGAGGTACTGGCCGTGCTCCCGGAGCTCTGCCTGGAGGGCGCCGAGACGGCGTCCTGCCTCGACGGTGACGGTGAGATCGTCCGGGACGTATTCGACCGTCCGACGGAGCCCGCCGAGGTCGACGGCGACGTCGTACCCGGCGAGCGGGCGTCCGAAGGCGAGTGCCGTGCGCGCGCCCTGCGGGACGACGGATAGCCCGCTGCCGTTCGCGACCCGGAGCAGCGCGGCGAGGTCTTCGCGGGCTGGCGGCTCGAACGCCGCCGCGGGGGTGACGCCGTCGATCGCGTACTTCGCGGGATCACGCTCCGATCCGGAGGCGAGGGCCGCCCTCAGCGCGTCGAGGTCGACGGAAGCGCCAGCTGTCATATGTACGCCCCCGCCCCCAGGTGCCGCATGACCTCGGAGGCGTGTCCCGTGGCGCAGCCGTGGCCGCCCGGGAGCACCTTGCAGGGGTTGAACCGATCGGACGGGCCGAAGGCCTCCCGGACCGTTCGCTGCGCCTCCAGGTCCGCCTCGGAGAACACCCATTCCATGTACGAGCGCTTCTCGAGCCCGATGCCGTGCTCACCGGTGACGGAGCCGCCGGCGTCAACACACGCACGCATGATCGCGCCGCCGAGTTCCAGCACGCGCTCGGTCGCCCCCGGGACGGTCGGGTCGAACATGATGTTGGGGTGCAGGTTGCCGTCGCCGGCGTGGAAGACGTTGGCGCAGGCGAAGCCGTACTCGCGGCACAGTTCCTGGACGCGCGTCATCACCTCGGGCAGCTTCGTCCGCGGGACCACGCCGTCGAGGAGGTAAAACGCGGGCGCCGCGCCGCCGATGGCGCCGATGGCGGCCTTGCGTCCCTCCCAGAGCCGCTCGCGCTCGGCAGGCTCGTCGGCGGAGCGGATCTCCCGAGCGCCCGTGTCGCGGCACGCCTGTTCGACGACGGCGGAGTCGGCGACGACGCCGTCCGGGACGCCCTCCACCTCGATGAGCAGGACGGCGCCCGCGTCCAGGGGGTAGCCGGCGTGGATGCGCGGCTCGACGATGCGGATGATCTCCTGGTCGAGCATCTCCATGGCCACCGGGATCACGCCCCGCCGGATCACCGTGGAGACCGCCTCGGATGCGGCGGCGACGCTGTCGAAGATGGCGAGCAGGGTGCGTGTTGCGGGGGCCTGCCGCACGAGACGGAGCGTGGCCTCCGTGACGATGCCCAGCGTGCCCTCGGAGCCGACGAACAGCCCGCGGAGGTCGATGCCGGGCGCGTCCGGCACGCGGCTACCGAGATGGACGATGCGTCCGTCCGGCAGGACGACCTCGAGGCCGAGGACGTGGTTCACCGTCGAGCCATGGGCAAGCGTGTGCGGGCCGCCGGAGTTGTTCGCGATGTTGCCCCCGATGGTGCAGACACGCTGCGATGACGGGTCGGGCGCGTAGAGCAGGCCGTATCCGGCGAGTGCGTTCTGCAGGTGGAGGTTGATCACGCCCGGCTGCACGACCGCGACGCGGTTGTCCGCATCGATCTCGATGATGCGGTTCATCCGCGTGAGGACGACCATCACCCCGCCTCTGATCGGGACCGCCCCGCCGGACAGCCCCGTCCCCGACCCTCGAGGCACCACCGGGACGTCGTACTTGACGGCAATCCGGACGGCGGCAGCGACGTCTTCGGTGGTGGACGGGAACACGACCACGTCCGGGAGCGACCGCTCGATCGTCGCGTCGTACTCGTAGACGACCAGGTCCTCCGGTTCGTGGAGGACGTTCGAGGCGCCGAGGGCTTCCTGGAGTTCGTGCACGAGGCTGCCGGGGGAGTTCGTCGGCATCGTGCGCGCGAGTGTAGCATCGACGTTGGAGGCCCCCGTGAGTCCTGCCAGCCCAGATCGCCAGGTGCAGCCCCTCGACCTCGACGCCATCCGTGTTGGGGTCGAGCGAGCGGTCGAAGATGCGTGCGAGGCGATCCGCGCGGTGCTGCGCCAGCAGACCGTGAAGGTCGGCCACAAGCCGGGCGAGGGCCCCGTCACCGAGGCGGACTACGCCGCCGACGACGTGCTGCACCGCCAGCTCCTCGAACTCATCCCCGGAGCGCACTGGCTTTCGGAGGAGTCCGAGGACGAGGCGCCGTTGATCCACGGCGAGCCGACCTGGGTCGTCGACCCGCTGGACGGCACGCGCGAGTTCCTTCGTGGCCTCCCGGAGTTCGGCGTGTCTGTCGGGCTCTTCGTCGACGACCGGCTCGTGCTCGGCTGCGTCGGGCTGCCGGTCCAGCGCGAGGTGTACCTCGGGATCTGCACGGAGGACCGCCGCGAGGCGTGGAAGGACGGCGAGCGGCTGCCGTTCCTTCCGGATGACGGCATCGTCCGCCGGGTGGTGGTCTCGCGTCACGACTACGAGTGGCGGCGGATCCAGTACCACCTGCCGTGGGAGACGTACCCGCTCGGCTCGGCGGTGCTCAAGCTAGTCCACGCTGCCACCGAGGACCGCACCATCTACTTTTCGACGGGGCCGCGCTCCGTCTGGGACGTCGCCGGCGGGGCGGGCGTCCTCCAGGGCGTGGGTGGAGCGCTGATCATGGTCAACGGGAAGCCGCTCGACCTCTCGCCGCAGCAGGTCAAGGTGCCGCCGTACGCAGCCGGGGCCCCCGCGGACTGTCGGACGCTCCTCGCCGAGCTGGGCGCGCAACTCGAGGACTGAAGTGCCAACGACCCAGCTCGAGCGGCTCGGCGCAGCGGACCTCGATCGCGTGCTTGCCGCGGCCGAGCTGTTCGGGATCATCCCCGAGTGGGCGTTCGCGCAGGGGCTCGAGGACTGAGTGGCCTACGCCGTCGAGCGCGTCGAGGACCTCGATGCCGCGTGGGCGGACGTCTGGCGGCTGTTCCAGGGGATCGTCGCGTATCACGAGCCGATGACCGGCGAGCGCCTGCAGCCGGGCGCGGAGCGCACGTGGCGCGCGCACCTCGTTGGTCAGCACGGCCTGGTCCTCCTCGCGCGTGACGAGGGCGGTCGCGCGGTTGGGATGGCGCTCGCCGAGGCGCGAGCGAACCCGGTGCTCGGGGTGTCCTACGGCATGCTCGACACGGTCTTCGTCGAGGACGAACACCGTCGACGCGGCATCGGCGCGCTCCTGCTCGCCGAGGTCGAACGGTGGTGCCTTGCGCGGGGACTCTCGCGGCTCGAACTCAGCGTCCGCGCGGCGAATGGGGACGGCATCGCCGCATGGCGCGCGCTCGGCTTCCGTGACGAGGCGATCCGCATGCGGCGTGACATCGGCTGAGGCCGGCGGGTCGCGCCGGGGAGGTCTCGCCAGAGCAGGTTCGCTCAGAGCCGGATTGCTAGAGCAAGATCGCCAGGATCACGATGATGAGGATGATCGTGACGATGCCGGGAAGTGCGATACGCATGGTGCCCTCCTCGCTGCGTCGAGGCTAAGGCTCGCACCCTCCGATCCGCGTGCACTGGCGCTTTCGCAGGATGTCAGTCCCGCGTCAACGCAGGCGGGGACGACGGCGGAAATGAAGAACCCCGGGCGTCCCCGGGGTCCCTCGGTCTCTCGCTGGAAGAGTTACTTCTTCTTCGCGGGCGACTTGGAAGCCGGCTTGGAGGCCGGAGCAGCCGCGGGCTTGCCCGCAGGCTTCTTCGTAGCAGCCAAGGATTGCTCCTTTGACTACCGGTCCGTCGCGTCTATGGGTTGCGCGGTGCCGGAACCCATGGGTGCGCGAAGCAGGTTGGGCCCTACTCGCTTCGCTCGATCTATGTAACGCGTTTCCCCGTTCTGCGGTTGCCTCGAACGCGCGCGTGAAGACTTTTTCTTTGCGGGAGCCGCGGAACGCTGGAGCCAGGGATGCCCGGGTCGCGGCGTCAGCCTTCGAGGCGCTGGGCGCCGACGCACCACAGGGGATCGGCGCCGTCTGGCGAACGGTCGATGAACACCGGCTCGCCGAACGTGCCGGCCATGCCGAAGTACGTCGCGATCAGCCGGACGCGGTCCTGCGGTCCGAGCTGCTGCCAGATCTCGACGGCCTTCGTCGGGAACAGCCGGTGTGAGAAGGACACCAGGAACGTGCCGCCCGGGGCGAGCACGCGCCCGACCTCCCGGAACACCTCGACCGGACGGACGAGGTACTGCACGGAGACCGCGCACAGGACGATGTCGAACGAGGCTTCCTCGTACGGCAGGGTCGGATCGGCGTTGAGGTCATGGACGGTGCGCTCCGTGAGCGCCCGGTTCGCCTCGAGCTCCGCGCGGTTCATCCCGAGCCCCGTGACCCGCGCGAACGACCGCTCCTCCGGCAAGTGCGAGACCCACGAGGACATGAGGTCCAGGATCCGCGCGTCGGGCGGGATGAGCTCCCGGTAGAGGGAGGTGAGGGCCTCGATGGTCGCGTCGTCGATGTGCGTCGCGAGTCGTGGCTGCTCGTAGAAGAACCGGTCGGAGGACATGTCCTGCCGGCGGAAGAAGTGCGCGGGAAACTCGGGTGTCGTCACGATCACGCCGGTGCTAGGAGGACTGGCCGGTCGGGACGACGAGGGAGCCGTGCAGCCCCTCGTGACCCGGGATCGTGCAGACGAAGGCGAGCGCGCCGTCCTGCGGGATCCGGATGCGGATGATGGTGTCGCCATCCTCGGCGGTGAGCTGATCCATCTCCGATCCGGGCGCCGCGCCGGTGAGCACGAACGAATGCGGCGCCCCAGCTGACCCGTCGAGAAGGAACTCCACCACCGAGCCCGGCGCGACTTCGATCCCCGCGAGGTCGAGCACGCCCGTCGAGGCATCCACGACGAACCGCGCGTCCGGCTCGATGCCGGAGAGGTCGGTCGTCGTCACCGGGGCGCTGTGAGAGTGCGCGCCCCAGGCGAAGGCCCATGCGACCGCAGCCGCGAGCGTCGCGGTCAGCGCGAGCCGCCTCGGGTTGATGCGCGGTCGCCGGCCCGAGGCCGTGAATGGGAGCAGGGTGCCGAGCGCCATGTCTTCAGGCTACCTCGCTCATGGCATCTGCAGGCGCGGAGCTCCGAGGAGGTCGGCAAGCTCGTGCAGATCGTTCACGCGCGTCACGCGCGGGTCCAGCTCGGTCTTCGTGTTCGTCGGCCAGTTTCGGAGGAAGATCCGCGCGCGCGAGCGCTGCACGAGCAGCTGCGCCGTTCGTGGATCGTCGTCGATGTGCTCGGACGCGCCGAGGAGGTCGATGGCTTCGAGCTTGTAGTGCGGCGAACGCAGCGGCGACTCGTTCACCATGATCCGGTCGAAGTACCGGATCAGCCCGTACCGGCGCAGCCACCACTGCGGGTAGGTCCTTCGGCCGGTTACCACGACGAGGCGGCGGACCTGCTGCAGCCGGGCGAGGGCCCCGCGTGCATCTGGCAGCGGCCGCCGTGGGTTGAAGCGGAGGGTGTCCCAGGGGACGCGGATCCAGCGCGGCGGGACGCTCGCCAGCCTCGGCGTCGCGTCCGGGTCGAGGAAGTCGCTGGAGATGCCGACGTTCCAGCCGAAGAACGGACTGCAGAAGACCCCATCCATGTCGACGGTGAGGATCGGCCGCTCCTCGGTGAGTGTCTCGCCGCGGAGCTCGGTGCCGGGGTGGAGGCTCGGTCGCTCGAGAGTGATGGTCACGCGGTCTCCTCAACCGGCGCTGGACGCAGGAAAGCGAATGAGGCGGCGATCCCGACCGCCAGCGCGAGGAGACCGGTCAGGAATGCTTCGCGCTCCATGAACACGGACAGCAGGAGGGCGCCGGAGAGGCCGACCACCGGGACGAGCGGCACGCGCCCGACCGCCGGCCGCAGCCGGAAGGGCCGGGGACGCTCGGGCTGGGTGAAGCGCAGCCGGATTACCGAGGCGTTCACCACCACGAACAGGACGAAGACCGCGAAGTTCGTCACCTGCGCGACGAAGCCGATGTCCCCGGTCGTCGCGAACAGGCCGGCGATGCTCGACGCAAACAGGATCGCCACCCACGGCGTACCTCGCGCCGCCCAGATCGAACCCACCGCCGCGGGGAGAAGCCGGCGCTGCGCCATGCCGTACATCGCGCGGGGGGCCGTCGCGAGGAGCAGCAGGACCGTGTTGAACGTCGCGAACAGGGCCACGACCGACAGCGCATCGGCGAGGCGGTCGTTCGTGGCGGCGCGGACGACCGATGCCAGCGGGCTCGTATCGCCCGCCAGCTCGGCGGCCGGGACGACCGACACGGCGATCGCTGTCACGCTGACGTAGAGCAACGTCGTGACCGCGATCGCGATGAGGAGGGCCAGCGGGATATTGCGGGTGGGGTGCTTGACCTCTTCCGAGAGCGTCGCGATCTCCTCGAAGCCCTCGTAGGCGAAGAACACGAGCGCGGCGCCCGAGAGGAGCCCGGCCGCGCCGTGGTCGAACTGCAGGAGGTCCGTCTCGCCGAGGAACGGCACGCCGACGATGATGACCAGGACGAGCCCGGCGCCCTCGATGAGCGCGAACACGGATGCGAGGCGGATGGTTTCCCCGACGCCGACGAGGGCGACGCCGGCGCAGAGTGCGATGGTGAGCACCGCGACGAGGACCTCGGCACCACCGATGAGCGTGCTGAAGTACCCGGCGAAGCCGAGCGCTACCGCCGGGGCGCCGATCAGGTTCACGACCACGTCCATCCACCCGGTCACGAACGCGACGCGCGGCCCGAAGGACTCCTCCGCGAACGCCGCTGCCGCGCCCGCCTCGGGGATCGTGGAGGTCAGCTCCGCGTAGGAGAGCCCCGTGGCCGCCGCGAGCACGGCGCCGACGAGGAAGGCGAGCCACGCGCCGTTGCCGACTTCGCCGGCGGCCTCGCCGATCAGGACGTAGATCCCGGCGCCAAGCACGATCCCGACTCCCGACAGCGAGGCGCCGATCGGCCCCACGGCGCGGTGCAGGCGTTCCGGGGGACGGGCCTGGATCGGTTCCACCCGTGTACCTCGCGTGGTAGAGGCGCCGGAGCGCGACTAGACGATGATCGGCGGTTCCGGCGGCGGGCTGGGCGGGATGCCTGGAGGCGTCGGGTACACCCCGCGCTCCGGCATCGGAATGTGCTGCTCCTGGAACGCGCCCGGTGGCCGGCTTTCCAGCTGCACCTGGAACTGGGCGAGCCGGTCCTCCACCATGCGGTAGACCGTGCCCTCGGGGAAGCGGCCATCCTCGCCGCGCGCGCTGCCGGCCGGGCGCCCGGTGAGGATCTCGATGCCCTCCTCGATCGTGTCGATCGCCCAGAGGTGGAACTGGCCAGCCGCGATCGCCTCCGCGACGTCGTGCCGCAGGACGACGTTCGGGACGTTCGCACGCGGGATCATCACGCCCTGCGTGCCGGTCAGGCCGCGCGCTCGGCAGACCTCGAAGAAGCCCTCGATCTTCGCCGCCGCGCCGCCGATCGGCTGGATGTTCCCGAGCTGGTCCACCGACCCGGTGACGGCGACCTGCTGGTCGATCGGCAGGTTGGCGAGCGAGGACAGGAGGGCATACAGCTCCGTCGAGGAGGCCGAGTCGCCGTCGATGTCGCTGTAGAGCTGCTCGAACGTCATCGACGCGTGGAACAGCGACGCTTTGTCCTGCCCGAAGCGGTGGGCGAGGAAGCCGCGGAGGATCAGGAACCCCTTGTTGTGGATGCGGCCGGCCATGTCGCTCTCGCGCTCGACCATCACGATCGATCCGCGCCCCGCCGAGGTGACGCAGGTGACGCGCGACGGGCGTCCGAAGGCGAGGTCGCCGAGGTCGTAGACGGAGAGCGCGTTGATCTGCCCGACACGCTCACCATCGGTGGCGACGGTGATCGTGCCTTCTTCCATCGCCTCGAGGATCCGCTCGGCGACAAGGGAGGAGCGGTAGGTCCGTTCCTCCAGCGCGCGCAGAACGTGGCGCTCGTGTACCTCACTGGCGCCGTCGTGCCCGGCCCAGTAGTCGGACTGCCGGACGATGTCGAGGAAGCCGGCCATGTTCGCCGAGAGTCGACGTTGGTCCTCCACCATTCGCGAGGAGTGCTCGATGAGCCGGCACACCGCCGCCCGCGTGAACGGGCGCAGCCCCCGGCGTTCCACCTCGCCACGCACGATCGAGGCGAGGCCGTTCGCGTTCTCGCGCGTGCGCTCCAGCTCCGTCTCGAAGTCGGCCTTCACGCGGAACAGCTCGCGGAAGTCCGGGTCGTACCGGTACAGCAGGCTGTAGAGCATTGACTCGCCGACCAGGATGACCTTGAGCTGCAGCGGGATCGGCTCCGGGCGAAGCCCCGTCGTCGGAATGAGCTGGAGGTTCTCGGAGAGGTTCTCCACCCGGAGCTGGGCGGAGAGGAGGACACGCTTCAATGCGTCGAGCGCCGCCGGCTGGTAGAGCAGGTCGCGCAGCCGGATGACCAGGTAGCCGCCGTTGGCCCGTGCGAGTGACCCCGCCCTGATGAAGGTGTGGTCGGTCGTCGCGCCGCCCAGGGCGCCCTCGTACTCGATGCGGCCGACGAGGTTGTAGTAGGTGGGGTGCGTCTCGAAGACGACCGGGGCCCCGCCCTGCGGGGTGTTGGAGACGAAGACGTTGACCTCGTACCGCCGGGTCGGCTCCTGCCGCGGGATTGGCAGGCCGGGGATCATCGGGCGCTGGTCAGCGCCGCGGATCTCGTCGCGGTTCTCCGCGAGGTCCTCGCGTACGCGCTCGAGGAACTCGCGGACCTCCTGGTCCTGGCCATAGTCGCTGAGCAGCGGATCGATCAGGTGGTTCACGGCGAACGACGCGGTCTCCGTGTCGAGCCGGTCCACTTCGGACTGCGCGTCGCGCTCACGGGCCCGCATCGCGAAGAGGGCGTCCTGCACGATCTTCTCGAGCTGATGGCCCCGCTCGGTGATCTCGTTCCGCTGCTCGTCGGTCAGCGCCGCGAACTGCTCCTCCGTGGCCGGCCGGCCATTGATGAGCGGGGACGTGGCGATCCCTGAGGGGCCGATGTTCAGCGCGAACCCGAGCTGCTGCGCCTGCCCCTGGAGCGCCTCCAGGATCTCCGCGCGCTGGCGCTCGAGCCGATCGGCGAGGTCCTGGCGAAGACGCGCATAGGAGTCAGAGTCGAACGCCGCGATGATCTCCCGGCGCGCCGCGTCCACGGCGTGGCGGACGGCGTTCGCGAACGTGTGCCCCTGGCCCGGAGCCAGCGAGATCGCCTGCGGGCGGTCGGGGTCGTCGAAGTTGTGGACGAAGACCCAGTCCAGCGGAGGCGCAGCGCCCGAGGCGCGACGGCGGAGGAACGTCTCGACGATCGTCGACTTCCCGAAGCCGTCCGGGCCCGAGGCGAAGAGGTTGTAACCCGGCGCGTTCATCCCGAGCGCGAACTCGATCGCGCGGACCGCACGTTCCTGTCCGAAGACCGCGTCGAAGACAGGCACTTCATCGGTGGTTTCGAACCGGAGCCAGTCCTCCGGGATAGTGGCCGTCACATCGCTGGCGGAGAGCCGTCGTTCATCGCGCAGTCCTGGCATCGATCACCCTCTCCGAGGAAGCGTGGGGGCTCCGAGAAGCGTGGGCCCCGGGGAAGCGTGGGGCCACCTCAGATGCTAGCAGGGGTGGCGCGAACGCCCACGCGCTCGCGGGGGGCCGCCCACGGGGCCCGGTGGTAGCATCGGTCGCCGTCCGCCAATCGAGTCTGCGAGGACCACATGCGCGCCGCCGTCATCACGAACCCCGGGGGCTTCGACGCCTTTGAGGTGCAGGAGGTCCCCGACCCGAACTGCGGGCCAGACGAGGTGGTGGTCGCGGTGAAGGCGTCCGCCCTCAACCGCGCGGACCTGCTCCAGCGGCGCGGCCGCTACAACGGCCCGCCGGGGACCCGCAACGACATCCCGGGCCTGGAGGCCGCCGGCGTCATCGAGTCCGTGGGTGAGCGCGTAGTGGGCTGGAAGCCCGGCGACCGCGTGATGGCGCTGCTCGGCGGCATGGGGTACGCGTCGAAGGTCGCCGTACATGAGCGGATGCTCATGCCGGCGCCGCCGAACCTGAGCTTCGAGGAGGCCGCGAGCATCCCCGAGGTCTTCCTGACCGCCTATGACGCGCTGTTCCTCCAGTGCGAGCTCCAAATGGGCGAGTCCGTCCTCATCCACGCCGCCGGCTCGGGCGTCGGGACTGCGGCCGTCCAGCTCGCCGCCTCGCAGTCGTGCCGCATCTTCGGGACGGCGGGGTCGCAGGAGAAGCTCGATGCGGCGACCGAACTCGGGCTCGACGTGGGCATCAACTACAAGGAGCAGGACTTCGCCGAGGTGATCGAGGAGGAGACCGGCGGCCAGGGCGTCGACGTCATTCTCGACGTCATCGGCGGGCCGTACTGGCACCAGAACCTGAAGTCGATCGCCGTGAAGGGCCGGATGATCATCGTGGGCTCCATGGGCGGCGCCACTGTGCCGGACATGACCACCAGCGCGATCTCCCAGAAGCGCGCCACGATCCGCGGGACCCTCCTCCGAGGGCGTCCCCTCGAGGAGAAGGCGACGCTGATCCAGGCGTTCAACAACCGTGTCATGCCGCTCTTCGCCGACGAGACGATCCGGCCGGTCATCGACCGCGTGTTCCCACTGGAGCAGGTCGGCGACGCGCACGCCTACATGGAGTCGAACGCCAACTTCGGCAAGATCGTCCTCAAGGTCGACGACTGACGTAGGCTCGATCCGGAGGTCGCGCCGGTGCCCGGACTCACCCGCGAGGGTCGACAGCGCGTCGAGTCGGTCGCGCGCGAGCACCTCGCACGGGGCTGGCACCATGGGGCGCAGCTGGCCGTGTACCGCCACGGCGCGCTCGAGGTGGACCTCGCCCTCGGTTCCGCCGAGGGCAGACGGATGCTCTGGTTCTCCGCGACGAAGCCGGTGACGGCGGTGGCAATCCACATGCTCGTCGAGCGCGGGCGCCTTGACCTCGACGCGCCCATCGCCGGGCTCTGGCCCGAGTTCGCGCAGGGCGGCAAGGAACACGTCACCACGCGGCACGTGCTCACGCACCAGGGCGGCTTCCCGGTCTTCCCGCCGGACTTCGACTGGCGTCGAGTGGATGACTGGGACCTCGTCGCCGCGGTGACGGCCGCCCTCCCGGCCCGGTGGGAGCCCGGTACCGCCGTCGGCTACCACCCGGTGACCTACGGCTTCGCGCTCGGCGAAGTGATCCGGCGCGTCGACGGGCGCGAGCCACGGGACTTCCTGAACGAGGAGATCTTCGGGCCGCTGCGCATGGACGCTTCACTCGGGACGGAGCATCCGGAGGAGGTCGCTCTGCCGGAGGCGATGAGCGAGGTGACGTTTCAGGACCCGGAGGGCTCGGAGCACCGCACGACCGACATCGTCGAACGCTTCCGGTTGCCCGCAACGCTCCGCGGGCAGCTTCCCGCCGCGAACGGCATTGGCACCGCCAGGGCGCTCGCGCGCTTCTACGCGATGCTCGTGAACGGCGGCGAGCTCGACGGCGTCCGCCTGCTCCGCCCCGAGACCGTCGCCGAGGTCACCCGGATCCACGTCCAGACCGATCTCGACCTGACGAGCGGACTGCCCTCCTCGTTCGGCCTCGGGTTCATCGTCGGTGGCCTCTTCGCCCCCTTCGACCAGCCCGGCGTCTTCGGCCACAGCGGCCAGCAGTGCACGATCGCCTACGGCGATCCGGCGCACGGCCTCGCCGTCGCATACGTCACGAACGGCCTCCACGACCCGTACGTCGTGCAGGTGCGGACCGAAGAGATGGCCTGGGCCATCCTCGAGGCGTGCGGCGACTAGTTCTGTGGAATCACGGTCCGCCTAGCGGCGACGGCCGCGGGGGCGGCGCGCCTCCCGGCGCCTGCGCGCGTGCTCGGGGCGCTCGGTGGTCGCCTCGACGGTGGTGGGGCCGGGCTCGCGGTTGCCGGTCCGGCGGCGGTCGGCGCCGGAGCCCTTCACGACGATGCCCATGACGCGCTGGATCAGGCGCAGCATGAAGAACGTGAACACGAAGAACATCACCCCGCCGGCAGCGAGCGTCACCGGGTCGCGGACGTCGTCGATCCACTGGATCCCGAGGAACGCGAGCGTCGCGAAGGCCGTGTAGATCAGGCTGCCACGCACGGTGTTCACGTCGAGCGGTCCCCCTTTGCCGACCCCGTACGGGCGGCGTCCTCGAATCCTGTGACGGAGGACGATGCTAGCCGAAGGCTGCCCGAGCGGCTCCTACGCCCCGAGTTCGAGCGCGAGCCAGTCCGAGAGCGCCGCGATGAAGGCCTCGCGCCGCGCCGCCTGCGAGCCGACGTGGTCGGCGAGGATGCGGTCCTTCAGCTCCTGCGGGTCGGTGTCCTCCGGGACATGGAAGATCTCGATCGGGTCGCACGCGATGTGCTGGTCGCGGCCCGACTCGAACGACGGGTTCGCCGGGAGGCCGAGGCGGCGCGCTGCCGCGGGCCAGGTCGCGTCGACGGTCATCCATTCGTGCATCACGGGGTTGTGCTCGACGCGCAGGAACGCGTGGACGTCGGGCAGCGGCGCCAGGCGCACCTCGGTGGTGAGGTGGGGCGGGAGCCAGGGCGAGTTCTCGGGGGTGAACTCATGCGTCGCGAGGATCACGGTCGCCGCGAGTCCGAGTTCCTCGAACAGGTCGCGCAGCAGGTAGTGCTTCCCCGAGCAGGTGCCGCGCCACTCCCGGATGAGCGTCTCCGGTCGGCGATCGCTGGCGCGCCGGTACGGCATGTCGCGGACGAGGCGAAACATTGTGGCTGCGTCGAGCTTCGCGCCCGCATCGAGGAGGCCGCGGCGCTCGGCCTCGGCTCGGAGCTGCGGAAGCAGGGTCACGAAAGCACCGCCGGGAGCGCCTGCCGGACGAGAGCTGCGGTCCGAGGATGTATCAGCGCACAGACCTCGTCGACGGCCGCCCAGCGCGTCTCGGCCAGCTCCCACGTCCGCGGTCGCACCGCGTCGGTGTCCGAGAGCGGCGTCGCGAGGCGGAACATCAGCGTGAGGCCGCGGGGCGGCAACCAGCCGTAGTCATGCACGTGGCTTCCGACGTACGCCTCGAGCGTCACAGGTATCCCCAGCTCCTCCGCCACTTCGCGGACGACGCCGTCTTCGGGGCGCTCGCGCCGGTCGAGCCATCCGCCCGGAAGGCCCCACGGCTCGTGGGGCCTCGTCGCGTGGTGCGCGATCAGCACATGGCCGTCGGCGTTCACGATCGTGGCAAGCACGCCGATCGGCTGACGCGGGGCGAAGAAGTTCTCAGCGAACTCCGCCAGCGCGCGCAGGAGCGGAAACCGCCCGACGCGAAGGAGCACCCATTGCCGCATGGCCAGAGTGTAAGCGGGCGCGGCTTCGGCTGGCCGGCCTTAGATGTCGACCAGCCGCATGTTCCCGCGGCCGGCATGGGCCGCGACCTCGATCAGCCGCGCGATCTGCCCGAGGTGCTGCGCGTCGTGGTAGGCGGCGTGGTTGAGGATGTTCGCGACGGTCACCTCGCCGCCGACTGAATGCATGCCCGTGCGCCCGAGCTGCTCGCCGTCCAGCCCCTCGTACCACGGCACGTCCGCCGCCCTCAGCTCCGCGAGCGTCGCGAGGAGCTCGTCGCTGGGCCGTCCGAGCAGCCCAGACGCCTGCATCGCCTCCCACTCGTCGACGTTCTGCAGGACGGGGCTCTCCTGCTCGACCATGAGCCGGATGCGTCCGACCTGCCGCTGATGCCCGTTGACCAGGTGCGCGACGACCGTCGCGATGCTCCAGTCGCCTGCCCGCGCCTCGGGCGCCGGTGCCGCCTGGCGCACCTCCTCCGGGACGCCCTCGAGCATCGCCCGCAGCGTCGAGGGCGTCGCGCGGAGCGTGGGGAGGGTGACGGGGGTGAGGGTGATGCTCATTCGTCTGCCTCGGTGCGGTAGTCGGTGATGCTGTTGCCGCGGTCGGCGGCTTCGTGGGCGATCTTCAGGAGCTGCTGGCTCGTCGTGGTGTCGACGAAGAACTTGCCGCAGGCGTCGCAGATGTCGCTCGGCACGCCCTTCACGAGGACGACGGCTGACCCGAGCTGCAGGGGGACGGTGGTCATCCCCGTTCGCGTCTCGCCCTGGCCGCATTCCTGGCAGCGCATCAGCGCTCCTCGATAGGGACGTACTCCCTTGGGGCAGGGCCGGAGTAGACGGTCAGCGGGCGGATGAGGATGTTGTGGCGGTACTGCTCCAGCACCTGCACGCACCAGCCCGGCGTGCGGCCCACGGCGAAGATCGGGACGAAGAGGTCCTCCGGGATGCCGTGGAGGTAGTAGACGACGCCCGCGTAGAAGTCGACGTTCACGTTCACGCCGAGGCGCGCGTACGGCTTCATCGCGTCCACGACCGCCTCGAGGATGGCGTACCACTTCGGCTCGCCCTTCTCCTCGGAGAGCCGCTGCACGCCCTCGCGCATGTGGCGGGCGCGGGGGTCCTCGGTGCGGTAGACGCGGTGGCCGAAGCCCATCACCGGCTTGCGAGCGTCGCGGAGCGCCTTCACGTAGGCCGCCGCGTTCTCCGGCTCGCCGATCTCCTGCGCCATCCTCATCACGTTCTCGGCGGCGCCGCCGTGGGCCGGCCCGCTGAGGGCGGCGACGGCCGCCGTCACCGAGGCGTGGAGGTTCGCGTCCGTCCCCGCGACGACGCGGGCGGTGAATGACGAGGCGTTCGTGCCGTGCTCGGCGTGCAGGATGAGGTCGAGGTCCATCAGCCGAGCGGCATCCTCCGACGGGCGCTCGCCCTCCAGCACCCAGAGGAAGTTCGCGGCGTGGCTGAGGTCGGGGTCCGGCTCCACCGGATTACGGCCCTGCCGGATGCGGTGGTGCGCGGCCACGATCAGGGGCACCTGGCTTGCGAGGCGGACGGACTTGCGGAGCGTCGCCTCGGGCGTGTTGTCGGCGACGTCGGGGTCGAACGCGCCCAGCGCGGAGACGGCCGTGCGGAGCACCTCCATCGGGTGCGCGTCCTTCACGGATCGGATGACGTCGAGGACGGGCCGCGGGATCGCGCGCGCGGCCACCAGCTCGCGCGTCCAGCGGCCCAGCTCCTCGGAGGTCGGAAGGTCACCGTGGAAGAGCAGGTAGGAGGCTTCCTCGAACGTGGAGCGCTGCGCGAGGTCGTGGATGGAGTAGCCGCGGTACCAGAGCTCGCCGGCGCGGCCGTCGATGTCGCAGACCTCGGACCGGTCGAAATAGACGCCCTGCAGTCCTCGGTGGACCTGGACTTCGTCGGCGGCGTCAGGCATCGGGACTCCCTCAAGCAGCTGTGGCGGAGGTTAGCAGGAAGCAGTGAAGGCCCGGTTGCCCGGGCCTTCACTGCGGGTGTCGGCGGAATGCTTACCGGTTCGCCTTGACCGCCTCGGCGAGCCGGGTGCCGGCCGCCTCGATGATCTCGGGCGCGGCGTCCTGCAGGGTCTCGGAGTTCATCTCCATGAACAGCAGCTGACCGGCCGCCGGGCCCTCCGGCCAGAAGTGCATCTCGAGGTGAAGGTTGATCGGGATGATGAAGGCGATGGCTTCGAGGTCCATCGCGATGCCGACGGCGTCCTCGTTGACCAGCGTCTCCGGATCGCTGATGTCCAGCGAGGAGATCGTCACGCCGGCCTCCTCGCCGCCGGCCAACGCCTCGGTGAAGATCGACTCGAAGCACGGGCGCATCGCGTCGGCCGTCATCACCTCCTGCAGCAGCTCGAACGCCGCGTCGACCTCCTCGTCCGTCCCGAGCACGCTCACGGACGACTGGACGTTCCGGATGACGAGCGATTCGTCGCCGCCGAACTCGAACGCCCGCTCCGCCTCGGCGAGGGCGTCCGACTCATCCTCGGCCGCGCCGCCTTCACCCGCGTCACCGGCGGAACCGCCCAACTCGATGAACGCCTGGGCGAGGTCCTTGCACGCCTCGCTCTCGCCGAACATCTCGGTCGGGTCGGAGACGTCCTCGTCGGAGGCGTCCTCCTCGCCGGGGCCGTCAGTGATGGTCCAGTCGACCGAGGGGAGGTCCTCCTCGGTCAGAAGGCCCGCCTGGACAATGGCGGCGGCCTGCTCGGCCGTGAGCGGCTCATCTCCGCCGGAGCAGGCCGTCGCGAGGATCGCGGAGAACAAAGCGATTGCCGCGCCCGCGATGAGGGCGGTTCGTCTGGACATCGATGGCTCGTTTCGTAGTGGGTGGCGAATGTCGAAGGCGATTAGACACGAGCAGCCGATGTCGCGCTACCGACCTGCGCTGACCGTCAGATATCACCCGGTGTGCGCCCCGGGATGCCGGCCGGGGAATGCGGGCGTGATCGCCATGTGTTCGCAACGCCGGAGGCGACGCGGTGATCGCGGGGCGGCAGCCCCGCGTCCGATGCTCCTCGCGCTCCCACTCGCGCTCCTCGAGGTGACAGCCATGGCCATGCAGCAAGGCGAGCGGTACGCCTGTCAGCACTGCGGATGCGAGGTGCAGGTGACGCGCGGTTCGAGACGAGAACGGCAAGAACGAGAACCCGCAATGCTGCTGCGGGCAGGAGATGAAGCGTCAGTAGCCCGCCATCGATGCTCTGAGCGTGCGCTCGGCGGAAGCGCGCCGCGCTCAGGGCAACGTCACGCCACGCGCCTGCTTCGCCAGGTCTCGCGATGAGGCCAGGCCGGCGCGTTGCCGCCCTCGGCCACGAACGACGCCAGCGTGCTCGCTAGTCCTCCTCGAGCGTCGAGGTGTCGCCCTCGGGGAGGCCGAGCTCGCGCGCCTTCAGCAGGCGCCGCATGATCTTGCCGGAGCGGGTCTTCGGCAGGATGTCGATGACCGCGATCTCCCGAGGCGCGACGGCGGGGCCGAGGCGCTCGCGGCAGTGCCGGTTCAGCTCGCGCATTAGCTCGGGCGTCTCGGAGTAGCCATCGTTCAGGGTCACGAAGGCCTTGACGACCTCCATCGCCACCTCGTCCGGCTTGCCGATCACGCCCGCCTCGGCGACGGCGGGGTGCTCGATCAGCGCCGATTCCACCTCGAACGGCGAGACCAGGTGGCCGGCCGTGTTGATGACGTCATCGTCGCGCCCGACGAACCAGATGTAGCCGTCCGCGTCTCGCTTCGCGCGGTCGCCCGTGTAGTACCAGCCGTTCTTGAAGCGAGAGTCGTAGCGCTCCTGGTCGTTCCAGTAGGTCCGGAACATTGACGGCCACGGCGGCCGGACGACGAGCGCCCCTTCCGCCTCGGCGTCGGTCAGCTCGCGGCCCTCGTCGTCGACGACGGTGACGTGGACGCCGGGGAATGGACGGCCCATCGAACCGGGGCGCACCGGCATGGAGGGGTAGTTGGCGCACATGATCGCGCCGGTCTCCGTCTGCCACCAGTTGTCGAGGATCGGCTGGTTGAAGACGCGGTTGCCCCAGACAACCGCCTCCGGGTTCAGGGGCTCGCCGACGGAGCCGATGAACCGCAGTGATGAGAGGTCGAACTGGGCGGGCAGCGACTCCCCGCTGCGCATCAGCAGACGGATCGCCGTCGGCGCGGTGTACCAGACGGTCACGCGGTGGTCCTGGATGAGCCGGTACCAGCGCCGTGCCGAGAACCCGGCCTCGTCGATGAGCGCCGTCACGCCGTTCGAGAAGGGCGCGAACATGCCGTACGAGGTGCCCGTCACCCAGCCCGGGTCGGCGGTGCACCAGTAGATGTCGTCCGGTTGCAGGTCGAGCGCGTACTTGCCGGTGGCGTACTGGCTCACGATCGCGCTGTGCACGTGGGCGGCGCCCTTCGGCAGGCCCGTGGTGCCCGAGGTGAAGTGCATCACCGACCAGTCCTCGGCGCCGGTCCGCTCGATCTCGAACTCCTCGGAGGCCGGGTCGACGATGGAGGCGTAGTCGATGTCCTCGGGGGCGACGCTCGCGCCCTCGCGGTGCGCGATCACGATGACGTGACGCACCGAGGGCAGCTCGGAGCGGATCGCGTTGACCTTCGGCAGGAGCTTTGGCGTCGTGATGATGACCGCGCCCTCGGCGCGCTGGACCCGCTCCTTGATCGGCTCCGGCCCGAACGCGGAGAACAGCGGCGCCATGATCGCGCCGATCTTGAGGATGCCGAAGCACGAGAAGTAGAGCTCCGGGATACGGTCCGAGAGGATGAAGACCCGCTCGCCCTTCTGGATCCCCAGCCCCTTGAGGGCGTTCGCGACCTTGTTCGACCGCTTCTTGAAGTCGGCGTACGTGTACCGCTCGACCTGATCGTCGGCGGCCTGCCAGATGATCGCGGTCTTGTCCGCGTTCGCGCCGTTCGCGTGCCGGTCGACGCACTCGTGCGCCTTGTTGATGAGGCCGTTCGGGGTGTCCAGCTCGGCCCACATGTCGTCCCAGGAGAACGACTCGCGGGCGGCAGCCCAGTCCTTGAGGTTCGGCGCCACCTTCAGGCTTGCGACGTCGCGTGCAATCTCCGGATAGCCCTCGATCATGGCGGTTCCCCTCCAGCTTCAGCAGTCGGCGCGAGTGTACCGCCGGGGTCGAGGGAGTTCGTCGAGCTTCACTCCCCCTGCAGCAGCTCGAGGATGGCGGCGGCTTCCCCCGGCGTGGCGGGCCGCGGGCGGTTCTCGACCACGTCGATGTACGCGGGGCGCAGCTCGAGGATCGGGTACTGGCCGGGCTCGAAGGTCACGATGGCGACCACGGACTGGAAGGGCCCATCGCCCAGCGTGGCGAGGTCGTCCGCGTCGAGGTCGAACACGAAGTTGCCGAGCGAGTAGAGGATGAGTCCGCGGCGGCCGTCGCTCGCCCGGTACTCCTCGACCGGCTGGAGCACGTGCGGGTGGTGCGCGACCACGAGGTCGGCGCCGGCTTCGGCGGCAGCCCGGGCGAGCTCCTGCTGGCGTGGCGTGACGACGTGCGTGTATTCCGTCCCCATGTGCAGCGTCACCACGACGCGGTCGACCTCCGGGCGAGCCCGCATCGTGCGAACGTCCGACGTGATCGCCTCGACGCTGGCGCGGGCGACGCCGCCCTCCTCGCCGGACGCGAACACCGTCTCGCCGATGTCGCTGTAGCCCAGGAACGCGATCGAGGGCGCACCGTCCCTCGACACGATTACGCCGCCGCGCGCGGACGCCTCGGTGAGTCCGGCGCCGAAGTGCGCGATGCCGTGCCCGTCGAGTGTCCGTAGTGTCCGCTCCAGGCCGGTCACGCCGTAGTCGGTGGCGTGATTGTTCGACAGGCTGACGCCCCAGACGGGGACGTCGAGGAGCCCCGCGGCCAGCGTCGGGTCGGTGGCGAAGACATACTGCTTCGCGAGCGGGATGCCGGTGTCTGTGAACGTGCCTTCGAGGTTCGCAACCACCAGGTCAGCGCCGTCGAAGAGCGGCCCGACGGCCCCAAAGGGGTAGCCCGGCCCTTCGAGGTGCATCGCGGCTTCGACGTCGCGGTCGAGCATGACGTCGCCGACGAACGCGATGGTGATGCCCACCGGTGCCGGGGAGGCCGTTGGTGCGGGGGAGGCGGTCGCGGTCGCCGGTGTCGGTGTGGATGGCGAGGTCGCGGCGGCCGTCCCAGTTTCGACGGCGATGCCCTCGGGCAGCCCGGAGCCGCCCTCACATCCGACGAGGACGAGCACGACGAGGAAAGCGACGAAGCTGAAGCGACGCAGCTCGTGCTCCTCCGCGTCCTACCTCTTCTGGGCGGCTGCTGCCTCGAACGTAGCGCGGATGGAGGCGACGAGCATGGCGTCGATGTCCGCCTCGGACGCACCGTGGTCGCGCAGCCACGGCACCTCGACGTCGGGTACGAGCGTCCAGCAGTGAGGTCGCGGCGTGTCCGCCCAGCGCCCCCAGAAGCCAGCCGGCTGAGCGTCGTGGCCGAGCGAGACCTGCTCGGCGTAACCGGCCTGCGCGAGCGCGAGGGCGATGCCGCCGCGCGTCGTGACGTACTCCGGGTCGTCCGAGAAGAACCGGTCCAGCCCGAGGTTCGCGCCGCGTCGTGCGATGCTCGTGAGGTACTCGATATCGGTCGTGTCGTTCGAGTGGCCGATGGTCACCGCTCGCGGGTCCATCCCCTCGTCCTCGAAGATATCCATCAGCGGCGTGCCCAGCTCGTCGGTTGCGAGCGTGTGACAGGAGATCGGGACGCCTGTGGCCTTCGAGGCGCGTGCCGCGCCGCGGGCGACCTTCTCCATCACGGTGCGGATCGGCACGCGCCCCTCGGTGAGGCGCGCCTCCATGTCCCACGCGAGCTTGATGATCCCCGCCTTCGGACCGTCGCCGTCGATGCCCTGCTCGACCTCGAGGATGAACCGACCGGCGATCTCGTCCTCGGTCCACATCCAGTAGTAGGGCGGCACCCAGCGATAGCAGCCGGTGGCGCAGACGATGTTCACGCCGTGCTCGTTGTGCCGCTGGGCGACCTCTCGGAACAGCCACTGCTGACGGCCGAGGTCGAACGGCGTGAGGTCGATGATCGTGTCGATGCCGGACTGGCGGACGCGGGCGAGGGCGGCGACGGAGCGCTCGACCATCTCGCGCTTCCGTGCGTCGTCCATCATCCTCGGGATCCGGTCCATGCCGGCGGCGCCGGTGGTGAGGTGCTCGTGCGAGAGCGTCCGCCCGAGGGCGCTGCTGTCGATGGGTCCCCGGATCGTGTTCACGCTGACCATCGGTGCTTCCCTCTCTGCCGCGGCATCGCCGGCCCGACCTGGTTGAACGCTGATCACGCCCCGGGCATCGCGAGCATGCCCTGGAGGACCGTCCACGCCGCATGTCCCCAGCGCGCGACGTTCGCCGCGTCCACGGCGACGTCGACGGTGTCCTGCGGCGAATGGAAGTAGCGGTGCCCGCCGAGGAACGTGACGTAGCGGCCGCCACCCTCGGCGATGTTCCGGGCCTCGCCGCCGCCGGGATTCCCGACTTCGAACACCTCGACCGCGTCGAGGTCGACGCCGGCGTCGCGCACGGCGTCCGTCGCGAGGCCGTGCAGGTACTCGTCGGCGCCTCCGAGCCGGGCCTGCGGATACCTCGCGCCGATGGACGCGCCGAGGTGCAGCCACGCGGCAGCTTCCTTCACGATGCCGAACCGGGCGGCGAGGTAGTGCGAGAGCCCCTGGTGGTGCAGCTCGTGACCCGACGAGGCGACGAAATGCACGGAGCGCCTCGGCGCTGCCGCGGCGACGCCCTCCGCTAGCGCGAGCCAGACGGCGATGCCGCCCCCGCGCTCGGCCGCGCAGGTGAACCACCCCGACTTGGGGGTCATCACCACGATCGGCGCCAGGGAGTCGTCGCTTCCACTCACCGTCGCTACGACGTTCGTGGCGTTCGACTGGAGTCGTTCGCCGTCCACCTCGAGCGTGGCTTCCACGCCTCCCATGACGAGCGCCGAGGAGAGCCGCCGGGCATCCTTCGCGGAGACCTGGAGGACGGGGAGGTTGAACGGTGTCTTGATGTGCTCGGCATTGCGGAGGACGACCTCACCCTCCGGGTCGCCCGAGGGGACGACCACGCCGACGACCCCCTGCGCTTCGAGCTCCTGGTAGTGGTTCAGCGCCATCGGCGCCGTCCAGCGCCTGTCACCGCGGACGGCCGAGGTGGCGACGACGATCTTCCCGAACGGGTCGGCGTCGGCGTCTTCGCACAGCTCGCCCTCGATGCCTCCGTAGCCGGTGAAGCCGCCGTCGTACATGGGGGTGCCGCCGATCGAGCCGTCCGGCCAGGTCAGCCGCGCGTTCCGGTACTCGACCCGGGGGAACTTGAAGCGCTCCAGCTCTCCGCGGACGCCGACCTCCGCCAGGACGTCGCGGAGCCAGGCGCTGGTGCGGTCGTCGCCGTCCCAGCCGGTGCGATGGATGCCGAATGACTCGTATGCCCGGATGCGCTGCTCGATGAGCGATGGGTCGAGACCGCGAGGTGCGGGGGGTGTATCCGGCATGGTCCCCTCGAAGCGTGCAGGCGAAGGCGAGCCCGCGGGAGGATTACGCCCCGAGGCGGGCGCTCGTCAACCGAATCAGACCCTGCCAGCCCCGCCAACCCGTGGTGGCGGCGGTGATGTCGTCCAGACGAACGGGATCGAAACGGGGGCCGTTACACTGGCAATCCCACCGAGCCCTCAAGGAGCCGACGTGCGCCGGACCGTTCTCCACCGCGCCTCGTTCAGCGCGGCCGTGGTCATCGTGTTCAGCGCCTGCCTCCTGCTGACGACGACACCTGCCGCCGCCGAGGATCCGCACAGCGTCCCGCCCGGCTGGAGGCTCTACGACGGTGGCGCGCACCTCGAGCCCGACGCACTCCCCGGCGGCAAGCCGGTCGAACTGGCGATCGAGTTCTTCGCTGTGGGGACGCCGCCCGTCCGCTGGCGGACGGACCAGTCTCCGACGGTCACGGTCTGCACCGTGCAGAGCAACCGGCCGTCCTACCTCACTGCGGAGGAGTTCCGTGACTCGGTCGCCCTCGGGGCGCAGGTCTGGAGCGAGGCCGAGGCTGCGGTCGGGTTCAACTACACGGGCGACTGCGCCATCGGTGCATGGACGCCGAACAACGGGACGAACGAGATCGGCTGGGACGATCAGCGCAACCTCGTGCGCGACCCCGCCGCCGGGGTCACCTTCGGGCGCTGGTCGGATCGGTTCATCTCGCGCGACTTCCAGGAAACGGACATCGTCCTGGACCACCAGATGACCGTCTCCCGCACGTGCCTGGACAGCGTCGTGGCGCACGAGATGGGCCACGCGCTTGGATTCGGGCACAGCGACACGCGCGGCGACCTGATGTACCCGTCGTTCGACCCCTCCGACGACGGCACGTGCCCCGGGCGACCGACGGCCAGTGAGATCACCCTGCTTCGCGGCCTCTACGGCACGAACCGGCTCCCGACGATCGCCTCCTCGAGCCTCGACCAGAGCGCCTCCGCGGGCCGGTCCGCGACGGTATCCGTGGACGCCTCCGACCTGGACGGAGACTCGCTCAGCTACACATGGACCCAGACCTCCGGTCCGTCCGTCGCGATCAGCGCGACCGGGCCGTCGATCACGTTCAGCACGCCGGACGCCCCTGGCACGTCGCTCCGCTTCCGCGTGACCGCGAAGGATCGGTTCCTGCACGCCGCGGCCGCCGAGGTCGTCGTGCGGATCCTGGAGGCCGATGCGCCACCCACGGACGCACCGTACCTCGAGGGGCTGCGGTACTCGGCTGACCGCACGCGGCTCGCCCTGAAGTTCACGGAAGCGACCGGGGCAACGCAGTACCGCTACTGCGTCGCCCTCACCGCGTTCGCGACGCCCTCGTGCCAGCTCGTCGATCAGCCGATCGGCGAGATCACGTGGGACACGGTCCTTGGCGCGGCGGTCGAGAACGAACCGACGCGCATCATCACGACGGGGACGCGGAGCGTGTCCATGCGGGCGTGCAACGCCGAGGGCTGCATCGAGGACGAGCAGACGAAGATCCTCGCGGGCGGTGTGCGCTGGAGCGCCCACCGCGTGGACTACGACTACTTCACGATGACGCAGGACCTGGGTCCCGGCGACAATAAGTTCACGATCGCGTTCGTCCAGAACATGTCCGGCGCCGCCCGACGGTTCTCCCTGTATTCAGGCACCGCCGCCGATCCGCACGCGAAGCTCATGCTCGACTGCGGGACGATCATCCCGGGCGACGTGTGCGTGGCCTTCCTCGCCCCCGGTGACCGAGGGCATGGCTCGCACGTCACGATCCGCAGCGAGCGGAATGGGACGCCTGTGATCGAGAATCGGATTCGGGTGCGCTGAAGGCGCTCGGCGACAGTTTTGGCGCCGGTCGCCCGGCCCCGGGGCGTCAGCGCCCGGTCGTCAGGCCTCGCGAGGAGCCCGGACCGGGCGGGGCGTCGCCGAACGCCATGAAGTCGTACAGGTAGAGCAGCGAGAACCACGCCGACTTCGCCCAGCGGTACCCGACCAGCGTCGCGAGCAGGGCGACGATGACGGTCGTCCACACCGGATGCAGCCCGGCGTCACGGAGCGGGCGCAGCCACAGCTCGATGGAAGCCAGCATCAGCGCCGCCATCGCGCCGATCCCGTAACCGAGGGCGAGGGCACCGAGCCAGGCTCCCGGCGATGTCTCGTACCTCAGGTCGCAGACTGAGCAGCGCTCGTGCATCGCGATCACACCCGTGAACATCGAGGTCTGTGCGCAGGAGGGACAGCGTCCGCGGATGGCGGTGCGCCACAGCGTCCGGAGGTACGGGCGCCCTCCGCGCTCGCCGGCCGTCTCGGAACCCTCCGGGTGTTCTGGCATGCATCGAGTGTAGGCGCGCTTTGCTCCGCCGGCCCGTCCCATCGCCTCGGCTGATTCGATGACTGGGCGTCGCGAGGCGGCGTGCTCGTAGGTAGGCGCTCCATATACTAGGGTGACGCCCGTTGGGACGGGTCTCCAGTTCGCGGACGCGTGATCGGGCAAGCCATTGACGGACGAGCACCATTCGGACCTCGTCGCGCGCCTGGCCGCACTACCTCGCAGCAACCAGTTCCGCGCCGTCAGCCTGAGTTCAGACCTCGACCCCCGTCGCCTCCTCGCGGATCCCGTGGCGAACGGTGTCTCAGCGTCCTACGAGCGCCCCGACCAGGGCCTCGCGATCGTCGGCGTCGGCGTCGCGCGTCGCATCGAGGTGCCCGCCGGCCGTGGACCCGCGGCCGTACGCGAGGACGTCCGTCAGCTCTTCGAGACGCCCGTCGAAGGCGACGCGCCAGGCCTCCGACCTCGCATGCTCGGCGGCTTCCGCTTCAACCCGACCGCCGAGGTGCGCGAGCCGTGGTCGGCCTTCGGCGCCGGCTGGCTGGTCCTGCCCCGGGTTCTGCTCGTGCTCAACGGCGAGTCGGCGGGCGCGATCCTCGCGCCCGGCGAGGATCCGACGTTCGCTGCACGGGTCGTCGAGACGGCGCTCGCGAGTGGGACGCACCCGTCGAGCGGCCCGCTCCGGGTCGAACGTCCGATGAACCGCGCGCTCTGGTTGAGCTCGGTGGCGGCGATCGCCGCCCAGGTTCGCGAGGGCGCGTACGAGAAGGCCGTGCTGGCGTCTCAGCAGATCCTTCGAGGTGACGGCCCGATCGCCATCGGCGCCGCCCTCGATCGGCTTCGTCAGAACTACCCCGGCTGCCACGTGTTCACCATGAGCGCGGACGGCTACACGTTCCTCGGGGCGAGCCCGGAGCTGCTCGTCCGGCTCTCGGATGGCCAGGTGGAGGCGCTCGGGCTCGCTGGCTCCCTCCGCCGCGGCGAGACGCCCGAGGAGGACGAGCGCCTCGGCGAGCAGCTCATGACGAGCGCCAAGGATCGCATCGAGCACGAGACCGTCGTGCGCGCCATCCGTGAGCGACTCGCCCCCGCGACCGAGGAACTGCACGCCCCGAACGCGCCACGCCTCCGCAAGCTGCGGAACATCCAGCACCTCTCCACCGAGATCAGCGGCCGCGTCCGGCCCGGCGTCGACGTGCTCGACCTCGTCCAGCGCGTCCACCCGACGCCGGCGGTCTGCGGCTGGCCGACGGCCGTGGCCCGCGACGTCATCGCCGCCCACGAGGAGTTCGACCGCGGCTGGTACGCCGGTCCGGTCGGCTGGGTGGATGGCACGGGCGACGGCGAGTTCGCCGTCGCCCTGCGCTCCGCGGTGGTGCAGGGTGACCATGCCTGGCTCTTCGCCGGGAACGGCATCATGGGCGACTCGGAGCCTGAACTCGAGCTGGCCGAGGTGCAGTGGAAGTACCGCCCGCTCGTCGAGGCGCTGGGCTCGGTCGAAGCGGCGTCCTAGCTCCCGCCGGGCCGTCCCGGCCACCACGCGCGTGTTGGGCCCGTCGCTCGCACGGCTGCCGGGGCGTACGATCGACCGGATGCCCCTTCCAGCCGATCGATACGTCCGCGCCCTCCTCGGATCGCTCTATCAGGGCGGTGTCCAGCATGTCGTCATGGCGCCGGGTTCGCGCAACACGCCACTCACCGCGGCCCTGACGGCCGAGGGCTCCCCGTTCCGGGTGTGGCTGCACCTTGACGAACGCTCGGCGGGCTACTTCGCGCTCGGTCTGGCGCGACAGACGGGCACCCCCGTCGCGCTAACGTGTACCTCCGGCACGGCCGCCGCGAACTTCCTCCCCTCGGCGGTGGAGGCGCGCCTCTCGCGCGTGCCCCTCGTCTTCCTGACGGCCGACCGCCCACCAGAAGCGCGCGACGTCGGCGCGGCCCAGACCGTCGACCAGGTCGGGCTGTTCGGCACGCACGTGAAGTGGGCCGCCGATCTCCCCGTCGCCGATGAGTCGGCGCTCAACGAGCTCGTGCGATACGCCGCGGCCGCGGGCGCTCGTGCGACAGCGACGGCGACCGAGGCTCCCGCCGGTCCGGTGCACCTCAACCTGCCCTTCCGCGAGCCGCTGATCGAGTCGGGCGACGCACCCTTCGGGGAGGTTGGCCTGCCGATCGTCCGCTCGCGCCGCCGTGACGCGCCCGATCCCGCGACCGTCGCTCGCCTGGCCGCGATGCTCCCGGGCCGTCGAGGCCTGATCGTCTGCGGACCGGAGTCCACGGGGCTTCCCGCCGGCGCCATCGCATCGCTCGCGGTAGCGCTCGGCTGGCCCGTCGTCGCCGACCCGCTCTCCGGCCTTCGCGCCGGGCCGCACGACCGCTCGCTCGTCGTCGACAGCGCCGACGTCCTCGTGCGCGTCCCGGAGTTCGCTGCGTCGGCCGCGCCCGAGGTGGTCATTCGCTTCGGCGCGACGATGACGTCGAAGCCGTTCAACACGTGGCTCGCCGGACTCACGTCCATCCATCGCATCGTCGTCGACCCCACCGAGCCGTCGACCGCGGGCTGGCGCGACCCTGACCTCCAGGCGGACGAATCGATCGCTGCCGACCCCGGCGCATTCGCGGAGGCGCTCCGTGACGCCCTCGCCGGGTCGCCGCCCCATCGCGCGTGGGGCGCGCTCTGGACCGAGGCGAATGCCGCCGCGCGGGTGGCCCTCCGCGACGCTTCGCTGGAGGTCTCCGAGCCGTTCGAAGGCCGCGTGGTCTACGACATCGCCACGGCGCTCCCGGAGGGCGCGACGCTCGTCGCCGGGAACTCCATGCCCGTGCGCGACATCGACTCGTTCTTCGCCTGCACCGAGCGTGACGTGCGCATCGTCGGGACGCGAGGCGCGTCCGGCATCGACGGCGTCGTCTCGACGGCGGTGGGAGCGGCCGCCGCCGGCCGCGGGCCGGTGGTGCTGCTGATCGGCGACCTGTCATTCCTCCACGATTTGAACGGGCTCTGGCCGGTGCGCCGCTACGGGCTCGACCTGACCGTGGTGCTCGTGAACAACGACGGTGGGGGCATCTTCTCGTTCCTCCCGCAGCGGCAGGCGACACCTGCGCGCTTCGATGCCTGGTGGGGCACGCCCCACGGCATCCCCGACCTCGCGCCCGGCGTCGAGCTACACGGCGGCCGCCACGCGCTCCTCGGCGCGGACGCCGGGGAGGCGATCCGGGTGGCGATTGGCCGGCCGGGCCTCGACGTGCTGGAGCTGCGGACGGATCGCGAGCGCAACGTGGCCCTCCACCGCCAGGTGTGGGAGCGCGCGGCGAGCGCCGTCCGTGACGCGCTCGTCGCAGTGAAGGTCTGAGCATGCCTCACGTCACCGTAGGCGGCCTCGACTTCTGGGCGGACGTGGAGGGCTCCGGCCCGCCGGTCGTGCTTCTGCACGGGTTCACCGGCTCCCGGACGACCTGGTACGACCTCGTGGGGGCACTGTCGAAGGAGTTCACCACCATCGCGATCGATCACATCGGCCACGGGCGCACGGCGTCCCCGGCCACCGTCGACCGCTATCGGATGGAGCGCGCCGTCGACGACCTCGTCGAGGTGGTGCGAAAGGTCGGCCACGATCGCGCGATGTGGGTCGGCTACTCGATGGGAGGCCGGACGGCGCTCCAGGTCATCTGCCGGCACCCCGAAGCCGTCTCCGCGCTCGCCCTGGAGGGCGCGAGCCCGGGCCTCGAGACGCAGGCCGAGCGCGACGCGCGCATCGCTGCCGACGAGCAGCTCGCCCAGATGGCCGAGCGTGACCTCGAAGCGTTCGTCGACCACTGGGGCTCGATCTCGCTCTGGGACAGCCAGAAGCAGACGCTCTCGGACGCGCAGCGGGCCGCCCTCCGGCAGCAGCGGATGGCGCAACGCGGCACCGGGATGGCGAACTCGCTCCGCGGCATGGGGACCGGGGCGCAGACCTGGCTGGGCGACTGCCTGCCGCGGATCGAGGTGCCCGTTCTCCTGACCGCCGGTAGGCTGGATACGAAGTATGTCCAGTGGGCCGAGCAGATGGGTTCCATGATCCCGGACGCCCGGGTGAAGATCATCGAGGGCGGCGGCCACGCCGCGCACCTCGAACAGCCGCAGTCGTTCAATTCGGTGGTGCTGGAGTTCCTCCGCGAGGTGCGATCGCGCGCCTGATGGCGCTCCCCCCACACGACGTGACTGGAGCATCGATGCCCCGAGCTCGCACCCTGCCCCCGCCCGGCAGCTTCCGCGCCTGGGTGCTGGCGGTCCGGCCGCCCACCCTGACCGCGGCCGTCGTCCCGGTGGCCGTCGGCACGGGAGTCGCGCTCCGCGATGGATACTGGGCCCCGCTCGCTGCCCTCGCCGCGCTCGTGGGCGCGCTCGCGCTCCAGATCGGCGCGAACTTCGCGAACGACCTCTCTGACTTCCGGCGCGGCGCCGACACCGAGGACCGGCTCGGCCCGCCGCGAGCCACGCAGCTCGGACTGCTCACCCAGCGCCAGGTGACGACCGGCATCCTCGCATCCTTCGGCGTCGCGACGGTGGCAGGTCTCTACCTCGTGTACGTGGGCGGGTGGCCGATCATCGCGATCGGGCTCGCGTCGATGCTCGCCGCGGTGACGTACACCGGCGGCCCGTGGCCGTTCGGCTACCGCGGGCTGGGTGAGCTGTTCGTCTTCGTCTTCTTCGGCGTGGTGGCCGTGGCCGGGACGTACTACGTGCAGGCCGGCGAGGTCAGCGGCCACGTGGTCGCCGCCTCGATCCCGGTTGCGCTCACGGTGACCGCCATCCTTGTCGTGAACAACGTGCGCGACATCGACACAGACCGGCTCGCCGGGAAGCACACCCTCGCGGTGTACCTCGGGCGCAAGCTCGCCCGGACCGAGTTCGTGGTGGTCGTGGCCGGCGCCTACCTCGCGGCGGCGGGGCTGTGGATCCTCGGCGACTTCTCCGGCTGGGTGCTGCTCTCCTGGCTCTCGGTGCCGGTCGCCATCGTCCCGGGAGGCGCCGTGCTCGCGCGGACCGATGGTCCGTCGCTCAACGAGGCGCTCCGGTCGACGGCTCGCCTGCATTTCGTCTTCGGGATCCTGCTCGCGCTCGGTGTCGCCCTCTAGGGCCGTCCTCCGAGGCCGACCGGGACAGTTGCGAGCCAGGAACACACGAACGTCCATGAACCCAACGTCCGACGCCGCCTCGACCGTCACGCGCCTCCGCTGGCGCCCGTTTCGCCTCCCGATGCGTCATCGGTTCGAGGCCGCGCACGGCGCGCTCGATGACCGGGAGGGCGTGCTCGTGCAGCTCGTCGATGCGGCCGGGCGGACTGGTACCGGCGAGGCGTCCCCGATGCCGAGCCTCGGCCACGGGACGGTCGCAGACGTGGTCGCGCTGCTCCAGCACCACGCCGCCGCGCTCCTCGACCGTTCCGAGGTGCCTGATGGCCCCGGCGCTGCGGCGCTGCGGTGCGCGCTCGACGTCGCCCGGCTCGACCTCCGCGGCCGAGCCGAGGGGCGCCCCGTCGCTGCGCTGCTCACGGAGTCGGGCCCCGCGCCGTGGGTGCGGGCGAACGCGGTCCTCGGGAGCGGCGATCCGGCGGAGGTCGCCGAGTACGCCCGCGAGGCGACGGTCGCCGGATACGGGGTGCTGAAGCTCAAGGTCGGCGCCCGAGACGTCGAGGCGGACCGCGCCCGCGTGGCCGCCGTCCGCGCCGCGTGTCCCGCGGCCGTGATCCGTCTCGACGCGAACGGCGCGTGGAGTGAGCTGCAGGCAATCGAGGTGATCGACGCGCTGGCGCCATACCAGATCGAGTTGCTCGAGCAGCCGGTCCCGGCGGACGACGTGGAGGCGCTGGGGCGCATCCGCGAGAGGTCGCCCATGCGGATCGCTGCGGACGAGGCTGTGAGCGATCCGACGCTCCTCGCGCGCGTGCTGGAGCTGCGAGCGGCCGACCTGGTGGTCCTCAAGCCGATGATGCTCGGCGGTCTCACGCCCGCCCTCGAGGTCGCGCACCGCGCGTTCGAGCGGGGTATTGGCGCGTTCGTGACCACGACGTTCGACTCGTCGATCGGTACGGCCGCCGCGCTCCACCTCGCAGCCGCGCTGCCGTGGGACGCGGCTCACGGCCTCGGTACCGGCGAACACCTCGCCGCCGATGTCACCGCAGCGACCATCCGCCCGTCCGGCGGGCGCATCGCGGTGCCGGCCGGTACCGGGCTGGGCGTCGAGCTGGATGCGGCCGCCCTCGACGCCGTTGCGACGGGGCCCTGGGCCGAGGTCACACGCTAGATGCCGCCGCGGCTCGGCGTCGATATCCGCGACTGGGTCGCCCTCCGAGCCTCGACTCACGCCGACCACCTCGCGCTCGAGTGCTCCGGGGTGGCGTGGACCTACGCCGAGCTGGACCGCCGCGCCGGCGCCGCCGCCTCGGCGCTGGTCGCGCGACGCGTCGGTGCGGGCGAGCCCGTCGCGGTCCTCGCGGGGAACGGCCTCGAGATCGCCCGGTTCGCGCATGCCGTCCCGCGCGCCGGCGGGGCATTCATGCCGCTCAACGCGCGACTCTCGCCCTCGGAGCTGGCGTTCCAGCTCCGCGACGCGCGCGCACGCCTGCTGGTGGCGACGCCCGAGTACGCCGAGGTTGCCCGCGAGGCCGCGGAGGATTCCGGCGTCACCGTCCTCGACGCCACCTCCGGGGAGTGGGATCGCTCCGAGCCCCGCGCCGGTGCGGACGCGATCGAGGCGGACCGGCCGCACAGCATCATCTACACGTCAGGCACCACCGGCCGCCCGAAGGGCGCGGTGCTCACGCACGGCAACTTCTACTGGAGCGCTGTCGCGTCCTCGCTCAACCTCGGCGTCCGCGAGGATGATCGCTGGCTTGCCTGCATGCCGCTCTTCCACGTCGGCGGCCTGTCGATCCTGTTGCGATCGGCGATCTACGGCACCACCGCCGTGATCCACGAGCGCTTCGACGAGGCGCGCGTGAACGCCGCCCTCCGCGCCGAGGGCATCACGCTCCTCTCGGTCGTCGCGACGATGCTGACGCGCATGTTCGAGGCAGACGGGGAGCCGCTCGGCTCGTCGCTGCGCGCGGTGCTCCTCGGCGGCGGCCCGGCGCCGAGGCCGCTCCTCGAGGCGGCGCGCGACCGTGGGGTGCCGGTGCTGCAGACCTACGGGCTGACGGAGACGGCGTCGCAGGTCGCGACGCTGGCGCCGGAGGATGCCCTGCGGAAGCTCGGCTCGGCGGGCCTGCCGCTATCGTCCTCGACCGTACGCATCGAGGTGGACGGCCGGCCGGCGGAGCCTGGCGAGATCGGCGAGATCTGCGTTGCAGGCCCCACGGTATGCGCGGGTTACCTCCACCGCCCCGAGGCGACCGCCGCGGCGATCCGCGACGGCTGGCTGCACACCGGCGACCTCGGCTACCTCGACGTCGAGGGCTACCTCTACATCGCCGACCGGCGGGATGACCTCATCGTCTCAGGTGGGGAGAACGTGTACCCCGCTGAGGTCGAGTCGGCACTGCTAGCGCTCGATGGCGTCGAGGAGTGCGTGGTGGTGGGCGTGCCGGATGAGCGCTGGGGTCACCTCGTCGTGGCCGTGATCGTCGGGAACGCCGACCTCGATGTGATCCCCGCGCATCTGCGGGGTGCCCTGGCGGGGTACAAGGTGCCGAGGCGGTTCGAGCGGTCGGCAGAGCCGCTCCCGCGGACGGCGTCCGGCAAGCTGCAGCGCCACCTCGTGCGGGAGCGGCTGCTCCAGCAGCGCTAGGGTCAGGCGGGCGGGGGCGTTCCGGTACAGGCGGTCCAGCCGTGGGCCAGCATTCGCCGCGCGAACGCCGATCCGGGGCAGTGGTTCCGCACCGGGACGCCGTCGAACGAGCCGTAGTACCGCGTGAAGATGTCGCGTTCGTCCTGGAGCGCCGACAGCCCGTCACGGTAGGCGGCGACCTCGCCGCTCCGCGGGCGGTAGTCGTCGCCGACGCGCGGCTGCGTCCAGATGCAGACCTCGAGGATCGCACGGACGGAGTCGATGCCGACGCGGACCTCGGCGAGTCGTGAGTCGTCGAGCTGAAGACGCTCGCCGGCGGCGCGGAGGGCGGCATGCATTGCTGCGTGCCAGGCGTCGACGCGCGGCGTGTCCGCCGGGAGTTCGTACGCCATGCGCTGGTAGCCCTCGATCACGCACGCCTCGTCGAAGAGCTCCGGCAGCTCGTCCAGCAGGCGGTGGAGCTGTGCCGCGAAGCCCGGCTCGAACTTCGAGACGAGGATCTCATCCTCGTCGGCGCGCACGACCCGGCGCGGACGGTCGACACCGACCTCGCGCTCCAGCCATTCCGAGACGGCTCGATTCAGTTCGGGGTCGACCGGGTCGCTCATGCCGGACATTGTCGCGTACCGACGGCGCGGTGGGGGCGCGCTGGGGGCGTACTGGCGCGGGGACTCTATACTCCCGGCCGTGCGCACACCCGCGGTGGCGCAACGGAGGAGACGATGACGGACACCCAGGCGCCGCACAGCGCGACCTACCTCGACCTGCACGTGCACTCCACGGACGGCTCCGACGATGCCGGCGGCACCGTCGAGGGCTACCTCAAGTGGATCCAGGCGAAGCGGAAGCAGGGCTATCGCATCGACGGCTTTGCCCTCACCGAGCACCGGCGGTACGAGCCCGACCTGGACTACTCGGAGCTGGCGGCACGGTACGAGGCGACCGTCCTGCGCGGCGTCGAGGTAGAGACGGACATCGGTCACGTCCTGGTCTTCGGTGTGACCCCCGAGTTCCTCGCCGCGTTCGACCTCAAGCGCGTCGACCACCCGTACGCCGAGGTGTTCCGCAAGGCCTGGGAGACAGGCGGCGTCGCGGTGGCGGCGCACGCCGGGCGCCCCCGCATCGGTGTGGTGGATCACCACGAGGAGCGGGCGGTCGACCTCGCGCCGATCGGGCTCGCGGAGACGCTGAACGGCGGATCGAGCGACTTCGAGAACGCACGCGGACACGACCTGGCGGTCGCCAACGGCGTCGGCGAGCTGGGCTCGTCGGACTCGCATTTCGTGAGCGCGCTTGGGCGCTGCATGACCCGGTTCGATCGTGCCATCCGCAGCGTCGAGGACCTCGTCGCGGTGCTCCGCGACCCGGCACGGCCGTTCGTCCCCGTCCGGCTGGAGGAGACGAAGCCCGGTGCCGAGATCGCCGAGCGTGCGACGGTGGCCCAGCTGATCCCCTCGACGAGCCGCCAGGGTGAGCTCGGCGGGGACGAGCTGGAGTACGACCGCTCGGTGGTCGGGCGGGAGGTCCCCGTCGGGAAGCTCGAGGTGACGGCTGAGAGCATCCGCCAGTACTGCGAGGCGCTGGAGGAGACGAACCCGCTCTACACGGACGAGACGTTTGCCCGCGAGCACGGGCCGTACGGTGGGGTGATCGCGCCCCCGGGGATCCTCCAGACCGCGCGCCTGGGCGGCCCGCCGGACGTCAAGGTGAACTTCGGCAACACCACGTTCATGGCCGGATCGCGCCAGGAGTTCCACCTCCCGATCCGCCCGGGCGACACCATCGAGGCGTTCGCCCAGGTGAAGGAGGTCTACGAGAAGACCGGTCGCAGCGGCCGCATGGTCTTCGTGGTCCACCGGACGCGGTACATGAACCAGCACGGCGAAGACGTCGCCGTGACCGAACGCTCGATGGTGCATCGGGCAGTGAATGCCGGGGGTGGCGAATGACGACCGAAGCGCTCTCCGGCCAGCGGTACTTCGAGGACGTCGCGCTGGGTGACGAGTTCGAGGAGCACCAGCAGCCGACGGCCGAGCACGTGCGGGAGTTTCTGTCGAGCGGCTCCGGCGGTGGCCCCGGCGGGGGCCGATTCTCCGACGCGGCCGAGGCGCGCCGGCAGGGCCTCGAGCGCCCGATCGTACCCGGCACGATGTCCACGGCGATGATCACTCGCATCGTGACGGACTGGATGGGGCCGCTGGGCCGCATCGTCTCCCTCGACGTGTCGTTCCGGCGGCCGGTGCTGCACAACGACGCGCTGCGTTGCCTCGCCGTGGTGACCGACGCGGGTGACGACGCGCTCGAAGCGGGCGGACCGGCGATCGTGCGGCTGGACCTCGCGCTGGAGAACGACCGCGGTGAGCGGCCGGTGCAGGGGACGGCGGAGGTCGAGCTGCCGCGCCGGGTGTAGGCCAGCCCGTCAGGTCGCTGCTGTCAGCTGCCCGGGCGGCGTTCCACGCCCAGCTCGGCCATCACGCGCTCGAAGACTTCGAACGGCTGTGCGCCGACCACGGCGTACTGGTCGTTCAGGATGAACGTCGGGATCCCCGTCACGCCGATCGCGTATGAGTGGTCGATGCCCTCGTCGACGGCCTGGCGGTACTGCCCCTCGGCGAGCGCCACCCGGAGGTCCTGCCCGTCGAGGCCGACCTCGTCCGCGACGCGAGCCAGGACGTCCACGTCCATCAGGTTTTCGTGCGCCGTGAAGTGCGCCTTGAACAGTCCGCGGTGGTACTCCAGGACCGTCCGTGAGTCGCCGCGTTCGCGCGCCCATTCGGATGCCTGCAGCGCGAGGTGCGTGTGCGGCGTGAACGTGCGCCCTCGACGCAGCTCGATGCCCTCGGACTCGGCGCGTTTCTCGAGGTCCGACTTCGGGGTCTCCGGTGTCGTCGTGGGGACGCGGCTTCGGCCCTCGGGTGGAATGCTGGGATCGAGGAAATACGGCGCCCAGTCGAGCGTGAAGTCGTAGCGCTGCCAGAGTCGGTCGATGACCTCGAGGCCGATGTAGCACCACGGACAGATGAAGTCCGAGACCACGGTGACCTTGAGCTTCGTCGTCGGGTCGGCGGCGTCCTGGAGGGTCGTCATGGCCGCAGTGTAGGCGGCGTGGCAACTCGATGCCGCAGAATGGAGGCGGCACCGCAGAGGAGGACCGATGAAGAGGATTCCCATTCCCAGCCGTCACCACCCGGCACTCGCGCACCTCGGGACACCGTTCGGCAGCGACCGCTTTGGACGCTTCGCGGAGCGGTTCGCGCGGGGGTTTGGGAACCCGCAGTTCCTCGTCGGGCAGACCGTGGCGGTCGCCCTGTGGATCGCCTACAACGCCGCCACCAGGCAGGCGTTCGACCCGTTCCCGTTCATCCTCCTCAACCTCGCGTTCTCGACACAGGCCGCCTACGCGGCGCCGCTGATCCTGCTCGCGCAGACCCGCCAGGCGGACCGCGACCGCGCCTGGTCCGATGCCGACATGAACCACCGCGAGGAGCTCTCGGGACAGACGCTGCAGCTCGTCGAGGAGAACACGATCATCACGCAACAGGTGCACGCCCTCCTCGTGCAGAACACCGAACTCACGCAGCAGGTCGCCGACCTGACGGGACGGATCGAACAGCTCACCGAGGCGATCCACGGACGCGTGCTCGGTCCGTCGAACTGAGCTCGCCGGCCACTGGTCGGTGACACCCGAATCACGCCCATCATCACGCCTCCCTGAAGCCGCCGCGTACCGGGACTGCCGCTCGGCAGCGGGCCGGTAGGGGCTTCGGGCGAGCGGTACTCCGGGGCAGCGTTCACGTGACGCGCCCGGGGCGCGGGCCCGCTCCCCGCCGGCCCCGAGAGCCTGCGCGGAAGGCGTGTTATCGTCCGGCCGTGACCACGGAGCCGGCTCTCGCACTCATCGACGCACCCGAGGCGGTCGCGGAGATCGCACGCGCCATACGCACCGCCGGCTCATTCGCGCTCGACCTCGAGTTCATGACGGAGGGGCGCTACGTCGCCGAGCTGTCCCTCGTCCAGGTCGGCTGGGGCGACCCCGAGGCCCCGTCCGTGCGGGCGATCGATCCGCTCCGCGTGGACGCCCGGAGCATCGCCGATCTCGTCGCGGACCCGGAGGTGGAGACGGTCATCCACTCCGCGCAGGCCGACCTCGCGCTCCTGGGCCAGGTGTTCGGAGTCCGCGGCCGCGGCATCGTGGACACACAGATCGCGGCTGCCTTCCTCGGTCTCGGCGACCAGATCGGCTACGCCGCGCTCGTGGAGCGCGTGGCCGGCGTCTACATCGACAAGGGTTCGCAGTTCACGGAGTGGTCGCGGCGGCCGCTGACGGACGACCAGATCCGATACGCCCTCGACGACGTCCGATACCTCCCCGGCGCCTGGCGGCACCTGCGCGCCGAGCTGGAAGCGCAGGGGCGGCGTGCCTGGGTGATGGAGGAGTGTGACCGTCTCGCGGAGACGTGGGCCGAGCGCACGCCGCCCGACGAGATGTACCGGCGCGTGCGTGGCTGGAATAGCCTTCGCCGCCGGAGCCAGGGCGCGCTCCGCGCCCTGGCCGCCTGGCGCGAGGACGAAGCCCTCCGCCTGAACCGCCCGCCCTCGTGGCTGTTGAACGACCGCACCATGCTCGAGGTCGCGCGACGGCCACCCCGCGACCTCGCGGAGCTACGCCTGGTGCGCGGCCTCGGGGAGGGCACCGCCCAGCGCTACGGCCGCGTCCTCCTGGACGCCGTCGAGCGCGGCATGGAGGATCCCCCACCCGCCGAGGACACCCCGCCGCGGGTGCCGAACCTCGGCCAGTCGTGGCCGGCGATCCTCACCGGCATCGTGCAGGCGCGGTGCCGGGAGGCATCCATCGCTGCGCGCTTTGTCGCCACGCGGCGCGAGATCGATGAGCTCATCGCCTGGTGGCTGGTCGGCGACCGCTCCGTCGAGCCGGACATGCCGCTGCTCCGCGGCTGGCGGCGGGAGCTCGTCGGCGCCGACCTGATCGACTGGCTCCAGGGGAAGACGGCCGTCGTGGTCGACCCTGACTCCGAGGCCGGACTGACGATCCGCGGCTAGCGGCCACTCGTACTCCCCTGTCGCCCCCTGCTCAGCTGCGGGCCGTGCGCTCGACGCTCCGTACTTCCCGTAAGTGCGCTTGCATCGAGGGGGATACTGGCCGCGTCCTCGGTGGTCTCGGGGGAATCACTGCCGGGGAATCGCTGGAGGGGGCTCCGATGGCGCATGCCATCGACTGGGTAGCCGTGCGCCGCGAGGCGCAGGGCATCCTGACGGACTACCTGCGGATCGACACCTCGAACCCGCCGGGGAACGAGGCGGCGGGCGCGCGTCTGCTCGGGCGGCTGCTCGAGGCCGAGGGCATCGAGACGCGGTACTTCGAGACGGCGCCGGGGCGAGAGATCCTCTACGCCCGCCTGCCCGGCGACGGCGCTCACGGCGCCTTCATGCTCTGCAACCACATCGACACCGTCCCGGTCGAGTCGCAGTACTGGACCAAGCCCGCGTTCGAGGGCATGGAGGAAGGCAACCGCATCTACGGCCGTGGCGCCGTGGACATGAAGTCCTTCGCCGTGATGCAGCTCGTTGCGATGTTGCTCCTGCGACGCCAGGGTGTGACCCTCCGGCGCGACCTGGTGTTCTGCGCCGTGCCGGACGAGGAAGCCCTCGGCACCTACGGGATGCGCTGGCTCTGCGACCATCACCCCGAGCTCGTCGAGGACGTCGAGTTCGAGCTCAACGAGGGCGGCTCGGGCTCCACGGAGTTCCAGGGCACGGACCGCGAGGTCTACGCGGTCGCGACGAACGAGAAGCAGGTGTGCTGGATGCGTCTCACCGCCGTGGGCGTGCCCGGCCACGGCTCCGTGGCGCACGCGGCCGAGGACAACTCCGCGGTGATCCTCTCCCGCGCGATCCAGCGGCTGGCAGAGTGGGAGCGCCCGCTCGTGTTCGTCCCGGAGACGAAGGCGTGGCTCGGCCGCCTCTCGCAGGAGGGACTCCTCCCGCCGATCGACGACCGTCCCGCCCTCCAGGCGATCGTGGCCGCCTCTCCCGCCCTGCGCGCGATGTTCACGAACACCCTCAATGTCACGATGGTGGAGGCGGGCATCAAGGCGAACGTCATCCCCGGGCGCAGTAGTGCCGTCATCGACTGCCGGCTGCTCCCTGGGGAGTCTCGAGACGAGTGGCGGCGCGCGGTCATCGACCGGATCGCCGACGAGCGCGTCGAGGTCGAGTTCCACGAGGAGGTCCGGGACGAGGTGGAGCCGCAGCCCGTGCCGTGGGACACGGAGCTCTACCGCGTGATCGAGCAGGTGATCCTCGATGCCAACGAGGACGCCATCGTCGTGCCCTCGATGACGGTGGGCGGTACCGACAACCGCTTCCTCCGTGCGCGCGGCATCCCCGCGTACGGGTTTGCGCCCTGCGTCCTCAGCAAGGAGGAGCGCGCCGGGTTCCACGGGAACGACGAGTTCATCACCGTCGAGAACCTGCAGATGGGCTGCGAGCTGACCTACGAGATCGCGCGCCGGATGTGCACCTAGCGCGGCGCTCGCCTGGCCGGATCGAGGGCTCGCACGAGCGCGGTCAGCAGCTCGAGGTACGGCACCGACACGCCAAGATCATGCGCTCGGCGCAGCGGCTCGCCGAATATCGCATCCACCTCCAGCGGGCGGCCCTCGACGAAGTCGATCATGGTGCTCGGCCGGTAGACCTCCATCGCCTCGGTAGCCGCGAGCATCGCTGTGACGTCGGCGTCCGGGTCGAGCCGGGTGCTCTCGCCGTGCGCCGCGAGGTCGGCGTTCCCGGCTGCCACCACCTCGCGCATCACTGCCTCGGCGGCCGCGCGGAGGTCCGGCGTCCCCATGATGACGTCGGTGGTCACACCGCCCGCGGTCACCGCGAGTCCGTTGAACGGTACGTTCCAAAGCAGCTTCCGCCACCGCGCCAGCAGGAGCGACGATGCCCGCTGCACCTCCACCCGCGCCCCGTCCCAGAGCGCGAGCGCGCCGTCGAGGGCGGCGGAGTCGTCCCGGTGATGGCCGATGGTGACCGCGCCGTAGTCGATGTGGTGGACGATCCCGGGTTCGGCGCGGTTGATGCAGGTGAAGGCCAGGCCACCGAACACGCGCTCCGGGCCGAACCAGCCGCCGACAATCTCCTCCAGCCCGAGGCCGTTCATCAGCAGCAGGATCCGTGTATCTCCGCCGAGGAGCGGGGCGATCAGCGGACGGGCGTGCTCGATGGCAGTCGCCTTGAGGCCCACGAGCACCCAGTCGACGGGGCCGATTTCCTCGGCGGAGCGGTGGACATGGGGGTGTTCAAGCCGGAAGTCGCCGTCCTTCGAGCGGACCGTGAGGCCACCCGCGGACACTGCGTCGTGGTCGCGGCGCATGACGAAGTGCACCTCGTGCCCGGCCTGCGCCAGCCGGGCGCCATAGTAGGAGCCGACGGCTCCGGCACCGACGACCGCGACGCGTGTCATCGGACGCGGATCGCGACCTTGCCGGTCGAGCGCCGGTCGCGGAGGAGGCGCATCGCGTCCTTGAACGCCTCGAATGGCACCGTGCTGGAGACGAGCGGCTTCAGCCGGCCGTCCGCCACCCACGCGAGCAGCTCGTGCATCGCGGCCCGCACGGCATCCGGCTGGTGCCGGCGGAGCTGGCCGACGCTGAACCCGAGCGCCGAGGCGTCCTTCACGAGCAGGTGGTTCGCCGGTATCTGCGGGATGGAGCCGCTCGCGAAGCCGATGATGAGGATCCGCCCGCCGGGGTTGATGCAGCGGAGCGAGGCGGTGAACGCATCGCCGCCGACCGGGTCGTAGACGACGTCGGCGCCACCCCTCAGGTCGACCACCCGCTGGCGGATGTCCTCCTCCGCGTAGTTGATGACGAAGTCGGCCCCATGCTCGAGGGCGACGTGGAGCTTCTCGGCCGATGATGCGCTCGCGATCACCGTGGCGCCCATCGCCTTGCCGATCTCCACCGCCGTCAGCCCGACGCCACCCGACGCGCCATGCACCAGGAGCACCTCCCCGGGCTCCAGCCGGGCCCGGTGTCCGAGGGCGAGGTGGGACGTCGCGTAGACGATGGGGAACGTCGCGGCCGTCTCGAAGTCCATCGACTCGGGGATCGGGGTGACCTCGTGCGCGCGGGCGACGACCTCCTCGGCGTACCCGCCGTGGTCGAGCATCGCGAGGACGCGCTGCCCGACCTGCAGCCCGGTGACGCCCTCGCCCAGCGCCAGGACCGTCCCGGCCGCCTCCATTCCCGGTGCGAAGGGAAACGCGGGCTTGTGCTGGTACTCGCCCTTCACGATCAGCAGGTCGGCGAAGTTCACTCCCGCCGCGTGCACCTCGATCGCAACCTCGCCGCGGCCGGGGTGCGGCGACGGGACATCCTCGATCGCGAGGCCGTCGAGGTCACCCCAGTCGTGGACGACGACCGCGCGCACTACGGGTACCGTCCGCCGTCCCGGTCGCCCGGCCGGTAGTCGGCGCTGCGATAGAAGCCGATGATCTTGCGCTCCTCGTCCTCGACACGTTGTGCGGCGGCGGCAACCTCGGCGGCGATGGCGTGCGGGATGTGGATCACGCCGTGCTGGTCGCCTGCCAGGAGGTCGCCCGGGTGGACCATCAGGCCGCCGACCGTCACCGGGCCGCCGACGTCGACGAGGTGCGTGTAGGCGTGCGACACCAGCACGGACTTCGACAGGGCGTTGAAGCCCATCCCGCGCATCTCGTCCAGGTCTCGGACGCCACCGTCCGTGATGATGCCCACGCAGCCCATCGCCTTGTGGCGCGTCGCGTTCACCTCGCCCCAGTACGACCCGACGGCGGGCTGATCCATTTCCTGCATCACGACGAACCGCGGTCCGGGTACCGACAGGATGTGCTCGACCCACGCCTCGCGGTCGACGGTTTCGGGGTCGTCGGCCGGTGGGATGCTCGCGCGGATCTTTGCGGTGACGGCGTATCCGAGCGACACGCCGAGCTCCGGGAAGCGTCCGACGATATCGGCGGACATGAACCCGGTGGCGCGCGATCGGATGTTGAATGTCTCGATCGCGTTTGCGATCGCGGGCGTGGGCCACTTCGCGATCGCCGCGAGCTGGTCCGCACTCAGCGGCTTCTCTGGTCGATGGTCGGACATAAGTCTCGCCTGCTCTCGCCACGTCAGGGGCCGGAGGGCATCCTAGCGCACGCGCTGTGCGGGCTTCCCTGCTAACACTGGGAGCGGACGGGGAGTACGATTGCCGGGATGGAAGCACGCGACATGGCTGACGCCACGGACACCGCCGCAGACGACTCCCTCGACACCGAGGGGCTCAGCGCCTTCTGCCCGAAGTTCCACCATGCCGTGGAGCTGGTGGGTCGGCGCTGGACCGGGGCGATCCTGCGCGCCATGTTTGCTGGCAACGCTCGCTTCTCCGACATCGCCTCCACGGTCCCCGGGCTTTCCGACCGACTGCTCTCGGAGCGGCTCAAGGAGCTGACGCAGGAGGGCCTCGTCGAGCGCGTGGCGCACCAGGACTCCGGCCGTGTCGAGTACCACCTCACCGCGATGGGGCGCGAGCTGGCGCCCGTGATCGGGTTCCTGTCCGACTGGGCGACGCGCTGGCTCTCCGTCTCCGCTCCGGCGGAAGCGACTTCCGCCGACGTCCCCGCCGGATCAGCGGCGACCGCCTCGCGCTGATGCCTGCCGGGAGCGGCGACTCCGCCGCGCGCGCGTCCTCGACCGCACACGCTTCTCAACCCCGCAGTCCGGACGTGCTGCGCGAGGCCCGCAGCCGGAAGGCCGAGCAGTCCGACCGCACTCGTGCGTCGCTCCTGAGCGTCGCGCGGGGGCTGTTCGCCCAGGCCGGCTACGCGGCGACCTCGACCGAGGAGGTCGTGCAGCGGGCGGGTGTGACGCGGGGGGCGCTCTACCACCACTTCCGAGACAAGCGCGAGCTGTTCGAGGCGGTATTCGTCGACATCCAGGCGGAGACGAGGCAGCACATCCGCGCGGCGTCGCAGGCGAAGACGGACCGCTGGGATCGCTTCCGCGCGGGCTTCGACGAGTACCTGAATCGCTCGATGGACCCGGCCACGCAGCGCATCACGCTGATCGATGCTCCCGCCGTCCTCGGCTGGGACCGCTGGCGGGAGCTGGACTACACGCTGGACATGCTCCAGTCCGCGATTTCCGACCTCCAGGCGACGGGCATCGTGCCTGACGCGCTCCCGGCGGACGAGCTCGCGCACCTCCTCCGCGGCGTCGCCAACGAGGCGTCCCACACGATCGTCTCAGCCGCAGACGCTCCCGCAGAGCGTCGCCGTGTCGGGGACGCCCTTGTCGCGATCCTCGAAGGTCTGCGGACCCGGTAGCTGTGCGAGGCATCCCGTTCGACTACAGCGCCGTCGCGCAGGTGGACCTCGTGCCCGCCGTGGACGCGGCGATCGCCGCGTCCGAGGGGATCCTGGCGCGTATCGCCGCCGTGCCGCGCGAGGAGCGCACGTTCGCGAACACGATGCTGCCGCTCGACGAGGTCGCGAACATCCTCGGCCGAGCGAGCGGCGAGCACGGCTTTCTCGCGTACGTCCACCCGGATGCCGCGCTCCGCGACGTCGCGCTCGAATGCGAGCAGCGCCTCGAGACGTTCGGTACGTCGCTCGGATTCCGCGAAGATCTGTACGAGGCCGTCCGCGCGTACGCGGAGACCAACGAGGCGGCTGCGCTGGAGGGGGTCCACGCGCGCTTCCTCGAGCGGACGCTCCGTGACTTCCGCCGCAACGGCTTCGAGCTCGGTGGGGAAGAGCGCCGCCGGGTGCAGGAGCTGAAGGAGCGTCTCGTCACGCTCGGCACGCGCTTCCGGCGCAACATCGACGAATACGACGACGCCATCCTCGTCACGCGCGAGCAGCTGCGCGGGATGCCGGAGTCTTATATCGACCGGCTGGCCGAGGTCGAGACGCCGGAGGGCGCGAAGTATCGGGTCTCGCTCGACTACCCCGAGATGTACCCCTTCCTCGAAGGCGCGGAGGACGAGTCGCTCCGCCGTGAGCTGTTCATCAAGAACCACAACAAGGCGGCCGACGCTAACGCACAGCTGCTGGCCGAGGCGATCGCCGTCCGGGACGAGATCGCGACCACGCTCGGGTATCCCTCGTGGGTCGCGTACGTCGTCGAGACGAAGATGGCGAAGACGCCCGAGGCAGTCCTCGACTTCCTGGAGGACCTCGAGCGGCGGCTCAAGGTGAAGGCCGCCGCCGACATCGACGAAGCCCTGGCCTCCAAGCGTGCCGAGACCGGCGATCCGGAGACGCGGCTCAGCATCTGGGACTGGCGCTACTACCAGCAGCGCGTCCAGCGCGAGCGGTTCGACGTCGACCAGTTCGAGGTCGCGCACTACTTCCCGCTCGACCGCACCCTCGACGGCATGTTCGAGTTGTACCAGCGTCTGGTCGGCGTTCGGTTCGTGCCCGTCGAGGACGCCCGCGCGTGGCATCCGGACGTGCGCCTCTATCACGTGGACGACGCGGCCGACGGGCACCACATCGGCTCGTTCTACGTCGACCTCCATCCGCGGCCCGGCAAGTACGGACACGCGGCGGCGTTCACCCTGCATCCGGGCCGGTCTAACCCCGACGGCTCGTACCAGCCCGGAGTCTCGGCGATCGTCGCGAACTTCACGAAGCCTGGTCCGGGTGCGCCGAGCCTGCTCCGGCACTCAGAGGTGAACACGCTGTTCCACGAGTTCGGGCACATCCTCCACCAGGTGCTCACGCGCGCGCCGTTCGTGCGGTTCAGCGGCACCTCCGTCGAGCGTGACTTCGTCGAGGCGCCGTCGCAGATGCTGGAGCACTGGGTGTGGGAGCCCGAGGTGCTCCGCGGCTTCGCGCGTCACGTCGAGACCGGCGAGCCGATCCCGGATGCGCTGATCGAGCGGATGGTCGCGGCGAAGAACGTCGCGAGCGGACTCCAGTGGCTGCGGCAGGTCTACTTCGCGCGAATCGACCTCGCGTACCACGGCCCCGGCGCGACGAAGGACCTCGACGCGATCGCCGAGGAGCTCCACCCCATCACCGCGTTCGACTTCGTGCCGGGGACGCACTTCCAGGCTGGATTCGGCCACCTCTTCGGCTACGACGCGGGCTACTACGGCTACCTCTGGTCGCGCGTGTTCGGGGACGACATGTACACGCGCTTCGAGGACAGCGACCCGAGCGCCGGCGCCGACTATCGCCGCGTCATCCTCGAGGCCGGCGGCACGCGCGATGGCGACGAGCTGCTCCGCGACTTCCTCGGCCGCGATCCGGACAACGCGGCGTTCCTCCGCGACATCGGGCTCGAGGACTAGCGGAGCGTCAGCGACGCGAGCAGCCGCGCCGTCGAACGCGTGATCTCCTCGATGGCGCCGTCGAAGGCTGCCTGGTTGTGTGACGCGGGCTTGCTGAAACCGCTCACCTTGCGGACGAACTGCCGCGCGGCGGCCTCGATCTCCTCGCGCGTCGCAGGAGGATCCTCGCTTCCCTTGGCGGGGCGGAGACGCTGAATCGAGCGGCACATCGGCTGACCTCCTCGTGTGCATCTCGATCCTAGCCGAGGTTGCCCCGCCCTCCGCGCGCTGGCCGCGGGCCATAGACTGACGCCGCCCGAAGGAGGCCCTGATGCGCGTTGGTATCTCGATGAACAGTGCCTACCAGGTCAGCGACCCTCGGGAGGGCGCCCGCTGGATGATCGACCGGGCCGCCGCGGCGCGCGATGCGGGCCTTGACTCGCTGTTCGTCGGCGATCACCACAACACCGGGCCGGGAACCTACTACCAGAACGTCGCGATCCTCGGACGCATGCTCGCGGAGTGGGGCGAGCGCCCGGCTGGCGCGCTGTTCCTCTTGCCGCTCTGGCACCCGGTCCTGCTCGCGGAGCAGGTGGCGACGTTGGCCGCGCTCCACGACGGCCGCTTCATCCTCCAGGCGAGTGTCGGGCGCGCCGACAGCCAGTTCACGGGGATGGGCGTCAACGCGAAGCACCGTCCCTCGCGGTTCGAGGAGTGCCTACGCCTGATGCGCCGGCTGTGGGACGGCGAGACCGTCAGCGGCGAGCATCGTTACGAGTTCAGCGACGCCCGCATCGCCCCGCTCCCGCCCGAGCCGATCGAGGTCTGGATCGGCGGCGAGGCGGACGCCGCCCTCGACCGCGCGGCCCGGCTCGGCGACGGCTGGCTGGCTGCGCCCAACCTCACGCCCGACCAGGCGGCGTTCGAGGCGGCGAGGTTCCTCCAGCACCGCGCCACCCGTGACGAGCCCGCCGTCGTCGCCATCCGGCGCGACGTCTACGTCGGCGAGACCGACGAGGAGGCCCAGCGCATCGCGGGCGCGATCGTCGACCGTGGCTACCGAGGGTTCGACCGCAGCGCCGTGGTCTACGGGTCGCCGGCCACGGTCGCCGAGCGGTTCCGCGAGCTGGCGCAGCTTGGCTACACCGACGTCATCATCCGCAGCCTGGTCGGCGAGCAGTCAGAGGCGCTCGCCAGCCTTGAACGCATGGGCGAGGTACGCGAGCTCGTCGCGGACGCATAGGGATCGGATCGGGCAGGAGGTAGCGATGGAGTACGAGAACCTGATCTTCGAGCGTCGGGGCCCGGTCGGCCTGGTCACGCTCAACCGCCCCGAGTTCCTCAATGCGATGTCCTACGGGCTTCAGGAGGACACCCGCGCCGTCTGCGCCGAGATCGAAGCCGACGACAGCCTTCGCGCGATGGTCCTCACCGGCAACGGCCGCGGCTTCTGCGCCGGCGCCGACCTCAGCGGCCAGGGACGCGGACCGGACGGCGAGAAGACGCAGGCCGACAACCTCGACCAGTATGGATGGGTCGGGAAGCAGGCGCTGGCGGTCTTCCGCATGACCAAGCCAACGATCGCCGCGGTGAACGGGGTCGCGGTCGGGGCAGGCTTCAGCCTCGCCCTCGCGTGCGACATCCGCGTGGGGCACCCCCAGACGCGGTTCAAGGTGATGTTCGCGGAGCGAGCGTTGTCGCCCGACTCCGGTACCTCGTGGTTCCTCCCGCGCATCGCCGGTTACTCGCGCGCGATGGACCTCTACACGACGAACCGCGACCTCTTCGGCGAGGAGGCGTACCGCATCGGCGTCCTCGACCGCCTCGTCCCGCAGGAGCAGGTCGTGGACACCGCGATCGAGGTGGCGAACCAGATGGCGGCGCTGCCGCCGCTTGCCATCCGCAACGGCAAGCGCGTGATCCAGTGGAACCTCGCGCAGGACCTCGAGGCCGCCCTCCGCACGGAGTCGCACGGCCTCGCGCTCTCGCGCCGCGCCGTGAACGACCAGGCCGAGCAGCGCGCTGCCTGGCTCGAGCAGCGCAAGGGCAACTTCACAGGGACGTAGTGGACGGCGGCGGGCTCAGGCGCGGGCCTGCACCTGGTACTGCAGCTCGTAGAGCCGGGCGTAGATGCCGCCGCGGGCGATGAGCTCCTCGTGTGATCCGTCTTCGAAGACCTCGCCGAGGTGCAGCACGATGATCCGGTCGACTGCGCGAATGGTGTTCAGGCGGTGGGCGATGATGAGCGCCGTCCGTCCGGCCATTACGCGGTCCAGCCCGCGCTGGATGGTCTCCTCGGTCTCGGGGTCGATGCTCGCCGTGGCCTCGTCCATCACGAGCACGATCTCCGGGTTGAACGCCGCCACGCGCGCCAGCGCGATCAGCTGCTTCTGGCCGGTCGAGAGGTTGGCGCCACGCTCGGCGAGCACCGTGCGGTAGCCGTCCGGGAGGCGTTCGATGAACTTCGACGCGCCCACGGCCTCGGCGGCGGTGCGCACCTGCTCGTCGCTGATGCTCGTGTCGCGGAGGCGGATGTTCTCCTCGACGGTGTCGCTCACGATCCACGGGTCCTGGAGCATCACGCCGACGTGCCGGCGCAGCCAGCGCTGCGGGAGCTCACGGATCGGCTCGCCGTCCACGAGGATCGCGCCGCGCTGCACGTCGTAGAAGCGGCTGAGGAGCGCCATCGTCGTGGACTTCCCGGCCCCGGTCGCCCCGACGATCGCGACCTTCTGGCCGGCCGGGATGGCGAAGTCCACGTCCTTCAGTACCCAGTTCTCGGGCTCATAGGCGAACCAGACGTGGTCGAACCGGATCTCCCCGCGGACGCCCGGGAGTGGGCGCGCGTCGGGCACGTCGACGACCTCCTCGGGGGCATCGAGGACGCCGAAGATGCGCTCGGCGGACGCCATCGCGCCCTGGATCATCGTGTACCGCTCGGACAGCTCACGGATCGGCCAGAAGAAGCGCTGCATGAAGGAGATGAACGCGACCAGGGTGCCAATCGACACAGCCCCATCGAGGGACGCGCCGCCGCCGACCCAGATGATGGCGGAGACGGTGACGGTGTTGAAGATGACCACCGTCGGCTCGAACACCGCGTACCAGAACAGCACACGGAGGTTCGCCTCGAGTGCCCCGCGGTTGCGCTGGTCGAAGTACCCCATGTTCCGGCGTTGGCGGTTGAAGAGCTGGATGATCGCCACGCCGGTGATCAGTTCGTTCAGGTAGGCGTTGATCCTCGCCATCCACATGCGCTGATCGCGAAACGCCTGCCGCTGCGCCGCGGCGAAGAGGCGCACGAGGTAGATCAGCGGCACCACGAACGCCGTCATGATCAGCGCCAGCCACCAGCTGAGTGCGTAGAGGGCGACGACGATGGCCATGACCATCAGCAGGTTCGTGAGGATCTGGATGATCCCCTGCGAGATCACCATCTCGATCTGCTGTATGTCGCCGGTGAGGCGGGTCACCAGGCGCCCGACCGGGTTGCGGTCGAAGTAGGACACGGAGAGGTGCTGGATGTGGCTGAAGAGCTGCATCCGCAGGTCGACCATGAAGCGCTGGCCCACCCACCACGTGAGGTACATCTGGACGAACCGCATCACGAACCCGGCCAGCAGCGTGCCGAGGAACAGCAGCGCCACCATGCCGAGCTGATCCGTGCGCCCCTGTGTGATCTGCTCGTCGATCGCGTACCTCGCGAGCAGCGTCGGGACGAGCTCCAGGACTGCCACGACCAGCATCAGCAGCACGGAGACCGCGACCTGGGTCCGGTAGGGCTGCAAGTACGACAGCAGCCGGCCGGCGATCCGCCGGTCGTAGACCTTGCCGATCAGCTCCTCTTCTTCGTAGAAGCTCATCGCTCGCCCTCGCGCACCGGCTCGACGAGGTCGGCCTCGACGTCCTCCTGGCGGCGCTCCAGCGCGAGCTGCTCGCGGTAGATGCGGCTGTAGACGCCGCCGCGCCGCAGCAGGTCGTGGTGCGATCCCTCCTCGGCGATCCGTCCATCCTCGAGGACCACGATGCGGTCAGCGGACCGGAGCGTGGAGGTGCGGTGCGCGATCACGATCGTCGTGCGCCCGCGCATGTACTCTCGCAGGCGCCTCAGGATCTCCTCCTCGGTGTGCGTGTCCACGTGGGACAGGGCATCGTCGAGGACGAGGATCGGAGGGTCCTTCAGCAGCGCCCGCGCGATCGCGGCCCGCTGCTTCTGTCCCCCGGACAGCGTCGTGCCCCGCTCCCCGATCACCGTGTGGATGCCGTCCCCGAGCTGCTCGAGGTCGTTCGAGAGCTGCGAGGTCACCAACGCGTGGTGATACGCCTCCTCGCCGGCGTCCTCGCGGCCGTACGAGATGTTCTCTCGCAACGACTCGGAGAACAGGAACGACTCCTGTGGGACGAAGCCGACCTGGCGCCGGAGGTCGGCGAGCGAGATCGACCGGACGTCGCGTCCGTCGAGCAGCACCGCGCCCTCGTCTGGGTCCACGAGGCGCGGCACCAGGTTCGCGAGCGTCGTCTTGCCCTGTCCGGTCGCGCCCACGATGGCGACGGTCGTCCCGGCTTCGATCGCGAGGTCGATGCCGGCGAGGACGGTCGTTTCGCCGAAGCGGACGCTGACCTTGCGGAACTCGATCCGGCCCTCGGCGCGGTCGAACGGCTCGGGGTGTGCGGGATCGGCGATCGCCGCCGGGGTGCGGAGCACCTCGTTGATGCGGCGGATCGCGACGACGCCCATCTGCGCCGAGGCGACCACCCAGCCGACCGACATCAGCTGCGTCGCGAGGATCGACATGACCAGCGAGAGCTGGACGAAGTCGCCGATCGAGATGCGGCCCGAGACGACGTCCCTCCCCCCGAACCACAGCAGCAGCAGCGTGCCGCCCGCGGTCAGGGCCATCATCGTGGGCAGCAGGCCGGCCTGGTACTGGCCGAGGCGCATCGAGCGCCGCTGCATCTCCGCGTTCTCGCGCGCGAACGTCGCGATTTCGGCGTCTTCCTGCGCGTATGCCTTGATCGCACGAATGCCGGAGACGTTCTCCTGTGCCCGTTCGGTCAGCTCGGCGAGCTGCTCCTGCACCTCGAAGAACCGCTTCTCGATGTTCGTCTCGAAGTAGGCCATCGAGAGGATCACCACGGGGAGGTAGGCGAAGGAGATGAGCGTCAGCCGGACGTCGATCGCGAGCATGAACGCAAACCCGGCGATGAGCACCACCAGCGACCGGCTGATGTCCACCACGCTCGGCCCGATGAAGTCGCGGACTGCCTGCAGGTCGTTCGTGAGCCGGGACATGAGGTCGCCGGTGCGTGCCTGGACGTAGAAGCCCTGGTCCAGCGAGAGCAGGTGCGAGGCGAGGTCCTCGCGCAGGTGGTACTCGATGTGCCGCGCGCTCCCGGAGACGACGCGGCGCGAGTAGTAGCGGAGGACCGACTCGACCGCGGCAGCCGCGATGATGACCGCGCCGTACCAGAGGAGCGTGCCGCGTGTGACGTCGCCGGCACCCCTGACCGTCTGTTCGATGTCGTCGACGGCGTACTTCACCACCAGCGGGGGGATGAGCGCCAGCACGGTCGCCGTGACGAGCGCCAGGAAGCCGGTGAGGTACGGCCAGCGGTAGCGCCAGAGGTAACGCCAGATGCGCCGGTCGCTACTGGCGCCGGCGATGCTCGAGGTCGATCCGTCGGGTGTCAGGGCGACCGTCGCGGTGTCCCTCCCGGCGCGCCGGTGGCGCGAGTTTCCATCTTCGGGGCTTCACCAACCGCCCGCAATGACAGGTGTTGTGACAACCTCCGGCGCGCCCTCGGTTCCCTCGGGCCGTCAATCCGGCGATGATTCCGCCATGGATCAGCTGCCCCAGCCCTCCCTCAAGCGTCGAGACGCCGACGTGGTCCGCGGCCTGCCGGACGTCGTCCGCGCGTTTCCGAATCCGTCCTACTGGTGGCAGAACGCCTCGTTCGCGCTGCCGCTGCTCGTCACGCTGGTGTCGCTGGGCGTCGGGTTCGCGTTCGGCATCACGGAGGCGGTGGGCTTCGGGCTGTTCGGCGCCGTGGTCACGCTGATCATGATCCCGGTGGTCATGCTCACCTGGCGCAGTACCGCGACCTCGATCGTCCTCACCCGCTCCGGGGCGCTCGCTCTGCACGAGGGCAAGCCCCTGCACCGCCTCGACTGGACCGAGCTCCGCCGCATCGAACGCGTCGAGTACCTCGGCAACACCCGGTACAAGCTCGTCCACGGGGACGACGACGAGTACCTCGTGGTCGAGAGCGAGATCGAAGACGGCGCGGCGCTGGTGGAAGAGGCCTTCGCGCTCTCCGGGATCCCGCGGCAGTCGGAGCAGGGCGAGGAAGCCTAGCCTTCTCGCGCACCCGAGCTGCGGGCGGCCTCGACGATCGCCTCTGCGGCCGCGACCGCCTCTCGCTCCTCGCGGACGACGTCGTGGCGCTGCTTCACCGGGTAGAGCACGCGCCACGCGCGGTAGCCGGCCCACAGGCTCGCCAGGAGCCCTGAGGAGAGCGCGAGCCAGAAGGCGACCCACCACCCGGCCGTCGACCAGACTCCCGCGGCCGCGGGGCGGAACGTCCCCGCGATCCCGGCGACCTGCAACCAGAGGACGAGGACGGCCACCGTGGCGAGGCCACTGACCAGGCCGAGGCCGGCGGCGAGCGCGAGGCCGGGACCGTAGCCCGCGATCTCGTCGCGCCGGTCGTCGTACACGTCAGACCTCGCGCGGTTCGAGGCCGTAGGCCTCGGCGATGAGCCGGTAGGAGCGGACGCGGTCGTCGAAGTCGTAGGTGATCGTGTGCAGGATCAGCTCCCCGACCTCGAAGTCCGCGGCGAGCCGGTCCAGCTGCTCCCGGACCTGGGACGGCTCGCCGATCGCGGAGCGTGGCTGCATGTACTGGATGTACGCCAGCTCCGGCTCCGTGTACTCGAACGCCAGCGCGGTCTCGACGGACGGCACCCCGAGTCCTCGACGGAACCGCATGCAGAAGCGGCTCCACGACAGGCGGAGCGCCTCCTCCTCGGTGTCGGCGGCGAGGGCCGCGACCCCGACCGAGGTCTTCGGCTCCGGGTACCACTTCGACGGCTTGAACCGACGTCGGTAGACCTGCATCGCGCGCTCGCCGCCCTCGGGGTTGATGAAGTGCGCGAAGGTGTACGGCAGCCCGAGGTCGGCGGCGATGACAGCGCTTTCCAGCGAGGACCCGAGGCACCACACCTCGGGCATGCCCTCGATCGCCGGAGTCGCTGCGATGTCGTGGAACGGGTGGTCCTCCGGCATCTCGTCCGCGAGGTAGTAGATCAGGTCTTCGACCTGCTTCGGGTAGTACTCGAGCGGCAGCGCCCCCGGGCCGTGCTCGAGGGCAGCGGCGTGGCGCTGGCTGGATCCCGGCGCGCGGCCGATGCCGAGGTTGATGCGGCCGGGGTAGAGCGCCTCGAGCATCTTGAACTGCTCGGCCACCTTCAGCGGCGAGTAATGAGACAGCATCACGCCGCCGGATCCGACCCGGATGGCCGATGTGCGCGCCGCGATCTGACCGATGAGGATCTCCGGCGCGGAGGACGCCAGCGCCGCGGAGCCGTGGTGCTCGGCGACCCAGAAGCGCTCGTACCCGAACTGTTCCGTGCGCCGGGCGAGCTCGATGGTCTCGCGAAGCGCCTCGGCGGCGGTGCCACCGTCGCGGATTGGCGACTGGTCAAGGACGCTCAGGAGCACGGAACCACCCCCTCCGGCGACCATCCTACGCCCTCAGAATGTGGCAGCGGGTATGGTGAGGGCTGGAGTGGAGGACGCGTGGACGGACACCGGGTCGAGCGCACCGAGGAAGACATCATCAAGGAGGCGATGCACGAGATGCCGTACGGCATCTACGTCATCGGCACCGCGGCGGACGGCAAGCCGAACGGGATGATCGCGGACTGGGTGCTGCAAGTCTCCTTCAACCCGCGTTTGATCCTCTGCGCGTTCGAGCCGGACTCCTACTCGCTCGGACGCATCCGCCAGAACCGCTACTTCACGGTGAACCTCCTGAACCAGGAGGGGAACGGTATGGCCCTCGCTCGCTCGTTCGTGCAGCCGGCGAATGCCGCCAAGGTCCGCGGACGCTCCGCGCAGGCCGCCTCGCAGCAGCACGACAAGCTCGCCGGCATCGACTACTGGCTCTCCGAGCGGGCCGTTGGCTGTCCCGTGATCGAGGACGCGCTCGCGTACCTCGAGTGCGAGGCGGAGCGCTTCGAGGAGGTCGGCGACCATGTCCTCGTCTTCGGCCGCGTCCTCTACGGCGAGGTGATCAACCAGGGCGAGCCGTTGACGTCGACATATACCGGGTGGTCGTACAGCGGCTGAGAGCAGCGGGGCGGACGTTACCGTCGCGTCCTAGCGGGCCGAGATCTCTCGGATTGAGCCCTCGAGGGCGTCCGATGCGCGCCGGACAGTGGCGGCGTCGGGCGAGATCAGCTGCTGGATGGCGAGGCCATGGGCCAGCGCGAGCAACGGTTCCGCGATGAGCGTCGCGTCCAGCTCAGCGCGGAGCTCACCCCGCTGCACGCCGAGTGACACCAGGTCCTCGACCTCGCGGCGCTGGGACTCCATGCGCATCCGTTGCCGCTCGCGCAGGTCCGCGTCGCGCGCCGCCTGTGCCGTTACCTCCACCCAGAACCGCCACCAGGCGCGCCGGTCCGCGTCCTCCAGGATGAACCAGCGGAACAGCGAGTGCAGACGCTCCAGCGGGGTGCCGTCCTCCCCAGTCGCGGGGGCGGCAGGTGCGGCGTCGAGCGTGGCGAGGATGAGGCTTCGCTTGTTCGTGAAGTGGTAGTTGATCGTGCCCGTGCTCATGCCGGTCGCCCGGCTGACCTCGCGCATGGTCATGCCGTCGATACCGTGCTCGCCGATCAGGCGGGTGACGGCGCGCAGTACCTCGGCCCGGGTTCGGACGCCCTCGGGCTGCGGTTCGGGGGCGAAGGTCACCAGAAGCCGACCTTGTAATGCACGCCCTTGTGCTCGAACCCCTTCGTGCCTGCCTTCTTCACTCGTTGGAGGTGCTTGGCGCAGAACCAGACGGTCTGGCGCTGAACGTCGTCGGGATCGTGCGTCCAGGTGGCGACAGCCACCTCCTGCAGGGGGCGGGCGGTACAGAACTCACAACGCTGCATCGGCATGTCCCGCATCGTAGTGGGTGTTCGCGGTAGGCTCCGCCGCCTCAGCCCTCGCCGGTGGCACGCTGCGACAGGAATCCAATGCTGACCGACCCATGGTTCTACGTCGCGGCCGTGCCCGCGCTGTTGCTGATCGGGATTAGCAAGGGCGGGTTCGGGGGCGGCTTCGGCACGGTCGGCGTGCCGATGCTCGCGCTCGTCATCCCGCCGACGCAGGCCGCGGCGATCCTGCTGCCGGTGCTCGCGCTCATGGACCTCGTGGGGCTCTACACCTATCGGGGCCTGTGGGACCGCCGGCAGATGCGGATCCTCGGTCCGGGCGCGGTCGCCGGGATCGCCCTCGGTGCGGTGACGTTCGCCATCACCAGCGAGGACGCCGTCCGGCTCATCATCGGGACGATCGCGGTTGGCTTCACCGCCTGGAGGTTCGTCGGCGCGGTGGTCGCCCGGTCGCGAAAGGCTGACCCGAGCTGGGTGAAGGGATCGTTCTGGTCGGGCGTCGCCGGGTATACCTCGTTCGTGGCGCACGCCGGTGGGCCGCCGCTCAACGTCTACCTGTTGCCCCAGCAGCTCGAGAAGACCGCGTACGTCGGCACGACCGTGGTGTTCTTCGCGCTGGTGAACTACGTCAAGCTCGTGCCGTACGGCCTGCTCGGCCAGTTTGACGGCACCAACCTGGCGACGTCGGCGGTGCTGACGCCGCTCGCGCCGGTGGGTGTCCTGCTTGGCGTGTTCCTGCACAGGCGCGTGAGCCAGGAGCTGCTGTTCCAGGTGGTCTACGCCGGGTTGCTCGTGACGGGGGTCAAGCTGCTCTGGGACGGCTCGGCGATGTTCCGGTAGGCGGGAGGCGGGGGGCTATTGCCGAGGACGGACGCCGGGGAGAACGTCGAAGCCGCCCCGGAGGGCGGCTGTGGTTCCGGCGGACCGGAGCCTTCGACCTTGGGAGTGGGTTACGCGGTCTGCTTCTTGAGACCGGAGCGGAGCACCCATCCGCTACCTGCGACGTTGGAGAACTGCTTCTCCTGGCCGCAGTGCTTACAGGTTCCCATCGTGGTCGCTCCCCCGGGCGCCGGAAGGACCCAGTGGTGAGCGTCACATGAAACCTTGGACTTGGAAGCCATATCCCCCCCACACCAGATGACTGCCGCCTGTTCCCCGTGCGGCGTGCCGTCACCATAACAGATTTGGGAAGGCCATGACGGAAACGTGAGGGTCAGAGTCCGGGGGTGGCCCTGACCTCCCGAGCCAGTGCCGGCGCGAGGTTCCCCTTCCGACGGACCTCGAGGCGCTCGAGCCCCTGCCAGCGGGCCACCTCGCGGAGCTCCTCGGCCAGCGCGGACGCCACCTCGGCCTCCACGCCGCCCGGTTCGACGTGCGACGCCTGGACGAGGAGGGCGCCGGCCCTCCGGTCCGCCTTGAGGTCGACCCGTCCCACGATCCGGTCGCCGAGGAGGAAGGGGAGCACGTAGTACCCGTACTGTCGCTGAGGCTCCGGCGTGTAGATCTCGATGCGGTAGTGGAAGTCAAAGAGTCGCTCGGTGCGGTCTCGGAACCACACCACCGGGTCGAACGGAGAGAGCACCGCGCGCGCCTCGACGCGTCGGGGAAGCTTCGCGCCGGCTGCGAGGTAGGCGACGTCTCGCCAGCCCTCGACGTGGACCCGCCGCACCTCGCCGGCGTCGGCGAGTTCCTCCAGAGCGCGCTTCGCCGGCGTCGTGCCGACACGGTAGTAGTCGCCGATGTCGGCGGCTGTGCCGACCCCGTGGTGCACCGCACCGAGCCGCACCAGCTCGCGCATGGCGTCGTCGGCCGCGGGGTGGGGGCCCGCCAACCGGGCCGCGGGGATCACCCGCTCGGGGAGGTCGTACAGGCGTGCAAAGTTGCGGCGGTTCCCAACGGCGAGCCGGCCCGTCGTGAACAGCGCTTCGAGGAGCTGCTTGGTGTCGCTCCAGCGCCACCAGCCGGCGCGCCGTTCGCCCTGGTGGATGTCGCCATGCACGACGGGGCCCTCGGATCGGATGTGCGCGATCAGCGCGTCTGCCTCCTCGGCCCGCTGCCGGATGAGCTCGTCGCGACGCCACCACATGCGACGGCGGCCCTCCATTCGGTGCCGGAACAGTCCGTAGCGCTCGACCGGGATGAGGGACGCCTCGTGCCCCCAGTACTCGAACATGCGCCGGCTCCCCCACGCCATCCGGTCGAGGAGCGCCGAGTCGTACGCGCCGAGGCGAGAGAAGAAGGGCATGTAGTGGGCCCGCGCGAGGACGTTCACCGAGTCGATCTGCACCAGCCCGACGGTGTCGAGGACTCGTCGCAGGTGTCGGGCGTCGAGGCGACCCGCCGGCCGCGCGCGGTCGAACCCCTGCGCCGCGAGGGCGATGCGGCGTGCTTCGTCGAGGGAGAGGTCGGCGCGCGCCACGTCAGGCCGGGACGTGCGTGGTGGTGACCTCGGCAAGCACGCGGCCGCCGTCGCCGGTCACAGTGGTACGGATGAACGCGACGCGCCGTCCAACACGCACGGGGCGCGCCTCGAATGTGATCGTGCCGCCCTGCTGATTCGCGATCATCGAGGCGTGCAGGTCGATGCCGACCATGAAGCGGTCGTCGCCGTCGATCGCCCGGTGAGCACGATTCGCCATCGCGGTCGCGACGTTGTCCGCCAGCGAGACGAACACGCCGCCGTGGATCGCGCCGGTTGGGTTCTGATGGTGCCGCTGGATCTCGACGACCGCGCGGACGTACTCGTCCGTTGCCTCGGTGATACGGAGGCCCATGTAGTCGCCGAACGGGCTATTGGGGTGGGCGGGCTGCGCCGGCTCGGCTCGCTCCGAGGTCATCGAGGGTCCCAACTCACGATGCCGAGCCACGGTCGCATCGGCGGAAGGGCAAGGCCGCCCTCGGTGCCGTACCACTCCTGCGCCAGGCGCTGCATCTTCGCGTCCAACTCGGACCCCTCGGCGAGCCACAGGAGGCGTCGCAGCGTGGCGTACACCTCCTCGGCGGGTTTCGCGACGGCACGCTCGCCGGTGGCCACCGTGCGTATCTCGTACCGCTTGGCCCGCGCCCCGAGGACGGCGACGAACTCGCGGAGCGCGGGCAGCGTTGCCATCGGCTCACCGTGGACCGCCTCGAAGAAGTCCGCCACCTGGGCGCCGCGCCCCTGGACGCCGAAGATGCCGATGCACGTGCGGCGTGTTGCGGCTTCCTGCGCCTCGAGCCAGCCCTCGATGTCGTCGATGTCGTACAGCGCGTGCGCCGCCAGCGAAACGTCTACCTCGCGGTCCCAGCCGGCGACGGGCCAGCGGGCGTCGACCACCTCGATGTTCGTGCGGCCCGCCTCGGCGATCGCCCGCCCCATCACCTCGCGCATGGCGCCCGAGGGCTCGACGGCGATGACGCGCTCGACGACGCCGGCGAGCGGGACGGCGAAGCGTCCACCGCCGGCGCCGATGTCGAGCCAGGTATCACCCGGCTGCGCCAGCGCCTCGACCAGCGGCCACTCGATCGACTCGCGACGGGCGGGGCTAAACGACGGCGCGACCGGTGCGTAGTAGTCGGCGCGGACGTCCTGGCGGACGCGCTCAACCTGCTCGCGGTCCGCGAGGACCAGGCGGCGCCACTCGGCGAGGGCTTCTTCGGCAGTTGGTCGCAGGACGGAACTCATGCCGGCGATGATACCCGCGGCGCGCCGTCGCCCGTGCGCTGGGATGGCACCCCGGACACGGGCGGGCTAGAGCGGGAGGCCGGCGCCCTGTTCGCTCAGCGCCTTCCGGCGGGCCTGGTAGTCCGGGATCAGCCGCTCCACCTCGCTCCAGAACGTGGGGCGGTGGTGCGGGCGCACGAGGTGCACGATCTCATGCACCACGACGTAGTCGATGATGGACGGGTCGAGCATCACGAGGCGCCAGTTGAACCTGAGCGTCCCGTCCTTCGCGCACGATCCCCATCGTCGCTTCTGGTCGCGGATGAGCACGCGTCGAGGGCCATACCCGGCGCGGACGGCCCACGCCTCCACGCGTCCGAGGATCTCCTCGGTGGCGCGGTCGCGGTACCACCGGCGGAGGGCGTCCTGCACGGCTTCGCGCTGCTCCCGGACGCCGCGCGGCAGCGTCACCCGCACGCCCAGCAGGTCGGCCCGCACCTGCGATCGCCGGCTGCCGCCTTCGACCACCTCGAGCGGCATCGGGCGGTTGAGGTAGGGGAGCGTGTCGCCGGTCACGAACGCGAGCGATGCGGGGCGCGGGCGTGCGACGCGCTGCTTCCGGATCCAGTCGATGCGGGAACGGACGAAGGCGTCGACCTCGTGGCGGGGCGTCCTCAGCGGCACCGAGACGCGCACGCCGTCCGCTTCCACGCGCAGCTCGAGCGTACGGCGGCGGCGGGCGCTGCGCACGATACGGTACGGCACCACGACGCCCTCGGCGGCGACGAGTCCGGACTCCTGCCGCTCAAGGGGGTTCGGATCGGATGAGGCGTGACGGCGCATCGCGGCCCTCCAGCCGCCTCCCCGCGACGGGTAGCGTACTGCCGGGTGGAGGGACGCGCGCTACGGGCGGCGGCGGTTCGCGACGCTGCAGACCGAGGAGCGCCCGAAGGCGCCACCCATGTCGTACATCACGCACTCGGCGATGGCGACGCCGTGTGACGAGTGATGGGCGGCGACCTCCATGCCGATCCACGGCCCCACCGGGTCGCGGTGGAGGTAGAGCGTGGTGTCGGCGTTCACGAAGCCGAGGCCGTTGCTCCCGCTGTTCGCGAACGGGTTCGTGAAGTCAGAGGCCTGCGCCGCCCGCACGAACGAGCTCGGCGACAGTCCGGCCACCAGCTCGTGGGTCTCGCGGATCCACGCCCTCTTCTGGGCCACCGTCCCGAAGTCGCCCTCGATGCGCCGCGTCTCCCAGGCGGGCAGCCAGTTCACGTCCGCGTTCGCCGGCGGGGGCTGTGGAGGAACCTCCTCGGGGGCAGGGACGCTCCACTCGGGCGGAGACCAGACCTCGCCGTCCGGCTGCTCGGCGCGCTTGAGGAATACGACGTTCCCGCGGGCGATCTCGGTGCCGTCGTCGTCGGCCATGGACGCGTCCACGACCTTGATGCGGTTCCCGTCGCGCACGAGGGTCGTCGTGACGGTCATGGGCTTCATCGGCGCCACGCGGAACATGTCGACCGTCAGCCGCGATGCCTGGAAGCCCGGCTCACCGTGCTCCCGCTCGATCTGATGGGCGATCAGCCCGGCGATGACGCGTCCGTGCAGCGACTGCGGATCCCACGGTCCGCGCGTGCGTGGCGTGGGGTGGTAGCGGTTGCCGTCCGCCTCGAAGAAGAAGTTGCCTTCGGACATCGATGCCCTTTCACGATCGAGGTGATGCTAGGTGCGACGGGCTCCACGGGCGAGCACGGGAGCGTTACCGCGCTAGCGGGCCCTGGCTGGCAGGTGGTCGTTCCCGGCTGCCCTCAGCATCCAGGAGACGCGGACGTGCGCGGCCTGCCTGGCGGGTTCTCGCTGCTCACATGCGCACGGCCCCTGGGCGGCCGGCCGATCCGGGGACGGTCACACGCGCGGAGGCGCCAGGGATTCCGCGCAGTGTGCCGCGTGCGACGGAAGGCGCATGCAGGCCCCGCAGCGGAGAAGGGCTCCGCTCATCAGTTCATCACGTTCGAGCATCCGAAAGGCAGGTCGGGTAGTGCTTACGGGACGATCGTCCCGGGCGCGTGGGACACACCGCCCTCATGCGGGGCACGACCCGGTACGAGGCTGGAAGGGCAGCCCCCGAAGGAGCCGAACATGGTCCGCCTCTACTTCACCAGTCTCGCCCTGATCGTCCTCGCGTCGGTCGCGCTGGGCACGCTCTGGATGAGCATCGACCGCGTCCTGGCGGAGGGCGACTTCCTCTGGACCTATGTGGCGATGGGCATTGGCGTTGTGATGCTGGTCTTCGTCGGCTTCCTGGGCGGGTTCTTCCGAGCGGTTGAGCGGCGGTTCCACTCGTAACCGGCCGACCGATTCGTAGCCGCCAGCCTCACGTGGCAATGCACGGCGAGGGTGGACATCCGCAGTTACGATGTCGGCGGACAACGTGTGTAATAGCGATGGAGGGAGCCGCGCGTGAACGACGCAGAGCCGCCCCACACGCAACCGCCCTCAGCGCCGCCCGGCGACACGGAGGAGGACAGTGAGCGCGGCACGGCCGTTCTCGGCCTGCTCTTCCTTGCTGCGCTCGCCGGGATGTGGGCGGTCATCTACTTCCTCATGCTCGAGCGGGGGGCCTGACCCATGCCGATGGCGCGTCTCGAGCAGGTCTTCATCTGGACCTCCGTCTCTGTCCTCGTAGCCGGCCTGATCGCCATCGCGGCGTCGTGGCTCGTCGGTGGCATCGAGCTACCGGGCCCGGCGGGCAGGGTGGACCCTGCTGCGCTGGCGAGGGATCCCACCTTCTCGCAGCCCGGCCTGCGGCAGATCGGCGACCGGGAATACGAGGCGGTCCTGATCGCCCAAACCTGGACCTTCGCCGGTGCGGCCGACCTGACGGTGCCGGCGGGATCCACCGTCCACTTCAAGGTCACCTCCGCCGACGTCATCCACGGCTTCTACATCCGGGACGTCCTGGTGAACTCGATGGTCATCCCGGGTCAGGTCACCGAGGTGACCGCCCACTTCGACGAGGCGGGGGACTACCAGATCCTGTGTCATGAGTACTGCGGTATCGGTCACCACCTGATGGCCGCGATGGTGACGGTGGAGTAGCGCATGGCAGCCACAGCCCTCGGATCCGTCCGCGTGGAGGAACCCGCCGCCGTCGCCCAGAAGCGCTACGCCGCGGCCCACCTGTACCTCGGCCTCGTGATGCTGGCCGTCGGCGGCCTCATGGGCCTGATGCAGGCCCTGAACCGCGTCGAGGTCGACATCACGAGCGAGCTGCAGCTGAGCTCGTACTACCAGGGCCTCACGATCCACGGCGTGGTGCTGGTGCTGGTGTTCACGTTCGCGTTCGCCAACGCCATGCTCATCGTCGCCACGTCGAAGGGCTTCGGCCGTCCGCTGGTTGGCACGCCGATCATCGCGGCAGCCTTTTTCTCGATGCTGCTCGGGGCGCTCATGGCGACCTGGGCGATGCTGGCGAATGAGGCGTCCGTCCTGTTCACCTTCTACGCGCCGCTCGAGGCGCACATCGTCTTCTACCTCGGCCTCGTGCTCGTGGTGGTCTCGACGTGGCTCGTCTCCGCGTCGCAGATCCTCACCCTGCTCGCATGGCGCCGGGAGCACCCCGGCGAGCGCATCCCCCTGCAGGCATACACGAGCATCGTCACGTACGTCCTGTGGGACATCGCCTCGCTGTTCGTGGCCGTCGAGATCCTCGTCTTCCTCGTCCCCTGGAGCGCCGGCCTCATCGACGAGGTCGATCCGCAGTTCACCCGCACGCTGTTCTGGGCCTCCGGCCACGCGATCGTGTACGTGTGGCTGCTCCCGGCCTACGTCTCCTGGTACACGATGGTGCCGAGGATGGCCGGCGGGAAGCTCTTCTCCGATGCCCTGCCGCGCATGGTGTTCATCCTCTTCTTGCTGCTCTCGACGCCGGTCGGCCTGCACCACCAGTACACGGACCCCGGCATCGAGCCCGTGCTGAAGTCGATCCACCTCGTGCTGACCTTCGGCGTGACCTTCCCCAGCATCATCACGTTCTTCACCGTGATGGCGTCCCTGGAGAACGCCGGTCGCACGCGCGGCGGCCGAGGGCTGTTCGGGTGGATCTGGGCGCTGCCGTGGGGCAACGCGGCCCTCGTCGGGCAGCTCCTGGCGATGCTGGGGTTCATCCTCGGCGGCATCTCCGGCGTGGTGAACGCGAGCGCCACCATGAACCTCGTGGTCCACAACACCTCGTGGATGCCCGGCCACTTCCACCTCACGGTCGGCACCGCGGTGGCCCTGACGATCATGGCCGTGATGTACTGGATGATCCCGTACCTCACCGGGCGGAAGCTCTGGAGTCCCAGGCTCGCGTTGCTGCAGGTCTGGCTCTACTTCATCGGCGTCCTGGTCTTCTCGCGCGGCCAGATCCAGGGCGGCCTCGATGGCATGCCTCGACGCACCAGCATCGGCTTCGCGGGCTATGAGACCTCGGAGTGGGACCTGGCGAACGCCCTGACGGCGATCGGCGGCGTGATGATGGTCATCTCTGGCGCACTGTTCTTCATGGTCGTCATCGGCACACTGCTCAACCGCCGCATGACCGCGGCCGAGGCCCAGGAGGTCGACGTCCCCATCGCGGAGTCCATCCACGGGCCGGAGACGACGCACCCGATGTGGGACCGGCTCGGCTTCTGGACCATCGTCGCGGTGCTCGGCGTGGTGGCCGCGTATCTCCCGGTAATGGTCAGCTACCTGCCGCTGCACAACGTGTCGGCAGGGATCGACACGATCTTCTAGGCGGCTGCGCCACGACGTGGGCCGCCTCGAGGCCTGTGGTCGTCACCTGAACGGCGGGGATCATCCGCCCTTCAGGACGCCCATCTTGTGGCCGACACTCGAGGTATGAGTCGCGCCTCCGGCCGCTTTGGCCTTCACGTCGACCGCGAGCAGTGGCCCCCCACGGGGTGGCTCGCGCTCGTCGGATCGACGCTCTTCGTGAGTGGCTTCTTCCTGCTGGCCGTCGTCGACCGCGAGTTCGACGTCGCGGTCTACGGACTCGTCCTTGCGGGGGCGTGGCTGATAACCCTGCCTATCGCGCTCCTCGGGCTCGTCGTGACGCTCTCCGAGTCCGTCGTCGGTCGCGCCTGGGCGTCCGGCTTCCGGGAGCTGCGCTCGAGCGAGCGGCGGCTCTCCAACACCGCCGAGCGCGCCGTGCGCTACACCGGGTTCCTCTGCCTCGCCAACGGCGGCGCCCTCTGGTTCGCGACCCTCGCGAGCCATGTCTAGCGCGAGCAGCTGCCGGCCGGCACAACACGCGTATTGGAGGAGCACCCGCTAGTCGCCTTGCGCGGTGCGTTCGAGGTGCTCGAAAAGACGTTCGTCATGCCGGTGAGTTTGGAGAAGCCGGCGTGCGCGACGCGGCGATAGTCCCTAAACGTCCCTACAGATGGCGCGGCAACTCTCAGATTCTCCGCAAACTTCACTCGCCCGTGACCCGGCCCGAGGGGACGATACCCACCGGCCCGCCCACGACCGGACGGGGCCCGGACGGGCGTTTCTCTCGCCGGTCCGCGGAGGGATGCGGAGAATTGATGCGCGATACGAAGTTCATGCGCTTCGCCCTCGTCGGGTCGGCAGCGCTCGCCCTGCTGCTGGGCGCGGCCTGCTCGGACGACGAAGGTGACGCCGAGTCCGAGGCGACGGCGACCGCCACCGCCACGGCGACCGAGGGCTCCGGCACCGCGACGTCCGAGGCGACCGCTGCCGCCACCGAGACCGCCGCGGCCTACCCGGTCGAGGTCACGGACATGCTCGGGCGTACCGTGACGATCGAGGCTGAGCCCACCACCATCGTGACCCTGAGCCCCACCGCCGCCGAGTTCGTCGCCATCCTCGGCGCCGAGGTCGCCGGCCGCTCGTCGTCGACGAGCTTCCCGCCGGAGGTCGTCAACGCGGCCGACGTCGGATCGGCGTACCAGCCGAGCGTGGAGGCGATCCTCCAGCTGAACCCCGACCTCGTGGTGGCCGACGCGTTCATCCAGGCGCAGCCCCAGGTCCGGGACGTGCTCGAAGGCCTGGAGGTCCCGGTCGTGTTCGTCGGCGCGACGACGTACGAGGACGTCCTCGCCGCGTACGACCTGATGGGCACCGTCCTGAACAAGGCGGATGCCGCCGCCGACCAGATCGCTGAGACCGAGGCAGCGCACGCCGCGGCGTCATCCGCGCTCTCGGGTGACGTGAGCGTGGTCCTGCTGATCGCGGACCGCGACAACACGCTGTACGCGGCGAACGGCACGTCGTGGGCGGGTGCGCTGATCGACGAGGTCGGCGCCACCAACGTCGCCGGCAGCGAGGCCGACTCCGGCCCGTTCCCGGGTTACTCCACGGTGGCGCCCGAGACGCTGCTCCAGTGGGACCCGGACTACATCCTCACGGTGACCCCGGCGCCGGCGCCGGCGCCGCGGCTCTCCGAGATCATGACCCAGATCCCGCCGTTCGCGGGTCTGAAGGCGATGCAGAGCGGCCACGTGGTCGAGATGGACCTCGAGCTGTTCCTCCAGTCGCCCGGACCGCGCGTGATCGAGGCGCTGGGCCTGCTGGCGGAGACGCTCTCCGCCGAGTAAGTAGTCTGAATGGCTGAACCCACGCCGACAGGCGTCGCCGTGACCGGGACCGCTCACCAGCGGTCCCGGTCTTGGCGTGCAAGACGCGCGCGGAGCTTCGGCTCCTGGATGGCAGCGCTCATCGCCGTCCTTGTCGCGATCGGCGTCCTCAACCTGGTCCTCGGCGCCGTCACGCTCGATGTCGGCGCGGCGCTGCGCGCGCTGGTGTCGGAGCAGGACCGGTTCACGCGCCTGGTGGTCTGGGACCTCCGCCTGCCGAGGTTCCTCGATGCGGTGCTGGTCGGGGTTGCGCTCGGCGTGTCCGGCGCGCTCCTCCAGGTCGTGACGCGGAACCCGCTCGCCGACCCGACGATCCTCGGGATCTCTGCCGCCGCCGGCCTCGCCCTCGCGATCGGCCTCGTCGTCGCACCGGACATCGACCGGGAGACGCTGGCCGTGGTCACGATCCTCGGAGGACTCGGAGGCGCAGCCGTCCTGCTGTCGATGGCGTGGCAGGGCGCCGTCTCCTCCATCCGGCTGACGCTCGCCGGGATCGCGGTCTCCGCGATGTTCGGTGCGGCGATCGTTGGACTGCTGTCCTCAAGCCAGCGCTTCCTCGAGCTGTCCCTGGGCTTCCTCGCCGGCGGCATGTACGGCTCCGACTGGCGAGACGTGCAGATCACCGCGCCGGTGATCCTCCCCGCGCTCGCGATCGCGATCGCGCTGAGCCCACGCCTGAACGCGCTGGCACTGGGCGACGAGCTGGCCGCCGGGCTCGGCGTGCTCACGGACCGCACGAGGCTGTTCGTGTTGTTCCTCGTGGGGGCGCTCACCGGGGCAGCGGTCTCCATCGCGGGCCTAGTCTCGTTCGTGGGCCTCGTCAGCCCGCACATCTCTCGGACGTTCGTCGGCGACGACTACCGATACCTGGTGCCCGCGTCCGCGTTGACCGGCGCCGTGCTCGTGACCGCGGCGGACCTGATCGCGCGCCTCGTGATCCGCCCGGCGGAGCTCCCCATGGGCATCCTGACCGCCGCCGTGGGCGCGCCGTTCCTGCTGTACCTCGTGCGGTTCCGTCGGTGAGGGCGTCCCGGTGAGGCTGGTGGCGGAAGGGCTCACGCTCTCGTACGGCGGCAAGACGGTGGTCGACCACGTCTCGCTGGAGATCGCCTCGGGCGAGTTCTGCGTGATCGTCGGGCCGAACGCGAGCGGCAAGTCCACCCTGCTGCGTGGCCTTGCGCGGGTGATGCGCCCGCAGTCGGGGCGCGTGTACCTCGGGGACGAGGACATCACCACGCTCGATTCGCGGGAGGTGGCCCGCCGGCTCGCGATCCTGCCGCAGATGCAGCAGTTCGACGTGGACCTCGTCGTCGAGGAACTGGTGTGGCGGGGCCGCACGCCCCACCACCGGCCGCTGCGGCCGGCGACCGAGGCGGACGTCGATGCCGTGGAGCGTGCGATCGGCCTCGCCGGGCTCCACGACCTGCGCGAGCGCCCGCTTCGCTCCCTCTCAGGTGGGGAGCGTCAGCGCGCCTGGCTCGCGCTCACGCTCGCGCAGGAGCCGCGCGTGCTCCTGCTGGACGAGCCGACGACGTTCCTTGACCTGCGACACCAGGTCGAGGTGATGGAGGTCCTCCGGCGCCTGAACGAGGATGGCCTCACCGTCGTCACGATCCTCCACGACCTCGCGCTCGCGAGCCGGTACGCGCACCGCGTGCTGGGGATCGACGATGGGCGCGTCGCCTTCGACGGCGCCCCCGCGGACGTGCTGACGCCGGAAGCGCTCTCGCAGCTCTTCGGGCTGAAGATGCTCGCGCTGGAGGATCCGCGGACCGGCCGTCCGCTGCCGTTCCCGGCCTGAGCCCCTGCGAGGTCAGCGCCCCCAGAGGCCGTGCGTGTGCCCCGCCTCGCTCGCCCCGTGCGAGTGACCGGCGTGCGACCAGCCTCCCGCGGGTGGGGCCTTCTTCTTCGCGGCCGGGCCCGGAGGTTCCGCCTGGCCGGTCACGGTCAGGCCGGCGAAGACGCGACGCGCGTGCGCGCCACAGGCCGGACACGGGGCTGGGTCGCGCATGGCGGAGAGCTTGCGGGTGATCTCGAACTCGGCGCCGCAGTCGTCGCAGGCGAACGGGTAGATCGGCATTGGCCAGCCTTCACGGGTGCGGGTAAGGTGAGGATGCCCCGTCCTGCGAGGATTCGCAATTGGCCGAGGGGCAGTGGTTGGAGCGGGCATGCCTCACGTACTCGTCATCGTCGACCGGGATATCGACTGGCAGCGGACGCGCGAGCTTCGTGACCTGTGCCAGTCCTTCGCGGCCTTCCTCGGTGAGCCGGTGGAGTTCGCCTACGTGCGCCCCGAGCTGGCCGACCTCGCGCGGCTCTCCGTCGCGCCAATGATCGGCGACGATCCCATCGAGGTGCTCTCGCCCGTCCGCGTGCAGACCGAGGGGATGCCCGCGGCGGACATGCTCTACACCGACGACGGCCGCCCGGACTGGGGCGCGATGTGGGAGTCCTTCTGCGAGCTGGCGTACTTCGGTGGACCCCCGCACCGCGGACCCGACAGCGCGATCCACGCTCCGGCGGAGATTCCCGCTCCGACGGCGGGCGAGTTCGATCCGGTCGCCGAGATCCGTCGCGGCATCTACATGACCACCGGGTTGTTCTCGGAGCCGGCGGATGAACCGGGCTGGCTCGCCGTCTCCTGCCGCACGCGCCAGATGGCGGCGTGGATGTGCGCCTGCATCATCCTCGAGAACGTCGACGCTCGCCTGGACGACCAGGACCGCCTGCTGGTGCCCGCGGCTCCGCAGTTCAGCCTGAAGGACCAGGTGAAGAGTGTTGTGACCGTCGTCGCGAAGGTCTCGCACTACTGGCAGATGCACGCCCTGGTGTACGGCCTCGACGACGGTGAATCCTCCGCCGAGGAGGCATCGTGACCCCCGCTGTCGACGCCGCGCGGAAGGCGGGCGTGGAGCACGAGGTCATCGAGTACGAGCATGACCCCTCGCACGAGTCGTTTGGCCTCGAGGCGATCGAGGTCCTCGGGCTCCCCGGGGAACAGGTCTTCAAGACTCTCGTCGTGGAGGTGGACGGCAAGCTTGCGGTCGGCGTGGTGCCGGTCATCACGCAGCTCGACCTCAAGGGGTTCGCGGCAGCCCTCGGCGGCCGCAAGGCAAGCATGGCCGCCGCCGACGCGGCGCAGCGCGCTACGGGGTACGTCCTCGGGGGCATCAGCCCGCTGGGGCAGAAGCGTCGCCTGCCGTGCATCATCGACGCATCCGCCGACGCGCTCGACCGGATGTACGTGAGCGCCGGACGCCGTGGCCTGGAGATCGCCCTCGCGCCAGCCGACCTCGCACGCCTCGCCGGCGCGACGTTCGCGCCGATCGCTCGCCGGTAGCGCGGGGGGCGTCCTAGCGCCGGGCACGGCCGAGGTGCGCTGCCACCCCGAAGAACACACCGGCGAAGAGCCCACCGCCCAGCATTGCCGCGAGGGCGACGAGCGGGTCGAGCGTGGCGAAGAGGGCGATGGCCCCGCTCAGTGGCGCGAAGATGAAGCCGGCGCGGAGGCCGAGCTGCACGCTTCCCATGGGTGAGTCAGCCGTCAGTGTGTGCGCCCTCGAGCGGGATGCGCACGCTCACGTGCGTTCCCCCCGCCGCGGTCGAGCGGAGTGAGAGCGCCCCGCCGACCGACTCCGCGCGCTCACGCATGCTCAGCAGGCCGAGGCCGGCGCCGATCGCAGCTTCCGGGATGAACCCCGGCCCCTGGTCCACGATGTCGACATCGATGCTGGCTTGTCGCAGCCGGAGCGTCACGAGGATCGGCCCGGTGACGGTGTGCTTGACGGCGTTCGCGACCGCCTCCTGCGCGATCCGGAACGCCGCGATCGCGACGTCCTGGTCGATGCTGAACCCAGCGTCACCGTCGCGCGTGAAGCGGATGTCTCGCCCCGTCCGGGTCGAGGTCTCTCGCGCGTGCCGCTCGATGGCGGCCGCGAGCCCGAGCTCGGCAAGCAGGGGCGGGTGCAGCGACCGGACCACGCCGCGAATCTCCTCGGACGCTTCCTTGATCGCCGCCATCGCCGCCAGGACCTGGCCGGAGTCGACGGGTTCGACGGCCCCTCCACGCGTCGCGGCGTCGAGTCGCATGAATGAGAGCGTCAGCGCCTGGAGGGGGCCGTCGTGCAGATCCTTCGCCACCGCTCGGCGGGTGTCCTCCTCGGCCTGCATGAGACGGCGCGACAGTTGCTGCTGCTGGATGGAACGCTCGCGCAGGCGCGCCGCCATCGACGCCTGCGCGCGGGCGCCCTCCTGCAGCCGCGTCGCCATGCGGCTGAGCATCACGTAGAGCGCGATCGACGTGACCACGACGAAGCCGGCACCCTGCAGCAGCTGGGCCGTCTGGGCGTGCTCGGCGGGAACCAGGAGGTCGAGCGGCCACTCGCTCGCGACGATCCACGCCGCGCCGCTGCCGAGGTAGACCAGGGCGACGACGAGCGCCGGATGGACGCCGATCCTGAAACGGCGCCCTGCCTGCACCTGCAGGCGTGCGGGGGCGGCGATGCTGACGCGATCGGCTTTCACGTACTGACCCCACCCCAGCCGCGAGCCCATGCTATCAAGCCTCGGATACCTCCGGCGCGTGACGGGAGGGAGGGGCTCAGGAGAATGGGGTGAGCGCCAGCAGCTGCGCGTGGACGCCCGTCTCATCGATCGTCTGGTCCCGCGTCCACGTCGTGTCATGCAGGAGCCAGGACTGGCGGCGGTCCTGCAGGAAGAGGTCCATCGTGCGGCGGATACGCGCGCGCAAGGGCGGGTGCTTGATCGGCGTCAGCACCTCCGTCCGCTCGTCCAGGTTCCGCTTCATGATGTCCGCGGAGCCGATGAACACCTCTGGCTCGCCGGCGTTCTCGAAGTAGAAGACGCGCGAGTGCTCCAGGAAGCGTCCGATGATGCTGCGCACGCGGATGTTCTCGGACAGTCCCGGCACGCCCGGGCGGATCCGGCAGATGCCACGCACCACGAGGTCGATCTGGACGCCGGCGCGGGAGGCTTCGTAGAGCAGGCGCGTGAAGTCCGCGTCCTCCAGGGCGTTCATCTTGAAGATCAGACGTGCTGGCCGACCGGCTCGAGCGTGCTCCATCTCCCGGCGCACGCGCTCCTCGAGCCCGCTGCGGACGGTCATCGGTGCGACGAGCAGCGCCTTCGTCTGGAGATGGGTCGAGAGGCCGGTCAGGTGGTTGAACACCGCGATCAGGTCCTGGCCGATCTCGCGGTCGGTCGTTAGCAGGCCGAGGTCGGTGTAGATCCGCGCCGTCCGAGAGTTGTAGTTCCCCGTGCCCACGTGGCTGTAGGTCACGATCCCCATCGCTTCCTCGCGGACGATCAGCGAGATCTTCGCGTGGATCTTCTGGTTGGGGTTGCCGTACGCCACGTGCACCCCGGCACCCTCGAGGCGTCGCGCCCACTCGATGTTGTTCGCCTCGTCGAAGCGGGCCGCGAGCTCCACCAGCACCGCGACCTGCTTCCCGCGGCTTGCCGCGTCGATCAGCGCGCCGAGGGTGGGGGAGTCTGGCGACGTGCGATAGGTCGTGTGCTTGATCGCGAGCACGTGCGGATCGTCCGCCGCGGTCTGGATCAGGCGCGCCACGCTCTGGTCGAAGGACTCATACGGATGGTGGACCAGGATGTCCTCGGCGCGCATGGCGCTGAAGATGTAGTGGTCGTCGTCGTCGCTCGGGGTGAGCGGCCCCGGAACGGCGGGGCTGAACGGCGGGAACACCTCGTCGGGGATCGGCAGCGAGGCGAGCTGCGACAGGTCCGCCAGGCCGAGCATGACGTTCGACGTGTAGACGTCGTCCGCCGTGAGCTGCAGCTCTTCGAGCAGCAGCCGCAGGCGCGGCTCCGGCAGGTCACCGTGAAGTTCGATGCTGACCGCGTCCGCCATCCGGCGGCGGGCCAGCGTGTCTTCCATCAGCTCCAGCAGGTCCGCGGCGTCCTCGCCCGGTGTTCCGACCTCGGAGGAGCGGAGCACGCGGATGACACAGGAATGCTCGATGGTCACGCCGGGGAAGAGGATATGCAGGTGCGACTCGATGACGTCTTCCAGGCGGACGAACGCCCCGTCCCCCGCATCCACGAAGCGGCTCCGGTTCGGCGGCACCTTGACCCGGGCGAAGTGCCGCCGCTCCTCGTCGGCACGCACGGTCAGCACCAGCGAGAGCGACGCGCCCGAGATGAATGGGAACGGATGTGACGGATCCGCCACGAGGGGAGTGAGCACCGGGTAGATGGCGGACATGAAGTACTCGCCCAGGCGCTCCTTTGCGTCGGGTGGCAGGGAGGCAAACGGGACGACTCGGAAGCCGCGCTCCTCGAGCATGGGCTCGATGACCTTGTCCCACGTCTCGTCGATGTCCCGCTGCATCGAGTGGATGCGCTCCCGCACCGCGAGGAGCTGCTCGGCGATGGTGGCGCCGTCGACGGTCCGGTGTGTCGGGTCTGACGTCATGGACAGGCGAAGCCAGCCCATGCGCTTCGAGACGAACTCGTCGAGGTTCGAGGCCGTGATTGCGAGGAACCGGACACGCTCCAGGAGCGGATTCCGGCGGTCCTTCGCCTCCCAGAGCACCCGGTCGTTGAAGTCGAGCCAGGACTGCTCTCGGTTGAAGTAGAGCGCCGGGTCGTCCAGGGACACGCTCCGGCCGTCGATCTCGGGTGCGCGCGTCTCCGCGGTCATCGCTCCTCCTGCGCACTCCACGGTCATCCTCGTGGACGCGCCGGACAGCATCTCCTGCGAATGTTAGCGATGTGCAAGATCGGCCAGGCCCGTCCCTTGCACGCTGCGGAGCGGCGGTGTTCACTTCCCCCGCACGGAGTCGGGGAAGACCGGTGAGAGACCGGCGCTGTCCCGCAACTGTAACCACGCCCGCGACGCCGCCATGGAGGCGTCCTGAGCGTGGAAGCCAGAGTACCGGCCCGCGCGATGTGTCGAACCTGCGAGGACAGGGGACGGCCTATGCCCACAGCCGGCTGATCCCCGGTCGTGGCGCGGACGGCTCTCGTACCTGCCCCCTCGCACCAGGAGGGGGCTTTCTTGTGCCTCCTCCACGTGCAGGAGGTACTGATGCTGGGTGACTACCTGTGGCGCCGCTCGCGGAGGGCGGCGTCCATGCTCGCGCTGCTGCTGGCGGCGGTCTCGCTCGCGCTCGTCGGTTGCGCCGAGGACGAGCCGTCCGAGGCGACCGGCACCGCCGAGGCAGCTGCCACCACCACCGCCGGCGCGACCGCCGAAGCGAGCACCGCGCCGACCGAAGCTCCGTCGACCATCGAGGCTGTGGACGCGAGCGGCGAGACAGTCATGCTCGAAGCGCCGGCTTCGCGCATCGTGTCCCACTCGCCGGCGGCGACGGAGATCCTCTTCGCGATCGGCGCGGGTGACGCTGTCGTCGCGGCCGACGAGTTCTCGAATTACCCGGCGGAGGCCGAGGCGCTCCCGAAGGTGACGTACTCCTCGCCGGATCCGGAGCAGGACCTCGCGTTCGAGCCCGACCTGGTGATCTTCGCGGGCCGCCAGGAGTCGAGCCTCGCCCATTTCCGCGAGCTCGACCTGCGGGTCTTCTACCTCGAAGAGCCGACTGACCTCGACGGCGTGTTCGAGAGCGTCCGCATCCTCGGACAACTCACCGGCCACGAAGAGGGAGCCGAGGCCGTCATCGCAGACATGCAGGCGACGCTCGACAGGGTCGCGGCGACCATAGCTGACGTCGAGGAGGGGCCCCTGGTCTTCTGGGAGCTGACCGAGGACCTGTATACGGTCTCGCCGGATTCCTTCATCGGTGCGGCCCTTACGTTCGTGAAGGCTCGCAATGTCGCCGCGGGTGTCGAAGGTGATTTCCCGCAGCTGTCATCGGAGGTCATCGTCGAGGCGAACCCGGACGTGATCCTGATGGCGGACGCCGGCTTCGTCGATCCCGCGTCGGTGCCCCAGCGGGCCGGGTGGTCCGGCATCACTGCCGTGGCTGGAGGCGCGATCTACCCCGTCGACGGTGACGTGATGAGCCGGCCCGGTCCGCGCATCGCGCAGGGCATCGAGGACCTCGCGCGGCTGCTCTACCCGGACCGCTTCGAGTAGCGCGTGCGGACAGCGGTCGCACTGGTGGCAGGCGTCGCCCTGGACGCGGCGTTCGGCGATCCGCCGAACGCCGCGCACCCGGTCGCCTGGTTCGGCCATGCGGCGGCGTTCGCCGACGCACGTGCGCCGAGGACGCGGGCGGCGGGCCTCCTCGCAACGGCCGGACTCGTCTGTGGCGTTGGGGCGCTCGTCGCCGCGCTTGAGCGTCGGATGCCGCCGGTCGCGGTCGCGGCGCTGGTGGTGTGGGCCGCGACCTCTCGCCGCGGCCTCTTCGCGCACGCCAACGCGGTCGCCGATGCCCTCGATGCGGGCGACCTCGACGCCGCGCGACGGCTGCTCGCGTGGCACCTGGTCAGCCGGGATACCACGGAACTCACCGCGTCCGAGGTGGCGGGCGCAACCATTGAATCGGTGGCCGAGAACCTCTCCGACGGTGTCGTCGCGCCGTGGTGCTGGTTCGCCGTGGGCGGTGCACCGGCCGCGGCGGCCTACCGCGCGCTGAATACCCTCGATGGCATGTGGGGATACCGGACGGCGAGGTACGTCGAGTTCGGCTGGGCCGCCGCGCGCGGGGACGACCTCGCCAACCTGGGCCCCGCTCGGCTCACCGCGGCGGCGATCGTCGCATCGTCCGCCGCACACGCACGAGGAGCGTTCGCGGCCTGGCGCCGGGACCGCAGGCGGACGGAGAGCCCGAACGCCGGCCACCCGATGGCGGCGATGGCGGGCGCGCTCGGCCTCGTGCTGCGGAAGCAGGGCCAGTACGCGCTGAACGAGGGGGCACGCGAGCCGGGGCCGGACGACATCCGCGCCGCCGTCCGCCTCGCCGGTCGCGCGGGGTGGGCCGCGCTGGCTGCATGCGCGCTCGCGAGCTCAGCTCGCGCCGGGTGGCGACGGTGAGCGTCGTCCAATGAGCGTCGTCCACGGCGGCCTCAACGAGCGAGAGCTGCGGGGGCTTGGCATCGACCCATCGTCCGTGCTCGACCTCTCGGCCAACCTCCACCCGGCGGGCCCGTCGGACGCCGTGCTGGCCGCCGCGCGCGTGGCGCACTTCGAACGCTACGCGCCCGCCGACGCCGCGCCGCTCCGCGATGCGATCGCGCGCCACGAGGACGTGACCACGGACCGTGTCCTGCCCACCCCGGGCGCGACCGCCGCCCTGCACCTCCTCGCGAGGGCGTTCGTCGGCCCGGGCGAGCGCGCCGTGGTCGTCACGCCGACCTTCGACGAGTACCGCGTGGCGACGGAGGCCGCGGGCGGCCGCGTGGTGGAAGCGCCGGCCGCGCCGCCGGACTTCTCGCCGCCCGCGAGCCTGCCGGGGGCGACCGTGGCGTTCGTCGCGAACCCGAACAACCCGACCGGCACCTACCTCGAACGCGCGGAGGTCGAGCGGTGGCTGTCGACGTCGCGACTCCTGGTCGTGGACGCGGCGTACGAGGCGTTCGTCCCGGGGGCGTGGGACGCCGTCGACCTCGTGCGCGACGGCGCCCCTGTTGCCGTCGTGCGTTCGCTCACCAAGCTTCACGCCATCCCCGGCGTGCGGCTCGGGTACGTCGTCGCAGCCGCCGAGATCATCGCGCGGCTTGCGCGCCTCCAGCCCTCGTGGAGTCTCGACGCAACCGCCCAGGCGGCCGGGCCGGTCGCGCTCGACGAGCACGCCCAGCGCGTGGCGCAGCTCTCCGAGGTGTGGGCCACCCGTCGGCGCCTGCGGGCGGCCCTCGAGGCGGCCGGGTACCGTGTCGGCCCGTCGCGCGCGAACTTCTTGCTCGTCGACGTCGGCCACGCGTCGGGCGTCCGTTCCGCGCTGCTCCGGCGCGGGATTCTCGTCCGCGACTGCACCTCGTTCGGCCTCCCAGCGTGGATCCGCATCGCGATCCCGCGGGCGGACGAGGAGGATCGCGTGCGCGAAGCGCTCCTCGCGATGCGACCCGGGACGGCGCGATGACGGCCCCGGTGCTCCTCGTGGTCGGGACGGCGTCCTCGGTGGGGAAGTCCGTGCTCGTGACCGCGCTCTGCCGTTCGTTCGCGCGTGCTGGCGTCCGCGTCGCGCCGTTCAAGGCGCAGAACATGTCGAACAACGCCTACGTCACCGCCGGCGGCCTCGAGATCGGACGCGCCCAGGCGGAGCAGGCCGCCGCCGCGGGCGTCGAGGTCGAGGTGGACATGAACCCGGTGCTCCTCAAGCCCCAGGGGGACCGAACGTCGCAGATGGTGCTCAACGGACGGCCGGCCGGTGTGATGCGATCGCGCGACTTCGTCGAGCGCCGGCGCGACCTGTGGCCCGATGTCGCCGCCGCGCTCGCCCGCCTGCGCGGCCGCTATGACCTCGTCATCGCCGAAGGTGCCGGCAGCGCTGCCGAGCCAAACCTCTATGACACCGAGGTCGTGAACATGCGCGTGGCCCGCGAGGCGGGCGCCGTGACGCTGCTCGTGGGCGACATCGACCGGGGCGGCGTCTTCGGGCACTTCCTCGGCACGCTCGATCTCTTGCCGCCCTCGGATCGGGCGCTCGTCCGGGGCCTGGTGATCAATCGCTTCCGAGGCGACCCCTCGCTCCTCGCACCGGCGGTCGAGGTCGTCGAGGCGCGAGGAGGCGTCCCCGTGGTCGGCATCGTGCCGTGGATCGATGACCTCGACGTGGCCGAGGAGGACGCCGTCGCACTCGAGCGCCGCGAGCTGGCGCAGCACGGCGCAGGCGCCGAGGTCGACGTCGCCGTCCTGCGCTTTCCGCGCATTGCGAACTTCGACGACATCGACCCGCTCCTGCGGGAGCCGGGGGTGCGCGTCCGCTGGGTGGAATCAGCTGACGACCTCGGGCTCCCGCACCTCGTCGTGCTGCCGGGGACGAGGGCCACGATCGCGGACCTCCGTTGGCTGCGCTCTCGCGGGCTTGACCGCGCCGTCGTCGCCCGTCGCGAAGCGGGTGCTCACGTCCTCGGCGTCTGCGGGGGGTACCAGATGCTCGGCGCGCGGCTCCACGATCCGGACGGCGTCGAAGCCGAGCCCGGATGCGTCGAAGAGGGACTCGGCCTGTTGCCCACCACGACCGTGTTCGAGGGCATGAAGGCCACGCGCCGAACGCGCGGACGCACCCGCGAAGGGGCACCGGGCGGCGCCGGCCACGACGTCGAGGGGTACGAGATCCACATGGGGCGCACCTCCGGCGCCGAGCGGCCCTTCCTCGACATCGGCGACCACGAGGATGGTGCCGTGTCGCCGGACGGTCGCGTGGCAGGGACGTACCTCCACGGTCTGTTACATAACGATGGATGGCGCGCCGCGCTGCTCGCCGAGCTGGGGCGGACGGCGGCGTGGTCCGCATCGTCCGGCGCCCGCCGGGAGGCGGCGTTCGACCGCCTCGCCGACGTCGTCGAGGCGCACGTCGACCTCGCCCGCATCCGGCAATGGCTCGGAATGCCCGGATAGGGGAGTCTCGCAGCGGGCGTGCCATTCCCTCAGCGGACGGACGTGGGTAGAGTCGAAGCACGGCGGGGGAGTTGGGACATCACCTTGCTTCGCCCTCAGTCCGCGCGCCGTTCGCGGCCCGTTGCGCACCTTGCCGGGCCGATCCTCGCCTCGATGCTGCTCGCCTTCGCAGTGGTCGCCGCGCTGCGGCTTGACCTTGCCTCCGCCCAGACGCTCGCGCCCGGCACGCAGGCCCGCGTCACCGCCGACGGCGACCCGCTGCGGATGCGCGCCGGCGCCACACTCTCCGCCGCCGTCATCGCGAGCATCCCGGACGGCTCGATCGTGAACATCCGCGAGGGCAGTCAGGCAGCCGATGGCTACACGTGGCAGTTCATCGACTGGAACGGCGCGATCGGCTGGGTCGCCGCCGAGTACCTGACTCCGCTCGGCTCGACGTCCACGCCGAGCCCGACGGCCTCGCCCCCCGCGCCGACCGCGACCGCCACCCCGACACCAACGACCACGCCGAGCGCGACAGCAGGGACCATCACGGGGAACCTACCGCCGACGGGCAAGGCCGGGCTGATCGTGTGGGGCGGCGGATCGATGGACTCGCTCGTCGTGACGGCGGCCGGCAAGGGCTGCAACGTCCGCTCGATCTATGCCGTCAAGAATGGCCGGTTCATCGGGTACACCCCCGGCGCCCCGGCATTCGTGAACGCCTCGTGGGCCTCGCAGGTCGGCGAGATCAACTCGATCGCCGCCCTGCTCGTCTTCTGCGATGCGCCGGGCCAGACCGCCAGCACGTCCTCCGGGGGCACTGGGTCCGGCTCGACGGGCTCCACCACGGTCGGCTCCGTGGCCGCGCCGCCGTCTTCGGAGACGCGGCCGCCGGGCCCCGGTGGCAACGAGGGCTGACGCGGGCCCGACCCGGCGCTACGCGCCGATGGCCCTGAGGGCAGCCTCGACCTGATCGAGGTGGTTGCCGTCGTGGCGTGGGCCGCCCATCACGAGCAGCTCCGCCACGGTGGCGTCCCCCGGGCGAAAGCCGAGCGGGATCGACCGATCGAGGAGCGCGCTGTCGAGCCCCTCGGCAGCGCGGATGGCGTTCGCGTGGCCCTCCCGGATCTCGTCGAGCAGCGCCTCGGCGGACCGCTCCACCCGCTCCTCCACCTGCCCGGCGTTGATCTCGTCGATGGTGCGGGGTGCGGGGGCGGGGGCGGCCGACGGGTTGTCGATCGCCTCGACGCGTGCGAGGACGCGGGGGACGCCGTTCGACCGCGCTGCCAGGTGGCTGAGCGCGTCACGAACGCGCCAGGTGCCTTCCAGCAGCGGCTGCTCGGGGTTGGCGAGGATGGCGTCGCGGAGCCCCGCGATGCGCTCGTCGACGCTGCGGACAGCAGCGATGAACTCGTCCCGGGTGGTCATGGCGGCCCCTTTCGATGGGCCGTGATCCTACAGCGACAGCGACAGCGGCAGCGGGGCGCCTAGGCGGCGGACAGCTCCACTTGGTCCGGCAACTCGTGGCCGCGGTTGCGGCGCAGCTCCGCGAGGTGGATCGCGAACGGGACGACGCCGTCGTACTCGACCAGGAGGGCCATCGCGCCGGGGACGCCCGTCCACGCCTGCACCACCCAAACGCCGGGGATGCGGGACACCGCCCGCCGCACCTGGTTGATGTCCGCGAAGGAGCGGAACCCGGTGAGCGTGACCTCGACGTGCTCGGCGAGAGGGGTGTTCTGGCGGATCGTCGTGCTGGCGGGCATGGTCTCCTCCTGCGTCTTCGACACTACGGAGGCTCGCCGCGGATGCGCAGATCGGCAGCGGTAGACCCGTGTTGAGAAACGGTGAATGCCGGTGAAGGCCCGCGACGCGTGAGTCCTGGAACGCGCTCGGGTACCCCGTTGTCCCTCCCCCGGGAGCCTTCTCCGGCTGGCGTACACTCCGGCAGCACGGGGCCACACGGCGAGGAGGACATCATGGCAAGCGCGCTCGAGGGCGTCCGGGTAATCGATTTCGGTCACTACATGGCCGGTCCTCTCGCGGCGCAGCTGCTGGCCGACCAGGGCGCGGACGTCGTCCGCGTGGACCCGCCCGGTGGCCCCCGCTGGGATACTCCCGCCAACGCGACATGGAACCGCGGCAAGCGCAGCATCGTGCTCGACCTGAAGACCGAGGAGGGCCGTGCCACCGCCCGGTCGCTCGCCGGCAACGCGGACGTGGTGATCGAGAACTTCCGCCCGGGTGTGATGGATCGCCTCGGCCTCGGCCCCGTCGCGATGACCGAAGCGAACCCTCGGCTCATCTACCTCTCCCTGCCCGGCTTCGCCTCCGACGACCCGCGTGCCGGCCTCGCCGCGTGGGAGGGCGTCGTCGGTGCCGCGTCGGGCCTGTACCGGCGCAACCGCATCGCCACCGAGGAAGGCGCCCCGGTGTTCACCGCGATCCCGCTGCCCTCGGCCTACGCCGCGATCCAGGGCGCCGTGGCCGTCACCATGGCCCTCAACGCTCGCGAGCGCGATGGCGTCGGCCAGCGCATCGAAGTTCCGATGTTCGACGCGATGTACGGAGCGGTTGGCTACAACGGCTACAAGCTCCACGGCGACACCTCGCCGCCGCCGGGCGCCGGCTTCAACCTCACCACGCAGTGGGAGTGTGCGGACGGTCAGTGGATCATGTTTCACACCGGGAACGGCCGTACCGAGGAAGTCCTCGCGGCGGCCGGCGTCGCCGACTGGATCGCGAAGGGCTACGTCGACCGCGAGCGGCTCTCGAAGGAGCCGGACCTCGTGAGGGAGGTCATGGACACTGCCCGTGCGCTGTTCAAGACGCGCCCCGCGGCTGAGTGGGAGCAGCTGGTCAACGACGCCGGGGGCGAGTGCGCCGTCTGCCGTCCGTCCTCCGAGTGGGTGCACCACCACCACGCTCGGGCCTCGCAGACCGTCGTCGAGGTCGACGATCCGATCCTCGGCCCGACGCGGCAGCCGGGCATTCCGGCGCGTATGTCGCTCACGCCCGGCGCGATCCAGGGCCCACGCCGCCCCCTCGACGCCGACCGCGAGGCCATCCTCGCGAGCCTCGCTGGCGCGCCGGTCCTCGCTGGCGGCGCGTCGACCGATGCCGCGCTCCGCAATGTCCTCGACGGCGTGCGCGTGCTCGACCTCTGCATCGTGCTGGCCGGGCCCACCTGCGGGCGCACGCTCGCCGAGTACGGCGCGGACGTCATCAAGATCGAGGCGCCCGGCCGTCCTCCCATGGGCTCGTTCCACGGAGACGTGAACCGAGGCAAGCGCAGCATCGTGCTCGACCTGAAGACGCCCGAGGGCCTGGAGGTCTTCTGGTCGCTCGTCGACACCGCCGACGTGGTCGTCCAGAACTTCCGGAAGGGCGTCGCCGAGAAGCTGGGCGTGGGCTACGAGCAGGTGCGCGCGCGCCGGCCGGACATCGTCTACGGATCGCTGAACACCTACGGGCACGTCGGACCGTTCGCCGGCCGGGCTGGGCACGAGCAGATCGCGCAGGCGGCCACGGGCATGCAGGATCGCTATCGGAAGCCGAATGGCATGCCGGAGACCCAGAAGTACGCCGTGAACGACTACGGCACCGGCTACCTGGGGGCGCTCGGGGTCGCGCTCGCGCTATACCACCGCCGGCGCACCGGCCAGGGCCAGCACGTCGACGCGGCGCTCGCGTACACGGCGACGACGCTCCAGTCGTCATTCTTCATCGACTACGAGGGGAAGGCCTGGGACGAGGCCCGCGGCCAGGAGAGCGTCGGCTCCGGCCCGCTCCACCGCGCGTATCGCGCCTCGGACGGCTGGTTCTTCCTCGGCGCACCGGGGGCTGCGGCGCTCGGCCGTGTCGAGGGGCTGGACGGCGTCGGTGCGCTTGCGGGTGACGCCCTCGTGAGCGCCCTCGAGGGGCGCTTCGCCACGGCGACCGTCGCCACCTGGGTCGAGCGCCTCAACGCCGTCGCTGGCGTCGGCGCACACCACGTGGTCAGCAACACCGATGAGCTGATGGAGATGCCGTACGCCATCGACCACGGGCTGAGCCTGACCCGTGACCACGAGACGTGGGGGCGCGTCACGACGATCGGGCCGGCCGCGCGGCTGTCGAGGACACCCGTCCGCCCGGGACCGGTGGCGCCACCGCTCGGCGCGCACAGCCGCGAGATCCTCGCGGAGGTCGGACTCGGCGACCGTGCCGACGTGCTCATCGCGTCCGGCGCGGTCCGCGAGGCGTAGCGCCGGAGGCGGGAGGAGCCGGGCAGCCGCCCCGATGGCTCGACCCTGGCCGGAGGGGGCGCAGGGTCGAGCCGGAGTCGGGGGCGCAGGGACTGGGGTCTAGTCGAGCCGGCGGTAGGCCGGCAGGAACAGCGCGACGACGAGAGAGAGGAGCAGGAGCGCGACGGCCACGCTGCCGAAGGCGACCTGCGCCCCGAACGCGCCCGCCACGAGCGCGATCGCGAACGTCCCGAGGGATTCGAAGCCCATCTCCATCATCATGATCGACGAGATGCGGCCACGGTATTCGTTCTCCGTGTGCGACTGGATGAGGATCTGGCTCAGCGACTGGCGGCCGGCCTGGCCGATGCCGAGGACGAACACGATCCCGATGCTGATCCAGAAGTTCTCCGAGATGGCGAACGCGAGGAGCGCGATGCCGAACACGGCGATGCTCCCGATCAGGAGTCGCCCGCGTCCTCGACTCGGCAGCGAGGCGATCGCGAGCGAACCGAGCAGGGCGCCGGCCCCCATGAACGTGAGGATCACGCCCAGGCGCCACCGCGCCTGCTGGTCGTCGTCGGCGAGCACCTCTGACACGAAGCCGGGGGCGAGCCGCTGGAACGTCAGCGTGAGGATGACGACGAAGAGGTGCACGGCCAGCAGCATCCGGAGCGTGGGGTTCCGGCCGAGGTACCGGAAGCCCTCGACCATGTCCTTCACGCCGCCGCGGGTCCCCTGGCCGCGCCCCTTCCGCAGGACCGCCGACGAGGTGGACGCGGCCCGCGCCGCCGCGGTCTTCGGCACGCGGAACATGCCGATGACGGCAGCGGTGAAGAGCGCCGTCATGAGCGCGTAACCCCAGGCGAAGCCGAGGAACGCGACGAGGAACCCGGCCGTCGCCGGCGCGAGCAGGCGCATCGTGTTCATGCCCGACGCGTTCAGACCGATGGCGTTCGAGAGCCGTTCCTCGCCGACGATGTCCGGGATCATCGCCTGGCGTGCCGGCATCGAGAACGACATCGCCACGCCCTGGAGCACCGCCGTGATGTAGAGGTGCTCGATGCGCAGGCGGTCTGTGAAGAGCAGCACGGCGATCGCTGCCGTGAGGAGGGCGCTCACCGACTGCCCGACCTGCAACACGACGCGACGGCTGGCTCGGTCGGCCAGCACTCCGCCGATGAGCGCCAGGAAGAGGCGCGGGATCGCGTTCGCGACGGCGACCCCGCCCAGGGCCGCGAACGAGCCGGTGATCTCGTATGCCAGCTGGCCTCGCACGACCTGCTGCATCTGCATGCCGGACCAGTTGCCCATCATCGAGAGGAGGTACCAGCGGAACGCGGGGACCTCGATGATGGAGTCGAACGTGCGGAAGCGGCGTTCCGCAGAGTATTCAGCGCCGACGGAGTGGTCGACCGTGGGGTGGCCCCACGGCTCCGGGCTGGCGCCTTCCTGGGGCCCCTCCGCCACGCTGGCGGAGGTCGTCGGCGAGGAGAGTGGGCGCTCGACAGCGGACACGGGCGATGTGCTCCTCGGGCCTGACCTTTACGGTCACGGCAGGGTACGCCATCCCATAACGATCCGCGAGTTCTGGCGCGCCCGGCGCACGGATCCGGCGGCGACGGCCCTCGGTTGCCGCACGAGGATCCCGGTCTCATAGTGCCGATGTGGCCCCCAGCGCGTTCACCCGGCTCCCTCGGAAGTGGCGAACTCTCATCGCGGTGGGGTTTGGCACGTTCATGGCGACGATGGACTTCTCCATCGTGAACGTGGCGCTGCCCAGCTTCTCCCGCGAATTCGACCGATCACCCGATACCGTGGTCTGGGCGACGCTGGGCTCGAGCCTCGTCGTGACCGGGCTGACGCTGACGGCCGGGCGGGCGGGCGACCTCTACGGGCGCAAGCGCGTCTACCTCGTGGGCTGGACGATCCTCACGCTCGCGCTCACGGCCGCCTCCTTCGCCCAGTCGCTCGAGCAGGTGATCGCGCTGAGGCTCCTCCAGGCCGTCGGCGTCTCGCTCGCGATTGCGAACGCGAACGCGATCGTCACCGACGCCTTCCCGGACTCCGAGCGGGGCCGCGCGCTGGGGACGATCACCTCGATCGTCGGCGCGGGCCTCATGTCCGGCCCGATCCTCGGCGGCCTCATCCTCGAGATCGCGGACTGGCGCGCGATCTTCTACGCGCGCATTCCGATCGGCTTGCTGGCGATCGCGATGGGCATCCTCGAGATCCACGAGGAGCCGCGCGAGCGCGAGGTGAACCGGCGGCTCGACATCCCCGGCGCCGTCCTCCTGTTCGCCGCGCTCTCCAGCGTGCTCGTGGCGGTGAACCGTGGACAGACCTGGGGTTGGACGTCGCCGGTGATCGTCGGGCTGGCCGTGTTCGGCGTGGCCGCGCTCATCGTGTTCCTGCGCGTCGAAGCGCGCGTGGCGAGCCCCATCCTGTCGCTCACGCTGTTCCGGATGCGAACGTTCGCCTCGTCGATCTCAAGCCTGACGCTGAACTTCGTCGGGCAGTCGTCCGTAATCTTCCTGATGCCGTTCTACCTGATCGAGGTCCGCGAGTTCTCGACCGCCCAGACCGGCCTGATGATCGCGATGGTCCCGCTGATGATGCTCGTCTTCGCGCCGCTCTCCGGTTGGGTCGCCGACCGCAAGCGGTGGCCGCACCAGGCGACGCTCGGCATCGCCCTCGTGAGCGTTGGCCTCCTCACGCTCGCGAGCCTCGGCGCCGACACGCCCGTGCCGCTGGTGCTGCTGCGCCTCGCGCTCGTCGGCCTCGGGTCGGTCGTCTTCGGCCCGCCGAACACGAGCACGGTGATGGGCAGCGTGCCGAGGAACATGCTCGGCACCGCGTCCGCCAGCGTCGCCACCTCGAGGAACGTCGGGAACGCCGTGGGGCTCGCGGTCGGGAGTGCCGTGCTCGTCATCGTCGCGGGCGGGGCGGGCGCGGGCCTATCGACGAGCGACCTGCCCCCGGAGGACCTCCTCCGCGGCATCCGGGCGGCGTTCCTGGTGGCTGGTCTGCTGTCGCTACTCGCGATCGGCGCGTCGCTCACTCAGCGCAGCGGCGGGCGGAAGCATCACGAGGCCACCCCCACCGCGACCGCGGCGCGCTGAGCCCGCCTAGGCCCCTCCCGCGGTGCGGCGCGCGCGGATCATCCCGACCTGCAGTGCGAGGACCCCGATGAACGCGCAGCCCGCCATGAAGGGGATCGAGATGAACCCGAACTCCTCGACATAACGGGCGGTGCACGGCACGCCGGAGGAGCACGCGCCGCCCTGCCCCGGGAACACCTGGAGCTGGTAGTGGTAGACCGACAGCGAGAGCCCGATGGCGGCGATCGGGAGCACGTACTTCGCGACCCGGTCGTCGCGTGTCACGGCCGCGACCAGGAGTACGACCGCCAGCGGGTACATCGCGATGCGCTGGTACCAGCAGAACTCGCAGGGAATGAAGCCGACCACTTCCGAGTAGTAGAGCGACGCCGCCATGGCGGTGCCGGCGACTGCGAACGCGAGCCACCGCCCGCGCTCGAGCAGGAGCGATCTCAGGCTCGTCGCGCCGGGCGCGGCCGCCCCGAGCGCCATCGCCACGGACAGCCCAACGACCAGGAGCGCGCCCATCGCAAGGATCGGCGAAACCGTCGACTCGCTCATATCGCCTCGTTCTGCCGTGGGGGGATACGTAGCGTATCGACCGGCGAATTGACGCGCGAGGCGGCTCCCGGACCGGGTCAGGAACGAAGGCGCTCGACGAACTTCTGTCGCGCCTTGGCCACCTTCGGTGCCACGACCACCTGGCAATACGGCTGATATGCGTTCCGGCGGTAGTACTGGTTGTGGTAGTCCTCCGCAGGATAGAACGTGTCGAGCGGCGTCACCTCGGTGACGATGGGGTCGTCCCAGAGCCCCTGCTCCGCGAGCTCCGCGATCACCTCGCGGGCCGTCGCTTCCTGCTCCGGGGTGTGGAAGTAGATCGCCGAGCGGTACTGCGTCCCCACGTCGTACCCCTGGCGGTTGAGCGTCGTCGGGTCATGGATCGTGAAGAAGACATCGAGCAGGTCGCGGTAGGAGATCTCGTCGGGGTCGAATGCGACCTGGACGACCTCGGCATGTCCGGTCGTCCCGGAGCACACCGCCTCGTACGAGGGGTCAGGGACATGCCCGCCGGCATACCCGGACTGCACGGACTCGACGCCCCGGAGCAGCTCGTAGACCGCCTCCAGGCACCAGAAGCAGCCGCCCGCCAGCGTCGCCTTCTCGGTAGCCGCCATCGCTGCCCCCTCGCCTGCCCGGCCCCACCCGGGCTGCCGCTGGAATTGTCCGCCCCGATCGTAAGGGGGACCCTCGGCACACAAGCGTTATCGCGGTAGTCTGCGCTTCCCGCTGCACCTCGGGGCGTCCGAGGGCGGCAGGGCAGGAGGTTCTACGTGGTCGATACTGCCGCAGAGCCCGAAGCCTCGCTGTCGGGCGAGGTCACTCGGAGTGGTGTCCGAGGGATCTACTACGGGTACTGGCTCGTCGCCGCCGCATTCGTCGCGCAGTTCATCTCGGTTGGCGCACAGAACTACGTCATCGGCGCGTTCCTCAGTCCGATGACGGAGGAGCTCGACTGGTCACGCACCGAGTTCACGCTCGGCCGGACCATCGGTCAATTCGTCATGGCATTCACCGGTGTCTTCATCGGCGGGTTGGTCGACCGACGAGGCGGCAAGCTCCTGATGCGCGTGGGCATCGTGATCATGACGGTCGCGATGCTGCTCCTCGGCTCGATCAATGAGCTCTGGCAGTGGTTGCTCCTGAACGGGCTCATCCTCACGTCCGGTGCGGCCATGATCGGGAACCTCGTCGTCAACGTGACGATCTCGAAGTGGTTCGTGGAGCGCCGCGGGCGGATGGTCGGCTTCTCATCCATGGGCGTCTCGTTCGCCGGCATCGCGATCACGCCGTTCTCGGCGTACCTCGTGGAGGCGTTCGGGTGGCGCGACGCGTGGCGCATCCTGGCGGTGTGCGCAGCGGCGGTCATCATCCCGCTCTCGTTCGCGATGCGACGAGCCCCGGAGGACCACGGACTGCATCCGGACGGGAAGACCGCGGCGCAGATCGCGCAGGGCGGAGGGCGCGCCGCGGCGCTCGACTTCGCCTCGTCGCTGACGCGCGGGGAGGCGATCCGCACCCCTGCCTTCTACATCGTCGCGATCGCGTTCGGCCTGGGGACGATCTCGATCGGCGCGATGCTGATCCACACGATCCCGTTCATGGAAGACGCCGGCTTCTCGAAGAGCACGGCGGCCTTCATGATCACCGTCACCTCCGTGCCGGCCCTGCTGCTGAAGCCGGTCTGGGGCTACTTCATCGACAAGGCGGACGTGCAGCGGATCTCGTTGATCGGCTTCCTCGTGAACGCGGTGGCGCTGCTTACGATCGTCGTGAGCGTGAGGGCGGACATCTTCCCGCTGATCCTTCTCGGGTTCGCCTTGCTCGGCTGCGGGTGGAGCGGCTTCATCCCGCTGCAGGAGGTCGTCTGGGCGTCGTTCTTCGGTCGCCGCTACCTGGGCTCCGTCCGGAGCGCCGGCCTCCCGGTAGCCCTTGGTATCAGCGCGGGTGCTCCCTTGCTGATCGCCTTCTACTTCGACCACGTGGGGAACTACAACGGCGCCTTCCTCGGGATCGCGGGACTCAGCCTGCTGGGCGGGGGACTCCTCACGTTCGCGAAGGCGCCCACCCGCGTGGAGCGCACGGACTAGCGTCACGTCGACAATGCCCGAGCACACAGGAGGGGCGGCCATATGGCCGCCCCTCCTGTGTGCTCGGTGTGGCGCTTCCTACGCGGAGGCTGCCTCGAGGTACTTCGGGGGGTTCGCGATGAAGCGGTTTCGGCAGCCGAGGTCGTCGAAGACGTACCACTTGCCGTCGTGCATCCACTTCATGCCGTTCTCGGTCTGGAACCCCTTGCTGCACACCATGCACGTCTGATCAGCCATGTTTGTCGCTCCTCGGGATGGCCGCCGGACCCGCACCGGCGCCCTGCGAGCACGGATGTTATCTCTCCGCGCAAGGTTCGTGTGCGACGTGATGCTGATCGAAACGAACCGCCTAGCCCGGGTTCCCCAGCGACCGGAGGGCAAGCGCTTCCGCAAGGATCGACCGCTGCAGCTCGCCCAGGTCCTGGCTCTCGCCCGGCCCGTGGATGTGCGAGGTCGGTTCGCCCACGCCGGTGATGAGGATCGTGGCGTTCGGGAAGCGCTCGGCTAGCATCGCGACCAGGGGGATCGATCCCCCGACACCGATCTCAGCGGGTGGCTGCCCCCAGGCCTCGGCCATCCCGTCGGCGAAGGCCCGGAACGCTGCCCCGCGATGCGTCAGCGCGAAGGGCGGGGCGCTCGACCCGCGCGTCACCGTGACCTGCGCGCCCCACGGCGCGTGGCCCTCGAGGTGACGCACGAGCGCGTTCATCGCTCGCTCGGGATCCTCGCCCGGCGCGAGGCGCAGGCTGACCTTCGCGCGCGCGACCGGCACGATCTGGTTGATCGCCTCGGACAACCTCGGGGCCTCGAACGCCAGCACGGACACGGCCGGTTGCGTCCACATCCGCGCGGCGATCGCGCCGTCGCCGACGAGTTCCACGCCGTCGAGCACGCCCGCGCTCGCGCGGAGTTCGGCCTCCTCGACGTCGACCGTGGGAGGCGGCGCGGAGACAAGCCCCGCGATCGCGCAGTTGCCGCGTTGGTCGTGGAGCGTGGCAAGGAGGCGGCTGAGGCTCGTCACGGCATCCGGCACCGCGCCCCCGAACTGACCGCTGTGGACGCCCGACTCAAGCGTCCGCACCTCGACGGTGGCGTCGACGAGCCCGCGCAGGGAGGTCGTCATCGCCGGGTGTCCCACGGCCCAGTGCTCCGAGTCCGCGATCACGATCGCGTCGGCTGCGAGGCGGTCGCCACATTGCTCGAGGAGGATGCCTCCGTGTGGCGACCCCAGCTCTTCTTCGCCCTCCACGACGACAGTGACCCCGACGGCGAGGTCCTCGCCGAGTGCGCGCAACGCGCCCAGGTGGATGGCGATGCCGGACTTGTCGTCCGAGGCTCCACGTCCGTGCAGCCGGCCGTCGCGCTCCACCGGCTCAAACGGGTCGCCGTCCCAGCCGCTGAGGTCGCCGGCAGGCTGGACGTCGTAGTGCGCGTAGAGGAGCACCGTCGGCGCCCCCTCCGGCGCGGGCCGCCTCCCGAGCACCACGGGCGGTGCCTCGGGCACCTCGACGACTTCTGTCTCGAGGCCAGCCCCGGTGAGGAGGTCGCGCACGCGCTCGGCGCACGCCCGGAGGTCGGAGGCGCGCGCCGGGTCGGCGCTGACGGAGGGGATTCGGACCAGGGCCTCGAGGTCGGCGCGCACGTTCGGGAACACTCGCTCGACGGCGCTGCGCAGGTCCTCGGCCATGTGGTTCTCCTCGATCGTGGCATGCTTCGCGAAAGGGAAGCCGATCGTAGTAGCGTCACGCGGCACCGACGCGTCTCCGAGGAGATCCCGATGGCCGACGAACCTGAGCTGCTGGTGGATGACGCTGAGGGCGTCCGCACGCTGACCCTGAACCGTCCCGATCGCCTCAACGCCCTCACCATCCCGCTCCGCCTGGCGATCCAGGCAGCGGTGGAGGAGTTCGACGCGATCGACGAGCTCCGTGTGCTGGTGATCACCGGATCCGGCCGCGGGTTCTGTGCGGGGAGCGACCTGACGGGTGGCCAGGAGCCCGCCGAGCCCCAGCGGCTACGCGACCACGCGCGCCTGCGCTTCGGCTGGCACCTCCCGCTGGACCGGACGGACAAGCCGACGATCGCCGCGGTGAACGGCGTCGCCGCCGGGGGCGGGATCGGCCTCGCGGCCTCGTGCGACATCATCGTTGCCTCGAGCGAGGCGTCCTTCGCGCCCGCGTTCATCAAGATCGGGCTCACCGTTGACAACGGACTCGGGCAGACGCTCGTCCGGCGCGTGGGCTACTCGCGCGCACTCAAGTTCCTGCTCGAGGGCAAGCGACTTTCGGTCGAGGACGCCCTCCGCATTGGCCTCGTGGACGAGGTGTACGAGGCGGAGCGGTTCCGCGCGGAGGCCGCCGCCTTCGCGCGGGAGCTGGCCGCGCAGCCCCCGCTCACCGCGCAGCTCACGAAGCGCCTCCTGAAGGACGCGCCTCCGCTGCCTCGCCACATCGAGCTCGCGTACGAGGAGCTGATGTACCGGTTCTCGAGCGTGAGCCCGGAGGCGGAGTCGGCGCGCGCGGAACGTACGCGACGGACACGGGACTAACGCGCGCTGACGCGAGGCACACACTGACGGGAGGGCTGGCATGGCGGTCGAACGGCTGGGATACATCGGGCTCGGCGTGATGGGGAGCCGGATGGCGCGCAACCTCGCGCGGAAGTCTGGGCTTCCGGTGATCGGCTACGACGTGGACGAGGCGAAGATCGCCGCGCTCGCCGTCGACGGCGTGGAAGCCGCATCCTCCATCCGCGAGGTCGTCGAGGCCGCAGACATCGTCTTCCTCTGCGTGCCGGGTGAGCCGCAGGTGCGCGAGGCGTGTCTTGGTGAGGGGGGCGTGGTCGAGTACGTGCGGCCCGGCCAGGTCATCGTCGACATGACCACCGCCGGCCCGGGGATCGACCGCGACGTCGCGGAGGCCGTCGCCGCGAAGGGCGCCGAGTTCGCTGACGCGCCCGTGGCTAAGGGCGTCCCGAACGCCGAGGCGGGCACACTCGCGATCACGGTCGGCGCCTCGGATGAGCTCTTCGACCGCCTTCAGCCCTACCTCGGGTGCATGGGCACGGAGATCTCGCATTGCGGGCCGGTCGGCACGGGACAGGTCATGAAGCTGATGAACAACATGCTCGTGCTGCAGAACGTGTCGGCGCTCGCCGAGGCGATGGCGATCGCGACGAGGGCGGGCGTGGCCCGCGAGCGCGTGTTCGACATCCTGCAGCACGGCTCCGGCGCGTCCTTCGCCATGACCCGGCATGGCACCTACATGACCAGCGGCCAGTACCCGGACGACGTGTTCCCCTCGCGCTACTCGCTGAAGGACATCACCTACGCGCTCGACCTCGCCGCCGAGGTAGGCGTCGATGCGCAGGGTGCTGAGCTTGCGAAGGTGCGCCTGGACGAGGTCATCGCACGCGGCCTGGGCGAGTACTACTGCCCGGTGATGTACCGGCTCTTCGAGAGCTGAGGCAGGCCGGACGCCTGCCTCGGGCCGTCCGCTACTGCAGGCGGCGGACCGACGGGACGAGCGCGGCCGCGAGCCCCATCGTCGCGATGAGGATGAGGCCGAGGCTGGCGACGACGACGCGGATCCCGAACGCCTCCGCGGCGATGCCGACGAAGAACGTCGCGAACTGCATCATGCTCATCTGGAGCATGAACACGGCCATGACGCGGCCGCGGTACGGACCCTCCACGTAGGAGTGGAGGAGGCCCTGCGACAGCCCCATCCGGAAGGACGAGCCCAGCCCGAACACCACCATGGTGATGAGGGCGACACGCTGGGTGTCGGCCTGGGCGAATAGGAAGATGCCGAGGCCCAGGACCGCGCCGCCCGCGAGGAAGAGCCAGCCGCGGTTCCGTTCCGGGATCGTCGCCAGCGCGAAGGCCCCGGCCAGCGCGCCGATGGCGCTCACGCTGAGCAGCGTTCCGGCGATCGCGCCTCCCTCCTCGGCGTTGTCCGCGAAGATGTCGGCGGCGTAGCCGGGGAGGAGGAACTGCAGCGGCATGCCGAACGCCGATGTCACGAACGCGAGCGCCAGGATCACGAACATCTTGTTGTCACGCCAGATGTACCTGAAGCCACCACCGATGTCGGACAGGGCGCTGGTAGCGACCTCGCGCAGGCTCTGGTCTTCGGCGCCGGGAGCGCTGGCCGGTCGCCACGTCAGCTGCGACATGCAGACGATCGCCACCACGTAGAGCAGCGACATCACGGTGAAGCCCCACCCAAATCCGAACGCCGCGACGATGAAGCCGCCGAGGGCGGGGGCGAACAGCCGCACGGAGTTCATCCCCGCCATGTTGAGCGCCACGGCGTTCATGAGGCGGTCCGGCGCGACCACGTCCGGGATCATCGCCTGGCGCGAGGGCATCATCAGCGCCATCGTCGCGCCCTGGAGCGCCGCGCTGACGAGCAGCAGCTCGATGCTCATCAAGCCAAGGAACTCCGCGGCCGCCAGCGCCGCAGCATTGAGCAGGCTCGCTAGCTGGCCGAGCTGCATCACGGTCTTCTTCGGCTTCCGGTCCGCGATCACGCCGCCGAACATCGACAGCACCAGCTGCGGGACCGCGCCGGCAAGGCCGACAAGCCCCAGCGTCGCGTAGGACTCGGTCAGCGCATACGCGAGCAGCCCGCGGATGACGAGCTGCATGTTCATCGAGCCCATATGCCCGAGCATGGAGATGTAGAACCAGCGGAATTCGCGGTCGTAGAAGGAATCGAAGGTCCGAGGGAGGCGCCGTCGGCGCTCGGTGGTTTCCGCGCGCGCGAGAGCGGCGTTGTCCGTCGCCGCGTCAGTGGCTGCGTCCTGGCGAACCGGGGAGGCCGAGGTGGATCGCCCCCGGCGGATGTTCAGACGTGCCAAGACAGCGGACCCTCCGGCAGCCCCCTTCACCTTACGTTCAGGGCAGGGTGCAACCTTACCAAGAAGAAGCAACCCAACCGGGAGGGCGAGCGGCTCCTCGGTCGGGCCGGGAGCCGTGAGGGCGTGGATGGAGGACGGACGGCAGAGGCGCCCGTGCGCGAGCTAGTCGTCGGTGACTTCCGCCTGCACCGCCTGCTGCGTCGTCTCCTCCGCCGGCGCGGCCTCGGGGCCGCCGTAGCCGACCCACTTCGCGACGAGCACGTCGCGGGCGAGGTAGTTCCCGTAGCCGCGGTCCCCGTAGATGATCTCGCCGCCGCAGGTGTAGAGCGTCAGCCATTGCTCCGCCTCGGGCCGGTCGCTGGGCCAGAGGACTTCCTGCATCGGAATGCTGTCGAGGTCGTAGCGGGTGAGCCGCGCGACCTGGTAGTGGCGGATCTGGCCGTCGGCCATCTCGAGGTAGATGTCGTCGCCGATGCGGGCCTGGTGCACGCTGTAGAACGGCCCCTGCATATGGTTCCAGGTCTCGTGCGCGGAGAACACGAGGTTGCCTTCCCTGTCAGGCGTGCCGAACTTCCAGCGGTCGTCGGGTGGGTACCAGCCGATCGCGTAGGAGCCGTCGACGGGCTCCTCCATGATGCCGTCCACGACGCCGAGGACCTCGATGACGTGGTCCATGCCGAGGGCTGGCGAGAACATCCGGACGATGCCACCGTTGTTGGGCTGAGGGTTCAGGACGACCTGGGGCGGGGCAGGGAAGCCGACGGAGCTCGGATTCTCGATGATTGCCGCGCGGTCGCCGGGCGGGATCTTCTCCGCCGCGATTGGCCACGGCTCCGGCGTTGGGGTCGGCGTGGGGCTGGGTGTCGCCGTCGGAGTTGGTGTCGGCGTGGCGGTCTCGACCACGATCGGCGCCTCGTCCGAGCCGCCACAGGAGACGAGCGCGACTGATGCCGCCAGCGCGGCGAGGGCGAGCAGTCGCGTCCGCCAGCGTCGTGTCGTGTGCGTCATTGAAGCCACCAGGATGCTGGAGGAGCCGCCCTCGAAGGTCACAAGAGTATCCCGAGCACCCCGCCGCACGGTCGACTGCCCGCGCATGAGGCATCCTGCGGGAATCCCCCCTCAGGCGCTACCCCCTCTCGGCGACGGAACCCTCGAATCTCCGGGCGTCCCGTCAGGCGGCGGTGTTCTCGTCGCCTGGCGAGGGCCGCGCGTCGAGGTTGCCGGTCAGCCGCTCCACGGCCTCGACGAGTTCGTCGATATCGAATGGCTTCTCGAGCGCGCCGCCGGCGCCGAGCTCCCGGGCGCGTTCATAGACCTCCGCCGAGCCGGACAGGACGAGCACGCGCGTCGGTCCGGCGGCCTCGGTGACTCGGTGGAGTGCGCGTTCGTCGCCGTCCGGGAGGGACAGGTCCAGTACGAGCACGTCGGGGCGACCGCGCTCGATCAGGCGCAGGGCCTCGGTCGCGTCACGAGCGGTGAGGACCGCGCAGCCCGCGTCGACCAGCACGTCGCGGATGAGGGTACGAATGCCGTGGTCGTCATCGACCACGAGGATCTGGGGCACGGGTTCGTCCTTAGCGCAGCGTAAAGGAGGCCCGGTCGCACCCACGCCCACAACTCGACACTGTTCGACTGGCGTCGTCTTCCAGCTGCCGAGCTCCTACCTCAGCGGAAAGCGTAAGCGATCGCGGGTGTCAAACTCGTGTCGGGAGGAGGAATCCTCACGCTTCCATGTGCATCCTGGGGAGCCAGAACGACATCGTCGTCCCCTGGCCGCGCCCGGCGCTAAACGCGCGCAGCTTCCCGCCGTGCCGTTCCACGACCCCCCTGGCGACGAACAGCCCCATGCCGAGTCCGGGGATGGTCCCGGCGTTCGCCCCCCGCCCGAACGGGGTGAAGATCGACCGCTGGTCCTCCGCCGAGAGTCCTATCCCGTAGTCGGTCACTTCGACGGTGACGCCATCGCCGGCGACCTCGAGCTGAACGTCGACCGGCGAGTCCGACGGCGAGTACTTCAGCGCGTTGTCGATGAGGTTCGACACCACCTGGCGCAGGCGATGCCGGTCCGCGTGGATCTCGACCGGCTGGCTGACACCCGCGAGCCGGACGCGTGGTGCCCACTCCTCGCGCGTCGCGACGTCGCGCAGGAGGCCCGCGATGTCCATCGGCTCGACGTTGAGCGGGAGCGCCCCGCGCTGCAGCCGCGAGACGTCAGTGAGGTCGTTCGTGAGGTTGGCAAGGTGCGTGCTGATCTCGACGAGTGAGTCGAGGTAGCGGTCGAAGCGCTCGTCCGAGAGGGTGCCGAGCGCTCGGGAGCGACGCATCTGCTGCGCGGTGCCGTGGATGATCGCGACGGGGTTTCGCAGCTTGTGTGACGCGATCGCGAGAAAGCGATCCTTGAGCTCGTTCGCGAGCATCAGCTCATGGATGTCGGTCGCCGTTCCGTACCACTGTGCGACGCCATGGGTCTCGCCGCGCTCGGCCCGGCTCAGGTGCCAGCGGTATGTGCCGTCCGACATCCGGATCCGGTGCTCACACTCGTAGGCGTTCCCCGTCTCCACCGCACGGTCCCAGGTGGCGAGCGTCCGCGCCAGGTCGTCTGGATGGACGATGGGCTGCCAGTCCCAGGTGCCGTCTGGCCTGGCGACAGTGCCGTCGTACCCGGCGCTGCGTGAGTTGTAGTACTCCACGGTGCCCGAGTCGTCGGCGATCCACACCACCTGCGGCATCGAATCGGCCAGGCGCCGGAACCGCTCCTCGCTGGCGCGGAGTGCCTGCACGGCCTCGGAGCGCTGGATTGCGGTCCAGGTCCGCTCGGCGGTCTCTTCGATGAGGGCGATCTCCGCGGGCAGCCACTGGCGAGGCTGGAACTGGTGCACCGCGAGCAAGGCGACCACGCCTCCGTTCCGCACCACGGGCATTGCGACGAAGGCGTGCACGCTGAGCGCGAGGAGCTCCTGGCGGAGCGCGTCCGGGCAGCGTTCGTCGGTCACGACGTCGGCGTACTTCAGCACGGCGCCGGCGCGGAGCGCGTCGAGGATGCCCGGACCGTATGTCCGCAGGTCGTACACGCCGGTTGCGGAGTCGTGTGTCGCGCTCGCCATGTGCTCCACATCGGCCTGCACGGTGCCGCGCGCCTCGTCCACGGCACACCAGAGGGTCCGATCGGTGCCCAGGTAGTCGCCGAGGAGGAGCGCCGATGCGGTCTGGATCGCCCGGCGTGGCCCCGGCGTCCTCAGCACGTCGGTGAGCCGGGCGCGGATGACGGCGCGGGCCGCGCTCGCCTCCAGCGCGGCCTCGTTGTGACGCCGGCGGGTGACGTCGCGGAACAGGACGCCCACGCGTCGCTGATCCGGCTCGCCGACCGGGAACGCGTACACGTCGAACCAGCGGCCCATGGTGGCCGCCTCCTGTTCGAACCGCGTCGACTCGCCGGTGCGCATGACCCGGGCAAATGCCTCCACCCAGCTCTCTTCCAGGTCGGGCACGAGCTCCCGCACGGTCCGGCCAAGGGCATCGCGCAGGCCGGTCTGGGCCGCGAAGGCCGGGTTGATCTCCAGGAATCGGTAGTCGCGCGGATGTCCCGTCTCGTCGAAGAGGACCTCGATGACACAGAACCCTTCGTCCATCGCGGAGAAGAGCGAGGCGTAGCGGCCCTCGCTCAGCTGCAGGGCTCTCCGAACCTGCTCGCGCTCATCGACGTCGATGATGGCGCCGACTTGCCCCAGGTACGCGCCCTGCGCGTCGAACCGGGGGCGTCCCGAGTTGATCACCCACCGATAGCTGCCCTCTGGCGTCTGGAGTCGCATCATGGACTGCAGCCGTTCGTGGCGCGCATTCGCCACGATGAAGCGCTCCTCGGCGTCGTCCCGGTCCTCCGGATGCACGGCGTTGAGCCAGCCGTATCCGAGCCCGGTGCCGGGCTCCGTGCCCGTGTAGTCGTACCAGCTCTGGCTGAGGAAGGTGCACGCCCCGCTGGGCGCGGTGACCCAGAGGAGGGCGGGCGCGGCGTCGGCGATGCGGCGAAAGTGCTCCTCGATCTCGTGACGGGCGTGTGCCTCGCGACGCTGGATCTCCACTTCGCGCGCCAATTCGTCGCCGCGCGCCTCCGCCTCCTCACGCCCGCGCCGCTCCTCCATCAACTGAGTGACCTCGGCGGCCGGGTTGAGGATGCCCACCACGGTGCCGCCGGCGTCGAAGATCGGTTCGGCGGTGTATGTGAACCAGCCCTCGAGCGAGGCGAGCCCGCGCTCGAGCGGCAGCATTCGCCGTTCCTCCGTGGCGGCGTGCCCGGTGTCCATCACCCGACGGAACATCGGCCCGATCACCTTGCGCGCCTCCGGGAAGACGTCCCGGGCGGGACGTCCGAGGGCGCTCGGATGCTTGTCCCCGATCAGGAGGCGGTAGGCGTCGTTGTAGAGGCAGATGAAGTCCGTGCCCCAGTAGATGCCGATCGCCCTCGGCGAGGCGAGCGCCGTCGCCAGCACGACTCGCAGCGTCTCCGGCCACTGGTCGGGCGTTCCGAGGGGCGTCGTCGACCAGTCGTGGTCGCGGATGAGCGCGGCCATCTCCCCAGCGTGTGGGGGCCAGCGAGGGTGCTGGGGAGGCATGCGCGGAGAGTACTCCAGCGTGCAACCGCGCCCAGACCACCTCGTCGAAAAGAGTCCGAAAGTTCCTCGGAGTCGCACTCCACCGTGCAACTCGGCACCTCGGAGCCGGGCGCCGTCGCTAGCGCTCCTGCTCGGCGTCCGACGTGGCGAGGGCGGGCTCGAGGTTCGCCGGCAGCAGACCAAGGCACATCGCCGAGAGCACGGCCTCGAGGCGGCTCTTGGCTCCGAGCCGGTCCATCGCGCCCTGGACGTGGTTGCGGACCGTGATGGGCGTCACGCCCAGGTCGGAGGCGATCTGGGCGGGTGTCAGACCGCGGGCGAGGCAGCGAAGCACCTCGACCTGTCGCGGCGTGAGCGAGGCATCTTCGGCCGCGGGAGACGCCGCAGTCGCCTCCTGCTCGGCGCCCGAGCAGCGCACCAGGTGGAGCACGGAATCAACGGAACCGGCCTCGTCGCCGGCGAGCAGCACCGAGATGGCGAACAGCGGGGTCTCGCCGTCCACCGACCTGCCGCGCAGCGTGAAGTCACGGTGAGCGCGTCCAAGGCGCGCGAGGGCGATGACCGCGCAGTTCTCGCGGCAGGAGGCCGCGTTCCGCGGGTTGACCTCGTTCATCACCTCGTAGCAGGTACGCCCGAGTGCCACCTCGCGCGGGGCGATCTGCTCGGCGAGCTCGCCCCACTGGACGATGCGCTGGTCGAGGCTCACGGAATAGAGCGCGTTCCCTGCGCTGAGGATGCTCAGTCCGGGAATGTGCATCCGCTCAGTAGACGTTGCAGCCACGCCGTCCCCGTCTTTCCGACTCGAACCTACTGAACCTCCGGCAGGGAACAACGGACGAAGGTCCCCCCGAAAGGGGACGTGCCAGGGCCTCGGCTGGTGCGTCCGCACCATGCGGGTGCGGGAGGCCGTTCCTAGATTCGACTCGAACGAGGGATCGAGCAGGTCCTGGTAGGGAGGTCGGCCGTGAGTCGGCATGTGATGATCGCGGGCGTGCTCTGGATCGTGTTCACGGCGCTTGCCCTTGCCGGCGCCGCCGCGATGAATCCGTTCCCCACGGTCGGTGCGGAGGAGGCGGAGTTCTCGGACCACGCCTTCCGGGTCATGAGCTATATGGGCGCACCCGTGCTTGGCTTCGTGCTCGCGGCGCTCGTGTACTCGATCCTGCGGTTCCGCTCGTCCGGCCAGCCGAGCGAGGACGGCCCACCCTTCAAGGGCCACGGGCTCGTGCCCCGGGCCTGGCTGGGCGTGACCACCACGCTCGCGGTCGTCGTGATGATCTTCCCGGGCCTCACCGGCCTGGCGGAGCTGCGGAGCGACCGCTCCTACGACGTCGAGGTGGACGTGACCGGCTTCCGCTGGTCCTGGTCGGTGCAGTACCCGGCGGAAGGGATTAGTTCGAACGAGCTCGTCCTCCCGAAGGACCAGCGCGTCAAGTTCAACGTCACCGCACCGGCCGGCGACGTTCTGCACTCGTTCTGGATCCCGGCCTTCCGCCTCAAGATCGACGCCGTCCCGGGGCAGATCACTCACCTGTGGATCACCCCGAACGAGCTGGGTGATGGGGCGGACGATGCCGCGTTCCGAGTCCAGTGCGCGGAGCTCTGCGGCATGAACCACGCCGGCATGCGCATGAACGTGCGCGTTGTCGAGCCGGACGAGTACGAGGCCTGGGTGGCCGAGAAGGCGGGGAACTGAGATGGCGATCATCCTGGGACTGGTCCTGGCCATCGTCGGCTTCGCGGCGGGCACGGGCGTGCTCGGCGCCATCCGCGTGGGCATGGGCCTGGAGTACTGGTCCACGGACATCTCGTGGTCCATCGGCTACCCCGTCGCGCTGCTCGGCTGGCTGGCCGGCGTGGGCGGATGGAAGTACTGGGCGACGGAGTGGTTCGGCGGCAGCGCCGCACAGACCCCGAAGGGCGTGAAGCGCTACTTCGAGTGGAACATGGACCACAAGGTCATCGGCGTGCAGTACGGCGTGACGTTCGTCGCCCTGCTGCTGCTCTCCGGCCTCGCCGCCATGCTCATCCGCTACGAGCTGATGCGCCCCGGGATGCAGCTGTTCACGCAGGACCAGTACAACGCCGTCATGAGCTTCCACGGCGTCGGCATGGTCGCCGTCGCCGTCGCGATCATGCTGGGTGCCTTCGGCAACTACATCGTGCCGATCATGATCGGCGCCCACGACATGGCGTTCCCGCGTATCAACGCGCTCTCGTACTGGCTCGTGCCGCCGGTTGCGATCACGCTCGTCATCGCCGTCCTCATGGGCGGCTGGGACACCGGCTGGACGGCCTACCCGCCGCTCTCCGTGCTGACGAAGTCCGGTCAGACGCTGTTCAACCTGGCCGTGATCACCTTCGGCATGGTGTCGATCCTCGGCGGCATCAACTTCATCGTCACCATTGTGTACGAGCGCGCGCCGGGCATGACCTGGGGGCGGCTGCCGATCTTCGTCTGGGGCGCCTTCGCCGGCTCGCTCATCGCGTTCTTCTTCACGCAGGGCTTCGCGGCCGGCCTGATCATGATCCTCCTCGACCGCGTGGCGAACACGACGTTCTTCCACCCGGACGAGGGCGGCAGCCCACTGCTCTACGAGCACGTCTTTTGGTTCTACAGCCACCCCGCGGTGTACGTGATGGTGCTCCCCGCCATGGGCGCGGTCCTCGAGGTGCTCTCGCACCTCTCGAGGAAGCCGCTCTACGCCTACAAGTGGGCGGCGGGCGCGATGCTCGGCATCGTGGCGCTGTCCGGCGTCGTCTGGGCGCACCACATGTTCACCTCCGGCATGGAGGAGTACCTCCACGCCCCGTTCCTGGTGCTGACCGAGATGATCTCCATCCCCACCGGGATCATCTTCCTCGCCGCCATCGGGACCATCTGGGCGGGCCGCCTGTGGATGCGGACGCCGATGCTGTTCGCGCTCGCGTTCGTCTTCAACTTCACCATCGGCGGTCTGACAGGCATCTACCTGGCGGACGTGCCGACGGACATCCACCTGCACGACACCTACTTCGTGGTGGCGCACTTCCACTACACGATCATGGGCGGCGAGATCTTTGCCCTGTTCGCGGCGCTCTACTACTGGTTCCCGAAGATGACCGGGCGCGAGTACAACGAGACCCTGGGCAAGATCCACTTCTGGCTGATGTTCGTCGGGTTCCAGCTGGTCTTCATCCCGATGTTCCAGGTGGGCGTGAAGGGGATGAACCGCCGCGTCGCGGACTACCCCGAGGCGTACGGCGACTTCAACCGCTTCATCTCCTTCTCAGGCTTCCTCCTCGGCGCGTCGTTCATCTTCTTCACCGCGAACATGATCCTGTCGTGGGTGAAGGGGCGACGGGCCGCGGCCAACCCCTGGCAGGCGACGACGCTCGAGTGGCAGGTCTCCTCGCCACCGCCCGAGCACAACTTCGAGGGCGATCCGGTCATCGAGGCCGGCCCGTACGAGTACGGCGTTCCGGGTGCGCCGAAGCACGCGCGCATCGGGCCGCCCTCGACCGAGCACGTCTAGCGGACCGCGGAGACGCATGGACTCTTGGAGCTTCAGATGAGCAGTCTCAACCACGCAGCCGAGCAGGTTGCCCAGCGACGGGGCCTGATGGTCTTCATCGCGCTCGCCGTGCTGACCGTCGTCGAGTACATCGTCGCGGTCAGCCTGGACTCGGTGCCGGTGCTCGTCACCCTGCTGGCGCTCGCAGCGGGGGGCAAGTGCTGGGCGATCACCGTGTACTTCATGCACATCTCCAAGCTGTGGCGCGGTGAGGAGGCCCACTAATGGCAGCAACCGCAACCCTTCCCGTCGGACACGAGGTCGATGCCGCCCACGCCGCCAAGCGTGTCCGCATCAACCGCTTCGGCCTGTGGCTCTTCCTCGCCTCGGACGCTGCGCTCTTCGGGCTGTTCGCGGCCTCGAGGTTCTACATCGCCGGGACGGCGATCAGCCCGCACCTCAACCAGCTCCTCGGCCTGGCGATCACCTCGCTGCTGCTGCTCTCGTCGTTCACGGCCTACCGCGCCGAGACGGCCTTCACGCACGGGAACACCTCGCACGGCCGCGCCATGCTGCTTGCGACGGTGCTGATGGGCCTGCTGTTCTTCGGCGGCGTCGCCTACGAGTGGTCGATCGCCGAGTTCTCGCCGTCCGAGGCATATGGGACCGCGTTCTTCTCGATGACCGGGATGCACGCGTTCCACGTGCTCACCGGAGTGTTCTTCCTCCTGCTGATGTGGGTCCGATCCGCGGACGGGAAGTTCAGCGGCGGCACGAAGGCCTGGCCGGTGGCTGCCGCGGTCATCTACTGGCACTTCGTGGACGTCGTCTGGGTCTTCTTCTACCCCACGCTCTACCTGCTGAAGTAGGGCCGGCGCAGGGACGTCGAGGACGGCAGGCAGCGGATCCCGTGAGCGGAGTCGACCGATGAGGTCCCCTATCGTTCGCGTGTACGGTGCCGCCGTCTTCGGCGCGGTGTTCATCGTCTGGATCGTCTCGCTCGCCTGGTGGCTCCTGCTGCCGGATGCGCGGGTCGTGCCGCTGGACATCCCGGCGGGGACGGCGGAGGCCGTCGCCCGGGGCGACGCGGTCGAGGTGATCCCGGACACGCTCGAGCTGCGCAAGGGCGACACGCTGGTCGTGCGGAACGGCGATGATGCCGTCCACCGCCTCGGTACCGAGGTGATTCCGCCGGCCCGTACGGTCCGCATCTTCGTCGGCGATGCGTTGCTGGCCGGCCGCACGCTCTTCTGCTCGATCCACCCGAGCGGAGCCCTTGGTGTTTCGCTGCTGGCCCGTCCCGGCATCATGGCCACGGCGATCCCGACGGCGATCGCGGGCATCCCGGTGAGCCTGTCCGTCGTCGTTGCGCTCCTGATCGCCCGGCGGTTGGACGACCGGCCGTCGGTGACCCCGGCAGCCTAGCGATGTCCGCCGACCGCGCGGCTCGCGGGCAGCGCGTGCTCGTGGCGTTCGACGATGGCTCAAGCTCCTGGCAAGGCGTGATGTCCGTCCCCGCGCTCAAGCCCGAGTCCGTCGTGCTGCTCACCGTCCTCGAGGACTGCGCTGAGCTAGGGCTCGACGTGCCCGAGCCACGCCGCGGAGGTCGCCCATTGACGTGGGAGGGGAAGGCTCGGGATGACACGCCGGAGTCACGGCAGCTGTGGTTGCAGCTCCAGGCGGCGCGCGCGGCCCTCGAGCGCGCCCGGGACAGGCTGGCGGACCTGGGCTGGGAGGGCGACTGCGAACTCGTGCTGCGGTGCGGAAAGCCCGGCGCCGAGCTGCTGACCGTCGCCGCCGAGACGCGTTGCACGACGATCGTGATGGGGGCGCACGGCGCGCTTGGCGTTCGCCGACCCCTTCTGGGGCCCGTGGCGAGTCACGTCCTCCGGCATTTCGATGGGGGCGGCGTCTACCTCGTTCGATAGCAAGCGGACCGCGAAACCACGGCGAATTCAGGGGCTTCGCGGCCGTCTGATCGACGCCTCGGATGCTGGCTGCTGCGGCTCGTTGCGGTGCCGCCGCATCTCCTCGTGCTTGCGCTTCAGGACCTCCTCGGGCTGCTCCTCCAGGTCGATCATGTCCTGGTGCGCCTCCCGCGTGACGTTGATGAGTTCGTCCAGCTTGAGCTGGACCGCCTCGTTGTCCCGGTTCTGGGTCGCCTGGATCAGGAAGACCATCAGGAAGGTGATGATGGTCGTGCTCGTGTTGATCACGAGCTGCCATGTTTCCGAGAAGCCGAAGGCGGGGCCGGAGACGGCCCAGATCAGTACGAGGGCCGCCGCCGCAGCGAAGACGATCGGGCTGCCGGCGAACTGCGAGATCGCCCGCGCGAAGCGCTGGAACGCGCCGGGGTCCTGCTGTCGCGTGTTATCGGAACCGCCGTCTGATGCGCCCAGTTTCACATCGCCGATCGGAACACCACCGGCGGCATCGAGGAATCGGCGACGCTCGGCCGTCCCTCGCAGTCCTATCGCAGTCGCTTCCATGCTCCGTGCCGCGCTCGTCTCGCGGATAGCCCAGAGCTCGGGATCGGCACGGTCGGCGCCTTGCCCGACGGGGCATAATCGCAGCACCACGACTGTGTTCAGGGAAGGTCGAGACCGATGCCGACCGCGAACATCAACGGCACCGAGATCTACTACGAGACCCACGGCAGGGGCTTCCCGCTCGTCTTCGCGCACGGAGGCTTCGGTGGCCTGGGCACCGGGGCCGGGGGGAACGTCCCCGGCTGGGTGGAGCGCTTCAGCCAGCACTTCGAGGTCATCCTGCCGGACCGGCGCTCCTCGGGTCGCTCTGGCTTCCCCGACGTGCCCCACACGATGTCTCTGTTCGCGAGCGACATCCGGGAACTGCTGCGTCACCTCGGCCACGAGCGCGCGTTCGTCTGGGGCACCTCGGCGGGCGGGCCGATCGCGATCACGTTCGGCCTGGAGCACCCGGACGCGGCCGCTGGCCTCGTCGTCGCCGAGACGGCGCCCTGGCTGTCGCAGGATCCGGAGCTCCTCGGCAAGCTCCGCGAGCGGATCGGGGTACTGACCACGCAGGGCGTGGAGGCGGCCTACGAGGCGCGCCGCGAGGGCGGCACGGTGGGCCTCAACCTCTTCGCGGCGACCCGTCCCGCGGAGTCGGAGGAGGAGCAGCGCCAGCGTGACGAGCGTCGCGCGGCGATCCAGGCGCAGCTCGCGAAGATCCCGCGTGAGGAGCGCGTCTACAAGTACGGCGCCGAGCTGCGCACCTACGCAGCTCATCTCGACTTCGATGCCACGGCGCGCTTCAGAGAGCTGAAGATGCCCGTGCTCGTCGTCTACGGGACCGGCGACACCGTGTACCCCAACGTCCCCTGGACCGAGCTCACCGAGGGGATGCCGAACGTCGAGCTGGCCCTCTTCGAGGGCCAGGAGCACGGCGCGTCCAGCAACACTCCCGAGGGCGAGGCGCGCATCCTCGAGTTCCTGCGAGGCCATGCCCCCGCATGACCATCGCCCACGAGACCTGCCCCGCGGAGACGGTGAACGACGAGTGTGCCCGCGTCCGCTGCCAGCTCCGGCGCGGGCACTCCGGGCTGCACGACGACGGGACGGGCGCGCGTTGGCGTGATCTCGGGGACTCCGGACGGGGCGCCGGCGGTTAGTCGACGATTTCGATGAAGGCGCGTTCGCCGACGGTGAGCCACCACTCGTAGCCGTCCGCGCTGTTCATGAACCAGATGTCCCGGTGGTCCTGAAGGACCGAGCCACCCGTGTCGGTGCACTCGTAGATGCGGCCGGTCGGGTCGCCCTCGATGCGGAAGCGCTGTCCGATGAGCCCTGGCCTGCACGCCGCGGCGCCCTCGTGCACCACCTCGCCGTTCGCCATGCCGCCGCAGTAGCCACCGCCGTCGCCGTGCGTCCGCTCGTCGCCGGTGGGCACGCAGAAGTAGTACGTGATCGACGTCTCGAAGTAGGTGCTGTCCTCGCTGCTCGGCGGCTTCGGCGCGTCCGGTCCGCGCTTCACGAACACCACGCTGTCCGTCCGCAGGTGTCCCTGCTTCAGCGACTGGACGTAGTCCGGCACCCCCGGCACGTACGAGAGCCAGCGCTGCGACTCGACGTGGAAGTACCACACGCTCTCGACGGTGAACTCCTGTCCGAGCACCAGGAACTTCGGGTCGGTCGTCCCGGAGACCCCCTGCGTCATCCCCCCGATCGGCGGCGTGGCGAGCACGCTCGGGGTACCCGCCACCGTGAGCGATGGCTCGGGGACCGATCCGACCGAGGTCAGCATGCCGCCTCGACGGATGGTGACGATGTCGTCCGGGGCGATCGATCTGAGCGAGTTCACGAAGGGCGGGGCGCCCGGGACGTACTGCGTCATCTGCTGCGTCGCGACATCGAAGTGCCAGACGCTGAGCACCTCGTACGGTTGCGCCGCCACCAGCGACGCGAGGTCCGTGGTACCGGCGCGCCCGATGGTGATCCCACCCGCGGGCGGCACGATGAGCGTCCCCGCCGTGGCGGCCGGGGTCTCGTTGATGACCTGCACGTCCGAGGGATCGGTGGTGACGTAGTAGTCGGCGACCCACCCCGTCAGCGATCCCGCCTTGACCTGCACCCACGTGAAGCCATCTCGCTCCTCGGACGGTCCGAGGAGCAAGAGATCGGCGCCGTGGTCCAGGCAGGCGAGGTCGTTTGATGCGAGGCCCGGGGCGGTTCGCAGGCGCAGGCAGTCACCGCCGGTGTCCACCCATGCGGTAGTTGCCGACGCCGGTGATGGCGCGGCCGCGGTCAGTGTGCCGAGGAGGACGGCCGCCGCGAGCAACCACCGACGGTGGAGGCGCAGCAACGCGAGGAGGCGCGGACTGCCCAAGCGCGTTCTCTCAGTGCATCCCCACCCGCACTGGTATCAACGCTAGAGGCGGTCCTTCCGTGCGGCAACCCGCGTCGTCGCTAGTCCCGGTCCCGCCAAGGGGCGTCGTCATCGTCGTCGTCATCGTTATCATCGTTGTCGTCATCACCCCCCCACGTGCCCAGCAGGCGCTCGAGTAGTGTCGGCTCCGGTGTTGGCTCCGGCGTCACCTCCAGTGTTGGCTCCGGCGTCACCTCGGAAATCGGGGTGGCCTCCGGCGTCTCCGTCGATCCGGGTGTCGCCGCGGGCGGGTCAGGCGTGGGAGTGTCGGTGGGCGTCTCGGTCGGCGTCGGCGTCGGCGTCTCCTGCGTTGGGGTTGGTGTGGGCGTCTCCGGCGTCGGGGTTGGCGTGGGCGTCTCCGGCGTCGGGGTTGGCGTGGGCGTCTCCGGCGTCGGGGTTGGCGTGGGCGTCTCGGTCGGCGTTGGGGTTGGCGTGGGCGTCTCCGGCGTCGGGGTCGGCGAGGCCGTCTCAGTAGGCGTGGGAGTCGGTGTCGGCGTATCGGTCGGCCTCGGAGTGGGGGACGGCTTTGGATTCGGCGTGCCCACCGGCGGGAACGGGTTCCAAGGCACGGGGGTGAACGGCGTCGTAGGCACCGGGGAGATCGTCGGGGGCGGCGTTGCGGTCGGCGACGGGGAGGAAGTTGGCAAAGCGGAGGAGGTTGGCGAAGGGGACGGCGTCGGCGGGTCCTCGCCGGGTTCGGTGGTGGGGCTCGGCGCGGGCGCGCGCGTGGGTGATGGAATAGCGGGCTGGACCCCCGGGGTTGCCCCGACGACCGAGGTCGGAGCGACCGAGATGAACGGCGTCGAGGGCGCGGCCGACACCGACGTCGGGGCCGGTGTCGTCGAAGCCTCCCCATCGCGCTCGGGAGTTCCCTCGAGGTCGGCGACTCGGAGGGGCTGCTCGGGTTCCTCCTCCGGCGAAGGCGCGAGCGCGGGGCCCGAGCGGTCGCGGTCCATGCTCCGCTCGAGGAGCGCCGAGGTCGGAACCTGCTCGCTGCGCTGAATCCTGCCCTCGGATCCCAGCGAGTCCACCAGGATGGGCACGGCGCTCGCCGCCAGCCCGACGACGAGGACCACCAGCCACTGAATCGCTCGCAACGCGATACCTCCGCGGTCAGGACCCCTGGGAGCGAGTGCGGGAGAGAGTTCGATCCGTGCCGGCGTCACCCATCCTTCCGTCGCCCGTCGTAGCCGGCGACAGCCACACGCTGGGAACGCGCTCGGATGCCGGCGGCACGCCGCGGCAGCCCGTTCCTGACGCCGGGATCGACGCTAGGGAGTCAGATGTTGATGGGGCGTGGAGCGCGGGTCAGCGCCTGCCTGGACGCTGACGCATCAGCCGGCGGGTGCGGCCGCGGGAGGCGCCTCGGGGCTTCCGGGCGGAGTGACGGGTGCGTCGGGCTCATCGGGCGGCTCGACCGCGGGTGGCGGCTCGATGTTGCGGCCCATCGCGATCGCCGTCGCGATGTGCCGGGGGCGTTGCTCCGCCCAGCGGACGGAGAGCAGGAGGAACGCGGAGAGGCCGAACCCGGCGGTGTAGGTCCAGTACGGGATCGAGTAGGAGCCGGTGACGTCGAACAGCGCCGCCCCACCGATGGAGCCGACGAGCTGGCCAAAGAAGGCGACCAGCCCGAGGCTGCCGCTGACCGCACCGAAGTGCCGGACGCCGAAGACGTGGGTGATGAACAGCGGCTCTAGCATCGGGCCGAACGCCCCGCCGATCCCCCACAGCACCACGAACACGCCGATGCCCGCCGTGTCCGTGTTCAGGAGCAGTGCTGCGAGGGCGACCCCCTGGGAGAGTCCGACCGCCACGCCGAGGCGATACGGCGACTTGTACCTCGAAAGCGTCGCCCCCAGCGGGACGCGTGCAAACGTCCGGACCGTCGCGGCCGCCGCGAAGACGGCCGCACCGGCCTGGACGCCGCGGCTCTGGAAGAAGTCGAGCCCGAGGTTCGTGACGGAGCCCTGGCCCATGAAGAAGAGCATCAGACCGAGGCCGAGCAGCCAGAAGGCCATCGATCGCAGCGCCGCTCCGGCCGTGAACCCCCACGGCTCCACCGCCGGGAGAGACGCGAGCGCACGGTCGCTCTTGCCGACGCTGGGCTGCAGGCCGAAGGCGCTCGGGTGGTCGCGGACGAACACCAGCGCGACGAATCCCTGCAAGACGAGAATCAGCACCGCGAGGATGCGCATCGTCGCCGGCCAGCCGGTCGAGTCCTGGATCGAGGCGAGCAGCGGCAGGAGCACCGCACCGCCGAGGCTGAACCCGACGGTCACGATGCCGATGGCGGACTGCCGCTGGCGCCCGGCAAACCAGCGCGTCATCAGCCAGTTGAACGGGATCGGCTGCGCGAGCCCTCGCACGAGCCCCACCAGGCACCAGCCGGCGTAGAGGTGCAGGAGGTTCTCCGCGAACGAGGTGAACAGCAGCGCGCCGGGCAGCAACACCGCCCCGACGAGGAGCGGCACCCGTGCACCGTGCCGGTCGACATAGCGCCCGATGAACGGGCCGACCCCGGCGGAGACCGCCTGGCCGGCCATGAAGGCGGTCACGACGGGGGTGCGCGGCGCGCCGAGGTCGTCGGCGATCGCCGGGATCCACATCGTCACGGCCCAGAACGTCGAGGTGTTCGAGACCGTGTTGCAGAGGACCGCCACGAGGACGAGAAGCCAGCCGTAATGGACTGGCAGGCGCTGCGCGACCGCCCTCATGGGTGCCCTCTGTGCCGGAACGCGGGCCGAAGAAGGCGGAACCGTATCACGGACGTCGCGGACGTTCTTCCAGCGCCTACTCGGCCGATCCGACCCCGCTCTCGGAGCCTTCGTAGGTCCGAATCACGGGCGGATTGACGCCGTCGCTGACCTCGACCCTGATGTGGAACGGGTGGTCGGGAGCATCGTGGTGGCAGTTGTCGTCCGATGGAGCGTTCTCGTGGCTCCACGTGGCCACCGACGAGTCGGTGGGTTCGCTGGTCGCTGGGACGCGCGTGCCGCAGTCCTGCCCGGGGGTGGTCTCGAGGAACCAGCGATAGGTGAGGGGAAGCCCACCGGGGCTGCTGGCCTCGACACGGTAGGTCGTGACCGGCACCACGAGTTCCGCCACGATCGGGCCGACGACGGGTGGTGGCACGGCGACGCCCGTCGCGTCGGCCGTCATCGCCATTGCGGTCGCTGTCCCGGTCGATGCGGACGTGGTCTCTGCTGGTGTGGGCGTTGGCGTTGGGTCGGCGTCGTCTCGGCTGAACAGGAAGAGCCCACCGCCGAACAGCGTCAGGATCAGCGACACCAGAGGAACGATGACCCACCGCGGGAAACCGCCGCCGACGGCGATCGCTGGTGGTGAGGGCGGTTGTGTCCGAGGTGGTTGAGTGACCGGCGGTGGGGGTGGAGGTTCCTCGACCTTGCCGGGCCGGACCGTCGAGACGGCGCCGGGGCCGACGCCCACCCGGTCGCGGGGAAGCAGCGCGTCGGATGGCTGTATGCCGCCGTGGACGCCGACCTCGCCTGTCTGCGCGTGGGACGTGAGGACGCTCGTGGGGGACTCCGCGATGGCGTCCCCGAGCACCTCATCGAGCACGCCGTCCTCGACCGCGTCGATGAACGCTCCGAGATACGCGTACGGGACGCTCACGACCACGCCTGCCGCGCTCGCCGCGCCTTGCCGCACTTCGAAGGCGACGTAGTCCCAGGTGGCGCTCACCGGCTGGACTGCGAGCTCGCTACCCCGCGCTTCCAGGCGTCCAAACACGTTTGGTGGAGGCGCTTCCACGTCGACCCGCCGATCCCAGCCGGCGTCCTCGCACGGGAGGGGCGTCGCGCCGCTCACGAGCCGTTCGACGGCCGCGAGCTCCTCGGGTGTGGCAAGGTCGCCGAGCGCCTCGCGCGCGACCTGCCAGCAGGCCTCGAGCTGCGCCTGCGCCGTCGTCTCGCCGCCGCCACGCAGGTGCAGCGTGGTCTGACGTCCGCCGGCGTACAGGTCCGAGCCGAAGGCCTGGCGGTCGACGTACCAGCCGTACCTCCGCCGGGCGGGTTCCACCGCGACCTCGACGGCCGGCGGCAGATGGCGCGCCGACTCCAGTGCGATGACCGAGCCGGCGAGGAACGTGAGCGCCGCGCTCAGTCGCTCGCCGGAGACGAACTCGCCGCCCACCTCGAAGCGTCTGGGACGGGGCCGGACGAGGACGCCGGGCGAGTCCACGCGGTCCATCAACAGCATGAGCGCGGGTGCGAACGTCTGCGCGAACCACAGGCAGAGCTGGTCCGTCCTCGACGAGTGTGTCTCGACGCTGAGGTGCGTGGAGCCTGGTTCGAGCCGGTACGCCGCCGGGAGGTGACGCTCGATGAGCTGCCGCCCCCACTGCGCCGACCGCTCGGCGAGGCGAGCGGCGCCGGGTCGGAGCTCCTCGGGCGGCGTCGCTGCTTCCGCGACCCAGCCGTCCGCCATCACCGCCACCCCGGAAGGCGTCAGGATCGCGTCGTGGTTGGTGGGGTGGAGGACGCGTCCCGGGAAGCCGAGGTGGTGGACGTGCTGCCGGAAGTCGAGCTGTCGGTCGCCGTCGAAGACGGCGTACTCGTGCTCGATGCCAAGCCGGCGCCGCGGCCCGAGTGGCGCGCGTGCGTCGAGCAGCGCCCGCAGGCGCTGCTCGGCGGATGGCGACGGTTCGGCCCGGAGGACCATGGCGCGAGGCGAGTGAGGTTAGCCGACCCGGAGCGCGTTCCCCTTCTCGAACCCCTGGGGCGAGGGACCGCTTCCCGCACCGGGGGCGCCGCCGGCGGAGCCCCCGGTCTGGGGGCGCGTCTCACCCGAGCCGCCGGATGCGGGATCGGTGAGTGGCTGGCCCCCGCTGCCGCTGCCACCGCCTCCGCCGGTCATCGGCCGGGGCGGGGTGCCCATGCGGTCGTTCTCGTCCAGGAACCGCCGCGCGCCGCCGCCCCTGTTCCACTCGTCGTTGCGCGCCCGCTGCCACTCCCGCGTCTGGGCGTCGGCGTCGACGTTGTTCTCCCATTCGATGTGGTCGGACTCGTTCCCGTCGGCGTCCTCGGACCACATCTCGAACTCGTGATCACCGTTGGCGAGTTCCGGCGCGGTCCACTCCCACGACCCGTTCGGCGTGGGGGCGATCGTGGTGGTCTCCCCGTCGACGGAGATCTTGATGGTCTCGCCGGGATTCGCCCGCCCGCCGAACCGGGGCATGGCCTCGTTCGTCGCGGCGTTCTGGCCTGGCGTTGAGTCAGCGAGAATCCAGCTCGGCGGCTGCGGCATGCGCGTCTCCCGTCAACACGAGCCCCCTCGATGGCACGGGATGATACGTCAACGGCAGGACGACGATCGCCAGCGGTCTATCGTCCCCGCCGCCGCTGTCGGTGGCTGAAGGACCGGATCGCCCGGAGGAAGTCGATCCGGCGAAACGCCGGCCAGAGGGCGTCACAGAAGTAGTACTCGCTGTAGGCGCTCTGCCAGAGCATGAACCCCGAGAGCCGCAACTCGCCTGACGTGCGGATGATCAGGTCCGGGTCCGGCACGTCCGGCGCGTAGAGGTACCTCGAGATCTCCTCCGCATCGAGCCCGCTGGTGATCCCTTCGAGGGAGTCCCCGCGCCGGACGTGGTCCACCACCATCCGGCGTACCGCGTCCACGATCTCCTCGCGGCCGCCGTAGCCGACCGCGATAAGGAGTTCAGCCCCGGCGTTGTCCGCGGTGGCACGCTCGAGGCGTTCGATCGCCGCGAGCGTGCGCCCGGGGAGGAGGTCGCGCCGGCCGACCGCCCGGATCCGCCTCGGACGTCGCGCCTGTGCCTGCATCTCGAGGAGGCCGTCGATGCGCTCGTCGACGATGTCGAAGATCGCGGACAGCTCGTCGTCGGGGCGCTGGAAGTTGTCGGTCGAGAGGATCCACAGCGTGAGCACCGGGATCTCGAGCTCGTCACACCAGCGCACCAGCCGCTCGATGGTCTCGGCGCCGCGCCGGTGTCCGTCGCCCGCGGTTGCAAGCTGGGCTGCCCTGGCGAATCGCCGGTTCCCGTCCGGGAGCACTCCCACGTGCCGGGGCATCTGCCCCTTCCGCACCTGTCGTTCGAGCTGGTGTTCGTACCAGCGGTACGCGAGGGTCCGCAGCATGTCGTCCTCCGGGGTCTACCGACTCGCAGATGACTTTGCATCGCAGAGTTCGGCGGAAAAAAGAGAGGCGCCTACCCCCCGCGCGCGACGCGGAGCAGCGCCTCCATGTGTTCCACGTATCGCTGGAGCGCGTCCCGTCCGGCCTCGGTCAGCTCGTAGTCGGTGCGCGGGACGCGTCCCTCGAAGCTCTTGTGCGCCGCGACGTACCCCGCGTCCTCCAGCTTGCGCGTGTGGGCGCTGAGGTTGCCGTCGGTCACGTCGAGGAGCGTCCTCAACTCTACGAAGCTCAGACGCTCGTTCGCGGCCAGGGCGCTCACGATCGCGAGGCGAGTGCGCTCGTGGATGAGCGCGTCGAGCCGGGCAGACCGGGCGATCGCCCGTTCCGTCGAGCGGCGGTCGCCGCCGTCCTCCGCCTGTCGCGCCGTTGCGCGTTCAGCCACCGTAGCGCCTCGCGATCACGGCGCCGAACGCGACATGCAGCCCGCCGAAGCCGGCGCCGAGGAGGGGCATCGACCACGCGTCGGGCGCGAGGAACGCCAGCGCGCCGACGCCCATGAAGCTGAGTCCCAGTGCCGGCAGGAGGCGCACGGAGAAGGCGCCGGCCGCCGCGATCGCGGCGCCGTAGAGGACGAGCCACGTCCCTGGGAGCAGTTCCAAGAGGTCCTCCCGCTGGAGCACCGCCGTGAGGATCCCGCCGGCTGCGAGGGGCGGCAGCAGTCCGAGCGCGAACTTCCGCGCCGGTGCCGCCAGCAGCCGCTGCCGGTGGCCGCGCGCCTTGTGGAGCGTCGCGACGATCCCGATGGTGACCGCGAGTGCCGCTTCTGCCTCCCAGGTGAGGATGGCCGCGCGCTCGGACGGTTGAGCGGACGAGATAACCGAGGTGCCGATCGCGGTCAGGCCGATGAGCAGCATCCCCGTGCCGGAGATGTCCGTGAAGCGGGAGGACCCCTCCATCGCCGACCGGATGAACCGCAGGTTCTCCGCGGCACGATCGGCGAGCAGCGGGGGTGAGGAGTCGAGGTCCGTGACCGAGCGCTGCATGTCCTCGAGGATAGCCGGTTGGCCGTGGCTGTAAAGTACTCTGTGCTGCAGACCGGGGTGGCGGCGAGTCAACCCACGACTGTCTCGAGCTCGATGACGGCCTCCTCGTCGTCGCCGGGCGCGAGCACCACCGTCAGGTTGTCTGCTGCGGCCGGCAGGCGGAAGCGCAGTGTCGATCGCACGATCGTGTCGGACTCCGTCGGCTCGTACCAGCCGTCATCAAGGTTCACCGGCTCGTAGATGCCGCCCTCGCCGTCCCGGAGTTCGACGGCCGGTGCGCGCCCCGATTCCCCGAGCGGGCGGTTGGTGTTCTCTATCGATGCGTAGAGCTCGAGTTCGTCGATCCCGGAGACGTTGGAGTCCGGCCGGCGCTCGTAGCCCTCGAAGGTGAAGTAGAGCTTCCCGATCCTCACAGCCTCGGTCGCCATCGCGTCCTCCCGTCGCCGCACGAGTGTCGCCCCTGACGGCTCGTCGGCGCGTGATCACGAGGTGCCGCTGATTGCGTCGGCGTGACAATTCGCCCTCGTGTCGTGTCGTCCCGCTGGCGCCCTCGGGATGAGGCCGTGGGGGGAGCGCCGGGCGTGGCGACGCGATTGCGAGACCGTCGCCGGGGACAGGTACGGCATGGCAAGACGACGCGCCGGCGCGTCCTCCTACCCTGCGGGAGGCAGGATGGAGGCCTTCGTGGCACCCGCGGGACAGCTCACGATCGACGCCGGGGGCGAGGACCTTCGCGCCGAGCTACACCTCCCGGCAGAGCAGGCCGGGGTCGTGGTCCTCGCTGGGGCATCGGCGTCTTCGGACAACGGGGCCATCGACGCGCTCGCAGCGCGCCTGCGCGAGGCGGGGCTCGGCATCCTGCGCGTCCAGCTGCTGACCGACGACGAGGCCGCCGGTCTGGGCGCCGAAGGGCTTCGTCTCACCCCGGAGGTCCTCGGAGGGCGTCTCAGCGCCGTTGTCGACTGGCTGAATCGAGACGACCGCACGGCCGTACTCCCGATTGGAGTCATGGGGGCCGACGCGAGCGCGGCATCCGTGCTGGTCGCGGCCGCCAACCGGCCCGAGCGAGTGGGCGCGGTCGTCTCGATCCTCGGACGCCCGGACCTTGCGGGGGACGCCCTCGAGCGTGTCGGCGCGCCGACGCTCATCGTCATGGGGACTCGCGAAGGGCTCTCCGTCGACGGCGCGAACGAGGCCGCGCGCCGCCTCGGCGCGGTGAGCCAGGTCGAGCGGATCGAGTCGGCCGGCGATAGTGTGGGACTGGAGGCGGTCGACGCCCTCGCGTCCTCCGCCGTCGACTGGTTCCTGACACACCTCGTGACAATGGAGTCACCGACGGACGCCCCGGAGCCGGGCTTCTACGACACGCACGTTGACCGGTTCCCGCCACAGCAGGGCAAGCCGAAGCCGAACGCGTAGCCGGGCGAGCGGTCAGGCCCGGACGTACTCCGCCAGGTGCTGCCCCGTGAGCGTCGAGCGCGCCGCGACGAGGTCAGCGGGAGTGCCCTCGAAGACGACTCGTCCGCCATCGTGCCCTGCCCCGGGACCGAGGTCGATGATCCAGTCCGCGTGCGCCATGACGGCCTGGTGGTGTTCGATCACGATCACCGATTTGCCGGAGTCCACAAGGCGGTCGAGGAGGCCGAGGAGCTGCTCCACGTCCGCGAGGTGCAGGCCGCTGGTCGGTTCGTCGAGGACGTAGATGCTGCCCTTCTCCCCCATGTGGGTGGCGAGCTTGAGGCGCTGACGCTCGCCCCCCGAGAGCGTGGTCAGCGGCTGGCCGAGGCTGACGTAGCCGAGTCCGACGTCCACGAGGCGTTCGAGGATGGCGTGCGCCGCCGGGATGCGCGTTTCCTCCGCGCCAAAGAACGCTGCTGCCTGCGTCACTGGCATCGCCAGCACCTCGGCGATGTCGCGGCCGCCGAAGTGGTAGTCCAGCACGGCCGGCTGGTAGCGCTTGCCCTCGCAGTCCTCGCAGGTCGAGGTGACACCGGCCATCATCCCGAGATCGGTGTAGATCACGCCCGCGCCGTTGCACGTGGGGCAGGCGCCGTCGGAGTTCGCGCTGAACAGCGCCGGCTTGACGCCGTTCACCTTCGCGAAGGCCGACCGGATCGGGTCGAGGAGCCCGGTGTACGTCGCCGGGTTGCTCCGCCGGGAGCCGCGGATGGCGCCCTGGTCGATCGTCACCACCCCGTCGAGCGGCGTGATGGAGCCGTGGATGAGCGAGCTCTTGCCAGACCCGGCCACGCCCGTCACCACCACCAGCGCCCCGAGGGGGATGTCGACGTCGATGTCCTGGAGGTTGTTCCCGTTGGCCCCGCGTACCTCGAGCCTGCCGGAGGGCACCCGGACCGAGGGCTTGAGGGAGGCGCGGTCGTCGAGGTGGCGCCCCGTGAGCGTGCCGCTCGCGCGCAGGCCGTCCACGGTGCCCTCGAACACGACCTCGCCGCCGGCGGCGCCGGCGCCGGGGCCGAGGTCGACGACGTGGTCGGCGATCTCGATGACCTCGGGCTTGTGCTCGACGACCAGGACGGTGTTCCCCTTGTCACGCAGCTGCCGGAGGGTGGCGTTCATCCGCTGGATGTCATGCGGGTGGAGGCCCACGGTCGGCTCGTCGAAGACGTAGGTCACGTCGGTCAACGACGAGCCGAGGTGACGGATCATCTTCGCGCGCTGCGCCTCGCCGCCGGAAAGCGTCCCGGACGAGCGATCGAGGCTCAGGTAGCCCAGTCCGATCGTGACGAACGCGTCGAGGGTGTGCTGGAGCGCCAGCAGCAACGGCGCCACCGAGGGCTCGTCGATCGCGCGGACCCACTCCGCCAGGTCGTTGATCTGCATCGCGCACGCATCGGCGATGCTGATGCCGTTGATCTTCGAGGAGCGCGCCGTCTCGTTCAGTCGCGTGCCCTGGCAGTCGGGGCAGGTGGTGAACGTCACCGCGCGCTCGACGAACGCGCGGATATGGGGCTGCATCGAATCCAGGTCCTTCGAGAGCATCGACTTCTGGAGACGCGGGATGAGGCCCTCGTAGGTCAGGTTGATGTTCTCGAGCTTTACCTTCCGCGGTTCGCCGTAGAGGAAGTCCTGCCGCTGCTTCTTCGTGAACTTCGCGATGGGCACGTCGAGCGGCACGACCGCGCCGATGATGCGGACGTTCCAGCCGTCGGCGGTGTATCCGGGGATGGTGAGTGCGCCGTCCTCCAGAGACTTTGACTCGTCGAAGATCTGCGTGAGGTCGATGTCGTTGATCGCCCCCATCCCCTCGCAGCGGGGGCACATGCCACCCTGCACGGAGAACGTGCGCTTCTCCGTCTTGCGGCCGGCGCCTTTCTCGACCGTGATCGCCCCGACGGCGGTCACGGATGGGATGTTGAACGAGAACGCCTTCGCGGAGCCGATGTGCGGGTTGCCGATGCGGCTGAAGAGCGTCCTCAGCAACGCGTTGGCGTCCGTCACCGTGCCGACCGTCGAGCGCGCGTTCGCTCCCATCCGCTCCTGGTCCACGAGGATCGCCGTCGTCAAGCCGTCGAGGAGGTCGACGTCCGGACGCGCCAGCGTGGGCATGAACCCCTGGAGGAACGCGCTGTAGGTCTCGTTGATCATCCGCTGGGACTCGGCGGCGATCGTGTCGAAGACCAGCGAGCTCTTGCCCGAGCCCGAGACACCCGTAAAGACGGTGATCCGCCGCTTGGGCAGCTCAACGCTCACGTTCTTCAGGTTGTTCTCCCGCGCCCCCTCCACACGGATGCGATCGTGGCTGTCGGCCGTGTGCACCGGGGACGAAGCCCGCTTCGCCTGGGTCGTCATGCTCGTTGCCTCCCGTCACGGATAGCGAGGCTGTCCGTGGGCGCCAGCGGCTCCCGGCCACCGGCACCCTGTCATGGCAACAACCTCAGGCGATCTGCTGGATCCGCAAGAGGTTGCCCGCCGGGTCACGGAACGCGCAGTCGCGCACGCCGTACGGCTGGTCCGCCGGCTCCTGCACCACCTCGGCGTCGCCCGCTTGAAGCCGGTCGAAGAGCGCGTCGAGGTCCGTCGTGGCGAGGATCAGGCTGGCGTAGGTGCCCTTCGCCATCATCTCGCTGATCGTCCGCCGCTCCTCCTCGGTGACGCTGGGGTCGGCGAACGGCGGGGTCAGGACGATCGAGGTGCTGGACCCGGTCGGGCCGACCGTCAGCCAGCGCATGCCCTCGTAGCCCACGTCGTTGCGCACCTCGAAGCCGAGGAGGTCGCGGTAGAAGGCGAGGGACGCCTCGGGGTCGGTGTGCGGGAGGAAGCAGTGTTGAATCTGGACGTCCATGATGGTCGCTCCTTCTGAACGGTGATTGCCGATGGCGTCACGTTAGGTGGAGGCGGCCGGCGTCGCTTCTCGATTCCTGACCGGTCTCGTGACCCGCTTCGCGACGCACGCGGGGATGCCCGCCGGCGGGATGCCGGCGGCCGCGCGGGCCGCCTCGCGCCGGTACGCGCTCGGCGGCATCCCGACGAGCTCCGTGAAGCGGCTGCTGAACGTCCCCAGCGACGCGCATCCGACCTCGAGGCAGACCTCGGTCACGCTGAAGTCGCCCCGCCGCAAGAGCGCCATCGCGCGCTCGATACGTCGGGTCATCAGGTAGCTGTACGGCGACTCGCCGTACGCCCGCCGGAACTGCCGGCTGAGGTGCCCGGACGACATCCCCACGCCCTTCGCGAGTGCCTCGACGTCGAGCGGCTTCGCGTACTCGCGGTCGATCCGGTCGCGGACACGGCGCAGCAATACGAGGTCGTCGAGGTGAGGGGCGGAGGAGATGCTGGTCACGGGAGGATGGTGCCATCCCGACGGGGGGCGCGACAAGATCCGGACGCCTCGGGCGGACGGTCTGGCCTCACAACTGCCGGGCGCGCCCTCGGCCCTTCCACGCGATCGCGCCGACCACCGCCACACCCGCCCCGGAGGCAAGGACGACGTACTGCGCATAGTCCGCGGCGTCGGCGACCCGATGCCACTGCTCGCCCAGCATGTATCCGGAGGTGACGAAAAGCGCATTCCAGGCCAGGCTGCCGACGGTGGTGAGGAGGACGAACGGGACGACGGGCATCCGCCGCAGCCCGGCGGGCACCGAGATCAGCGACCTCACCAGCGGGATGCAGCGGCAGACCAGCACTCCCAGCGCGGCCCAGCGGTCGAACCACCGCTCGGCGCGGTCGAGGTCACGCTCGGTGATCCGCAGCACGCGTTCGCGCCGGAGGATCAGGCTTCGCAGCCGCTCGGAGCCGAGCCACGCGGCGATCCCGTAAAGGACAAGCGCGCCCCCGAGCGAGCCTGTGGTCGCCGCCGCGATCATGCCGCCGACGTTGGACTCGCCACGGCTTGCGGTGAATCCCGCCAGCGCCAGAACGAGCTCCGACGGGATCGGTGGGAAGACGTTCTCGACGAAGACAAGAAAGGCTACTCCGCTGTAGCCGAACGTCTCGACGACTCCGACGACCCAGTCCGTGAGGGCTTCGATCACGCTTCGGCCGTCCTCCGCCGTCGTTCGTTCACGGGGTCGCTCGCGCCTGGTGCCGTCATTCTCGCATGAGCCACGCTCGCGGTATCCGGGGCAGGGGGCGGGAGCGTCGGGTCCCGGGGACGAGGAAACCCACGTTCGCTGGCCTGCGGCCACCGCCGGATGAGGAGACGCGCCCGCGTCATGCACCTGGCCGGCGACGACGCTGTTATTCTCCCGCTCGCATCTGGGAGGACGTCGATGATGCGTCCGCTGATCCTGGTGGTCGACGGCGACCCGATCTGGCTTGACCGCGTCGAAGGTGAACTCGGGCGGCGCTGGTCGTCTGACTTCCGCATCCGGGGCGAGCGTTCGATCGCCGACGCTGTCCGGGTGCTGGAGGAGGCGCGCGCTGAGCAGGTGCGCGTCGCCGTCGTCCTCGTGGCTCCCGACCTCGCGGACGGGCAGGGCGTGGACGTCCTCCGACTCGCGCGACGCTCCCACCCGGACGCGCGTCGCGGGCTGCTCATCCCCTGGGGGGCCTGGGGCGACGCGACCGTCGCCGAGCAGGTGCTGCAGGCGATGTCGCTGGGGGACATCAACTACTACGTGCTCAAGCCGTGGTCGAGTCCGGACGAGTTGTTTCACCGTACCGTCGCCGAGTTCGTGCAGGAGTGGTCGCGGACCGATCCGATGCGCGAGGCAGAGGTGGTGGTCGTCGCGGACCAGTGGTCACCTCGCGGACATGAGCTCCGCAGTGTCCTCGGTCGGAGCGGCGTCCCGACCGCGTTCCATGCTCGTGGCACGACGGCCGCGGATCGCCTGCTGATGGAAGCCGGCCTCACCGGGACCTCCGGGGAGGCGATCGTGGTCATGCGGGCGCTTGGCGGGAAAGTGCTGATCGACCCGACGAACGCCGAGGTCGCCGACACTTTCGGGATCAACGTCACGCTCGGGGACGAGCGAGAGTACGACCTCGCCGTCATCGGCGCTGGGCCCGGAGGACTCGCCACCGCGGTCTACGCGGCATCGGAGGGACTGAAGACGCTGGTCGTGGAGCGGGAGTCGATCGGCGGGCAGGCAGGGTCGAGCTCCCTGATCCGGAACTACCTCGGCTTCTCCCGGGGAATCGGCGGGTCCGAGCTCATGCAGCGCGGGTTCCAGCAGGCGTGGGTGTTCGGCACGAAGTTTCTGATGTTCGATTCGGCGAAGGCGCTCGCGCCGCGGCCGGACGGCACCTACACCCTGGCGCTCACGAATTCTGGCGAGGTCATGGCGCGGGCCGTGGTGCTGGCGTCGGGCGTCTCCTACCGGCGGCTCGGGGTGCCGGCGCTGGAGCGCCTCGTCGGGGCCGGCGTCTACTACGGGGCGTCCGTCTCCGAGGCCCATTCGCTGACCGGGCGTCGTGTCTGCATCGTGGGGGCGGGCAACTCGGCCGGACAGGCGGCGCTCCACCTGCAGCGGTACGCCGAGCACGTCACGCTGAGCTTCCGAGGAGCCTCGCTGGCCGACTCGATGTCGCAGTACCTGATCTCGGAGATCGCCTCCGCCCCCAACATCGAACTCGCGGCAGGGACCGAGGTGGTGGACGGCGCCGGCGAGGAACACCTCGAGGGGATCACGCTCCGCGAACGTGCCTCGGGCGCGACGCGGACGCTGCCGGTCGATGGCCTGTTCGTCATGATCGGCGCGGAGCCACGCACCGAATGGCTCCCGCCGGAGCTGCGGCGCGATGCGCTGGGCTTCGTCTGCACCGGGCGAGACGCCGAGGACGGCGATCTGCCACCCGACGCGAACCGGCCCACGCTCTATGAGACGTCACTCACGGGGGTCTTCGCCGTGGGTGACGTGCGGAGCGGGTCGGTGAAGCGCGTGGCGGCGGCGGTGGGTGAGGGCTCGGTGGTCGTCCAGCAGATCCATCAGCACCTGGCGAAGCTCGCACTCAGCGCCGCCCGGTCGTAGCTCCTCGCGCACGGTGCTGCCTCCGTGAGCATCGGGTCGGCGGGCTGCCGGGTCTGTCCCCGGGCGTCCCTGCGTGTCGACGCGGCGAGCCGGCCTCAGGGATGTGACGGCGCCGGCGGCGCGTCCTCGATCTCGAAGGCGAGCTCGTCCGGATAGCACCACCACCAGTCCTCGCCCGGTTCGAAGGAGCGAATGATCGGGTGGTCCGGATGGCTTTGCCAATGCGCGCGGGCGTGCCGGTTCGGCGAGTTGTCGCAGCACCCCACGTGACCGCAGCGCATGCATAGCCGCAGGTGCACCCAGTGGCCGCCGACCCGCAGGCAGTCCTCGCAGCCGCCGCTGGACGGGGTGACCTCCTCGATGCTGTCGAGGTGGGTGCACACCGGCGCCATCGACGTGTGCTCTCGCCCTAGCTGCCCGCGGCGGGGAGCATCGCCGCCGCCCGCTGCTCCTCCGCTCGCCGGCGTAGCTCGGCCACCTGCTCCGGGGAGGAGCCCGCGCGTTCGACGAGGTCGGCGGCGGCGGTGAGCAGCACGGCGGCATCGCCTGCCGCGCCCAGCGCGAGCGCGGCGTCGGCTGCCATCAGGCGGTAGTGCGTCGCACGATCGAGGTCCCCCGCTACCTCGTAGTGCACCGCCAGGCGGTTCGCGTACTCCGCGATCCGGTCCGCGAAGTTCGCCTCGATCGCCTCCGCGACGCGTCGGTGCAGCTCGCGGCGCTTTCGGTTCAGGATCGAGCCGTAGGCCGCGTCGCGGGTGAGTTCGTGCTTGAAGATGTACTCGATCTCCGGGATCCGCGAAGCCTCGTTCACCAGCTCGGCGCGCTGGAGCGCGACGATGTGCTTGTCCAGTGCCACGGCGGTCTCGGAGATGCTGGCCAGGATTCGTCGGTGGAACGTCCGCCCGATGACCGAGGCGATCTGCATGGTCGATCGAGCCTCTCGGTCCAGCCGGTCGATCCGCGCCATCAGCAGTGCCTGGAGGCTGTCCGGGATCGTGATGTCGTCGACCGACAGGCCCGGACGCCACTGCAGCCCGTCCGGCGTCTGGTGGATCGCGTCGTCCTCGATGAGGGTGCGAACGATCTCCTCGACGAAGTACGGGTTGCCGTCCGTCTTCCGCAGGATCAGGGCGCGCAGCTCGTTCGGCAGGTCCGAGATCCGCAGCAGCGCGTCGATCAGCTCGGCGGTACCGGCTTCGTCGAGCGGCTTCAGGACGATCTCCGTGTAGACGTGAGGGAAATCTGTCTCGGCCTGGAGCTTGAGGTTCCACGCCGGTGAGCGACGCTCGGGTCGCATCGCGCATACGAACAGCAGCGGCACCTCGTCGACGAGGCTGAGCAGGTGGCTGACGAGCTCGACGGAGGCCTGGTCGGCCCACTGGCAGTCGTCCATGATCTGCACGGTCGGCATCTCGGCAGAGCGCGCACGCCAGGCGGGAAGTGAGATGTTGTGGAGGATGTCGTCCCGCACCACTGCGCCGTCGAAACTGCGCGCGTCGTGCAGCACATCCAGCGCGATCATGCGTTCCACGGCCACGCTGCACAGTGCGACCACATCGTCGGAAGCACCGGTCGCGCGGAGAACGCTATCGACCTTCTCGTGGATGACATCCGCAGGGTCGTCGCGGTGCACGCCGAACTGCTCGCGGGCGAACTGCAGGAAGAGGCTGTACGGCCGCTCGGCGTCGTAGGGACTACCGCTGGCGTACTCCCAGTTGCCGTCGGGACGGATCTGGCGCCAGTAGGCCTGCATCTCCTCGATGAGGCGGCTCTTCCCCAGCCCGGCCTCGCCCACGATCATCACGATGCCGCCGCGGCCGTTCGCCACCCCGTCGAGCGCCTCGTGCAATCGCCCAAGCTCCTGGTCCCGGCCGACCAGTGGGGCTGATAGCCCGTCCAGCCCCCTGAGGCGGCCGGGGCGCTCTTTCTCCTTCAGCACCCGGTAGGACATCACCGGCTGCGCCCGCCCCTTGACTTCGATCGTTCCGAGCTCCTCCACCTCGAAGAGCGGCGCCACCAGGCGGTAGGTGTCGTGCGCGATCCGGACCGTGCCCGGGTCGGCGGTCTGCTCCATGCGCGCTGCCACGTTCACCGCATCGCCGAGGGCGGTGTACTCCGCCACGGCGCCCGACCCGATTGCCCCGACGACCACCGGGCCGGTGTTGATGCCGATCCGGACGTTGAAGTCGATGCCGAAGTCCTGCCGGATGCGTGCGCGGTAGGTCTCGATCCCCTCGAGCATGTCGAGCGCGGCCAGCACGGCCCGGCGCGGGTCGTCCTCGTGCGCCGTCGGCGCGCCGAAGAACGCGAGCACCGCGTCGCCCAGGAGCCGCACCACCATGCCGTCGTAGTACGCGATGGGCTCCGCGAGGACCTCAAAGGCGCCGCCGACGATTTCAGCCCAGTCCTCGGGGTCGAGCTGCTCGGCGATCGCGGTCGATCCGACGACGTCACAGAACAGCGCCGTGACCACTCGGCGTTCGCCGCTGACGGTGGACGACCGTCCTATTGCTGCGGAATCCTGCTGGTTCATCGCCGCCTCCTGACGGAGCCGCGAGGCTGCCACCGCTGGTGCTGAGCCGACGTGCGAGCCTGTTCTACCAGATCGTGGCCCGCCTGGGTGAAGGGGCGGGCAGACCGCGGCGCGACGCCTGAGTCGAGCGAGCCGCCCGCCAGGGCGGCTCGCTCGATTCGGCCAGGGACCGTCTTCGGACGAGGTCGGTACGCGACGGTCCCTCGTGACGCGGGGACCCCTGTCACAAGCCGTTGGTACCGGACCGATCAGCCGGCGGCGCGCACCGTGAAGTCCTCGAAAGCCCAGCGCTCGCCCGTCCGGTACCAGAGCCGGACATAAAGCTGCCGGCCGTCGGTCGGGAGGCCGGAGACGATCCTCGAGGTGGCAGTTGCCGTCGAGCGGCCGTAGATGTCGTTGCCGGCAAAGCGGCTCCCGACGTAGAGGAAGTACTCGTCGGCGCCGATCGCGGACCACGAGAACGTGGCGGTCGCCCCGGGCAGCCGCGACTCGGGCACCGGCGTGACGAGCGAGAGCGCTCGACCAGCGTCATCGGTCTGAGACGAAGCGGCTCGGTACTGGTAGTCGTGGTACTGCCAGCCCTGCGAGAGTCGAGTCCAGAGCCGGACGTAGATGCTGCGCCCGTCGGTCGGAATCCCGCTGACCCAGCCCGAGCGGGCGAGCCCCATCGAGCCGCCGTACACGTCGTTGCTACCCGCTCGCGTGCCGACGTAGAGGAAGTACTCGCTCGCACTGCTGCCCGCGGTCCAGTCGAAGGTCACGGTGCTCCCAGGGAGGGTGCTGCCGGCCGTCGGGCTCGTCATCGTCGCCCGGGCCTCGGCGGGCGCTGGCGTGGGCGTCGGGGTCGCGGTGCCGGAGCCGGTATTACCGGAGCCAGTACTGCCGGAGCCAGTGTTACCGGAGCTGGTGCCGCCGGATCCGGAGTCGTCCACGGCGCCGAAGTTCGTGACCCAGTACCAGCCGTAGGGGGACCCGCTGACGTAGGCCCGAGCGATCCCGATGACTCGATGGCCCTGCCCGAGCATGTTGGCGTTGTGGCCGGACGAGTTGCGCCACATCGTGAACGCGTCGCCCGCGGCGTCAGCGTAGGTCCCCGCGGCGATGTTCTCCGCGGCGCCCGAGGAGTAGCCGCAGTCCAGCGCACGCGCGCTCGGCGACCGCCCGAGGGAGTCGTAGTGCGAGAAGTAGCGCTCCTGCCCGAGGTCGTTCGCCAGCCATGCCGCCGCCCGGTTGAGCGTCGGCGAGGCCGCGAGCGCGGGGAGTCCCGCCTGTGCGCGGTAGTTGTTGATCAGCGAGAGGAACGCCGACTCCTCGACGTCGAGCGCCTCGCTGCCGGACGGGACATCGCAGTTGGCGATCGCTTCCGCGTGGCGTGCGCCGGAGACCGTTGCCATGAGCAGTAGCCCGAGCACCCCCGCGAGCACGAGGACGGGCAGCGGGAGTCGCGACTTCATTGCTGGAGCCTTCCAAACACCCGCCCTGGCAGAGAGCCCTCGGGTCGCCCCGGTGCCCGCATCCGAAACGTGAAACGTCGGAAGCCCGTTCGCCCGCCGTTCGGCGGGGGATTCAGATTTGCGAGGAGTCAGGACCCGGTGAGGGGGCGCGTGAGCGATCGGAGCAGGCAGGCCGTTGTGAGCGCCGGCAGTGGCGGCCCGACGACGAGTGCGGCAGCCCAGTTCAACTCCGGGGCGGAGGGGTCGGACAGCCAGAGGAGTGCGCTCGCCGTGCCCGTGATGGCGATGAACGCGAGGATGCCTGATGCGATGCGCGGGCGGACGAAGGCGGAGACGCCCGCGACGATGAACAGGAGTGCGTGGACGGCGACCAGTCCGACGCCGAGGACCGTTGGCTGCTCGTAGGTGCCGAACGGCCTTCCCGGTAGTGTCCACGGGTAGTCGTAGGTCGTGATCTCCCAGGCTGCCTCGTACGCCACGATGGGGGACACGACGAGGCTGCTTGCGATCAGGAGGCGTGTCGCCCAGAGCGTCAGTGTCGGCAGCGCGCCAGTCCGCGCATGCACCAGCGCGAGCCCCAGGAGCGCCAGCTGGACGAGCAGCCCGAGGGTGAAGAACGGGACCTGGTGTGCGGGCACGACCTGAGCCTACACGGTTCCCCCGCGGTTCCTCGGCCGAGCGACCCGCCCCAGGCGGGACGTTCGGCGGCGAACGGCGTGCGGTGTGGTTGCTACGCTCGGGGAACGGGGTCGGAGCGGATCCAGCAGGTTGCTGAGAGGATTCGTGACATGACCATCTCTGCGATCGAAGTCCACGAACTGCAGGAGCAATCGACGGCCGTCATCCGGCAGCACATCACGCGCGACGAGACGGAACGCATCCCCGTGTGGCTCGGTGAGACCTACGAAGCCGTCGCGCGCGCCGGCCGCGAACCAGCGGGCATGCCCTTCGTCCGGGTGCTCTCGATGGACGGCGAGGGCATGGACCTCGAGGTGGGCTGGCCGGTAGCGGAGCCCTTCAGCGGAGACGGGGATGTCCGTGCGTCCTCGCTGCCGGGCGGGCCCGCCGCAGTGGCGTCCTATTTCGGCCCCTACGACGGCGTCGGGCCCGCGTACGAGGCCATCCAGGCGTGGTGCACCGAACAGGGGCACGAGGTTGCCGGCCCGCCGTGGGAGTCGTACTTCAACGACCCCCAGCAGGAACCCGACCCGGCGAAGCTGCGCACGGACATCCACTTCCCCATCAAGGGGTGAGCAGGCTCGCGGCCTTCGGGGTGAGCAAGCTGTCGTGGTGCTGGACCAGGCGTGACACGTGTCCGCGGCGGTGCCGGCTGCGCTGGCAGGCCGCCTGCTGCGTGGGGCTTGCCGAGGCAGCCTCCGCGATCTACACGCACGTCGTGCGGCCCTGGTACCTGCGCTGGGGCGCGACTGAAAGCGAGGTGCGCAGTCACCTGCCGGGCGACGAGCTCGTGGGACACCCGATGCTCGCCGCGACTCGCGCGATCACCATCGACGCTCCGCCGCATCTCGTCTGGCCATGGATCGTCCAGATGGGCGGATACACCCGGGCGGGGTGGTATGCGTACGACGGGTTCGACAACGCGGGGACCCGAGCGCGGACCGCATCATCCCCGAGCTTCAGCAGCTGTCCGTCGGCGACGTGCTGCTCACGAGCCCCACGGAGGGCTTCACGGTGCGCGCGCTGGAGCCGGGACGGTTCCTCCTGATGGCGATCGACGACGACCGTTCGCAGATCAGCAGCCTCATGTACCTCGAGCCGATCGGCGGTGAGCAGACCCGCCTAGTGACACGGCTGCGCGCCTACTTCCGGCCGCAGCCGCTGTCTGCGCTGTTCGGCCTGGTCTTCGGACCCGGCGACTTCCTGTTCATGCGTCGCATGATGCTCGGCATCAAGGAGCGAGCCGAGCGGCTGGCGCGTGATCGCGAACACCCGACACCGGGCTAGTCCGCGGTGGTGGAGCGTGCCGCCGAGAGCGCACATCCGTCCTCGGCGATTCCGGCGTGATGGTCACCCCGGGCGCGTTCGAGCCGCGAGCCCTCGGCCTCGACTCCCGTGTCGCCTTGGCGTGGCGGTGGGGCTAGCGCCGCGTCGCGTCGGGCGTTCCCCGGCGCTTTCGCTCCTCGGCGACTTCTCGCTCCCAGTACTTCTTCGCGGATGCGCGCGCGGCGCGGTCCGCCTGGGTCGTGGACGGCGCCGGTCCGACCTTCGAGTGCCTGGTCGTCGGAGAAAGGCGTCCGACGATCGTTCGTACGAACGCCTTAATCCCGGGCACGCTTCGCGGTCTCCCAGGCGATCCGAGCCTCGTTCGAAGCCGCGTCAAGCCGCTCCATCTCGAGCAGCGCTTCTGGCGTAACCACTTCGGCGGGACGTGCTCCCAGCGCCCGCGGTGGGTGGTACTTCTCATAGTGCGCGCGCTGGTGAGCCCTGGCGGCCTCGTACGCGCGCCGCGCCCGGTCGACGTCGTTGCTCACTTGCTCTGTGGCTTCACGATGATTGGCTCACGGGCGGGAGCGACCACCTTCGCCGGTCCGGACTTCGGCGCAGCTGCCTTCTTCTTGCGCTTCTCAGAGGGTTTCGGACTTCGATTACCCATGTTGCCTCCCGGCATCGTTCACATCTGGTCGGTCGGTGATCCGCGGTCGAGCACCCCGGATGGAGTGAGCCTTGCGGACGAGGTCTGGTGATGGCGGCTCCCAGGGGCGGGATGCCCGGCTGCAGTCGCATTCACCGGGTACGTTCGCGAAGCACTTCTGGCAGAGGGCTGGGGACACTGGAGCACGACCGTTCTGGCTGCCGAGGGGCCGAGGAAGAACTCGGCGGTCTCGTCTCGGGCGACCGAGCATGAGGTCGGCAGCGCCGGATCCGCGTCGCCGTTCGAGAGACGGGACCGGATCCGTGTCGTCGATGCTCTGACGGTATCACGCATGGTGACGCGTGAAGCACGCGAGCTACGTTCTCACGGGGCGGTTCAGTCTCCGCTGGCCATCTTCCACGAGCGAAATCTCGGCAAGCCGGCAGCAGGAGGCATCGCGAGGATGTCAGCTGGCTCCCGGGTGCAGCCTTCGACCTCGTGCTGCTGGAGCGGTGATGTGGCTTGCACATCCCGGCGAGATGGACTGGTGGATGTGGGCGCAACGCCAGGAGCTCGGTCGGTGCCTGGAGTTCCAGATGGACCGCCGCCATCCTCGACGTTCACCCGCTGCAACAGGCTGATTTCGGCGAGGGGACCGAGGCGAGGCGCGGCCAGGGACTGTGCGTGTCGACCGCGAGGTAAGACCAGGACTCACTCGGCAGCGAAGAAGTCCCAGACCGCCGTCGACGCGTCGAGGGCATCGCTCGGTTCGGCCCGGAGCGGTCCCGTGTCCCGACCGCCGGGCCACGCGTGTGACCCACCGGCAATCACCATCGAGACGACGCGTGAGCGGTCCTGGCAGTCGGCCCAGGTCACCGTGGTCAACCGCCCGTCGACGGTGCTCTCGCCCTCCCCACTGCAGCCGTTGAGCTCCCGCCAGCGTGCGAGCGTGTCAGCGACCGAGGCGTACTCGACGTCGGTCAGGGCGCGCCGTCCGTTGCCGCCCTCGAGCGGGTGGCTTTCGTCGGCATCGCCGTGGATGGAGAGGACCGACACCGGCTCGCGGGCATCGCACGGAGCCTCCAGCGAGCCCGCGACCGAGGCGACCGCCGCAATGCGCGCAGGCATCTCACAGGCAAGCCGGAGCGCCATCATGGCGCCGTTGGAATGCCCCACGACGAACACGCGTGCAGCGTCGACTGGGAGCCTCGCTGCGAGGTGGTCAAGCAACGCGCCGATGAAGGCGATGTCGTCGACCTGCTGTTCAACGGCCGTGCCGCAGCACGTCCCGGCGTTCCAGGTGCGCAACCCCAGGGGCCCGCGGCCGGTGCCGTCGGGGTAGACCGCGATGAAGCGTCCGCGCTCGGCTTGTTCATCGAACCGAGCATCGCGGGCGAACTGCTCGCCGGAGCCAAGGCCGCCGTGCATGCCGATGACCAGCGGCACCGCCTCGCTTTCGGGAAGTGTGCTCGGCACGTAGAGCCGGAACGTGCGATCGCGGCCGTCGACGGTGACGGTGCCGCTGAAGGCGCCGGGGGTCACCGTCGCATCTGAAGTCGTCGTCTCCGCAAGGACTGGCGTCGCGGATTCGCGATCGGAGGGATGGCGGGCGGCACCGAAAAGCAGCAGCGCCAGCACCGCGCCCACCAGGAGCCAACGACGCCCTGTCACGGCCGCCGCCTCCGCGATCCTCCAGGATGATACGGCGATAACGAAGCGCGGGGTCGTTAATCACGAGTAAGACGAGCAACTAACTCGACAATAGACCCTCGGCCCTCCTACATTCGGGCGTAGCGGGTGCTCGGGGCCACAGCCTGCCGAGCCCTGCACCTAGCGACGGCACCCGAGCGTGCCTTGGTCCCGCACGCGTCGCCTGCATGAGACGGCGCCCGAAAGAGAGAGTCACGTGGCACCGAGCCTCACGCACCCGGAGACGATCGCGCTGCACGCCGGCTACCGCGCCGACCCGACCACGGGCGCCGTGGCGGTGCCGATCTACCAGACGACGAGCTACCAGTTCCGGAGCACCGAGCACGCGGAGAACCTGTTCGCGCTCAAGGAACTCGGGAACATCTACACCCGCATCATGAACCCCACGACTGCCGTCCTCGAGGAGCGCATCGCAGCCCTTGAAGGCGGAGCGGCGGGGCTCGCGCTGGCCTCGGGACAGACGGCGACGGCGGTCGCCATCCAGAACATCGCGGGGGTCGGGGACAACATCGTGTCCTCGACGGACCTCTACGGTGGTACGTGGAACCTCTTCGCCAACACCTTCAAGACGATGGGGATCGAGGTGCGGTTCGTCGACCCGGCCGACCCCGAGGCGTTCCGGCGTGCGACCGATAACCGCACGCGGGCCTACTACGCCGAGACGCTGCCGAACCCGAAGCTGCAGGCCTTCCCGATCCGCGAGGTCGCGGACATTGGCGACGACCTGGGCGTGCCGCTGATCGTCGACAACACGGCCGCGCCGATCATCTGCAGGCCGCTGAAGCATGGCGCGCACATCGTCATGTACTCCACGACGAAGTTCATCGGTGGGCACGGCACCTCGATTGGCGGCCTGCTCGTCGACGGCGGCACGTTCGACTGGGAGAAGCACGCCGCCCGCTTCCCGATGCTGAACGAGCCGGACCCGAGCTACCACGGCGCCGTCTGGACGCAGGCCGTGCGGCCACTGGGGCCGATCGCGTACATCCTCAAGGCGCGTGTCACCCTGCTGCGCGACCTGGGTGCGGCGATGAGCCCGTTCAACGCGTTCCTCTTCCTGCAGGGTGTCGAGACGCTGCCGCTGCGGATGGAGCGGCACAGCGCCAACGCCCTTGCGGTCGTCGACTTCCTCTCGAGGCACCCGGCCGTGACGAAGGTGATTCACCCCAGCCTGAGGACGGGCGAGGAGCGACGTCGCGCCGAGCGGTACCTCGACGGGGGATTCGGCGGGCTCGTGGGCTTCGAGCTGGCGGGCGGGGTGGAGGCGGGCAAGCGCTTCATCGACGCGCTGGAACTCATCTACCACGTCGCCAACATCGGTGATGCCAGGACGCTGGCGATTCACCCGGCCTCGACGACGCACTCGCAGCTCTCGCCGGAGCACCAGCTGGCGACGGGCGTGACGGAGGGGTACGTGCGGCTCTCGGTGGGCCTCGAGCACCGGGACGAGATCATCGCGGACCTCGCGCAGGCGCTCGCGAAGGCGGGATAGCCGTGGAGGTGTGGCTCGTTGCCTCGAACGACGGGGCCACGAGCCACACGAGACGAGACGTCGATGCCGATCAAGATTCCGGACGGTCTGCCGGCGCGCCGCATCCTCGAGGAGGAGGGCGTTGCCGTGATCCGTGGGGCGGATGCGATGTACCAGCGCCCCCGTCCGCTGCGGCTCGCGCTGCTCAACCTGATGCCGAACAAGATCCAGACGGAGACGCAGATCGCGCGTCTCGTGGGATCAACGCCGCTGCTGGTCGAGATGACGCTGCTGAGGATGGCGACACACGAGCCGAGGAACACGCCCGAGGCGCACCTGCTCGCCTTCTACCGCACCTGGGACGAGGTGCGCGACGAACTGTTCGACGGGCTGATCGTCACGGGCGCGCCGGTCGAGACGCTGCCCTTCGAGGAGGTCGACTACTGGGACGAGCTGACGACGATCTTCGACTGGGCGACCGACCACGTGTCCAGCACGCTCTACATATGCTGGGCGGCGCAGGCGGTGCTGCAGCACGCCTACGGCGTGCCGAAGTACGAGCTCCCTCGGAAGATGTTCGGCGTATTCGAGCAGGCCGTGCTGCGGACGAACACGCAGCTCCTTCGCGGGTTCAACGACCGCTTCCTGATCCCCGTGTCGCGTTACACGGAGGTGCGGCGCGAGGACATCCCGGCGCGGACGGGGCTCCACATCCTCGCGGATTCGCCCGACTCGGGTGTGTGTCTCATCGAGGACGTGCCGCGGCGAGCGATCTACATGTTCAACCACCTCGAGTACGACACGACGACGCTGGCAGAGGAGTACGAACGAGACCTCCGCGCGGGACTCGACATCGAGCTGCCTCGGAACTACTTCCCGGGCGACGATCCGACTCAGGCACCGCTGAACCTGTGGCGGGCGAACGCGCACCTGCTGTTCTGGAACTGGATCGTGCGGGTGAACGCGGGGACTCCGTCCGACGTACGCGCTCTGACCCCCTGAAACGCGACCGGCGGAGGAGGCGGGGCGTCTTCGACCGGGTGAGACGGGCGAGGCGAGCAGCGAGCCGGGGACAGCGTCGCCGGGCAACCGACGCCGACCTCTCACCGCGCTCGGAGGTCAGTCCCGCAGCCTCGTGGCTGTCACCGACGTGGATGGGGACCGCAATGCGGCGTCCGTGTCTCCGCGCCGCGGGGTCGCCCACCCGGAGCCAGCCCTGGCGCTGCAAGATGGGAGCCGCGGCCCCGCGCTGAGATGGAGTGGCCGTGGGAGTCTTGTCGGCCAAGCCCGCGCCCGTCACAGCGAAGCTGCCCCTCTGGCGGCTTCGACCTGCGGATCACCGCTCCGGGAATCGAGTGCGCCTGGCGACTCCGACTGATCATGGACCACTGATCATGGATCACCGACGCTCGGGCCTGCACGAGCAGGGCCGTCGGGCGAGACATGTCCAGGGTCTGCGGAGCGGCTGGAGCGAGCGATCTGCTCGCCTTCTTCGCTCACGGTGAGCGACCAGCGCGCCAGGTCTACGGTCCTCTGGCTCACTCGAAGGTCGCAACTCTGCTGTCGAAGCGATTACGAACCGTGATGCAAAGAACGTCTTCATCCCAGTCAAGTGGGACATCGAGCGTGGTCGAGCAGGTCTCACCGTGGGTGCAGGAATACTGCGGTGCATTTGATCCATCCGTCGATGTGCACGGTCACCGGCTCCGGCGCCAGGTTCGTGACCTGAGGCGTGGCGTACCCCGTCCTGGGCTCCCGGCAGAGGAGCGTCAACATCACAGCGGCGACCGCCATCGCCACAACGGAAAGCGCCATCTTGGCCGACCGCGCACGACGCATCTGCGCCCCGTCCGTAAGGCTCGCACCATATCTCCGGGTGAGCGGCCGCGCAGGGGAGCGTGACCCACGAATCCGTGTGGGAAAGTCCCGGGTATCGGGGGCGGGTTCGAGGATCCGTGGGACCCTGGCAAGGTTCGGCTCAACCGAGGCGACGATTCTGGCCGGGAAAAGGAAACCCGCTGCAGCCTGTTCGGCTCAGCGGGTTATGGCGACCCCGATCGGATTCGAACCGACGATCTCCACCGTGACAGGGTGGCGTGTTGGGCCTCTACACCACGGGGCCGTGGGTCGTTGGAGGATATCCCGCTGCTCAGACCTCGGTCAACGAGCATGCGCGCGGCCGCGGCGCTGTCGTGGAGGCGGGCCTGTGCCTACACTTCCGTTGACCGCCGCATCGAGGAGGCACCATGGGACGCGAACGCCGTCGACGCACCCGTCGCACGACCCGAGAGGGGGGCGTGCCGTCCATCGAGATCCCCGTACCGGGTGACACGCACTCGTCCACCGGGGTGCATCACACCCAGGTCCGCTCGGACCGGGTCATCGCCCGCGAGTCCCAGGTCATGATGGACGAGCTGAAGCGCGTGCTCTTCGTCTCCGGCGTCTGCTTCGGGATGCTCGCCGTGCTCGTTGTCGTGCAGCGGATGCAGTAGCCGCACGGTCCGAAGCAGGCCGAGCGCCCCGACGAGGCTAGCGGAGCCGCCCCCACACCGCCGCGATCCCCACACCCACGATCGCCAGTCCGGCGAGATCGACCTCGATCGCGCCGGCGGATAGCACCATGCGCACGAGCAGCGCGCCGACCAGCGTCGCGGCACCGATGAGCTGCATGCCGATTCCGCGCTTGCCGTTCGTCACGCGGTGGATTGCCTCGCCGACGAGGCCGCCGACGGCCGAGCCCACGAAGAGCGCGAGCAGCAGGAAGAGCCCGCGGAAGCCACCGACCGGGAACAGCAGCGCACCGACGAACCCCAGCGCCACCGCGAGCACCGCTCCGACGCCGGCGGCTTTCGCGTAGTCCAGCGGGGCCAACTCGTACATCGGCGGGCGCCGGAGTTTCGCACAGTCCGGGCAGCGGATCCCGCCCGGTGTGTGGATCATGCAGCGGGGGCAGATCGGGGTGCCGCATCGGCCGCACTCGAGGGCGGTCTCGACCTCCGGGTGACGTGCGCAGAACACGATCGGCTCGGCCGTCACACTCGGGCTCCGGTCCTCGGGCCGGCATCGGAGCCGGCGTCGAGGTCGACGTCCGGCACGCTGGCGCAGCCGCGCTCGCCGGCGACCCGGAGCAGGCGTAGGACGGCCTCGCGCGGCATGTCGAAGTCGCCCGGTTCGTGCTCGTGCTCGCGGTCCAGCCCGTGGTAGTCGGATCCGCCTGACGGGATCAGGCCCAGGCGCTCGGCCAGCGCCCGCAGCGCCTCGACGACGTCGGGCGCGTAGTGGCGGTAGTAGACCTCCATGCCGTCGAGACCCATCGCCGACAGGCGTTCGGCGATGTGCTCGTAGTCGGCGGTGAAGGGCGGGTGGGCGAAGATCGCGAGGCCGCGCGCGCCGTGGATGAGGTCGATAGCTTCCTGCGGGTACATCCGCTTGCCCTCGATGTACGCGGGCGACTGGCGGCCGAGGAACCGCTCGAACGCCTCGTCGATGTCCGCGACGTGGCCCGCCTCGATGAGCGCCCGCGCGAAATGCGGGCGGCCGACGGAGGCCTCGCCGGCGATCTCGCGCACGCGGTCCCACGAGACCGGCACGCCGAGGCTCGCCAGCGCGGCGGTGATCGCCTCACCGCGCTCGATGCGCTTGCGGTGGGCGTCGGCGATCTCGGTGCGGAACGTCTCGTCCGTCGGGTCCACGAACAGGCCGAGGATGTGTACCTCCGTGCCCGGCTCGTAGCAGCCGAACTCGACGCCGGGGACGAACGCCATGCCCGGGTGCGCCGCCACCGCCGCGCGCGCCTCGTCGAGCCCGTCGAGGGTGTCGTGGTCGGTCAGCGCGAAGACGCGGACGCCATGCGAGGCGGCCATCGCGACGAGGTCAGCCGGGGAACTCGTGCCGTCGGAGCGGTTCGAGTGGCAGTGGAAGTCACCCTCGCTGCTCACGCCTGCTCCGTTCGTGCCGTCGGTGGGGAGGCTTCCAGTGTCCCATGGACGGACCGGATACCGCACCGGGACGGCTGACCCGGCGCTCCCCGGCGGTGCGGGCAGGTGTGCGGGCTAGTTGTACTGACCACCGACGTTGGTGACGCGGAGTAGATGATCGAAGGGGACCTCCTGGGGAAGGTGTGGTTACCACAGCCACCCGACTCCAGGAGGTCCTCA